>Ga0255182_1000674_pt1 | contig 20606 bp, 19 predicted proteins | sample Atl_UVDOM_RepA_8_FD_188420 | JGI IMG/M metagenome (GOLD analysis project Ga0255182, IMG submission 188420) | Freshwater microbial communities from Altamaha River, Georgia, United States - Atl_UVDOM_RepA_8d | ecosystem: Environmental > Aquatic > Freshwater > River | place: USA: Georgia...
ATCTCGCGAGGTCGATCCGCAGCGGGCCGATCGGCGACTGCCAGCGCAGGCCGGCCCCGACGCTGTATTCGAATGGATCCGCCAGCGAATCGACCGCGTTGCCGAAGTCGCTGAACACGGCGCCGCTCCAGGCGCCGCGGATCTCGTGTTCGAGTTCGAGGCTGCCGAGTGCGAGGTAGCGACCACCGACGACCTTGCCATCCTCGTCGCGCGGGCCGAGCGAGCGGTAGTCGAAGCCGCGCAGGCTGTTGTCGCCGCCGGCGAAGAAGCGCTGCGTGACCGGCAGCCTGTCGAAATCGGAGGTGGCCGTCGCGCCGAACTCGCCGCGCGCAATCACGCGCCCCTTGCCGATGGCCTGGATGAACTTGCCGTCGAGGCGCAGGCGCAGGAAGGAGATGCGCGAGAGCAGCGAGGACTGCGCGCCGCGGACGTCGAGGCCGAGCCGCAGCCCGCGCCGGGCGCGCATGCGGTCGTCGGCCCAGGTGCGGGTCCAGCGGGCCGACGGTATCAGCAGGCCGGTGGTCTCGACGTCGTTGCCGACGTCGAAGCGCTCGAGTTCGTAGTCGAGCGCCAGCGCCTCCTGCCAGCCGAAGCGCGTCGTCAGGTGCGCGGCGCCCAGCTGGACGCGGGTGGTGTCGCTGACGTCGGTGTTCTCGTTGAGCACGCCGGTGGTGAAGGACAACGTGTCGATGTCGGGTCGCTGCAGCGGGATCCCGTAGCTGCCCGACAGGCTGCTCGAGACGGGCGAGATGCGCAGGTCGCTGTCGAAACGGTGGCCGCGCTCGTTGACGAAAGGGCGCTGCCAGGCCGCGCGTCCGCGCGGACCGGTGTCCGTGCCGTAGCCGAGCCCGAACGAGTAACGCTGCGGCTTGCGCGGCTCGAGCGTGACCTCGATCGGCACCTCTCCCTGCCGGGCGAGCTCGGGCCGCGGCTCGACGGACACGCTGGAAAAATAGTTGCTGCCGGTGAGCTTGCCCTGCAGATCGAGCAGATCGTCGGCGCGGTAGGGTGCACCGGCCGCGAAACCCGGGTAGCGCGCCAGGAAGTCACGCGCGAGCGCCGTGTCCGGCCACTGCACGGGACCGAAGCGATAGCGCGGTCCGCTGTCGATCGCGAGCGAAATGCGCGCACTGAGCAGCGCAGGGTCGACGCTGACCTCGCTCAAGGTGAACTGCGCGTCGAAATACCCGCGGTCCGCGAGCAGGCGCTCGAGTTCGAGCTTGCCGGCTTCGTGCGCCGCATGCTTCAGCACGTCACCGGGCTGTAGCGGAAAGCGGACCGCACTGTCCGCGAAGGCCGGATCGGCGCGCGCGTCGCCGGTGATGTCGATATCGACGGCGGTGACCCGCACCGGTTCGCCGCGACCGATGCGATAGGTCGCGCGCCACGCCCCCCCGTCCTGCGCGAGGCTGGGCGCGATGGTGGCCCCGTAGTAGCCCAGCGCTTCCAGCCCGGCCTCGAGGGCGGCCGGCGCGCGGCGGTGCAGGGCGCGGATCCGTGCGGGCGTGAGGTTGTCGGTCTTCTCGCCCTGGGCCGCTTCCAGGTGGCGCGTCAGCTGGCGGCGCAGCGCGCCCTTGACGCCTTCGAGCTCGAAGCTGTAGCTGTCGGCGCGCGCCGCCGCGGTCGCGCAGCAGGCGGCCAGCAGCGCCGCCGTGCGGAACGACGTCTGCCACGTCCGGCCCCGGCGCGACCTCGGGAGTCTCATCGCCTGGCACCGGCGCAGGGCGGCGCAAGGCCGGGGCTGTGTCGCAAGTCGTTCATGTCAGGTCGGCAAGGATGCACGAGGCGGCGGCGCGGGCCGCGCGTCACGCACCCGGAAACTCGGGCGGGCCGGTCGGCGCGCAGAACGTCCAAGGCTACCCGCTGAGCGCGCCCGGTGCCATCGGCGGGGCGCGACGCTAGGAACTTTGCGCGATCTTCGACCCGCGCGTACGGCATTGCTCGTACAATTGATGGGAGGAACACCCGTCGAGGAGTGCGGCAGATGAGCATCGAGATCGAATATTGCGTGATGTGAAGCTACAAATCGCATGCCCTCCGTGCGAGGGACCGATTGCAGCGCAAGGGCCAGCGCGACGTGCGCCTGGTGGAAGGGGGGCGCGGCATCTTCGAGATCCGCGACGCGGGGCGGGTCCTGTACTCGAAGCAGTTGACCGGGCGTTTTCCGACCGACGCCGAAGTCGACGCGCTGGTGCCGGGCACGTGAGCGCGAAGCCCGCGTTCGCGCCGCGTCAGCGCGTCTTCATCGACCCGCGCGAGTGCGGGCGGTGCTGAAAATGCTGCTACTGGCGCTCGGCCTCGTCGTCGTCGGCGGCGCCGCCACCCTGTTCGTCGCCGGCCGCCTCGGCTGGCTTGCGGGGACCCCGCCCGCCGACCTCGGGGTCCGTGACGGGCGCCTGAAGCCTCCGTCGGCAACGCGCAACAGCGTCAGCAGCCAGGCTGCGCTGTACCCGGACGCCCCCCAGCGCAGCTACGCCGAGATCGCGCCCCTGCGCTGCGCCGGTGCTCCCGAAGCGGCGATGGCCCGGTTGGTCGAGGTGCTGGGCGCGATGCCGGGCGCGACGATCGTCGAGGCCAGGCCCGCTTACCTCTACGCCCGGTTCACGACACGCTGGCTGCGCTTCGTCGACGACGTCGAGTTCCTGGCCGCGCCTGCGGAGGGCGTCATCCACGTGCGCTCGGCGTCGCGCCTGGGGCGCGAGGATCTCGGCACCAACCGCCGACGCATCGAGGCGATTCGCGCCGCCTGCGGGGAAGCGCGCCGGGGGGCCGTGCATGACTGACGCGCGTTCCGGAGAGGTGATGCCGCCGGCGCCGCGCGCGCGGAGGATGCGGTGACTTCCATGGAATCGAGCGCCGAACTGATCCGCGCCATCGCCTTCGCCGCGGGCAAGCACCGCGACCAGCGACGCAAGGGCCGCGCGTCCTCGCCCTACATCAATCACCCGATAGACCTTGCCCGCGTGCTTGCCGTCGAGGCCGGCGTCAACGACCCGCTGGTCCTGTGCGCGGCCGTCCTGCACGACACCATAGAGGACACCGAAACGACGGCCGAGGAACTCGCGCGCGAGTTCGGCACCGCCGTGAGCGCCGTCGTGCTCGAGGTCACCGACGACAAGACCCTCGAGAAACACGTCCGCAAGCAGCGGCAGGTCGAGCATGCCCCGCACGCGTCACGGGCCGCCAAGCTCGTCAAGCTGGCCGACAAGATATGCAACCTGCGCGACATCTTCGAGGACCCGCCGCCCGACTGGTCGCTCGCGCGCAAGCGTGAGTATTTCGACTGGGCCGCACGCGTGATCGACGGCCTGCGTGGCGTGCATCCGCGCCTGGAAAGCCTGTTCGACGCGGCCTACGCGCGCAAAGCCGAGCTGGGCTGACGCGCCAGAGGTCGTCGCCCCCGTTTGAGGGATGGCGCGCCGGGGGCGCGAAGCCCCAAAGTCCGTCTGGCCCGTGCCGCCCGCTTCGCGGACAGTGCCGGCACACCACCACGAATTTCACGGAGGGGTTTCCAATGTCCGCCATGCTCGAAGGCAAAGTCATCCTGGTCACCGGTGGCAGCACCGGTATCGGTCGCGCCACGTCCACCATCCTCGCGCGCGAGGGCGCCCGGGTCGTCATCGCCGACCTGCAGGATGCGGAGGGTGAAAAGACCGTCGACCTGGTGAAGGCCGCGGGCGGCCACGCCGAATACCACCACGTCGACGTTGGCAGCGTCGAGCAGGTCAGCGCACTGGTCGCCGGCATCGCGCAGACCCACGGCCGGCTCGACGGCGCGTTCAACAACGCGGGCATCGAAGGCCCCACCGCGAAGATCTTCGACTACTCGATCGAGGAGTGGCAGCGGGTCCTGCAGGTGAACCTGACCGGCGTGTTCATCTGCATGAAGTGCGAAATCGAGCAAATGAAGAAGCAGAATGGGGGAGGGTCGATCGTCAGCACGGCGTCCGCGGCCGGCCTCATCGGCATCCCGGGGGCGAGCGCCTACAACTCCGCGAAGCACGGTGTCGTCGGCCTGACCAAGACGGCGGCGCTCGAGTACGCGAGCCGCAACATCCGCTTCAACGCGGTGTGCCCGGGTTTCATCGAGACGCCGATGCTGAACCGCGTGACCGAGGCGAGCGTGAAAATCCGCGACTCCCTGATCGCGTCGGTGCCGATGAAGCGCGTCGCGCAGCCGTCCGAGATCGGCGAGGCCGTCGCCTGGCTGCTCTCCGATCGCGCGAGCTACGTCACGGGGGTCGCGCTGCCGGTCGACGGCGGCTGGGTCGCGCAGTAGCGGTCCAGGGGTCGGATTTTTCGGTTTGATGTCAGGCCGTCGCGGTTGGCGGCGCGTGGCGGGCGATGCGAAACTGCAGGCGGCGCCGCAGCGCGGCGCGGGAGAGACCGCATGACGCGTGCGAACAGGCTCTGGCCCCTGCTGACGGCGACGATGCGCTACGAGAAGTGCGTCTCGACGCGCGGCCGCGGCGCGGGGGTCTACATCGACGCACCGATACTCGCCTACCTGGTGGAGACGCCGAACGGGCGCATCCTCTACGACGTCGGCTGCGATTACCGCAAGCTTGCCGATCCGGCGCTGCGCGCCGCCCACTATGACCCGATGCGCCCGCGCATGGAACCGCCCGTGATGGAGGAGGCGCAGCGCATTCCGCGCTATCTCGCGGGCCTGGGCCTCACGCCGCGCGACATCGACCTCGTGTTCCTCGGCCACCTGCATTTCGATCACGCGGGCGGTCTGTGCGACCTGCCCGGCTGCGACGTGCACGTGCAGGCGGACGAACTGGCCGCCGCGCGCAGTGGCGAGGATGCCGGCGTGTTCGCGGACGAGATCGCCGGCGCCGCGTCATGGAGCGTGCGGCACGGTGAATACCAGGTCGCACCTGGCGTCGAGGCGATCGCGAGCCCCGGCCACACGGCGGGACACATGTCGCTGTTGATAGAGCTGGCGCGCGGGCGCCCGGTGATCCTGTGCGGTGACGCGGCGGACCTGACCGAGAACCTCACCGACCACGTCGCGCCCGGCTACTGCTGGCGGGACGACGAGACGCTTGCGCTGGCCAGCATTGCCCGGCTCAAGGACCTCGCGCGGCTGACGGGCGCCGAGCTCTGGCCGAACCACGACATGGCTTTCTTCCGCCAGCTGCCGCCGTTTCCGCAGCCGGTGTAGCAGGCCCACCGCGCGGCGTAGGCACCTGCCTCCGGGCGCGCTGATTCTCCATGCGCTGCCTGCGCCCCGTGGCGCCCGGGATGGAAGCTCAGAGCTTCATCCTGCGCACCGGCTCGCGGCCGTCCCAGCCTTTCGCCGCGTCCTCGACCATCAGGAAGAGGTCCTTGAAGACCGCGCAGTTGTCCCACAGCTCCGTGTAGTGGCCGATGCTCGCCACCGTGTCGAAATAGGTCAGCGGCGCGCCGCCGACGGTGCACTCGAAGGCCGCCTCGACGCCGCGCGCGCGGTACTCCGCGCAGGCGGCCGCGTAGTCGACGGGCATCACGCCGAAGTGATGGACACCGACGCGGCCCGCGTCCAGGAACTCCCGGTACACCGACGGCGCGTCGTTGTGCTGCTGGATGAGTTCGATCTGGAGGTCGCCGCTGTTGCCGAGCGCGAGGCTCACGTCTACGTTCGACGCCTGGCCGCGATAGCGCTGGTCCTGCAGCGGGCAGTGCTCGAAGAGGAAGAATGGTCCGACCTTGAGGACGCTGGTCCAGTAGTGCAGCGCCGCATCGAGATCGCGCACGACATAGGCGAGTTGGCGGACGGTTTGCAGCGGCTGGGTCATGTTCGATACTCCACGAGGTTTGCACGCCACGACACTAGCCCGCGCACGCACCGGACGCCAGTCGTGACGCGCGCCGTGCCCTTGTGTTTTGCGGGACCATTCTATAAACGTGGGTGCCCGGCGCCGCGCGGGCGATCCCGCCGGCGACGCCACGAAAACGAATCAAAAGAGGGGGTTTCGCATGCATCCACCGAGATTTGGCATGTTCCTGCTGCCGGACGACGTGAAAATCGCCATCGAGGCGGCGCGCCGCGCCGAGGGCGATGGCTTCTACTCCGTTTCGCTCAACGATCACTTCTACTCGCCGTTCGGGGGTGCGCGCACGCCGCAGCTCGAGTGCTTCACCGCGCTGACCGCGATGGCGATGGTGACGAAGCGCGTGAAGCTCGCGCCGGCCGTCGTCGCAGCCTCCTTCCGCTCGCCGGCGCTGCTCGCGAAGTGCGCGACCACGCTGGACCATGCGAGCGAGGGGCGACTGATCCTCGGGCTTGGCGCCGGCTGGCAGGTCAGTGAATACGTCGCGCACGGCTATCCCTTTCCGCCCGTCGCGCAGCGCGTCGCCGAACTCGAGGAATGCGTGCAAATCCTCAAGGCGCTGTGGACCGAGGACGAGCCGAGCTTCGACGGGACCTATTTCAAGATAACGAACGGCGGCAACAACCCGAAACCGATCCAGCGCCCGGGTCCGCCGATCATGCTGGGCGGATCCGCGCCGTCGATCCTGAAGCTTGCCGCCGCCGAGGCGTCGGTCCTGAACATCATCCCGCCGACCTCGAACGGCAAGGACTTCCCCAATGATCCGGTCGCGACGGTGAAATTCGACATGGCCGTGATGAAGAAGAAGATCGCGATGCTGCACGATCTGATGCGGGCGCGCGGCCGGGACCCGCGCGAGATGGAGCTCGGGGGCCTGCTGCTGCTCGGCATGTCGCGCAACGAGCACGACAGTGGCTTGCGCGACATGGCGAAGCAACTGGGTTTCGACGACTACGAGGCCGCCCGTCGCTCGCCTGTCGCGCTGCTCGGCACGCCTTCGCAGCTCCGCGACACGCTTGCCGAGCGCATCGCCGATACGGGCGTCACCTACTACATGATGTTCGCCGCGAACGACGAGTCCTGGAAGCTCTTCGCAACGGAAGTCCTGCCGCACTTCGCAACCTGAACGGCGGACCGGGCGCGGCCTGCCGCGCCCGGTTACACTGCCGGCCCCGCCACTTCCCGGACAGTCCGATGGCCCTGAAGGCGACCGTATACAAGGCAGCGCTGCAGCTGAGCGACATGGACCGTCACTACTACGCGGCCCATGCGCTGACGCTCGCGCGGCATCCCTCCGAAACCGATGAACGCCTGATGGTGCGCGTGCTCGCGTTCGCGCTCCTTGCCTCGGACACGCTTGAATTCGGTCGCGGCCTGAGCACGCAGGACGAGCCGGATCTCTGGCAGAAGAACCTGACCGGAGAAATCGAGCGCTGGATAGACCTCGGACAGCCCGACGAACAGCGCATCCGCCGCGCCTGCGGTCGCGCCAGGGAAGTGGTGATCGTCAACTACGGCGGGCGCGCCGCCGACCTGTGGTGGCAGAAGAACGCGGCGGGACTGTCCCGCCTCGACAATCTCGCCGTGATCGATATCGCGGCCGAGGACTGCGCCGCGCTCGCCGCGCTCGCGAAGCGCAACATGAACCTGCAGGTCCTGATCCAGGACGGCCAGGTCCAGTTCATCACCGACGACGGCAGCGTCGACCTCGAGCCGCGTTGGCGGCAACGTCCCGCCGCACCCTGAATCCTTGGCCAAGAAGGCACGATTCTTTGCCTCTCCCGCAGGCGGACGTCAGGCGCCCGGCGGTGAACGATGGTATGCGCCGTCCTTCATGACCATCAGGATCTTGCGCTGATCCTGCAGCAGCGTGAGGTCCTGCAGCGGGTCGCCGTCGATCAGCAGCAGGTCGGCCAGGTAGCCTTCCTTCACGCGTCCAAGGCGTTCGCCTCCCTGGCCGGCCCAGGCTTCGCCACCGTAGGCGGTGGCCGCGCGCAGTGCCTCCCAGGGCTTCATGCCGAAGAGGTTGACCATGTGCTCGAGATCGCGGCAGTCCTGCCCGATCGGCAGCCAGGCGAAACCGTAGTCGCCGAAGGGGAGCACGCGGATGCCGGCCTTGTGCATCTTCGTCATCGTCCTGCAGCCCTCGGTCAACTCGCGCTTGTTGCCCATCGCGGTCGCGACTTCCTCGGTGATGCCCCAGTCCTTCGCCTCGTAGGTCGTGTTGTAGCGCGCGGCAATCGCCGGCGTCACCCAGTGCCGGTCGGCGTGCTTCGCGAGCAGCTCGATGGTCGCGTCGCTGGAGAAGGTCGCGTGGTTGATGAATTCCACGCCGTACTTGATGCACTGGCGCACCCCGCTGTCGGCATGCGCGTGGGCGGCGACGCGCTTGCCGAGGTTCAGCGTGGTTTCGCAGATCGTGCGGACCTCGTCCTCCGTCATCGGGTTCACGTCGCCGCCGAGGCGGCCGAGCGTGAAGCTGTCGCCCGCGTTGTTGAACTTCACGATGTCCACGCCCTCGCGGATCATCTGGCGGATCGACTTGCGGAACTCCTCCACGCCATTGCAGACCAGGCCAATCGAGGGCACGTAGAGGTCGAGCCGGGAGTCGTCGCCGACGCCGCCCGAAACCGTGTATTCCGGGGTGCAGGCACGGATGCGTGGGCCGGGGAATTCACCCTTGTCCACCGCGTTGCGCACGACGATCTCGAGGCGGGGTTTCGCCGACGCCATGCCGATCACGGCGGTGAAGCCGTAGTCGAGGTAGGTCTTCGCGTTGCGCAGGGTGACGAGCAGGTTTTCCTCCACGGGCAGCGCGGTGATGTCGGCGAGGCTCACCGCGTTGTTGTACGTGAAGTGGCAGTGCGGGTTGACCAGGCCCGGCATCAGCGTCGCGCCGCGGCCGTCGACGAGGTCGACGCCCGGCTCCCGCGGCAGGCTTGCCCTGCCGGTGGCGACGCGCCGGATCCGGTTCCCCTCGACGAGCACCTCGCCCGCTTCGGTCTTCGCCTTCGTGCCTTCGAAGATTCTGACGTTGTGAAAAATCGTGGCCATGCTCTCCCCCGGATTGATCGGGCGCGTGTCGCGCCCCTCGGTCAGGTTTTCAACTGCTCGCGCGAGGTCCCTGGGGCGGCGGCGTGCACGCGGACAGCTTGTCCTTGAGGCTCCCGGGCAGCGCCGCCTCGGGCAACTCGCCCGCCACCGCGCGCCAGTAGCGCGCGGCCACGCCGAGCAGCGCGTCGACGTCGGGCAGCGTGCAGTGGCTGAAGCGGTAGGTCCAGCGGGCCGCTCCACGCAGCGCGACATTGCACGGATTCCTGCACCCGTTGAGGCAGGCGACCTCGCGTACCGCGAGCGTGCCGCCCAGCGCTTCCTCGCTCGCCCGCTGCAGCGCCTCCGCGAGTGCCCTGCCGGCACTGACACCTGCGCCGCGCGCGTCTCGCGCGCAGGTCGTGCAGACGAAGATCAGCGCGGGCGCCGCGGCGGCGATCCGGTCCCGCCGTCTAGACACCGTAGAAGCGTTTCATCGCCGCGACCACCTCGGCGGGCTTTTCGACGGCGGTCCAGTGGCCGCAGCCCGGCAACATCTCGACGCTCGCCGCGGGCAGGGCGGCGGCCAGCGCCGCGACGCTCGCGGGCGGCGCGGTGGTGTCGTCGGTGCCCGAGACGAGCAGCGTCGGGCAACGCACCGACGCCGGATCGGCGCGCAGGCCGGCGGCCAGCGCCAGGCAGTGGCTCGCATAGCCCTCGGCCGGCTGGCGCAGCATCATCTCGCGCACGAAACCGACCGCGACCGGTCGCGTCGACCTGGTCTCCGGCGACAGGCCGCGTTCACACACCACCTCCGCGACGGGTTCCATGCCTTGTTCGCGCGCCGTGGCGGCGCGGGCCTCCAGCGCTGGTCGCGCGGCGTCCGGCAGCTCGGCCAGCGGGCCCAGCAGCACGAGGTCCCGCACGCGTTCCGGCGCCTTCGCCGCAAGGTGCTGGCAGACGATGCTGCCCATCGAATGCCCCGCGACGTGCGCCCGCGCGATGCCGAGCGCGTCGAGCAGCGCCAGCAGGTCGTTCGCGAGGCTGTCGAAGGAAATGCCGGCCACGGGCGGCGAACGGCCGGCGCCCGGCAGGTCCGGCGCAATCACGCGCATGCGCGGCGAGAACGCCGCGGTGACCGGCGCCCAGAAGTTCGAAGTGCCGCCCAGGCCGTGCACGAGGAGCAGGGCGTCGCCGTCGCCGGTGATGTCGACCGCGAGCGCGTGACCGTTGGTTTCAATGCGCATGTGTCCGCTCTCCCTCGGACCGCGTCAGGCGATCCGGTTACTGATTTCGCCGATGCCCGTGATGGCGATGCGCACCGTGTCGCCCCGCTGGAGGAACTTCGGCGGCTTGAAGCCGACGCCGACACCGGCCGGCGTGCCGGTCGCGATGATGTCGCCCGGCGCCAGGCTCATGCTCGCCGAGATCGTCGCGATGATCGCCGGGATGTCGAAGATCATGTCGCGGGTGTTGGCCTGCTGGCGCAACTCGCCGTTGACCCAGCACGCGATGTCGGTGTTCGCGTGGTCGATCTCGTCCGCGGTGACGAGCCACGGCCCGATCGGACAGAACGTGTCGATCGATTTGCCGAGCAGCCACTGCTTGTGCTTGACCTGCAGATCCCGCGCGGTGACGTCATTGACGACGGTGTACCCCCACACGTGCGCCAGCGCGTCGCCGGCGGCAATCGCGCGGCCCCCACGCCCGATCACGACGCCGAGTTCCGCCTCGTAGTCGATCTCGCTCGTCAGCGTCCAGGGCGGCAGCACGTCGTCGTGCGCGCCGACCATCGCACAGGGCGCCTTGGTGAAGATGATCGGCGCCTCGGGCACCGGATCGGTCAGGCTCTTCGCCGTGCCGTCGTAACCGCTCTTGGTGAATTCCGCGGCGTGCGCCACGTAGTTCTTGCCCACGCACAGGATGTTCTTGCTCGGCTGGACGATCGGTGGCAGCAGGCGCACGTCGGCGAGCGGGACCGTTTCGCCACTGCCCTGCGGCCGGGCGCCGGCGAGATCGGCCTCGATCAGCGCGATCATCGGGTCGCGCGACGTGGTGTCCGCGCGGATCACGTCGAGCGTGCCGCGGTCCGCGTCCACGAGGCCGAGCAGGACTGCGTTGCGATATTCGAAGCGGGCGATTTTCATGCGGTGACTCCAGGGAAGAACGTTGTCCGGACGGCGCCGCCGGCGCGAACGCCCACTGCGGCCGCCGGTTCCGCGCGCGGAGGCCCGGCCGTCGCCGTCGTGGTGTCCGCGGGAGCGCTGAACCAGTTGGTCCGTGTCGGGCGGATACTAGGCCCACCGCACGGCCCTCACAATCGACGGGTGGCGCTATCATGGACCAATTGGTCTCAATCCCGTCACGGAGCCAGTGCCTTGAAAACTTCTGACCAGGCCGCGGCGAACCTCGCGCAGTATCTCGGCGAGCAGATCGGGAGCGGCAGCTTCGCAGTCGGCGTGAAGCTGCCGTCCGAGCGCGAACTCGCCGCGCGCTTCGCGCTCTCGCGGGGCAGCGTGCGCAGGGTCATCGAGCGCTACGTCGCGGACGGCGTGCTGCGCAGGACGCCCGGCAGCGGCACTTTCGTCGCCGCCGTGCCGCGCGTCGCCGAGGGGGCGACGCTGTCGCGCATTGCCGTCACCAACGTCAGTCCGGCGGAACTGATGGAGGCGCGACTGTTGCTTGAACCGCTGCTGCCCTCGCTGATCGTGCGCCACGCGACGCCGGTCGATTTCGCGCGCATGGCGCACTGCCTGGACGAAGCGGAGCGCGCCGCGAGCTTCGAGGAATTCGAATACTGGGACGGTGCGCTGCACGAGGCCCTGTCGCAGGCCGCGCACAACGCTTTCCTCGGACTGACGCTGCGCCTGATGACCGAGGTGAGGGACACGGGCGAGTGGGGGCGCCTGAAGCGCGAGGCACTGACGCCGGCGCGACGCGCGCGCTACCAGGCGCAGCATCGCGCCATCGTCGACGCGCTGCGCGACCGCCACGAGCAGGCGGCGAGCACCGCGATCCGGGAGCACCTGCTCGAGGTGCAGGCCAACCTGTTCGGCGGCTGACGGCTGCCCGGTCCCGTCGCTTGACAGTTTTCGCGGGCGGCCCGGAAGATGGCCCCGGGTCAACGGACGGGAAGCGCGCGTGTACCAGCTCGAGAAGACACCCCTGCAAGGTCTGTTCACGCTGTTGCCGATCGAGGACGTGCACTACGGCCCGGGCTGCATCAGCGGGCTCGAAGCGGCGCTGGCGCGGCGCGGCATCGGGCGCGCGCTGCTGATCACCGGGCATACGCTGGCGACGCGCACCGACCTCGTCGACCGCGTGCTCGCCTGCGCGGGTGGCCGCATCGCGGCGGTCTTCCACGAAACGGTGCAGCACGTGCATCGGGGTTCGGTGCTGCGTGCCACGGATCAGGCCCGAGCGATCGGCGCCGACGGCATCGTGTCCTTCGGCGGCGGCACGCCTAACGACACGGGCAAGGCCGTGGTGCTCGCGCTGGCGCAGGACGTGCGCGAGCCGGCGGATCTGGATCGCGCGCGGGTGAAATTCGAGTATCCCGCGACCGTCGATGTGCCGCCGATCACAGGCCCGGCGCTGCCGATGGTCGCCGTTTCGACGACGCTGTCCGGCGGCGAGTTCACGCACTTCGCCGGCGTCACCGACGAAGTCCGCAAGGTCAAGGATCTCTACATCGACAAGCAGCTCGCGGCGAAGGCGGTGTTCCTCGACGCCGAGTTGACGCTGCAGACGCCGCCCTGGCTGTGGCTGTCGAGCGGCATGCGCGCGGTGGATCACTGCGTGGAGGCGCTGTGCTCGACGAACGCGCATCCCTTCACCGATGCGCTTGCAATCCACTCGCTGCGCCTCCTGAACCGCTACCTGCGCGAGTGCAAGGCGGACCCCACGGATCTCGCGGCGCGCACGCAGGTGCAGGTCGCGGCGTGGATGTCGGTGTGCGGGCTGGCCAACGTGAACCTCGGCCTGAGCCACGGCATCGGGCACCAGCTCGGCGCGCGCAACGACGTGCCGCACGGTGTGACGTCCTGCGTGATGATGGTGCCGACGATGGAGTTCAACAAGGATCACGTCGGCACGCGGCAGGCGTGGATCGCGGAAGCGATGGGCGTCGAACTTGCCGGCCTCGCGCCCGCAGCGGCGGCCGCAGCGGGGCGCGAGGCCGTGCGACGACTGGTCGCCGATCTCGAACTCCCGCAGCGCTTGCGCGACGTCGGCGTCACGCCGGACGATTTCGCGGCGCTCGCCGCCGATGCGCTGGAGGACCTGATCGTCGCCAGCAATCCGCGGCCCGTGCGCGACGTCGCGGAAGTGGAGGCGCTGCTGGCCAGCGCCTACTGAAACACCGGGAAATCACCAATGACGAGCAGCGCACCCACTCGCGAACGCCTGCGCTTCGGCATCTTCATGCCGAGCGTGAGCAACATGCCGAACATCAGCCACTACAAGGCGCAGCCGGACGACTGGACCTTCGACAGCAACCTGCGCATCGCGCAGGCGGCTGAACGCGCGGGCTTCGACTTCCTGTTCCCGGTCAGTCGCTGGCGCACGATCGGCGGCGACATCGACTACCACGGCAAGTCCCTGGAGACGATGACCTGGGCGGCCGGACTGCTCGCGTCGACGAAGACGATCCGGATTTTCTCGACCGTCCACGTACCGGTGTTCAACCCGGTGGTCGCGGCGAAGATGGGCGCGACGCTCGATCACATCGGTGGCGGACGCTGGGGCATCAACATCGTCAGCGGCTGGAATCGCGCCGAGTTCGACATGATGGGCATCGAGATGCTCGATCACGGCGCGCGCTACGAGCGCTCCGAGGATTTCATCCGGATCCTGAAAGGCCTGTGGACCGAGCCGCCCGGCAGCTTCAATTTCAGCTCGCGTCACTACCGGGTCAGCGGCGGCTACGTGATGCCGCAGCCGCGGCAGTGTCCTCCCATCGTCAATGCCGGCACCTCCGAGGATGCCCGGGAGATGGCCGCCCGCCAGTGCGACTGGGCGTTCGTGTGCCCGACGGGCATGGACGACGCCGCGGCGCTGGCCGCCGATTTCAAGGCACGGGCGCGGCGCCGGGGGCGCGAAATCCGCGTCGTCGCGATGGTGCAGCCCGTGTGGGGTGCCAGCCGTGAGGAGGCCCATGCCGAGCGCCAGCGGGTGATTGATGCCATGGACCCGGTCGCGGTGCGTAACTGGGCCGACGGGCTCGGCATGGAGAGCGGCTCCTTCAGCGCGCAGACGCTTGAAACCTTCTCGTTCGGCGCCGGTTCGCTGCCGCTGCTGGGCACCGCGGCGGATGTCGCCGACGGTCTCGCGACGCTCCACCGCGCGGGCATCGACGGTGTACTGATGAGCTACCACGACTACCTCGGTGACACGCCCCGCTTCGCGGCGGACATCGTCCCGCTGCTGCGCGAACGCGCTGTCCTGTAGGGCGCAGGCCGGGCTGGAGTCCGCCGCCGCGCCCGACCCCCGGCTGGTCCCGGCGCGTCGGCGAGTGCGACTTCGGTCTCAAGCGGCACCGGTTCGCGTCAAAAAAGACAGCCGGCCGCCGCGCCGGCGTGCCAGAATGCGACGGCGCGCACCCCTGCGAACGCCCGGCCGGCAAGCGCCGCGAGGGTCGCGCCCCGCAACCGACTCCAACCCATCGACCCCTGCCCACAGCCCTGGTGACGACGATGTGCCGATTTCTCTGCCTGTTCCTCGGTCTTTTCGCGCTGGGAAGCCCGCCGGCGCGCGCGACGGAGCAGCACACCATCGCCATCGTGCCCCAGTTCAGCGCCTCGCAACTGCGCGCCGAATGGCAGCCGTTGCTCGAGCGTCTCGGCGCGCAGGTGGGCGTCGTGTTCGAGCTGGGTTTCCATCCGACGATTCCGGCGTTTGAAGCGGCCTTCCTGCGCGGCGAGGCCGACTTCATTTTCGCCAACCCCTATCACGCCGTGATGGCGCGGCGCGCGCAGGGCTACGTGCCCCTCGTGCGCGATCGCAAGCCGCTGACCGGCATCCTGGTCGTGGCGAGTTCGAGTCCGGCGCGGACGCTGCGGGACCTCGCCGGCCGCGCGATCGCCTTCCCTGCGCCGAACGCCTTCGGCGCTTCGCTGTACATGCGCGCGCTGCTTGCCGAGGGAGCCGGTATCGACTTCGAGGCGCGCTACGTGAAGACGCATCTCAACGTCTACCGGCAGGTGGCGATGGGGGACGTCGCGGCTGGCGGTGGGATCAATCTCACGCTGGCCGACATCCCGCCGTCGCTGCGCGCGCAGCTGCGCATTCTATACGAGACCCCCGGCGCCGCCCCGCACCCGCTGGCGGCGCATCCGCGGGTCGACGCCGCGCTGCGCGCGCGCGTCACCGAGGCCGTGCTCGCGCTGGCGCGCGACCCGGCGGGTCTCGCGCTGTTGAGCACCGTGCGCATGGCCGAGCCGGTGGCCGCGGACTATGCGCGGGACTACGCGCCGCTGGAGGGCCTCAAGCTCGACCAGTACGTCGTCATGGAGCAGTAGGAGTCCATGCGTCCGGCCGATGACGCGCCCCGACGGCCGCTGCCGCTTGCCTGGCGACTGTCGGTGCCGGTCGCGGTGCTGGTCTCGCTGGTGGTGCTCGCGCTCGGCCTCTACAGCGCCCACCGGCAGCTGATGCTCAGCGAGCGCCTGCTCGATCAGCAGGGGCGCAATTTCGCGGCCAGCATGGCGAACGCGCTGGCCGAACCGCTGCTGCTGCGGGATCTCGAGCGCATCGACACCCTGCTGCTGGCGGAGGCGCGTGGCGGTGTCGCGCGCCGCATCCACGTGCTCGACCAGGCCGGGCGTGTCGTCGCCGACGTCGAGGTCGTCGACGGCGAGGCCGTGCCCCGCTACTGGCCGCTCGGCGTCGCCGTGGAGCATGGCATCGCCCCGACGACCGTCGCGCCGACCCTTTTCCGCTGGCTGTACGGGACCGAGGACGCGCGCGAGTTCGTTCACTCGATCGGCGGGCTCGAAGGCGGCGACAGCCTTGGCGAGCTGCATTTCCAGATCGACCTCGCGCCGCTCCATGGCCTGCAGCGGGAGCTGCTCGTCAGCAACCTGCTGCTGCTCGGCATGTCCCTGCTGGCCGCGATCGGCGCGGTGTTCTGGATTTCGCATCGCCCGCTGCTGGAGCTGCGCCGGGCGGCGAGCTTCGCGCAGGGGCTGGACAGCCGGCGCGGGGAAATGGCGCCGGGCTCGTCGTCCGGCGCCGAAATAGACCAGCTCTTCATGGCGCTGAACCGCGCCTCGGTCAATCTTGCGCGACAGGATGCGGCCCTGAACGAGAGTCGCGATTTCCTCGAAAGCGTCACCGCGACGCTGGCCGAGGGCGTGTACGTGACCGATCGCGCGGGGCGCTGCGTCTTCATGAACCCTGAAGCCGAACGGCTGACCGGGTGGTCGCTGCCGGAACTCGGTGACGAGCCCGCGTGGCTGCGGCTCAGCGATCCCGGTGACGACCAGCCCGACCCGCAAGCGGCCGCGCTCGCGCAGGGGCAGGTCGTGCGCACCGAAGCGCTGTTCTTCCGGCACCGCGCAGGGCGGCGCTACCCGGTGGAGCTCTTCGCCGCGCCCCTGCGGCGCGCCGGCGGCATCGCGGGCGTGGTGGTCGCCTTCCAGGACATCTCGGAACGCAAGCAGACCGAGCGCGAGATGCTGGCCGCGCGGCTGGGCGCCGAGCAGGCGAGCCGCGCCAAGAGCGAATTCCTCGCCAACATGAGCCACGAGCTGCGCACGCCGATGAACGCCGTCATCGGATTGACCGGACTGCTGCTCGACACCACGCTGTCCGCGCAGCAGCGGGGCTACGTGAACACCGTCCAGTCGTCGAGCCGTCACCTGCTCGGCCTGCTCAACGACATTCTCGACTTCTCGAAGATCGATGCCGGCAAGCTCCAGGTGGAGCACATTCCGTTCCCGCTGCCGACCATGCTCGACAGCGTGACCGGCCTCGTGGCCGCCAAGGCCGCCGGCAAGGGGCTGGAATTCGTCATCGACATCGCGCCCGACGTGCCCTGGCATCTCGTCGGCGACCCGCTGCGCACCGGACAGGCCCTCGTCAACTACGCGAACAACGCGATCAAGTTCACCGAGCGGGGCGAGGTCGCGATCGAGATACGGGTCGCGGAGCGGCGGCCCGGCGGCCTGCTGCTCGAATTCGCGGTGCGCGACACCGGCATCGGCATCGACGCCGAGGAAATGTCCCGCCTGTTCCGCAGTTTCGAGCAGGCCGACAACTCGACGACGCGCAAGTATGGCGGCACCGGCCTCGGCCTCGCGATCACGAAGCGCCTCGCCGAGCTGATGGGCGGACAGGTCGGCGTCGACAGCCGGCCCGGCGCCGGCTCGAGATTCTGGTTCACCGTGTGCGTGGGCCTCGGCGAGGACGAGGCGCCGGCCGTCGATGCGCGCCTGCGCGGTCGGCGCGTGCTCGTCGTCGACGACAACGCGCAGGTGCGCGCCCTGACCGTGCGCATGCTCGAGGCGAACGGCATGGAGGCCAGCGCCGTCGCCTCCGGCCCGTCCGCGCTGGCGAGCCTCGAGCGCGCCAGCGCCGCGGGCGTGTCTTTCGATCTCGTGCTGCTCGAGCGCGACCTGCCGGCGCCCGACGGCATCGCGGTCGCGCGCGAGATTGCGCAGCTGCGGCTGGCGCGGCGGCCGCTGCTCGTCATGACCACCGCCGACAGCGGCGAGACCACGATCCACTCGGCGGTCGTCGCGGGGGTCGCCGACATCCTGACCAAGCCCCTGACGCCGTGGCTGCTGGCCGAATACCTGCCGCGCCTGTTCGGCTCGGCCACCGTCGCCCCGGCCGCGACGGATGCCGTGGCCCCCGCTCGCGACGTCTCGGCGCTGGCCGGTGCGCGCGCGCTGCTCGTCGAGGATAACGACATCAACCAGCTGGTCGCGACCGCCCTCCTGAACGGCCTCGGCCTCGAGGTCGACGTCGCGAACGATGGCGCCGTCGCGCTCGATCGCGTGCGCCAGGCGACGTATGACGTGGTGCTGATGGACGTGCAGATGCCGGTGATGGACGGCCTGACCTCCACGCGCGAAATCCGCAAGCTGCCGGGCATGACGCAGCTGCCCATCCTCGCGATGACCGCGAACGTGATGGCGGGCGACCGCGAAACCTGCCTCGCCGCCGGCATGAACGACTACATCCCGAAGCCGATCGAGCGCGGCCTGCTGATCGAAAAACTGCTGCAGTGGGTGAAGCGCGCGGCGTGAGCTGCCGCAACCCGTGGCGAGCCGAAGAGGTCTTACCGCGGAGGACACGGAGAAAGCGTGTGAAGTGCAGGCCTGTGGATTCGCTGCGGCAATGCTGGCGGGCAGTCGCAAACCAACCCGCTCTTCCTCCGTGTCCTCCGTGCCCTCCGTGGTGAAAAAATCGACCAGCCCAGCCGCCCACTACACGTGACCGACGGCACTGTGGCTAAATTGGGCTTCAACGAAGGGGGGCAGGCATGGACGGGGAACTGGCGGGGAAGATCATCGTGGTCACCGGCGGGGGCAGCGGCATCGGCCGCGATACCGCGCTGGCAATGGCGAAGGCGGGGGCGGAGGTCGTCATCGCCGACTTGTCCGCGGCGCGGGCGGTCGCCGTGGCGGACGAAATCGGCGCGGCGGGTGGCAGCGCGCTGGGCTTGCAGTGCGATGTCACGCAGCGCGCGGACGTGGAGCGCGCCTTCGATGCCGTCATCGCGCGCTTCGGGCGCGTCGACTGCGCCTTCAACAACGCGGGCATCGAGGGTCGCTACGCGCGAACGGCCGAGTATACCGACGAGGACTGGCACCAGACCCTCGCGGTCAACCTGACGGGCGTCTTCTATTGCCTGCGGCGTGAAATCCAGGAAATGCTGAAGAACCCGCAGGGTGGCTCCATCGTCAACACCGCGTCCGTCACGGGCCTCGTGGGCTGGCGGGGCGCGCCCGCCTACGCGGCGAGCAAGCATGCGGTCATCGGGCTCACGCGCTCCGCGGCGCTCGAGAACGCGCGCCACCGCATCCGGGTCAACGCCGTGTGTCCGGGCGTCGTCGAAACCCCGATGGGGGAGCGCATCTTCGCCGAGACGCCGGGCGCGAAGGAGCGGCTGGTCGCGAAGCATCCGCAGGGCCGCCTGGCGCAGGCCGGCGAGGTCGCGGAGGCCGTGATCTGGCTGTGCTCCGATCGCTCATCGTTCACGACCGGCCACGCGATGACCGTGGACGGCGGCTTCGTCGCGCAGTAGGGCGGCGCGATGGCGCGACTGAGCGAGGCCACGGCGCGGGACTTCGTGCTGGCCCGGGTCGACCGGGCATTCGCGCTCGACCCCTACCCGGACTACGCGCAGCTGCGGGCGCACGCGCCGGTGTGCCGGCAGCCGGACGGCTCCTGCGTGCTGACCCGTTACGCGGACATCAAGGCCGTCCTGTCCGACCCGGTCGCTTACAGCGCCGACAAGCGCATCGACTTCCGGCCCCGCTTCGGCGAATCCCCGCTCTACGAACACCATACGACGTCGATAGTCTTCAACGATCCGCCGTATCACACGCGCGTGCGGCGCCTGCTCGCGCCGTTCTTCGCGGCTCGCGTCCTGCGGCAGATGGAAAGCTCGATCGCCGCGATGGTCGACCGCCTGCTCGACCGGGCCGCCGAGCGCGGACGCATCGACATCGTCGCCGAGTTCGCGCATCCCATCCCGCTGAATCTCATTGCCGATTTGCTGGGGGTGCCGGACGAGGAGCGATTCCCGCTGCAGGGCTGGGCGCAGCGGATCCTCGGCGCGCTGGAGCCGGTGCGGACCGCGGAGCAGCTGGCGGAAGGCAACCGCGCGGTCGAGGAATTCAAGGATTACCTGCGCACGCTGATCGCGCGCAAGCGTCGACGGCCGCCGGCGGCCGACGAGGTGGATGTGCTGTGGGCGCTGATCGAGGCGAGCGAGGGCGGCGACGGGCTGAGTGAGCTGGAGATCCTGCACAACTCGATCTTCATGTTGAACGCCGGCCACGACACGACCGGCGCGCTGATCGCCAACGGTGTCGATCTGCTGTTCCGCTATCCGGACCAGGCTCGGCGCCTGCGCGAGCAGCCGGCGCTGATCAAGTCCGCGGTCGAGGAGATGCTGCGTTTCGAGAGTCCGCTGCAGATCGGGAATCGACGCACGAAGCGCGACTGCCGGATCGGTGGCATCGACCTGCCGGCGGGCACCTTCCTGCATCTCGTGCTCGCATCGGCCAACCGTGACGAGGCGGAATTCACGCAGGCGGACGCCTTCGACGTCGCGCGCGAACCCAACCGGCATCTCGCGTTCTCGCACGGCATCCACACCTGCGCCGGCAATTCGCTGGCGCGCATCGAGGCCGCGATAGCCTTCGGCAAGCTCATCGAACGCTTTCCGCGCATGGCGCAGGCCGCGCCCGCCGAACGGCCGGAACGCTCGCGTTTCAGGATTGTCGAGCGGCTGCTGGTCGACCTCAATCCCTGAGCTGTTGCTTGCTCACACTTTCCCGGCCGTGCGCGATGAACTCACGACTCGTCCAGTGCTGAACTTCACTCACGGCCGGTGGGCTTCGCGGATGGCGAATGGCCAGCCACTCTTCACCTCTCCCGCTCCGGGAGAGGTCGACGCCGAAGGCGGCGTATATGGACTCCTCCCCAATGGCAAGCGCTGACGCGGTGTAGGGGACGCAGGCTGCATCCGTATATTCGGCCTCTGGTTCGACGTGCATCAATGGCACGCGCCGGGCCCGCAGG
>Ga0255182_1000676_pt1 | contig 20582 bp, 13 predicted proteins | sample Atl_UVDOM_RepA_8_FD_188420 | JGI IMG/M metagenome (GOLD analysis project Ga0255182, IMG submission 188420) | Freshwater microbial communities from Altamaha River, Georgia, United States - Atl_UVDOM_RepA_8d | ecosystem: Environmental > Aquatic > Freshwater > River | place: USA: Georgia...
GGCAGTGCCAAGCGCTGGGTGCTGCTGGGCACCGACTATGTGTACCCCCGCACCACCAACAAGATCCTGCGCGCCTACCTCAAGAGCAAGGGCGTGGCCGACAAGGACATCGACGAAAAATACACGCCGTTTGGCCACTCCGACTACCAGACCATCGTGGCCGACATCAAGAAGTTCTCTGCCGGTGGCAAGACGGCCGTGGTCTCGACCATCAACGGCGACTCCAACGTGCCCTTCTACAAGGAACTGGGCAACGCTGGCCTGAAAGCCAAGGACGTGCCGGTGGTCGCCTTCTCGGTGGGTGAGGAAGAGCTGCGCGGCGTGGACACCAAGCCACTGGTGGGGCATCTCGCCGCCTGGAACTACTTCATGAGCCTCAAGAACCCGGCCAACGACGAGTTCACCAAGAAGTGGGCCGCTTACGCCAAGGCCAAGAACATCGCCGGCCACAAGGAAAAGCCGCTGACCAACGACCCGATGGAAGCCACCTACATCGGCATCAACATGTGGAAGCAGGCCGTGGAGAAGGCCAAGACCACCGATGTGGACGCCGTCATCAAGGCCATGGCCGGGCAGACCTTCAAGGCCCCGAGCGGCATCACATCCAAGATGGACGAGAAGAACCACCACCTGCACAAGTCGGTGTTCATCGGCGAGATCAAGGCCGATGGCCAGTTCAATGTGGTCTGGAAGACGCCCGGCCCCGTCAAGGCCAGGCCCTGGAGCCCCTTTATTGCCGGCAACGACAAGAAACCTGATGAGCCGGTGAAGAAGTAATTCGGGACAAACGCAGAGGCAAGCCTTTGCAGGAGGCCGCCTCCGCGGCCGAAAGCCGGCGGATTCGCGCGCAGGGGCGCGCTCCTGCAAGGACAAATTCCTGGATGTGCAGGAGGCCGCCCCCGCGGCCGAAAGCGCAGACAGGACCACTGGAAACACGATGAGACGATGGATAACGAGATGCGTGGCTGTGCTCGGCTTGCTGCTGGTCTGCAACGCCCATGCGCTGACGGCTGAAGAAGCCCTGGGCATTGCCGTAGGCGAGACCGACGCCCGCATTGAAGCGCTGGGCAAGGCCGCCGCACAAGGCGACGACCGAACAGCCGCCTACCTGCAGGCCCTGGCCGATGATGCCGTCAAGCTCGCTGCAGGCAGGGTGCTGGTGGTGCGTGACGGCAAGGGCCTGGACCCGGTGAGCGGCGAGGGGGTGCCGGTGCCGCCGGATGCCGAAGACGTGATGCTCAACAACCGCTTGCGCGGTGAAATCGACACGGCCCTGGCCGCCCTCAGGCTGTTCAGCAGCGATGTGTCCTTGCGTCGGCAAGCCGCGCTGTCGCTGCTCAAGGATCCCGATGTCAGCCGCAAGCCCGTGCTCGACAAAGCGCTGGCCGCCGAAAAAGACGCGGCCGTGCTCGACTTGCTCCGGCAGGCCCAGGCCGCCGTGATGCTGGGCAGCGAACAGGCCGCAGCGCGCATGAGCGCGGCCCGTACCCTGGGCCAGAGTGCGCAAGCCGAGGTCCTGCTGCTGCTTAATCAGCAGCTGTCGGCCGAAACCGATCCTGCCGTGCAGTCGGCCCTCAAGGCAGCGGTTCGCCAGGTGCAGGACGGTCTGCGCTGGGGCGAGCGTCTTGGGCAGCTGTTTACCGGCGTCAGCCTGGGCTCGATCCTGCTGCTGGTGGCGCTGGGCCTGGCCATCACCTATGGCCTTATGGGCGTGATCAACATGGCCCACGGCGAGCTGATGATGATCGGTGCCTATGCCACTTATGTGGTGCAGGCCGCGTTCCGGCAGTACCTGCCCGAAGCCTTTGACCTGTACCTGCTCGCCGCATTGCCATTGGCCTTTGCCACGTCTGCACTGGTCGGCGCCCTGATGGAGCGTGGCGTGCTGCGGCACCTCTATGGCCGCCCGCTGGAGACACTGCTGGCGACCTGGGGCATCAGCCTGATCCTGATGCAGGCGGTACGCAGCCTTTTCGGTGCACAGAACGTGGGTGTGGAAAACCCCTCGTGGATGAGCGGTTCCATCCCGCTCATGTCTAACCTGCAGCTGCCCTGGAACCGGGTGCTCATCATCGCCTTTGCCGCGGCTGTGCTGCTGGGCATGGTGCTGCTCATTGGCAAGACACGCCTGGGCCTGTTTGTGCGCGGCGTGACGCAAAACCGCCCCATGGCCGCGTGCATGGGCATCAACACGGCGCGCATTGACACCTATGCCTTTGCGCTGGGTTCGGGCATCGCGGGTCTGGCCGGTTGCGCGCTCAGTCAGATCGGCAATGTGGGGCCTGATCTGGGCCAGAGCTATATCGTGGACGCGTTCATGGTGGTGGTGCTGGGGGGTGTGGGCCAGCTGGCGGGCACGGTGTATGCGGCGTTGGGCCTGGGACTGGCGGGCAAGCTGCTCGAAGGCTGGACCGGCGCGGTGCTGGCCAAGATCGCGGTGCTGGTCTTCATCATTGTGTTCATCCAGAAACGCCCGCAAGGCATCTTTGCCCTCAAAGGCCGAGAAGCATGACCACCCCCGAAGCGCCTTCGGCGCCACCCCCTCAAGGGGGCCGCGCCTGTGGCCCGGCCAAGCCGGTTCCACGGCACGCTTAACGGAGCAACACCTTCATGAACCCTTCAAGCTTTTCATTGCCGCCTCCCCGGTCCTTGCTCAGCCGCAAGGCCTGGACTGCGTTCCTGGTGTGCCTGCTCGCCGTGGGGGTGATGGCCCCCGCGCTCAACCTGTGGGTGCCTGCGGGCAGCGCCTTGCACCTGAGCGATTACGCCATAGCCCTGATCGGCAAGATCATGTGCTATGCGATTTGCGCGCTGGCCATGGACCTGATCTGGGGCTACACCGGCATCCTCTCGCTGGGCCATGGCCTGTTCTTTGCGCTGGGCGGCTACGTCATGGGCATGTACCTCATGCGCCAGATCGGGAGCGATGGTCAGTACCGCAGCGAATTGCCCGATTTCATGGTCTTTCTGGACTGGAAGGAACTGCCCTGGCACTGGGCGCTGTCGGACAGTTTTGTGGCCACCGTGCTGCTGGTGGTGCTGGTGCCGGGCGTGATCGCGGGCGTGTTCGGCTACTTTGCCTTCCGTTCGCGCATCAAGGGGGTGTACTTCTCCATCATCACCCAGGCCATGACCTTTGCGGCCATGCTGCTGTTCTTTCGCAACGAGACCGGCTTTGGCGGCAACAACGGCTTTACCGACTTCAAGCGCATCCTGGACTTGCCGATCGCCACGCAGAACATGCGCATGACCTTGTTCGTGCTGACCGGTCTGACGCTGCTGGGTTTTTTCCTGTTTTCTCGCTGGCTGGTCACCAGCAAGTACGGCCGTGTGCTGCAGGCCATCCGTGACGCCGAGAGCCGCGTCATGTTTTCGGGCTATTCACCGTTGCCCTACAAACTCAGCATCTGGGTGATTTCGGCGGTCATGTGCGGCGTCGCCGGTGCCCTGTATGTGCCGCAGGTCGGCATCATCAACCCGGGTGAAATGAGCCCGGCCAACTCGATCGAGATCGCGGTGTGGGCGGCGGTGGGCGGCCGCGCCACGCTGATCGGCCCCATCGTGGGTGCCTTCCTGGTCAACGGCGCCAAGAGCTGGCTCACGGTGACCGCGCCCGAGTTCTGGCTGTACTTTCTGGGGGCTCTCTTCATCGTGGTGACGCTGTACCTGCCCAATGGCATCGTCGGCTTGCTGCGCAAGCCGGTCGGGGTGGTGGGTCTGATCGACAAAATCAAACGCAAGGCAGGTGCCGCATGACGCCAGACCTCATGAAACGTGGCGCCGAGCGCGTCCAGCACCATGCCGAACTGATGCAAAGTGCCACGGCATCGGGCGGGCGAGACGCGGGCTACGGCCGTGTGCTGCACGACCGAAGCGAAGTGGATGTGAGCCACGGCCGCATCCTGTACCTCGAAGACGTGAGCGTGAGCTTTGACGGCTTCAAGGCCATCAACAGCCTGTCGCTCGACATCGCGCCGGGCGAGCTGCGCTGCATCATCGGCCCCAACGGCGCGGGCAAGACCACGATGATGGACATCATCACCGGCAAGACCCGGCCCGACCAAGGCACGGTGTACTTTGGCAGCACCATCGATCTGCTGCGCCACAACGAACCCGAGATCGCCCAGCTGGGCATTGGCCGCAAGTTTCAGAAGCCCACGGTGTTCGAGCAGCTCACGGTGTTTGAAAACCTCGAACTCGCGCTCAAGACCCACAAGGGTGTGAAGGCCTCGATGCTCTTCAGGCTCGACTCGGCCCAGAGCGACCGCCTGGCCGAAGTGCTGCACACCATCCACCTGGCGGAGCAGGTGGGCACGCTGGCCGGGGTGCTGAGCCATGGGCAGAAGCAGTGGCTGGAGATCGGCATGCTGCTCATGCAGGACCCCAAGCTGCTGCTGCTGGACGAGCCCGTGGCCGGCATGACGGACCACGAGACCGAACGCACGGCCGAACTCTTCCTCAGCCTCAAGGGCAAGCATTCGCTGATGGTGGTGGAGCACGACATGGGCTTCATCCGCACCCTTGGCGGCATCGTCACCGTGCTGTGCGATGGCGCCGTGCTGGCCCAGGGCACGCTCGACCAGGTGCAGGCCGACGAGCGGGTGATCGAGGTGTATCTGGGCCGCTGACCATGACCCATCTTGTAGGAGGCCGCCCCCGCGGCCGAAAGAAAGCAAGCCATGCTTGAAGTCAAGAACATTCACCAGTACTACGGCGGCTCGCACATCCTGCGCGATGTGAGCCTGAGCGCCACCCCCGGCCGCGTGACGGTGCTGCTGGGCCGCAACGGCGTGGGCAAGACCACGCTGCTCAAAAGCCTGATGGGCCTGGTGCCCATCAAGAGCGGCAGCATCACCCTGGCCGGGCAAGACATCACCCAAGCCAAACCCTACGAACGCGCTGCGGCAGGCATCGGCTATGTGCCCCAGGGCCGCGAAATCTTTGCGCGCCTGACGGTGGAAGACAACCTGCGTATGGGCCTGGCCACGCAGCCGGGCGGCACGCCGATCCCGCCGGAACTGTTTGAACTTTTCCCCGTGCTCCAGCAGATGCTGCACCGCCGAGGTGGCGACCTGTCAGGCGGTCAGCAGCAACAGCTGGCCATTGCGCGGGCACTGGCCACCAAGCCGCGCTTGTTGATCCTGGACGAACCCACCGAAGGCATCCAGCCCAGCATCATCAAGGACATTGGTCGCGTGATCCGCAAACTGGCCGACGAGGGCATGCAGGGCCAGCGCATGGCCGTTTTGCTGTGCGAACAGTACTACGACTTTGCCGAAGCACTGGCCGACCAGTACCTCGTCATGGAGCGCGGCGAGTTGATCGCCAGCGGGCCGGGCAGCGAGATGCAGGCGAAGAACATTCAGCAGTTGGTGGCGATTTGAGCGCCGGACATCCACGCCTACGATCAGGGTGCGGTGTACGCGAGCTGCCTGTGATGCCGAATCGACAGCAGATAAACCGTGCCCTTGATCCGCGCATACACCAGCAGGTAATGTGACATCACATACTCGCGCACCTCGCCGTCTTTGCCGAGTGAGCGCAGTTGCCGGGTCAGGCGGGCCATGCCGTTGGTCACTTCAACAGACTGCGCGGGCCGCTCCAGCAGCAAGCGCCCCATGCCCGGAAAGCTTTGCATATTGGGAATCACGGTGTCCGTCAGTTCGAGCAGCAAGGCGTCAAAGGCTTGCGGTGCCTCGGCTTCGATCAGGAACGCCTCAATCTCCTCAAGCTTGCGCTCGAAGCTGGCCGTGAGTTGGACGGTGTGTTGGGCTGGCACTTCGCGGGGTCGTTCTTACTTGGCAGCTTTGGCCGCGCGGCGGCGTTGCATGGCGCTCAGGGTGCTGTGCGCGTCTTTGACCTGGCCCGCAGCCACATCGGCCAGGCCTTGGCTGGCATCGTCCAGCAGCAGCAGGTGGATGCGTTCGCGTTCCAGCCGGTGGTAGTAGTCCAGCCGACGGGCGTCGATGATGGCCACGTAGCTCTCACCGTTCTTGGTGATGATCTTCTCGGCCCCGGCTTTGACCTGGTCGGCCAGTTCAGACAGGGTGGCCCTGGCTTGCGAGAGCGGAATCACGTCAGTGGCAGAGATGGCCATGGTCGGCTCCTTGGAGATTTTGTACAAAATTTTGTACATTATACTGCCAAATTTTTACTGGATTGAATGGCCTTGCCTTTTGGCTTCGAGCAACAACCATGTCAAGCACGCGCCCGTCAGCCGTTCAGAGAAGCCGCGTCCAACGTTGACTCAGGCGTCAGTTCCGACTCCCCCATCCAGTAACACAGCAGCGGTGCCGGGATGCGCAAGATCCGTGTGGTGGTGTCGGGCAGATCGGCAATGGTGCCGAAGTCATCGATCGATTTGGTGACCACGTAGCCGCGGTCAATGGATTTCTGTTGGCAGAGTTCAAGCAGGCCCTTGAGGTCACGCAGCCCGGTGTGCTGGGCGCGGTATTTCACCTCGAAGGGAATGATTTGCCCGCCGACTTCAGCGACCAGATCGACCTCCCGATCTTTCTTGCCGCGCCAGTAGGTGAACCGCACGTTCTGCGCGTAGTAGCGCGCAAAGAGGTGTTTGAAAACAGCGGTTTCAGTGGCAACGCCCAGGGCGGTGGGGTCTTCAAGGATCGCCTTGCCCTTGAGCATCACGGCAGGCGCTATGGCGGCATCAGCCAGGTAAATCTTGAAGCGGGCGCGCAGCACGTCTTTGCCGTAGCCAAACGGCGGCAGCCGGTAAATCAGGTGCGTGGCTTCCAGCAGTTCAATGAAGTTCTGCGCTGTGGGCCGCTTGACTTCCAGATTGGCGCAAAGGTCCACCATGTCGAGCAGCCCGCCGTCGTGCATGCACAGGTACAGAAAGGTGTGCTCCAGATCCAGCACGCGCCGCACGCCGAACAGCGCTGTCATGTCGCGCTTGAGGACCTTGTCGATGATGTCTTCGCGCAGCAGGCGCTGGGCTTGGGTGATGCTGTCCACCTGCGCGGTTTGCGGGAATCCGCCTCGGACCAGGTACTCATGAAAATGCCCGACGTAGGGGGCCGCCGCTTCAGAGACGCGGTAAAAGTCTGACTTGGGCCAGTCGAACAGGTCACGCAGGGTTTTGAGGCGCGGCAGTGGCGGCAGCGACAGGTTTTTGATCTGAAGGTATTCGTAAAACGAGAGCGTGGTCAGACGAATGGTGTGCCACCGGCCGACGCCGGATTCCTGACCCTCTTCGACCAGGGGCATGGCCGATCCCGTGAAGGCCATGCGGCGGTCCTTGCGAAAGTCCACCTGATGCTTGACCCAGGTGCCCCAGTCGCGAATGAACTGGGCCTCGTCGAGCAGCAGGTACTCGGGGCCTTCGGCCTTGGGTTCGCGCTCGCGCCAGGCGGCGAGCACTGCATCAATGCCTGCCAATTTGAGAATGGGGTGGTCAAAGGTGGCGTAAAGGATGTTGGCGGGCGGTACTCCCGCCGACAGCAAGGCATCGGCGGCTTGCAGCATCAAGGTGGTTTTGCCGATCTGGCGAGCACCCGAAAGCAGGACTGCACGCGCAACAGGTGGGCTGCTCAGCCAGCCATGCAGCTCGTGAAATGCGGCCCGACGCCATGTGGGCAGGTCGGCAATGGCTTCCCCTCGCCACCAGGGGTTGAACTGGGACAAAACCGCGACAAGCTCTTCGTTTGAGACTCTCATGGCTTGAAATATAACAAGGATATCTATTTAATAGAAGTATAAATTTACTAAATAAGATATTTTGAGCTGATGGCGTGATTTCGGGAAGTTCTCTGCTCAAAGATTCCACAGACGAGGCACATTCCCCGGCAACCCCCACAACCCCTCCCGCCAGGCCGCCCACACCGGCCGCAGCAACTGCATGGCAGGCTCCACCACCGGTGCTAGTACGCGCAGCACGATCACTTGCGGGTGCGGCTGCGTGGCACCCGCCTGCAGGCGCAAGGGGCTGGCTTCGATGGCGGCGCGGGCGGCATCGAGCGCGGCTTCGGCGCGGTCTGGCGCGATGGCGCTGCCCGCTGCAAACACCAGCGTGGCCATGCAGCGCTGGCCCGCCAGGCCCAGCGGGCTGTTCATCAGGCGTTCGTCCTCGGCGGCCATCGTGCCGCGCTCCAGCCACACGCCCGGGATTTCCAGGTGCTGCCTGAAGGTGCCGCGCTCAAAAGGTTGCTGTGCATGGGGCAGGCCCAGGGCGGTGAGGTCCCAGGTCATGAGTTCGGCCGTGGGCGCGAGTTCAAAGCGGGCCAGGTTGAGCGCGTCGCAGCCGCTGTAGGCCAAGGCTTCGAGGGGCAGCCATTCCAGGCGGGCGCCGTCTTCGAGCCGCGCATGCACTTGCTGTGTGGCCAGGCCCGCTTCGCTTCTGTAGAAGCGCGTGGCGCCGGGCGTGGTGACCAGGCCGTGCGCGCCGGTGCCCACCGTGACCTGCATGTCCAGCACGTCGCCGCCCACCAGGCCGCTGGGCGGGTGCACCAGCACGTTGTGGCAAATGCGGTCGCCTTCAGGGTAGAGGCTCTGCAGGATGCGCAGTGGGCCGTCGTGCGCGTGGCGGGCCACGCTGCGGCCGGCTTCCTGGGCGTAGTCGAGGTTCAGGCGGGCGGTCCAGCTCATGCCAGAGGCTCCACGCTCACGCCGACCTTGAGCGTGTGCGAAGCCCCGCCCTGCAGCACGCCCCGCAGCGGCGACACGTCGGCAAAGTCCCGGCCCCAGGCCACCACCACATAGTCTTCACCCGGGGCACCAAAGCCTGCGCGGTCGTTGGTCGGGTCCAGGTCGAGCCAGCCGCCGCAGGGCTGATCGGCCAGCTCGGGCAGGTAGACCGAGGCCCAGGCGTGCGAGGCGTCCGCCCCCACCAGGCGTGGCTGGCCCTCGGGCGGGCGGGTGAGGAGGTAGCCGCTGACGTAGCGTGCGGCCAGTCCCAGCGATCGCAGGCAGGCGATCAGGATGTGGGCAAAGTCCTGGCAGACGCCGCGTCGGTCCCGCAGGGCCTGCAGCGCCGGGGTGTGGATGTCGGTGCTCTGGCTGGCGTAGCGCAGGTCGCGGTGCATCAGGTGCATGAGGGCCACCGCAGCCGCCTGCAAGGGGCGGCCGGGCGCAAAGCTGCTGCGGGCGTAAGCGGCAAACTCTTCGTGCAGCGGTGCATGGTGCGAACCAAACACCAGGCCGGCCTGCGGGTCGCCGTGCTGGCCGCTGCGGTAGCGAAAGTGCTCGCGCACCGTCTCCCAGGCTTGTGCGCTGGTCAGCTCGGGCGGGGCGCTGGTCTCGACCACGCTGCGCGAGACCACGCGCATCTGGCCGTGCGGCTGTGCGAGTGACCACCAGGCCTGCGGGTTGCCAAAGGCGTCCGTGCCGTGGTGCAGGTGGTCGGGTGTGGGGCTGATCTGCAGATCGAACGACAGCACCCGCTGGCAGGCGGTTTCGCGCGGCTGCAGGTGCGCGGTGTGCTGCGCCGTTTCGACCGGCGAGGGGTAGTCGTAGAGGGTGTCGTGCTGAACGGACAGGCGCATGGTCACAGCCCCACGCTGTGCGCAGCCTGGCCGCTGTGCGTGAAAAACAGGCCCGACAGGCCTTCGGCTACTTCGCGGGCACTGCGGCGGTAGTGGGCCAGCAGGTCGCTCAGGGCTTCGGGCGATGCACTGGCTTGCGGCCACAGCTGCAGCGGGTCAGTGGGTGCCTCGGGCAGCAGCGCGGCCAGGCGATGGGTGGCGCCGTCGGCCAGGTGTTCGATGCGGCGCAGGCGCGAGCGCAGGGTCTGCGCCACCCAGGCGAGCGAGCGGGGGTTGTCGGGGCTGGTGACCAGCAGCTCGACCAGGGCCTGCGGTGTGCGGCTTTGCTGGTACTGGGCATGGAAGCTGATGGTGCTGTCAAAGAGTTGGAGCACGGCATCAAAGCCGGCCTGCTCCTTGATCAGGCGCGCGTCGATGGCCAGCGACAGCGCATGCGCCAGAAACTGCAGGCGCTCGATGTGCCGGCCCATGGACAGCAGGCGCCAGCCGTCGTCACGGCTCATGCGGTCGGTCTGAAAGCCCGTCAGGGCGGCCAGCCGCTGGCTGGTGGCCGCCAGCGCGGCCAGGGCCTGCGGTGCGGGCGGCAGGCGGTTGGGGTTGAGGCCATCGCTGGCCAGCAGGGCATGAAAAAAACCAGTCTCGGTCTGCTCCAGCATCTGCCAGTGCTCGGTCGAGAGCCGCTCACGCACCGCCGATGCGGCCCGCACCAGCGCGCGCAGGTTGAAGCCCACGCTGGTGGCCCCCTGGCTGTCCCACAGGCTGTGGATCAGGTTGCGCTCGAACACCCGGGGCGACTGGCCGGCCTGCGGAGTGGCCGCAGGCACCAGGCCATGGAACACGGCCATGCGGCTGAGCCAGCCCTGCAGGCGCGGGCTGCTCTGGTCCTGGCTGCCCAGCACGTCCAGGCACAGCCGCGCCAGCAGGAGGGTGTTCTCGGTGCGCTCGGTGTAGCGGCCCATCCAGAACAGGTTGTCGGCGGCTCGGCTGGTGACCAGGCGCTGGCGGGCCTCGCCCGTGTGGCGTCCCAGCAGGCTGAGGGTCTGAACGGCCTCGCGGGTCGGGGCCTGCACCCAGACGTCAGCGCTGGAGCCGCCGCGCTGCATGGACGCAATGCCTTCACGGGTACCCAACCGGGCCAGGCCGCCGGGCAACACCTGCCACTGGCCTTGCGCATCGGTCACGGCAAACACGCGCAGGATCACCGGGCGGCTTTGCAGGGCTTCGTCGGCTGGCGCCGCATCGTTCCAGACCGGCAGGTGCGACAGCGGCAGCCAGGACTGCACCGTGTGCGCCTCGGGCGCGCGCAGGATGCGACCCGCCCATTCGTCGCGTTCGCGCTGGTCCATCTGGCGGCCTGGCTGGGGCTCGAAGCCCTGGCGCGTGCCTTCGCTGGGGTAGGTGGGTTTGACCACACCGTCGGCCATTTGCTGCAGCGCTTCGGGCAGGGCGGCGGCCTCGCCGCACCACCAGCTCGGGATGGCGGGCAGCACCAGTTCTTCGCCCAGGATGTCTTGCGCCAGGGCCGGCATGAAGCCCAGCAGCGCATTCGATTCGAGAAAGCCCGAGCCCGGCGTGTTGGCCACCAGCAGCTGCCCGCTGCGCACCGCCTGCAGCAGGCCGGGCACGCCCAGGGTGGAGTCGGCGCGTAATTCGAGTGGGTCCAGCCAGGTGTCGTCCACCCGCTTCAAAAGGCCGTGCACCCGCTGCAGGCCCTGCAGGGTCTTGAGGTAGAGCTTGTCGCCACGCACCGTCAGGTCGTCTGCCTGCACCAGCGTCAGGCCCAGGTAGCGCGCCAGGTAGGCGTGTTCAAAATAGGTTTCGTTGTAGGGGCCGGGCGTGAGCAGGGCGATGTGCGGCGCCTCGCCCGCGTCCACCGGGCAGCGGGCCTTCAGGCCCTCGACCAGCGCCTGATAGGTGGCGGCCAGGCGCTGCACCGGCAGGGCCTCGAACGCTTCGGGGAAGAGGCGCGAGACGATCAGCCGGTTTTCGAGCAGGTAGCCCAGGCCGGAGGGCGCCTGCGTGCGCTGCGACAGCAGCCACCACAGCCCGTCGGGCCCTCGCGCCAGGTCAAAGGCGGCCAGGCTCAGGTAGCGACCGCCCACGGGGGCGGCGCCGTGCATGGGGTGCAGGTAGCCGGGGTGGCCCTGCACCAGCGCGGCGGGCAGCAGGCCCCGCGCCAGCAGGGTCTGCAGACCGTAGGCGTCGGCCATGATGTGTTCGAGCAGCGCCATGCGCTGGCGCACGCCTTGCTCGATCTGCTGCCAGGCCTGCGCGCCAATCATCAGCGGGAACAGGTCGAGCGCCCAGGGGCGCTGCGGCGAGTCGGTCTGGGCGTAGACGTTGTAGGTGATGCCGTTGTCGTGCACCTGCCGGCGCAGGCTGGCCATGCGGGCGTTGAGCCCGGCCAGGCCTTCGGGGCCCAGGCGCTCGATGAAGTCCGACCACAGCAGGCCCGGCGGCTGCGGTTCACCGGCCGCTGCACTCAGGCGGTTGCGCAGCTCGTCCCAATGCCCCTCGGGCGCCGCCTGGGCGTGTTGGCGCAGCCAGCTCATGGGGTCGGGTGGGGCATCGGGCGCGAGGGGCGAAGCCGGGAGGTCGTGCATGCCGGCATTGTCGCCGGATGAAGGATGACCGCGCTGCGCCTGCATGACGGCGCTGCGCGCACATGACTGCAATCCCGCTTTGTCATCTGGTCATCCAGCGCGAAGCGCAAGTCATCCCGGTCATCGAAGGTCCAGCGTGAACGGAAACTCCCGGCTCGCGGGCACGCCCATGGCCGGCTGCACGCCGGCCATGCGGCCGGGCGTGTGGCCCATGCGGAAAAAGCGCGCCAGACGGCGGCTTTCGGCCTCGTAGGCGTTGACCGGGAAGGTGTCGTAGTTGCGCCCGCCGGGGTGGGCGACGTGGTACTGGCAACCGCCCAGGGACCGCTTCATCCAGGTGTCGACCAGGTCAATTGTCAGCGGCGCGTGCACGCCAATCGTGGGGTGCAGGGCAGACGGCGGGTTCCAGGCCTTGTAGCGCACGCTGGCCACCCATTCGCCTCCCACGCCCGTGGGCTGCAAGGGCAGGCTTTGGCCGTTGACGGTAACGCTGTGGCGCGAGGGGTTGAGGCCGCTCACATGCACCTCGATGCGTTCGAGCGAGGAGTCCACATAGCGCACGGTGCCACCAATCGCGCCTTCTTCGCCCATGACATGCCAGGGCTCCAGCGCGTTGCGCAGCGTCAGCACCATGCCGTCCACATGGACCTCGCCCACCTTCGGGAAGCGGAATTCGAAATGCGGCGCGAACCAGGCCGGGTCGAAATGGAAGCCGCAGTCGCCCAGTTCGGTGAGCACGTCATCAAAGTCCTGCTTGATCCAGTGGTGCATCATGAAGCGGTCGTGCAGCTCGGTGCCCCAGCGCGTGGCGGGCGCGGTGTAGGGCTCGTCCCAAAAGCGCGCGACCAGGGCGCGCAGCAAGAGCTGCTGCACGATGCTCATGCGCGCATGGGGCGGCATCTCGAAGGCGCGCAGCTCCAGCAGGCCCAGGCGGCCGGTGGCGCTGTCGGGCGAGTACAGCTTGTCGATGCAGAACTCGCTGCGGTGGGTGTTGCCGGTGACGTCGATCAGCACGTTGCGCAGGCTGCGGTCGACCAGCCACGGCGGCATGTCGGCACCGAACTTCTGCCGGTTTTTCACGATCTCGCGCAGGGCGATTTCCAGCTCATACACCTGGTCGTTGCGCGCTTCGTCCACGCGCGGCGCCTGGCTGGTCGGGCCGATGAAGAGGCCGCTGAACAAATAGCTGAGCGAGGGGTGGTTGTGCCAGTACAGGACCAGGCTGGCCAGCAGCTCGGGGCGGCGCAAAAACGGGCTGTCGCCGGGTGTGGCGCCACCCATGACCATGTGGTTGCCGCCGCCGGTGCCGGTGTGGCGACCGTCGGTCATGAACTTTTCGGCCGACAGGCGCGACTCGAATGCAGCCTGGTAGAGGAACTCGGTGTGCTGCACCAGCTCCTTCCAGTTGTGCGCGGGGTGGATGTTGACCTCGATCACGCCGGGGTCGGGCGTGACCTGCAGGAGTTTGAGGCGCGCGTCGCGCGGCGGCGGGTAGCCCTCGAGCACGATCTGCACGCCCAGTTCGCTGGCGGTGGCTTCGACCGCCGACAGCAACTCCAGGTAGTCCTCCAGGCGCGCCAGGGGCGGCATGAAGACGTAGAGCAGCGAGGCCTGCCCACCGTGCTCGCGCTCAGCCTTGGGGCCGTTGGCGCGCATCGGGTCGCGGGTTTCGACCACCAGTGCGGTGCGGGTGATCCAGGCGGCAGACTCGAAGCGCTCGGGTTGGCGCATGTCGTGGCCGCTGGCCGCTGTGCTGGCGGAGGCATTGGCCGTTGCGTGCTGTGCAGAGGCACTCGGCAGCTGGGCCTTGATCGCCGCTGCCGTGGGCAGGGGTTGGCGCGGTGCGAACGGGTCCTGCTCGATCAGCCAGGGCCTGTCGCCTTCGCTGACCCAGGGCAGGGTGTCCAGCGGCAGGCGGTAGCCCATGGGCGAGTCGCCCGGGATCAAATACATGCGCTCGTCGCGGAAGAACCAGGGGCCTGTCGTCCATCGTGGGCCACCGAGCAGCGGCTCCTGCGCCTGCAGGGGCAGGGCGTAGCCGACCACGGTGTCCAGCTTCTGGCTGAACACGCGGCGCAGGCGCACGCGTTCGAGTTCATCGTCCAGGCGCGAATCGAAGGGGTCGACGTTGACCGGCAGGCGGCGTTCGCGCCAGAGGTAGTACCAGGTGTCTTCGTAGCCGGGCTGCACATGTTGGTCGCTCAGGCCCAGCTTTTGAGTCAAGGTCTGCATGAAGGCGCGCGCGTCTTCGCTGGTGTAGTGGTGGGGTTCGCGCTCGTCGGCAAACAAGGTGGGGTCGTGCCAGATCAGCTCGCCGTCGGCGCGCCAGCAGATGGACAGCGCCCAGCGCGGCAGCTGCTCGCCCGGGTACCACTTGCCCTGACCAAAGTGCAAAAAGCCGCCCTGGCCGTACTGCGCGCGCAGCTTGTGCACCAGCTCGGTCGCCAGACCGCGCTTGGTGGGGCCGAGCGCGTCGGTGTTCCATTCGGGCGCGTCGCGGTTGTCCACGCCCACAAAAGTCGGCTCACCGCCCATGGTCAGGCGCACGTCACCGGCTTGCAGCTGCGCATCGACCTGTTCGCCCAGCGCGAGCACCTGCGCCCATTGTTCTTCGGTGTAGGGCTTGGTCACGCGCGGCGACTCGTAGATGCGGGTCACCGACATCTCGTGGCCGAACTCGACTTCGCATTCGTCGATCAGGCCTTCGATGGGCGCGGCGCTGCCGGGTTGTGGCGTGCAGGCCAGCGGGATGTGGCCTTCGCCGGCGAGTAGGCCCGAGGTCGGGTCCAGGCCGATCCAGCCGGCGCCGGGCAGATAGACCTCGCACCAGGCGTGCAGGTCGGTGAAGTCGACCTCGGTGCCGCTGGGGCCGTCGAGCGATTTGACGTCGGGTGCGAGCTGGATCAGGTAGCCGGAGACAAAGCGCGCGGCCAGGCCCAGGTGGCGCAGCAGCTGCACCAGCAGCCAGGCCGAGTCGCGGCAGGAGCCGCTGCGTTTGGCGAGGCTCTCTTCGGGCGTTTGCACGCCCGGCTCCAGGCGGATCAGGTAGCCGATGTCGTCTTGCAGCTTTTGGTTCAAGCCCACCAAAAAGTCGATGGTGCGCTGCTCGCTGCGGTCGATGCCGGCCAGGTACTGCTGGAACAACGGCGCCCGGGCCAGCTCGGGCGCGCAGACCAGGTAGGGCGCGAGTTCTTCGCGCAGCTCGGGCGCGTAGGTCAGCGGCACGGTTTCGGCTGAGGGCTCTAGGAAGAAGTCAAAGGGGTTGTAGACCGCCATCTCGGCGACCAGATCGACCGTGACCTTGAAGCGCGTGGTTTTTTCAGGAAAGACCAAGCGGGCCTGGTAGTTCGCAAACGGGTCTTGCTGCCAGTTGATGAAGTGGGCCTCGGGCTCCACGCGCAGGCTGTAAGACAGCACGCGGCTGCGGCTGTGCGGGGCCGGGCGCAGGCGCACCACCTGGGGGCCGAGCTGGATGGGCCGGTCGTAACGGTAATCGGTGACGTGGTGCAGGGCAACGTGGATGGACATGGCGGGCTTCGCAAAACAGCAGGGGCTGCATACACTGGTGCTTCACAAAAGCAAGACACGCGCCAGCAGAGCGCCAGGCTTGGCGCCAGGCCTGCTGACGGGAGCAAGGGGAGGGGCATGCACGACCCAGACGATGCCGGCGCGGACGACGCCCGCGCTGCAGGACTCCAGCAGGTACGATCCCGGCGCCTCGGGCCCAAGGCCGCGCCATGGCTGTGGGGCGGGGTGATGGTGGGGCTGGCCCTGCAGCTGCAGCAGCCGGTCTTGTGGCCGGCATGGGGGTATGCGCTGCTGCTGATGGTCGGCGCCAGCCTGTGGTGCTGGCCCTGGGCGCTGGACCGCCGCCACCGGGCCCTGCCTGGGCACCATGCCTACCGCTTGGCCAGCGGCTGGCGCCTGGCCGGCTCGGGGCCGGTTTTGCTGCTGGCTGCGGCTTTGGGCATGGCCGGTCTGACCGGTTGGCGTGCTGTGGACCGGGCGCAGGCGCGCCTGGATCCAGTGCTGGAAGGTCAGGACCTGGACCTGGTGGCGGTGGTTGCAGAAATGCCGCAATGGCAGCAAGGCGGCTGGCGGATGGTGGTGCAGGTGGAGCAGGCGCAGACGGCGGCCGGGCTGCCGGTGGTGTTGCCGCTGCGCATCGCACTGGGCTGGTACGACAGTTCGGCCCGCTACGAGGCCTTGTCATGGGTTCAGCCCCAGGCCGCCCTTCCCGAGGTCCAGGCCGGTGAGCGCTGGCGCTGGCGTGTGCGTCTGAAGGCGCCGCATGGGCATGTCAATCCGGGGGGCTTTGACCTGGAGTTGTGGATGTGGGAGCGGGGCCTGGGCGCCAGCGGCTATGTGCGCACCAGCCGTCACGATCTACCGCCGCAGCGCCTGGGCCAGACCGGACGGCACCCGGTCGAGTGGCTGCGCCAGCATGTGCGCGACCGCCTGCTGACCCGGCCAGCGGGCGATGCGCAGACCCGTGCCGTGCTGGCAGCGCTGGTCACGGGCGACCAGGCCGCCATCGGCGCGCAGCGCTGGGAGGTGTTTCGCATCACCGGCGTGGCGCACCTGATGAGCATTTCCGGGGTGCACATCACCATGCTGGCCTGGCTGATGGCGGCCCTGGTGCGCGGTCTCTGGCGCGTCCTGGCCATGCAGGGCAGCGGCTGGCCGCTGCGCCTGCCGGCACCCGCCGCCGGCGCCCTCGCCGGGCTGGCGCTGGCAACGGCTTACGCCCTGTTCAGTGGCTGGGGTGTACCGGCGCAGCGCACGGTGCTCATGCTGGCCGTGGTTGGCACGCTGCAGGTTGCCGGCCTGCGCTGGCCCTGGGTCTGGATCTGGGCCGCTGCCTTGCTGGCCGTGGTGCTCGACGATCCCTGGGCGGTACTGCAGGTCGGTTTCTGGCTGAGTTTTATGGCGGTCGGCGCCTTGCTCATGATGGGGCCTTCATCCAGCCAGGACCGCACCGCCGTGGTGCCTACGCGCCTTGTGCTGGTGCAGGGCACCTGGCTGGGGCATGCGGTGCGGGGGCTGTGGTGGGTGGCGGCGGGACTGGGGCGACTGGTGCGCGAACAGGCGGTGGTGACCGCTGCGCTCACGCCCCTGGGCATGTTGTTCTTTGGCCAGGTCTCGGTGGCCGGCCTGCTGGCCAATCTGCTGGCCATTCCCTGGGTCACGCTGTGCATCTCGCCCCTGTCGCTGCTGGGCATGCTGATCCCGCCTTTGTGGGACCTGGCGCAGGCGCTGCTGCAACCCTTGCTCGCCCTGCTCGATGCCATGGCCGCCTGGCCCGCCGCGCAGCTGCACACGCCGCGTGCCCCATTGTGGCTGGCCTTGCCAGCGGTGCTGGGCGGGCTGTGGCTGGCCTGGCCGGGCGCCGGGAGCCTGCGCTGGATGGGCCTGGCCCTGGTCTGGCCGGCCCTGCTCTGGCAGGCGCCCAGGCCGGTCGAGGGGCATTTCGAGCTCTGGCTGGCCGATGTCGGGCAGGGCAGCGCGGTGCTGGTGCGCACGGCCGGCCACACCCTGCTCTATGACACCGGGCCGCGCTATTCGCCCGAGAGCGATGCCGGCCACCGGGTGCTGCTGCCCCTGTTGCAGACCCTGGGTGACCGGCCCGATGCGGTGGTGCTCAGCCACAGCGACAGCGACCACACTGGCGGGGCGCAGGCGCTGGCAGCCTATGCACCCCGGGCGCAGTGGTGGGGATCGCTGCCGCCCGACCATGCGCTGTGGACCGCGCTCGCCCCGGCGGTGGCGCAGCCCCGGCCTTGCGCTGCGGGCCAGGCCTGGACCTGGGACGGCGTGCGGTTTGCGTTTGAGCATCCCCCCTGGCCCTGGCCGGCGGGCCAGACCTCGAATGCCATGAGTTGTGTGCTGCGCATCAGCCGGCCGCAGGCGTCTGCGGCCGGACCGCCCGCCGCGGTGCTGCTCACCGGTGACATCGGCCTGCGCCAGGAGCAGGCCCTGCTCGCGCAGGGCGTGGACCCGGTGGACCTGTTGCTGGTGCCGCATCACGGCAGCGCCAGCTCGTCCGGGGAGGCCTGGCTGCGCGCCCTCGCGCCGCGCTGGAGCGTGGTGCAGGCGGGCTACCGCAACCGGTTCGGCCACCCGGCGCTCACAGTCCGCGAGCGTTACCGCAGCCTGGGCTTGCCACTGGTCGAGACCGCCCATTGCGGCGCCGCCTTCTGGCGCAGCGATTCGCCCGATCGTCTGCGCTGTGAACGCGAGGCGCACCCCCGCTACTGGCATTGGCGTGCGCCGCCATCGCTGCCTTGAGACGCATCAAGGTGCCTGGGTATGCATCTTGCTATCCTGCTGGCATCCTGTGCCAGGGAAAAAGCCCTGGCACGATCTTCAGGACAGGGGGCGAACCGTACGGCCCCAGGTCTTCATGAAAGCCCGACCATGCGCCGATTTGACGAGATGTACGAAAGCCTGACGCCGGCAGGGCAGGGGGCCGGTATTCGCCCTCACTATGCGGCCTACGCCCGCTGGCTCGCAGCCCAGGACCCGCAAACCCTGCGCGCGCGGCGTGAGGAGGCGGAGGTCATCTTCCGCAACGTGGGCATCACCTTCGCCGTCTATGGCGACAAGGACGAGGACGGCGCCGGCACCGAACGCCTGATTCCGTTTGACCTGATTCCGCGCATCATCCCCGCCCACGAGTGGAAAAGCATGGAGGCCGGCCTGGTGCAGCGCGTCACGGCGCTCAATCGTTTCATCCATGACATCTACCATGACCAGGAGATTCTCAAGGCCGGCGTGATCCCGCGCGAGCAGATCGAACGCAACGCGCAGTTCCGCCCCGAGATGGTCGGGGTGGACGTGCCCCACCAGATCTACTCGCACATCAGCGGCATTGACATCGTGCGCGCGCCTGACGAGAACGGCCAGGGCGAGTACTACGTGCTCGAAGACAACCTGCGCGTGCCCAGCGGCGTGAGCTACATGCTCGAAGACCGCAAGATGATGATGCGGCTCTTCCCCGAACTCTTCAGCCAGCACCGCGTGGCACCGGTGGCGCATTACCCGGATTTGCTGCTGGAGACCCTGCGTGCCAGCAGCCCGGCCACCACGGCCGAGCCCACGGTGGTGGTGCTCACGCCCGGCATGTACAACAGTGCCTATTTCGAACATGCATTCCTCGCCCAGCAGATGGGGGTCGAGCTGGTCGAGGGCCAGGACCTGTTCGTCAAGGACCAGTTTGTCTACATGCGCACCACGCGCGGACCGAAACGAGTGGACGTGATCTACCGCCGGGTGGACGACGATTTTCTGGACCCGGCCGTGTTTCGCCCCGGCTCGACGCTCGGCTGCGCCGGCCTGATGGACGCCTACAAGGCCGGTCATGTGACGATCTGCAACGCGGTGGGCACGGGTGTGGCCGACGATAAGTCAATCTACCCCTATGTGCCCGACATGATCGCTTTCTACCTGGGCGAGAAGCCGATCCTGAAAAACGTGCCCACGTACATGTGCCGCAAGCCCGAGGACCTGCAGTACACGCTGGCCAACCTCAAGGACCTGGTGGTCAAGGAGGTGCACGGCGCGGGCGGCTACGGCATGCTGGTCGGCCCGGCCGCGAGCCACGCCGAAATCGCGCAGTTCCGCGCGGCGCTGCTGGCCAACCCCGACGGCTATATCGCCCAGCCCACGCTGAGCCTGTCGAGCTGCCCCACCTTTGTCGACAGCGGCATTGCGCCCCGCCATATTGACCTGCGCCCCTTTGTGCTGAGCGGCCGCACGGTGCAGATGGTGCCCGGCGGCCTGACGCGGGTGGCGCTGAAAGAAGGTTCCCTGGTGGTGAACTCGTCGCAGGGCGGCGGCACCAAGGACACCTGGATTTTGCAGAACTGAGCGCGAGGGAGAAGAAATATGCTGTCAAGAACCGCCGATCACCTGTTCTGGATGTCCCGCTACATGGAGCGTGCGGAGAACACCGCCCGCATGCTCAACGTGAGCTACGAAACCTCGCTGCTGCCGCAGTCGGCCGCCGCTGCGCAGGCGGGCTGGGAGGGTATCCTGTCCATCAGCGAGCTGTTGCCGTCCTATCTGGCCTTGCATGGCGAAGTCACCCCAAAGGGCGTGATGGAATTCATGGTCAAGGATGCGGACAACCCGTCTTCGATCGTCTCCTGCCTGCGCGCTGCCCGCGAAAACGCCCGTGCCGTGCGCGGCACCCTGACCACCGAAGTCTGGGAGACCCAGAACCAGACCTGGCTGGAAGTCAACCGCATGCTGCGCAGCGGTTCGTTTGAGCGCGACCCGGGCCAGTTTTTCGAGTGGGTCAAGTTCCGCTCACACCTTTCGCGCGGCGTGACGGTGGGCACCATGCTGATGGACGAGGCCTTGCACTTCATGCGTCTGGGCACCTTCCTGGAACGGGCCGACAACACCGCGCGGCTGGTGGATGTGAAGTTTCACGCCATGCGCAACGATTACTTCGGCTCGCCCCTGCAGGGCCCGG
>Ga0255182_1000678_pt1 | contig 20515 bp, 15 predicted proteins | sample Atl_UVDOM_RepA_8_FD_188420 | JGI IMG/M metagenome (GOLD analysis project Ga0255182, IMG submission 188420) | Freshwater microbial communities from Altamaha River, Georgia, United States - Atl_UVDOM_RepA_8d | ecosystem: Environmental > Aquatic > Freshwater > River | place: USA: Georgia...
GCATGCCACGAGCGGGGCGAAACAGGGCTGAGTCGGCCTGTGGGCGGGCGCCTTGTGGGTGCCGAGGAGCGCAGCGGCGAGGTGGGCGCGCGCCCCGCGCTGCCCCGACAAAGCGCTCAACGGCCAAACAGCTCAACGCCCAAAGCGCTCACCCGACAAATCATCCAACCGACAACGCGCCCTTCTGAGCCCCACGCACATCCGCCATGAACCCAAAAAAAGAGCCACCGACCCCAAGGGGCCCGTGGCTCAAGAGCACTTCCGCACTCGAAGAGGAGAGAACACAACCAGGACCGAGGTCCCGTCAGAGGGTGAGCAAGTACTGGACCAAGTTGGCCACCTCGGACGGCGAGCGGGCGCACCACGGATGGGGCGTCGCCGGCAGGCCGATGGGGCCGGGCGCACCGATCTCGGGCCCGAACTCACGACGCATCTTCTGGTAATCCCAGTAATAGTGCCCGGTGTCCCACGGCACGGACACAAAGTACTTGTGGCGCTCGATGAAGAGGTTGCGCGCATCGGACGTGGTGTCGAAGATGTTCTTCTTCTTGGCTTTGTAGACGCGGAACACATCGCCCTTGCGGTTCAGGTCCGGGAACACGGCCGGCTGGTCCGGCGAGCCCAGGGCGGGCCGCACGGGCGCGTGCAGCGTGTAGTACTGCTTGTACAGCGACGAGCCTTCGGTGCAGCGTGCCGGGTCCACCAGGTCTTCCAGGTTACGCACATGACCGTCGGTCAACAGGCCGCGCGACTGCACCCAGTACAGGTTGCGCAGGAAGGTCACGCGGATGGACTGCTGCTTGTACTGGAAGTCCGACGGCGCGAAGAAGCGGCCGACCTCACTGAGGGGCAGCATCTTCTCGTTGGTGTGGGCGCCCAGCTTGTCAGAGTGGCACGAAGCGCAGGCCTGGTCGAAGGTGGCCTTGCCTTGCGCCACCGCGGCAGCCACCGCCGGGTACTGCTGCCAGGTGGTCTGCACGAAGGCCCCTTCGGTGGTCGTGCTGCTGCCTGTCTGCGTCAGCTTGCCGTTGGCCTTGAGCCAGCGGAACATGCCCACGTTGCGCAGGTCGTCGTCGTCCTTGTCGAGCACCGACATGTAGGCCGTCAGCGCCTTGAGCGACTTCTGGTCCATCGCGCCCATGGCCCCTTCAGGCTCCTGCGCATGGATGTACGAGCCCTCGAAGCCCACGAAGGACTCGGTGTGCGACAGCGAGCGCCGGATCGGCAGGTGGTTGGTCACGTTGGGGATGACCATCGGCGAGAAGATGTAGTCGTTGTCGTACTGCGTGCCTTCGCCAGCCTTGCGGGTGAGGGTCGATTCGGTGGCCCCGCCGGGCATCAGGTACAGCAGGGCCGTCTTGTCGACCTTCTTGGTGCCGGTGGACCAGGTCGGCCCCGGCTCGTCATCGACGATGTAGGCAAACGTGGCCGTGGTGTCGGTGGTCTTGTCGCCCAGCACCGTCCAGCGCTGCGTCCACAGCGGATTGGGCGGGCCCGGGAACACCTTGGTGATGGTGCTCGAGCCCTTGCCGTAGGTGATCTTGTAGCCGTGGCACGCGGCACAGTTGAAGCCGATCCACTTGCCACGCCCCAGCAGCGGGTGCGACGACTCCGCATATCGGTAGCCCACCCAGCCGCTGTTGCTGGTGTTGCCCGACGTCAGCTGCTTGTCGACCACCAGAAAACCCGGGATGGGGCTTTCCTGCGGGTAGGGGTCGAAATAGACGTCGTTGAGCGCTTCGGCCGGCACCTGCCCAGCCACCGCCTTGTGAGCGCCGAACAGCAGCACGGGGTCGGCCGCCTTGCGGGTGTAGGGATCGATGGTCTTGCCCGAGAAGATCTTGTCCCAGTCCAGCCCCTTGAACTTGTGGGCCACGCCCAGGCCGTAGTCATACGACCAGAAGATCTGGCGACCCAGCGTCAGCATCTCGGCAAAGCTGGCGTTGTCGACGTTGACGCTGATCGGTGTGATCGCCTTGGTGGCATCCGTCAGAGTCGAGACGATGTCGCAGTTGGGGTTGGCGGGCGCCTCCAGCCGCGACAGCTGCGCGTCGATCACGTTGTGCGGCTGGCCGGGCTTCTTGATCGACGTGTTGTAGCCGGTGCGCTTTTGAACCTGCAGCTTCAGCGGCCCCTTGCTGGCGTGCGCAGGCACGCGGAACTCGACCTGCGAATCACTCCAGGCCAGCACGTCCTTGGGCCAGTTGCTGCGCACCTTGCCCGTCTCGTAATTGGCGCTGGCCACGATGTCGAGCTTCTGCTCGAACATGACCAGGTCCGTCTCCAGCACGCGGCTGTTGCCGATCATGATCTTGCTGAAATCGATGTCGGTGCCCGACCCGAAACCGCTGCCCTTCAAGGTGACGGTGTCCCCGGGCTTGAGCGTGGGCGTGGCGTTGCTGCCGGCCGACCACACCAGCGCCCCATTGACCAGCATCTGCTGCACCACCGGCTGCGCGAAGGCCTGGGCCGATGCGCTGCGCTGCTGCTCGCGAGCGACATTGAACGAGCAGACCACGTCCTGGTCAGGGAAGTTGGGTGCGGCCTGGGCCAGCACGGCATGGGTGGCCAGGGCCACGGCTCCCAGGCGGGGCAGCAAGGTGCGGGGAACGGTCATGGGGCGTCTCCTTCGGTATGGAGCGCATCATGGGCGGGCACCCTGTGGGGACCTGTCCGCGCGGCGACATTTCAGGGATAGTCCCGATGGGGTCGCCCCCGGGTCAAGGGTTGCCGCTGCGACCATTGATGATCTGCAGCATCTTGCGCTCCATCGCATTGAGCTGCGCTGCGTCGGCCAGCGCCTCCGGATCGATCACCTCGACGGTGCCGTAGCTCACGCGCACAACGCCACGCTGCTGCAGCTCCATCATGATGCGGTTGACCGTCTGCCGGGACATCGCCAGCATCTGCGCCAGCGTGCTCTGCTTGACCTTGAGCCGCGCCGGTCCGGATTGAGCGCCCGCAGGCGAGCTGCGCAGCATCCAGAACAGACGTCTGGCCAGCATGCCTTCCGGGGGCATCAGGGTCTGGCTCTCCTGGTTGATGAACACCAGCCTCAGCTTGAACGACATCAGCACCCCGAAGTGCTGCCAGTACGCGGGCTGCTGACGCAACAGGTCGTGCAACACGGTCTGCGACACCTGCAGCAGGGTGACCCCACCGTCGGCCTGCACATCATGCGTGCGCGGCAGGCCATCGAACAGGGCGATTTCGCCAAACCACACCGGCGGCTCCACCAGTTGCAGCAGCGCCTCCTTGCCATCGGCCGTCACGCCGAACACCCGCAGAGCGCCTCCCAGCACCCCGTAGATCCCGTCGGCCGCATCCCCCCGAAAGAACAGGTACTGCCCGTGGCTGAGCTTGCGAATGTGCCCATGCTCGATCAGCCAGCCGGCCAGCTCGGCCGGCAACGTCGAAAACCAGATGTCGGATCGCAGGGTCGCGAATTGCTCGGGGGTCAGAACAGCCATGGGCGCGCATGATCCTCAGGCGGGCGTGCGGCCAGTGTCCGCCGCACGACATTCCCCGGGTATTCCCGCGACGTTCATGCCCGGGCCGGTGGGCCGTTCATCTGCAGATGGTCCAACAAACGCCGCTCGGTACCCGACAGGTCGGCAATCTCGATGAGCCGCACCATGTCGCGCACCTCGATGCGGCCGTACGCCACTTGCACCACCCCCTGGTCCTGCAGGGTCTGCAGCACCTGGTTGGTCGTCTGGCGGGACAACGAGAGCATCATGCCCAGCTGGGCCTGGCTGATAGGCACCACCACCGGGCCGGTCTGCGCCCCACGGGGCTGGTCGTGACGCTGGCTGAGCAACAGCAGGCGACGCGCCAGACGGCTGTCAGCGGGCAACATGGCCAGGTCCTCGATACCGATGAAGGCCAGCCGCACACGCAGCGCCATCAATCGTCCGAGCTGACGCCACCAGGCCGGGTGCCGGTCCAGCAAGGCCAGCAGATCGGCCTGCGGCACGTGCAGCACGCGCGTGGGCCCGTCGGCGGTCACGTTGTGGGTGCGCGGCAGGTCGTCGAACAGCGAGATCTCACCGAACCAGTGGGGCGGCTCGGCCAGCGACAGGATGGCCTCCTTGCCCGCCTCGGTGACACCCGAGATGCGCAAGGCCCCTTCCAGCACCGCGTAGATGCCATCGGGCGCATCGCCCCTGAAGAACAGGCTGGCCCCGGCTGCCAGCCGCCGCGGCCGAGCCAGGGACACCAGGGCCTCGGCCAGGTCGGCGGGGATGCTGGCGAACCAGGGGTCCTTGCGCAACAGCGCCAGGGTGTCTGCGGGCAGGAAGGATGACGGGAACTGCGAACCGTTCATGGCGCGCAGCGTAGCGCAGTTTGCCCCCGAGCGCGCACGGCGATCACAGTTGCCCGTAAGAATGCAGGCCCGACAGGAACATGTTGACACCCAGGAAGGCGAAGGTGGTGACCAGCAGCCCCACCAGCGACCACCAGGCCGCGAAGGTGCCGCGCAGCCCCTTCATCAGGCGCATGTGCAACCACGCCGCATAGTTCAGCCAGACGATCAGGGCCCAGGTTTCCTTGGGGTCCCAGCTCCAGTAGCCGCCCCAGGCCTCGGCCGCCCAGAAGGCACCCAGGATGGTCGCGATGGTGAAGAAGGCAAAGCCCACGGCGATGGCCTTGTACATGACGTCATCGGCCACCTCCAGCGACGGTGTGCGCGGGTTGATCCAGCCCCGCGCCAGAATCACGATGACGAAGAACACCGTGACCCCGCCGATCATGCGCATGCTCTTGACCACAGCGCCCAGGGTGTCGGGCTGCAGCCCCCCGAACAGGGCAAAGCCCAGCAGAGGCAGCAAGATGCCCACCGCCGGCACCCCCACCAGCCCGGTCCACAGGGCGCGCGGCGTGGCCGATTTCAGCAGGTAGGCCAGCGCTACCATGGCCGCCAGAGCGAACGTGCCGTAACCCACGAAATTGGCAGGCACGTGGATCTTCATCCACCAACTCTGCAGTGCCGGCACCAGGGGCTGGATCTCGGCCGCGCCCCGCGAAACGGCATACCACAGCAGGAAAGCCACCGAAGCGCTGACGATCAGCATCACGAAGGCCCCCAGGCTGGCGATGGGCTGCCCGGCCTGGCGGTAACGGTCTTCGTAGTACAGCCAGAATGCCGTGGTCATCCACGCGAACAGCACGAACACCTCGTAGAGGTTGCTCACCGGGATGTGCCCGATGTCCGGCGCGATCTGGTGGCTCTCGAACCAGCGCACGAAGGTGCCCACCAAGGCCATGAACACCCCGGCCCACGCCAGCTTGGACGCGATCGCCGTGGGGGTCTTCCAGCTGGTGAGCAGGCCCAGCCAGTACGACAGCGTGCTCATGAAGAACAGCACGCTCATCCACAGGATCGCGCTCTGGCTCGACAGCAGGTACTTGAGCCAGAACACGTTGTCGGCCACGGCCAGGTCAGCCCCGTGGCTGTCGATGGCGCGCATGTACAGCGCCATGGCCACCGCCGAGGCGCCGCCCGACAGCACGGAGAGCAGGCGCAGCGGCGACCACAACCACCCCAGCGCGATCACCGAGGGCACGGCACACAGCAAGATGCCCTTTTCGTAGACATCCATGTCGGCGCCGTAGCGGTGAAAGCCCCAGACCGCGGTCATCACGATCAAGGCGGCGAACAACCAATCGGTGATGCTGCGCCGTTGTTCAGGCGGCATCATCAGGGGCGCGGCGGAAGACGAACTGCTCATGGTGCAACAGGGTCCTGGGAAGTGGGCTGGGCGCCCGGCGCGCCCAACAGGGTCGCACGCAGGCGGTCGAATTCGGCATCGGTGTCGAGCGTCTGTCGGGTCGACGACAAGGCCATGCGGGCCTGGGCGCCCCCCGTGGCCGGATCGGCCTGCAGCCACACCCAGACGCGGCGCTCGCGCACGTACAGCATGGCGAACACGCCGACGATCAACAACACGCACCCCAGGTAGACCACGTTGCGGCCGGGGGTACGGGTGACCTGGAAAACACTGGCCTGACGCTGCTCGAAGCTGTCGGGCATGAGGATCAGGGGCGCCGGGTAATGGTGCACGTCGGACAGCGATAGCACGGCCTGCGACATGAAGCCTTGGGTGCGCGGGTCCTCGGGGTCGAGCGGCGGCAATTCGGCCTGCGCACGCGCCAGGTTGTTGAGCTCGAACAGGCTGCCGTTGAGGATGCGCAGCAAGGTCGTGGACATGCCCTCCTGCTCGGCCGCCGGCACCGCCTGCTCGATGAAAGCCGTCAGGGCCTCGAAGCCACCGGCCGCCCGGCTGCCGGCCGGCTGCGGCTGGCCGTCCGACAGGGTGATGGCCCCGGCATAGAGGTCGAGCACCCGCTGCGCCGACAGCTCGAGCTGGCTGGCCAGCTGGGCCTGGCCGCCGCTGCCCAGTTCGGCAAAGCGGCGCGCCGCGGCCTGGCGCAAGGCCGGGTCGGCCAGGGCGCGGCGCATGCGCCACCAGCCGGTGAGCTCCATGTTCTCGTCGGCCGGCACCCGCAGGAAACGGAACGGCTCGCCCACCGATGTGCGCACGCCCAGCAGGAACATCGCCTGGCCGTCCACCGTCACGGGCACCATGTAGTTCTGGTACTCGCGCGCCTGCCCGGCGGCGTCACGCAGCTTGTAGGTCACCGACGGACCGATGTTGACCAGCTGCTTGTCCTTGCCAGGGCGGGCTCCCGAGCCCAGGTGCTGGGTCAGACCCTGCAGGTTCACGCCCCGCACGTCGGTCGACTCCGCACCATCAGGACCCTTGTCGCCGCTGCGCTGGGCGTCGGCCATGTTCTCGACGTTGATCACGCGCAGCCCGGTGATCTCCAGCGTGAGCGCGCCCTGCGGCGTCAACGCCTGGGGCAGGGCCTGGGGCTCGCCGCCCACCGTGCCGGCAAACAGCGTGGCCGCATCCGGCACCCGGGGCGAGGTCAGCGGCCAGGGCTTGAGTCGCACGATCGAGCCGCCATCCTCGAAGCTGGACTGGAAGATGGTCACGCCGTCGTAGACGAAGGGCTTGTTGACCTCGACCGTGGCTTCGTGCTGGCTGCGATCGCGCGGGTCGTGCACCACGATCTCGCTGGCAAAGCGCTTGGGCATGCCCGTCTCGTAGTAGTCGACGATGAACCTCTTGAGCTCCACCTCGAAGGGCAAGGGCTGCAGGAAGGCGCCCTGATCAAGGTTGAGCACGGCCGACGACGAGCGCTGGCCCTCGGGCACGAACAGCTGCGCCCGATAGGCGGGGTTCTGCATCGACAGCTTGTGCTTGTCGAGCACCTCACCGCCGCGGTAGGGCTCCAGCTGGCCCCACCAGGCTTGCAGCTTGGCGATCATGTCGCCGTCGAACAGCCCGCCCAGGCACACCAGCACGATGGCGCCGTGGGCCGCCAGGTAGCCCAGCTTGTTGGCGCGACCCTTGCGGGCCGCCACCATCACTCCGGGCTCGCTGCGGCCGTCGCCGCCGGTGCGCTCCTCGGCCTTGACCTGCCAGCCCTGCTGGTGCAGCACGGCCACCACCTGATCACGCGCCGCGTTCAGCGGCACCGGCAACGCGCCCTGGGCCTTGTGGTGGAAGGCATTGAGTGCCTGCACCCGGATGTGCTCCTTGAAAGTCTTGAGGTCGGCCAGGATCTTGGGCAGGTTGCGCGCAATGCACAGGCTGGTCGACAGCACCAGGAAGGCCAGGATCACCAGGAACCAGCCCGAGCTGTAGATGCGGAACAGCCCGAAGGCACCGAAGACCTCGGCCCAGTACGGCCCGAAAGCGTCGACGTAATTGACCAGCGGTTCGCCCTGCTTGAGCACCGTGCCGATGGCCGACGCGACGCAGATCACCGTGAGCAGGGCAATGGCAAAGCGCATCGAGGACAGCAGGTCCTGGATGTCGGCCCAGCGGCTGTGCTCGGGCGGTCGGGTCGCGGTGACGGCGTCGGTCATGAGGAGCGATCGGGACGGGTTCGGTCGGTCGGGCGTGCTGGACTATAACGGTGGGCGATCGGTCGAGGTGACGCAGGGCGGACAATCCCGGGCCCGCAGGCGGGGGGCTTGTCCGACCCGCGTCCGGCCCCCCAACAAAAAAGGCAGGGCCTTGTTCAGACCCTGCCCCTGAGGTGTGTTCGCCTGCGGCCCGTTCAGCCGCAGCGGGATCAGCGCAGCCCCTGGATGTAGTCGGACAGGGCGTCGATTTCCTTGTCGCTCAGGTTGGCGGCGATGGCCGTCATCTGGACGCTGTTGTTTCGCTCACCCTGGCGGAAGGCCGTCAGCTGGGCCTTGGTGTAATCGGCGTGCTGGCCACCCAGTCGCGGATACTGCGCGGGGATGCCGGCGCCGTTGGGGCTGTGGCAGCCCGCGCAGGCGGCCACGCCCTTGGCCATGATGCCGCCGCGGAAGATCTTCTCGCCCAGGGCAACCAGGTCCTTGCTCTTGGACGCGCCGGCTGACGCCTTCTTGCTGGCATAGAAGGCCGCCACGTTGCGCATGTCGTCGTCGCTCAGCGCCGCAGCCATGCCCGACATCACCGCGTTCTTGCGCTTGCCCGACTTGAACTCCTGCAGTTGCTTGACCAGGTATTCAGGGTGCTGGCCCTGCAGGATCGGGTTGGCCGTGGCGCCGCGCGAGCCGTCTGCCGTGTGGCAGGCCATGCAGACCTGGGTGGCCTTGGCTTCACCGGCCGCCAGATCGGGCTTGGCGGCCTTGGCCGGCGCGGCGGCGTGAACCAGCCCGGACAGGGCGATGCTGAGGGTGGCCACGGCGGCCGACAGGATGGAAGAGCGCATCATGGTGATCAGTGGGGTGATCGAACAAGCATCGACAGGTCGATGTCAAACCGCCAGATTCTACAATGTCCCATGGCCCAAGACAGCACCCGGAAATCCAAGCCCGCTCCGCGCCCCGTCCACAAGACGCCCCAGGCACCCCGGCAGCGGCCCGCCACCCCGGCCGAACAGGCCCTGGCCTGGGCGCACTCCGCCCGGTTCTTCACCACCGCCGCCCGCACCGACCAGCTGCCGTTCAACGAACTGCCCGAGGTGGCTTTCGTGGGGCGATCCAACGCAGGCAAGTCCACGGCCATCAACACCGTGGCCCAGCAACGCCAGCTGGCGTATGCGTCCAAGACGCCGGGGCGCACCCAGCACATCAACCTGTTCCATCTGGGCCCACGCGACGCGCCGGACGAAGTCTGGGCCGATCTGCCGGGCTATGGCTACGCGGCCGTGGAGCGATCGGCCAAACTGCGCTGGCAGGAGGTGATGGCGCGCTACCTGGAGACGCGCCGCAGCCTCGCGGGCGTCGTGCAGATGATCGACTCCCGCCACGGCTTTACCGACCTCGACCGCCAGTTGCTGGCCTTCGTCGCACCCCGCGTGCAGACAGGCGAGGTCAAGCTGCTGGTCCTGCTGACCAAGGCCGACAAGCTCAACCGCAAGGAAAGCACCGACGCCATGCGCCAGGCCCAGGAGGTGCTCGCCGACCTCGTGACCGACGAATCCGACGTGAACCTGACGCTGTTTTCGGCCCTCAAAAAGCAGGGGGTGGCCGATGTGGCCGAGATCCTGCGCAGCTGGGCGGCCCCCGCAGAGGTCGCCGCTGCGCATGCAGCCGACCTCAAGGCACAGGCAGAAGCCCCGCCCGCGGGCACCCCGGACGAGGCCCCGCTCGCCGATGCCGCCCAGGACGACGCCGGCCCGCCCGTCAGCGGGTGAGGCGCTCCAGGGCTTCCCGGTACTTGGCCGCCGTCTTTTCGATGACCTCGGCCGGCAAGGCCGGCGACGGCGCGGTCTTGTCCCAGGGCTGGCCGTTCACGGTGGCCTGCTCCAGCCAGTCGCGCAGGAACTGCTTGTCGTAGCTGGGCGGGTTCTGGCCGGCGGCAAAAGCGGCCTCGTAACCTTCGACAGGCCAGAAGCGCGACGAGTCCGGCGTGAGCACCTCGTCCATCACGGTGAGCGTGCCGCTGTCGTCCAGCCCGAATTCGAACTTGGTGTCGGCGATGATGATGCCCTTGGTCAGGGCGTAATCGGCTGCCTGCTTGTACAGGCGGATGGCCACGTCGCGCACCTTCTCGGCCATGTCGCGCCCGATGATCTCGCTCATCTTGTCGAACGAGATGTTCTCGTCGTGGTCACCCACCTCGGCCTTGGTGGCCGGCGTGAAGATGGGCTCGGGCAGCTTGCTGGCGTTCTTCAGGCCCGCCGGCAGGGGCACCCCGCAGACCTGACCATTGTCCTGATACTCCTTCCAGCCGCTGCCGGCCAGATACCCCCGCACCACGGCCTCGACCGGCAAGGGCTTGAGCTTCTTGACCAGCATGGCGCGGCCTTCGACCTGGGCGCGTTCGTCGGGCGACACGACGCTGCAAGGGTCATCGCCCGTGAGGTGGTTGGGCACCACGTCCTTGAGCAGATCGAACCAGAACAGCGCCATGCGGGTGAGCAGTGCACCCTTGCCGGGAATGGGCTCGCCCATGATGACGTCGAACGCGCTGATGCGGTCGGAGGCCACCATCAGGATGCGGTCATTGCCCACGGCATAGTTGTCACGCACCTTGCCACGCGCCAGCAGCGGCAGGGATTTCAGGGCGGAGGTGTGCAGGGCGGCGGTCATGTCGGGTCTCGTGCGGGGTCGGTCCAGGGACAAACCGCTATTGTGCCCCGCCTCCACCCGACCCGGCCCGTCGCGCCGACTGGACCCGCGACAGCACCTCGGGCACCACGGCCGACACGTCCAGCGGCTTGGTCCAGTAGTCGCAAAACCCGGCCGCCCGTGCATGCTGGATGTCCTCGGGCATGGCGTCGGCCGACACGGCAATGGCCGGGACGTCACGCACCCCCGGGTCGCAGCGCAGCCGCGCCAGCAAGCTGACGCCATCGATGTCGGGCAGCTGCACATCGAGCAGCATCAAGTGGGGGCTTTGCCGTCGCACGGCCTGCAGGGCGCGCTCGCCCGTGTCGACCACTTCGAGCGCGAACCGGTCGTCCCCCTCGAACACCGACTGCATCAGCAAGGCGTTGACCAGGTTGTCTTCGACGTAGAGCACCCGGATCGGCAATTCGCCCAGGGCCATCGCGTCGCCGGCTGGCCGGTTGTCGCCCGCGGCCACAGGTGCCGGGACCGCGTGCCCTGGACGACCTCCAGCCAGGCGAACTTCGAAGCAAGCCCCTTCACCTTCACCACTGACCAGGCAGAGCTCGCCCCCCATCAGGCGCACCAGGCCCTGGCTGATCGCCAGCCCCAGCCCGACCCCCTCGATGCCGCGGCGCTCTGCACCCAGTCGGTTGAAGGGCTGGAACAGCTGCTCGCGCTGGGCAGCGTCCAGGCCCGGCCCCTGATCACGCACCCCCAGGCACACACGATCATGGATTTCATGCACGCTCACATGCACTTCCCCCCCGTCGGGCCCATATTTGATGGCGTTGCTCAGCAGGTTCATCAGCACCTGGATGAGGCGGTGCTCGTCGGCCACCACGTGGCGGTCACCGACGTCGTCGATCCGCCAGCGCACCTGCCGCTGGCGCGCCTGGTCTTCAACCATGGCCAGCGCATGACGCACCAGGCCCTCGAGCGGAACCGCCTTGAGATGCACCGGCGTGTGGCCGGACTCGATGCGCGAGATCTCCAGAACCTCGTTGATGAGCCGCAGCAGGCCGTGTCCAGCCAGTTCGATGTGCCCGAGCTTGGTGAGCTGGTCCGCGCGCAGATTGGCCGGCTCCTGCATCAGCAGCAGACGGGCAAAGCCCAGGATGCCGTTGAGCGGGGTGCGCAATTCGTGGCTCATGCGCGCCAGGAATTCGGTCTTGGCGCGGCTGGCGCGCTCGGCCGCCGCCTTGTCGCGCAACGAGGCCTCGAGCGCGCGGCGCTCGGTGATGTCGGCGATGTACCCGTTCCACAGCACCGCACCATCGGGCTCGCGCTGGGGCGTGGCATGCACCTCACGCCAGGCAACGCCGTCAGCGTGCAACACGCGAAACTCGCCGCGCCAAGGGGTCTGGCTGGCCGCCGACGCATCCAGGGCCCTGCGCACCCCGTGGACATCATCGGGGTGCAGACGATGCCAGACGGCATCGGCCGACAGCAAGGCCTGGGACGGCGGCACGTCGAACAGCCGCCGCATGGCTTCGTTGACATACGTGAAGTGGGTTCCCCCATCGGCGCCACGACGCAACTGGAAGAGCAAGCCGGGCACCTCGTCGGCGGCCCGCTTGGCCGTCAGCAGCTGGTACTCGAGCCGTCGGCGCTCCTGCAGCCGCAGGAAGGTGCACACGACACTGCCTTGCGCCTCGTCGATCATGCGAGCCGCCGACATCAGCGTGTCGATGCGGTCTCCGCTGACATGCCGCAAGGCGATCGACACCTCTTCGGCGCGCTGCCCCAGTCTCAACAGGGGATCGACGTAGGTTTGGTAGAGCAAGGAGGCCGAGGGCGTCAGGATCTGGCGCAGCGGCAAACCCGGCAGGGTCACATGGTTGCGCCCGAGCCAGTCCCCCAGCGTGGCATTGGCCGACATCACCAGGCCATCGTCACCGACCACGGCGATGCCGCAGGGCAGGTCGTCGATCGCGGGCACACGCGTCACTGCGCTCACACCCACTGCCCGCGGTCCTGCATCAGCACAGCCAGGGTCTCCTCCGGATGGCTCATGTGAGGGCAATGGCCCGTCGCGCGCAAACGATGCAACACCGCGTCAGGCAGATGTTGCTGCAGATAGTCGCCCACCGACGGCGGCGCCACGGTGTCGTCAGCGCACTGCAGGATCACCGACGGCACGGACACCTTGGGCAACCAGGCGCGCACATCGGCCATGAACACCTGACGGGCCAGCTGCTTGACGATGTCGGGTTCGCCCTGGCAGATGCTGCGCTTGAGCTCGTCACCGAGTTCGGGTCGGTCGTCGTTCTTCATGGCAAAGGGTGCGAAAAAATTGGCCCAGCCGATCATGTTGCGATCCATCAGGTCGAGCAGGTCCATGATGTCGGCCCGCTCGAACCCGCCCACGTATTCCCCCTGGTTGATGAAACAGGGATTGGGTCCGATCTGGATCAGGCGCTGGTACAGCTCCGGGCGGGCCACGCAGGCCAGCACCCCGATCGATGCGCTCATCGAGTGACCGATCAGCACCACGCGCGACAGGCCCAGGGCATCGATGATCTCGTTGAGGTCCCGGGCATGGTCACCCAGAGACTGGTAGTGCGCCGGCGTCCAGTGGCGGATGTCGGACTGTCCGCACCCCATGTAGTCGAAGAGCACCACCTGATGGTGCCGCGCCAGTTCGGGCGCGATGAAACGCCACATTCGCTGGTCGCACCCGAAGCCATGCGCCAGCACCACAGCGGGCTGGCCGTGACCGATGACCTTGACGTTGTGCCGCTGCAGGATGTCGCTGCTCATGAGCTCTCCAGTCGGTGGTGGGGAGCGCTCATGGGCAGGCCCTGTCCCGCCCGCCTTGCTCCCGTCTGGCGTTGTATCACGCGCCCCCAGGGGCGACAAGCATCAGGATCCGGACTGTCGCGCCAGGTTCGCAGCCATCGCTCGCGCCTGGTCGGCCTTGCGGTCGGTCGCCACACGCTGGGCGGTCGGCCGCTGCTCCACGAGCTTGACGTAGGCCTTCCAGTCGATGCCCGCTTCGGCCACGAGGTCGACACCGTAGACCATCTTGGTGGCCAGCGCCGCCAGGGGGAGGCTGGGGTAGACCGAGCAATCGGCCAGGCTGAAGGTGTCGCCCGCTGCGTAGGGCCCGAACACCGCCAGGCGCTTGAAGGCCGCCAGGTTGCGCTCGAGGTCCGGGCGCACGCGGGCAACGAACTTTTCAGGGAGGGTGGCCCCGAAGAACGCCTGCGGGTACAGCTGACGGGCACACAGTTCGACGTGCAGGTCCATGTACGTCGCGATCTCGCGCACCTTGGCCGCTGCCCATGGATCGGTGGGCAGCAGGGCCGGGGTGGGCCAGCGGGCTTCGATGTAATCCAGGATCACCTGGCTTTCGCACAGGAAGCCCTGCTCGGTCTCGATGTAGGGCACCTTGCCCAGCGGAGAGCGGTCTTCCTTGCCTTCGCGCCCCCAGTGCACCAGCACCTCTTCGAAGGGCACGTTCTTTTCCAGCAGCGCGAGCTTGACCTTGTTGTAGTAGTTGGACAGCGAAAAGCCGTAGAGCTTGAGCATGAGGGGGCACTCCTCGTGGACCCGGATGGGCGAAGGCCCCAGCTTACGTCAGGATCAAAGCCCTGCCGCCTTCAGGCGCTTGGCGTGATCGAGATACAACTCGACCGGGTCCACCTCGTCACCCACCAGACCGAAGAACTGGTTGATCAGGTGGAAGTGGTTCAAGGGGTAGTCGTCGCGGATCACCTGCCCCAGGTGGCTCGCACACTGGCCGACCAGGCCGTCGCTCGCTTCCTTCTTGAACGCCAGGTGGGTCAGGCTCATCAGGTAGTCGGACAGGTTCACCGCCCGGTAGAACTGACCGACTCCGCTCCACGAGTAGTAGCGGACGCCCTGCACCTCATGCGCGCCTTGCCCACACGGCTGTGCGGGCACCCCGGCCGGAAAACGCCGGCTGAAATCGGCCGCCCCCGCCGACGTCAGCGAGTTCAGTCCGGCCTGCGCATCCTGGGGCCAGTCGGCATCACTGGCCCAATTGATCAGGCGCCCCACCCCGTTGCCGGTGGCGATCAGCGCCGACGCCAGCCAGGGCCGCTCCTGCTGCTGTTGTGACACCCAGTCGGCCACTTCCGAGCCTGCCGTGGCCCCGGCCACCGACGTCACCGACGCCACCAGATCGGGCCTCGTGGCCGCCACATACCGGACGGATTGGTTGCCATGGCTGTGGCCGATCAGATTGACCTTGCGCGCGCCCGTCTGCGCCACGACCTGCTCGACCTGGCGGAGCAACTGCTGCCCGCGCACCTCGGACGAGTTGAAGGCCGACACCTGGGTGACGACGACCGTGGCCCCGTGCGCACGCAGCCGCTCGACGATGCCGGGCCAGTAGGACATCGACCCCATCTGGTCAAACCCCATCATGCCGTGCGCCAGCACGACGGGGTAGGTGGTGCGCGCCGCGTCGTCCACGTGGGTGCTGGGCTCGTCCGGCCCGGAGGCCACCATCACACACCCGCCCAGCAGGGCGGCGAACAGGGCGGTCTTCCAGACAAAGGGTTTCATGCAGGCCCGGCAAAGGACAGAAAAAAAGCCGGCGGGGCACAGACCCTCGCCGGTCGATGGTTCAGGCGCGATCAGGCACCGGTCAGCTGACCGGCGCCGCCACCGTCAGGCCACCACCTGGGCCAGCTTGCCGCTGGCGTACATGGCAGCGATCTCGCTCAGGGCGATGGGCTTGATCTTGTCGGCCTGGCCTTCGCACCCGAATTCGAGGTAGCGCTGCTTGCAGATGGCCTTGGCCGCTTCACGGGCCGGCTTCATCCACTCGCGCATGTCGAACTTGTCCGGGTTCTCGGCCTGGAACTTGCGCACCGCGCCGGTCATCGCCAGGCGGATGTCGGTGTCGATGTTGATCTTGCGCACGCCATGCTTGATGGCTTCCTGGATCTCCTCGACGGGCACGCCGTAGGTCTCCTTCATCTTGCCGCCGAACTGGTTGATGATGGCCAGCAGGTCGGCCGGCACCGACGAGGAACCGTGCATCACCAGGTGGGTGTTGGGGATGCGGGCGTGGATTTCCTTGACGCGCGAGATCGCCAGGATGTCGCCCGTGGGCTTGCGCGAGAACTTGTAGGCGCCGTGGCTGGTGCCGATGGCAATCGCCAGGGCGTCGAGCTGGGTGGCCTTGACGAACACGGCGGCTTCTTCGGGGTCGGTCAGCATCTGGCTGTGGTCCAGCTTGCCTTCGGCGCCGATGCCGTCTTCTTCGCCGGCTTCACCGGTTTCCAGGTTGCCCAGACAGCCCAGCTCGCCCTCGACGGTCACGCCCACCTTGTGGGCCATCTCGACGACCTTGCGGGTCACCTCGACGTTGTAGTCGAACGAAGCCGGGGTCTTGCCGTCTTCCATCAGCGAGCCGTCCATCATCACCGAGCCGAAGCCGAGGTCGATGGCGCCGGCACACACCTTGGGGCTGGTGCCATGGTCCTGGTGCATGACCAGGGGGATGTGGGGGTAGGCCTCGACCGCGGCCTGGATCAGGTGCTTGATGAAGGATTCACCAGCGTACTTGCGGGCCCCCGCCGACGCCTGCAGGATCACGGGCGCACCGACCTCGTCGGCCGCGGCCATCACGGCCTGCACCTGCTCGAGGTTGTTGACGTTGAATGCCGGGATGCCGTAGCCGTTTTCGGCGGCATGGTCCAGCAGCTGGCGCATGGAAACGAGGGCCATATCGAACCTTCAGGAAGAGGGGGTGAACTGAAAAGGCGTGAAAACTGCCGCGGATTCTAGCGACGCCGGTTGATGCAATCCAGTCACAGCCCCCCAGGTGATGGGCCCCCGGACACAGAAGCCTGTGCTTTATGTCCCAATTCTTGTGGAAAATGTCACGGAAGTGGCTTCACAATGGGCGTTGTTCCGGCGGGCTACCCGGCCCGCCCTCTCGGCAGGCAGTACGCGATGACCCCACCCTTTGCCTCCGGTCGGCTTCCTGCCTTCGACCGGACCTTGCTGCGACAGATCCGCGCCGAACAGCTGCGGATGCTGTTCGGGAACCATTTCGCCACCTTGCTGGCCACGGCCTTCGCGGCCCTGCTGGCCATGTACGCGGCCGATCACCACGAACCTCGCCTGGCCCAGTGGTGGTTCGGCATCAAGGTGCTGGCCGTTGTGCCCCGCATCGCCCTGGTCGAAGCCTTCAAGGCGCGTGGCAGCCACTCCAGCCGGCGCTGGCACCAGTGGGGCGTGGCCCTGGTGCTGGTCGATGGCCTGGCCTGGGGTCTGGCCGCGTTCATGCTGTTTCCGCCCCACGACCAGCTCGCCACCACCGTGATCGCCGCCAGCCTGATGGGTGTGGCGGCGCTGGCCACGTTCACCCTGCACGCCAACTGGCTGGCCAACCTGGCGTACTGCGGGCCGATGATCGTGCCCACGGCCGTGATGCTGATGGCCCAGCAAGACACCTTCGGCATGTTTGCCGGAGGCGCGCTGCTGGTGTTCGTCTCCGGCCTGCTGTCGGTCGCCTACCGGGCCCAGCAGAACATCGTCGAGCTGCTGTGGCGCCGCTTCACCACCGACCGCGTGGCCGAGCAGCGCGCCGAAGCGCTGCGTGAGGCCGAGCGCCAGAACGCCATCAAGAGCCAGTTCGTCGCCACCATGAGCCATGAGTTGCGCACACCGCTGCACGGCATTCTGGGGTTGACACGCATCCTCGAGAACCACATCCAGGACGACGCGATCAGCAAGCAGCTCGGCCTGATCGAGCGCTCCGGCGAGCACCTGCTGAGCATCATCAACCACATCCTTGATTTCTCGCGCATCGAGGCTGGACACCTGCTGATTGATGAACAGGCCTTCGACCTGTCGGCCCTGCTCGACGACGTCATCCAGCTCACCCGGGTGGGCGCAGCCAGCAAGCAGCTCTCCTTGGTCGACGATGTCCGGCTGGCGCGCCCCTGCTGGGTCCGCGGCGATGCCCCCAAGGTCCGTCAGGTCCTCCTGAACCTGGTGGGCAACGCGATCAAGTTCACCGAGCGCGGTGAGGTCAAGGTCGAGGCCTACCGACGGGGCCGGGAAGGCCCCATTGTCGTGCGGGTCGAAGACTCGGGCATCGGCATCACGGAGATCGACCTGCCCCATATTTTCGACCCCTATCGGCAAGCGGGCACCGCCACTGGTCGCGCCGTCGGCGGCACCGGACTCGGCCTGACGATTTCGCGAGAAATCTGTCGGGCCATGCAAGGTGACATCACCTGCAGCAGTCGCGTCGGCGTGGGCTCCACCTTCGAGTTCAGTGCGCCGCTGCCCGCAACGCCTGCGCCCAAGGATGCCAGCCGCCACGAACTGGCCGCCGCCGCCTGGCGGTCCCCCTCCCCCGCGGCCCTTGCGGGCGAGGCGGCCCCTGCACTGCACGGGCACGTGCTTCTGGCCGAGGACAACGATGTCAACGCCATGATCGTGGAAGCACAACTCAGCCGACAGGGCCTCACCGTCGAACATGTGACCGACGGGCAAGCCGCGCTGGATCGCCTGCAGCGCAGCGACCTGCCACCGCCCGACCTCGTGCTGATGGATTGCCAGATGCCCCGCCTGGACGGGTTCGAGGCGACCCGGCGCTGGCGGCAGTTCGAACGCGCCCACAGCCGCTCGCCATTGCCCGTGGTCGCGCTCACGGCCAGCGCCATGGCGGAAGACAGCGAGCGTTGCCTGCATGCGGGCATGAACGCCCACCTGCCCAAGCCCTTTCACGACCACCAACTCAGTGCGATCCTGGAGCGCTTCCTGCCGCGGGCCCCCGAGCCCCCGGCGCAGGGCAGCAGCCACCCGGCTGCCCAGCACTGAGCCTGCAGGGTCAGGCCATCACCGTCCGGTCCGATGCCCGGGGCGTGTGCCATGCAGGGCTGACGGCCGAGAACACCCGGATGTCGGGGTGGAAGGTGCGCACCATGAACTGGTAGAGCGGGTGCGCCATCTCGTACCAGGTGCGCTCGGCCACCACCACATCGAACTTGAGCATGGAGTGCGGCACGCTGGCTGCATATGGCAGTTCGATCCACTGCTCTTCGGCGCCGCCGTTGGCGGGCTTGAAGCCCAGGGCCTTGTAGATCTCGTTGAGTGGCCGCCGGGCCGCCACCACCATGTACTGGGCCTGGTGCGCATAACTGTAGAGATACAGGGCCTTGAACAGGGCCAGCCGCACCAGATGGTTGTTGTACCCCGGGCGGATGGCCAGCCGGCACACCTCGACCAGCAGGTGCCCGCGAAGGTCGTCGGGCAAGGTCAGCACGGACTCGATCGGCAAGGCCCGGTGGGCATTCAGGTGCACGCGCATGGTCCCCACCACCAGGCCGCTGGCCTTGTCCTCGGCCATGAAACTCACCACGCCGGGCTCGCGGTCGACGGCCTCCGGCTCGCGCAAGGTGGCCGCCATGTGAGGCAGGTGCCGCCCGTAGGCCTGCGACCGCAACTGGCAAATCCGCGCCAGCTGGTCCTCGGTGCGCACCATCTTCAGCGTGAAAGGCAGCTCGGCCGGCTGGGTCGGAGGCAGCACGCCTGCGCCCGGGTGCGCCGGACTGAGTGGGGGGGAAGTCACATGCCGCATCGCTCAGGCCCTTCCATCTCGGCTCGCCGCCGCACCCCCCTGAAGAGGAACTTGCAACAGCTGTTTCACATGGTGAAATTTTGACGCGACTGGTCAAAAAATCAAGCACTGAGCGGGCACAGGCCCCTCGTTCCACGCGAATCGGGGGGCTGTCGGGCGACTTGCGTCAATCACACGCGGCTCAAGCCCGCACCTCGCACACCTTCAGCATGTTGGTGCCGCCAGGGTGACCCATGGGCTCGCCGCAGGTGATCGCGTAGGTGTCTCCGGGCTTGAGCACACCGCGTGCCACGAGGATCGACTCGGCCTGACGCAGGGCCTCATCCCGATCGGTATAGCTGGGCACCAGAAGGGGGCGCACATTGCGGTATAGCGCCATCTTGTGAAGCGACGATGACTGCGCCGTCAACCCAAAGATGGGCACATGGATCCGGTGACGGCTCATCCACAGCGCCGTCGACCCCGATTCGGTCAGCGCAATGATGGCGCGACAACCCAGGTGGAAGGCCGTGAACAGCGCCCCCATGGCAATCGACTGGTCGATGCGCTCGAAGCGCTTGTTGATGAAGTCCGCGTCGAGCGTCACGTCCTCGGCTCGCTCGGCCTCCAGCGCCACCGCCGCCATCTGCTCGACGGTTTCGATCGGGTACTTCCCGGCGGCCGTTTCGGCGCTCAGCATCACTGCATCGGTGCCATCGAGCACCGCATTGGCCACATCGGACACCTCGGCGCGGGTGGGCACCGGGTTCACGATCATGGACTCCATCATTTGCGTGGCCGTGATGACCACCTTGTCCATCTCGCGGGCCAGCTTGATCATGCGCTTTTGCAGCGCCGGCACGGCCGCATTGCCCACCTCGACGGCCAGGTCTCCGCGCGCCACCATGATCCCATCGGAGGCCCGAAGGATGCTCTCGAGGTTCGGGATCGCCTCGGTGCGCTCGATCTTGGCGATCATGGCCGGGCGATGGCGCGTGGCCTCGCCGGCCACATTGGCCAGTTGACGCGCCATCTCCATGTCCGTGGCGTTCTTCGGGAACGACACGGCGATGTAGTCACACTGGAAGCTGGCTGCGGTCTTGATGTCCTCCATGTCCTTGGCCGTCAAGGCCGGCGCGGTCAGGCCACCGCCCTGCTTGTTGATGCCCTTGTTGTTGGACAGCTCACCGCCCAGCTTCACCACGGTGTGGACAGCCTCGCCCCTGACCGCTTCCACGGTCAGCACGATCAGGCCGTCGTTGAGCAGCAGCGTGTCGCCGGGCTTGACGTCGCGCGGCAGCTCCTTGTAGTCCAGCCCGACACCACGAAGATCCCCGGGT
>Ga0255182_1000680_pt1 | contig 20428 bp, 19 predicted proteins | sample Atl_UVDOM_RepA_8_FD_188420 | JGI IMG/M metagenome (GOLD analysis project Ga0255182, IMG submission 188420) | Freshwater microbial communities from Altamaha River, Georgia, United States - Atl_UVDOM_RepA_8d | ecosystem: Environmental > Aquatic > Freshwater > River | place: USA: Georgia...
CGCGGCCAGCAGCATGTTGCGCCCCTGGTCGACGAACCGGGTGCCGTGGTCGAAGCCGGCCGAATACATGGTCACGAGCCCCAGCCCGCACAAGGCGAGCAGGATCAGCGCCAGCGGCACGTCAAACCCCGCAAAGATGGGGCGCACGCGCTGCCACAGCGACGGCTTTTCAAAGGCCACGTTCATGGGGTCGCTCCTGAAGCCGCAGGGCTCGCAGACGCGGGCCGGGATGGCGCTCGCATGGCAGGCAGCGGTGCTGAAGGGGTCAAGGTCGGTGCGGCCGGGCTGGACGACGGCACAGCACCGACGGGCGCCGCGGTGGGCGTGGGGGCCGCAGCTGACGCGCCTGAAGCCGCCGCGGCTGCGGCCGCGGCCGGGAGGGCAGGAGACACGATCACGTCGGTCGCAAACGCATCGCGCCCCGGGGGCAAGGGCACATCCTCGACACGACGCGGCACGCCGATGGGCGACGCGGCCCGCCCCTGCTGGACCGCCGCGATGTCCTCTTCACTGGGGTAGACGCCGGCCAGCAGGTAATCGAGCACCCGGCGTGCGATCGGTGCGGCCGCCTCGGCCCCGAAGCCTGCGTTCTCGACGATGACGGCCAGGGCCACGCGGGGTGACTCCAGCGGCGCAAAGGCCTCGTAGAGTGAATGGTCCCGCTTGTACTCGTCGAGCTTGGCGGCGTTGTACTTTTCGTTCTGCTTGAGTGTGACGGCCTGGGCCGTGCCCGTCTTGCCCCCACTCAGGTACGGCGCCCCCATGAAGACCCGGGTGGACGTGCCTTCCTGGGTCACGCCGAACATGGCCTCGCGGATGATGGCCCCGTGGGCCGGGCGGATCGGCGCAGGGGGCAGCGCCTGGCTGGAAATGACCCGGCGGTTGCGCTGCACGATGTCCTCGATCTCGCGGACCAGGCGAGGCTGGTAGCGCTGCCCGTCCGACACCAGCGTGGCCAGCGCCGAGGCCACCTGCAGCATGGTGAAGGAGTTGTAGCCCTGGCCAATGCCCAGCGAGATGGTCTCCCCGGCGTACCACTTCTTCTGCTCGGGCCGGCGGTAGGCCTTGCGCTTCCATTCTGTGGACGGCAGGATGCCCTTGACTTCGCCTTGCAGGTCGATGCCCGTGAGCCGCCCGAAGCCCAGAGGGGCCATCTGGTCGTGGATGGTGTCCACACCCAGCTCGTTGGCCAGCGAGTAGTAGTAGACGTTGCTCGACTTGACGATGGAGCGGCGCATGTCCATGGCCCCGCCCTGTTCGTTTTCAGGGCTGCGGAACCGGTGGTTGCCGAACACGAAGACACCGTGGTCCATGATGACCGTGTTGGGGCCGCGCTTGCCGGTGTTGAGCGCCGCCAGGGCCATGAAGGGCTTGTAGGTGGACCCGGGCGGGTACGTGCCCCGCAACGCGCGGTTGAGCAGGGGCTTGTCGATCGATTCGTTGAGCTCCTTCCAGCTCTCGGTGTCGATGCCATCAACAAACAGATTGGGATCGAAGGTGGGCTTGCTGACGAAGGCGAGCACCTCCCCATTGCGCGGGTCGATCGCCACCAGGGCGCCGCGCCGGTTGCCATACAGCCGCTCGATGAGCGCCTGTAGCTTGATGTCGATCGACAGCTTGAGGGTGTTGCCCGGCGTGGCCGGATTGGAGCGCAGCCGGCGCACGGCCCGCCCGCCCGCGCTGGTCTCGACCTCCTCGAAGCCCGTGATGCCGTGCAGTTCGCGTTCGTAGGCCTGCTCGATGCCCAGCTTGCCGATGTAGTCGGTGCCCCGGTAGTTGGCCTGGTCCTCCTCGGGCCACTCCTCGATCTGCTCTTTCTCGCGCTGGTTGATGCGCCCGATGTAACCCAGCACATGGCTGGCGGTCTCGCCAAAGGGGTAGTGGCGGAACAGACGGGCCTGGATGTCGACGCCGGGGAACCGGTAGCGCTGCGCGATGAATCGGGCGACCTCGTCGTCAGACAGCCGGGTGCGGATGGGGATGGACTCGAAGCGCTTGGATTCCTCGCGCAGCCGCTTGAAGCGGCGCCGGTCGCGCGGCTGGATGTCGATCAGGGTCGACAGCTCGTTGATCGTGGCCTCCAGGTCATCCACCTTGGACGGTGTGATCTCGAGCGTGTAGGCCGAGTAGTTGTTGGCCAGCACCACGCCGTGGCGATCGACGATCAGGCCGCGATTGGGCACGATGGGCACCACAGCCACCCGGTTGGCCTCGGCCTGCATGGCCAGCTCATCGTGGCGCACCACCTGCAGCACGAGCATGCGGAACACCAGCAGACCGAAGCAGGCCAGCACGAAGGCCGCCGCAGCCCACAGCCGGGTGCGAAAGCGCCCCAGCTCGGCCTCAAGGTTCTTGAGTTCGGTCATGACAGGCGGTCGTTCCGTGCGCGGGCCGGGTGTGTGGGCACGATGACGAACTCACAAGGGCCGGTTCTTGTCGCGATCGGGTGCGCGACGCTGCGGTGCGAGCAACAGGATGTGCGCCAGCGGCCACAGCGTGGCTTCCAGCAGCGGCGCAGCGAGCAGGCCCCAGCCAGGGAACCCGTCGCCAGCGACCAGGCGCACCAGCAACTCAACCACATGCGCGGCCACGAACAGCGGAAGGATCTGCACGGCCTGCGAACCGACCGTGAACCACAGCAAGCGCCGGTGCACCGTGATCGCAAAATAGCTCAGCAACGTGTAGGCCAGGGCGTGCTGGCCGAGCAGTGACGCGTCGTGTACGTCCATGAACAGGCCGAAAACGAAGGCCGCCCCCACGCCGACACGGCGAGGCTGGTGCACGTTCCAGAACACCAGCGCCACAGCCAGAAAGTCCGGCATGCCAGGCACCCGCCCCAGCGGAATGACGTTGAGCAGCAGCGCAGCGACCAGCGTTGCCCAGATGAACACCGGGTTGACCGGCAGGAGCAGTTGATCACCGCGGGGCATCATGGCGCGGCTCCCGAGGTGGCGGTCGGCCCCGGCACGGCGGCGGAGACGGGCTGGGAGGCCTGCGAGGCCCGCTCGGCCACGGAAGCGGCCAGTTCGGGCTGCAGGGCGGGCATCTGCAGAGCCACCGGCTGCAGCACGAGGACGTGGCGAGGGTGATCCGGGCGCGCCAGTGGCGTCAGGCTGATGCGGGCGAAGGCCGAGTCGGCACGACGATCCACCGAGGTCACCCGAGCCACGGGCAAGCCCGGCGGATACACGCCGTCCAGCCCCGAGGTCTGTAGCATGTCACCCGCCTGCACGTCGGCATTGCCCGCCATGAAGCGCAATTCCATGCCCGAGGTCTGGGGCACGCCGTAGGCCACACCGCGTTGCTGCGTGCGCGCATTGAGCACGGGCACGGCCGCATCGCGGTCGGTGACCAACGTGACTTCAGCCGTCAAGGGGTACAGCCGCGTGACCTGCCCCAGCACGCCATGCTCGTCCACCACCGGAGACCCCAAGGCAACACCCTGCTTGCTGCCACGTTCGATGACGACCTTGCGGGTGTAAGGGTCGGGGGCGTCGTACAGCACTTCGGCGGACAGCGTGGCCACCTGAACCCGCGGCCGCAATTCCAGGAGATCACGCAGCCGGGCGTTTTCCTGCTCGAGCTGTGACACGCGCATCATGCGTTCGGCCTGCGCCGCCACGAGACGTTCGGCCTGGGTCTGCGACCGGCGCGCCTCGTCCAGACCCGTCAGGTAGTAGCCGGCCTGCTCCCACAACTGCGCGGGCACCAGCATGGCCTGCTGCACTGGGTGCAGCACCGTGGCCACCACGGCGCGCATGGGCTGGGTGACCTTGAACCGCACGTCGGCCACCATCAGAAAGATGGCGAGCGACGAAAAGAACATCAGCCGGGTGAACGCCGACGGCCCCTGCTTGAAGAAGGGGGGCGGGGTTCGGTCCAGCGTGCCCAGCGCCATGCGGGTCGGGCCGCCGTCACTCCGACGTGAAGATGCTGCCCAGGCGCTCCATGCGCTCCAGGGCAATGCCGCAGCCGCGCACCACGCAGGTCAGCGGGTCTTCGGCCACCAGCACCGGCAGGCCGGTTTCCTCGGCCAGCAGGCGATCGAGGTCGCGCAACAGGGCGCCACCGCCGGTGAGCATCATGCCGCGCTCGGCGATGTCGGCCCCCAGCTCCGGCGGCGTCTGCTCCAGGGCGTTCTTGACCGCCGACACGATCTGGTTGAGCGGATCGGTCAGGGCTTCGAGGATTTCGTTGGACGAGATGGTGAAGCTGCGCGGCACCCCCTCGGACAGGTTGCGGCCCTTGACTTCCATTTCCTTGACTTCGGAGCCGGGGAAGGCCGACCCGATGTGCTTCTTGATGGCTTCGGCCGTGGGCTCGCCGATCAACATGCCGTAGTTGCGACGGATGTAATTGATGATGGCTTCATCGAACTTGTCGCCGCCCACCCGCACCGAGCCCTTGTAGACCATGCCGCCCAGCGAGATCACGCCCACCTCGGTGGTGCCACCGCCGATGTCGACCACCATGGAGCCCGAGGCTTCGGACACCGGCAGGCCGGCCCCGATGGCGGCGGCCATGGGCTCCTCGATCAGGTAGACCTCGGAGGCGCCGGCGCCCAGGGCCGACTCGCGGATGGCCCGGCGTTCGACCTGGGTCGAGCCGCAGGGCACACAGATGATGATGCGCGGGCTGGGCTTGAGCACCGAGCGCGGATGCACCATCTTGATGAACTGCTTGAGCATCTGCTCGGTGACGGTGAAGTCGGCGATCACGCCGTCCTTCATCGGGCGGATGGCCTCGATGTTGCCAGGCACCTTGCCCAGCATGGCCTTGGCCTCGTGGCCGACGGCCTGGATGGTCTTCTTGCCATTGGGGCCGCCCTCGTGGCGGATGGACACGACGGACGGCTCGTCCAGGACAATGCCCTTGTCACGCACGTAAATCAGCGTGTTGGCGGTGCCCAGGTCGATGGCAAGGTCGGTCGAAAAATAGCGGCGGAAGGGTCCGAACATGAGAATACGGCTCCGGCAACCAGTGAAAACGCGGCGTTGGCAGCTGCGGCGCGGCCCGGCTGCGGGGGGATGATGGATAACCTAAGATAATACCCCAAGGCCCGCCTCCCGAGGACGCGGGCACCCCCTCTCTCACCCACTGTCACTCCTGCAACACCATGGCACTGACCCCCAGTGACGTCAGCCGCATCGCCCAGCTGGCCCGACTCGAACTGAGCGCCGCCGAACAGGGCGCGATGCTCGACCAGCTCAACGGATTTTTCGACATCGTCGAAAAGATGCGCGCCGTCGACACCACCGGCGTCGAGCCGCTCTACACCCCGCTGTCTGCGGTACAAGACGTCACACTGCGCCTGCGCGATGACGTGGTCACGGAAACCGACCAGCGCGAGGCCAACATGGCCAATGCCCCGGCCCGCGAGGCCGGCCTGTTCCTCGTGCCCAAAGTGATCGAATGATGACGAGCGACCTGCACGACCTCACCCTGGCCCAGGCCAGCGCCCGGCTGGCCGCCGGGCAGACCACCAGCGAGATCTTGACGCGCCACGCGCTGGACCGCGTGGCCGCCCACACCCACCTGGGCGCGTTCCTGCACGTCGACACCGACGGGGCGCTCGCTGCCGCTCGGGCGGCCGACGCCCGGCGGGCGACGGGTCAGGCCCTGGGCGCGCTCGATGGTGTGCCCATCGCCCACAAGGACATCTTCGTCACCCAGGACCAGCCGACCACCGCCGCATCGAAGATCCTGCAGGGCTACCAGAGCCCCTTCGACGCCACGGTGGTGGCCCGCCTCAAGGCCGCTGGCGCCGTGAGCCTGGGCAAGCTCAATTGCGACGAGTTCGCCATGGGGGGCGCCAACGAAAACTCGGCCTACGGCGTGGCCCGCAACCCTTGGGCGAGCGACCGCATCCCGGGAGGCTCGTCCGGCGCCTCGGCCGTCGCGGTGGCCGCCCGCCTGGTGAGCGCCACCACCGGTACCGACACCGGGGGGTCGATCCGCCAGCCTGCCGCCCTGACCGGCATCACGGGCATCAAACCCACCTATGGGCGCTGCTCGCGCTTCGGCATGATCGCCTTCGCATCCAGCCTGGACCAGGCCGGTCCGATGGCCCGTACCGCCGAAGACTGCGCGCTGCTGCTGCAGGCCATGAGCGGCTTCGACGAGCGCGACGCGACCAGTGCCCAGCAACCGGTGCCCGACTGGGTGGGGGAACTGGGCGCCCTGCGTGCCGGCGCCACGGCCGCGCGCCCGCTGGAGGGCCTGCGCGTCGGCGTGCCGGCGGAATTCTTCGGTGACGGGGTGAGCCCCGGCGTGCGCGAGGCCACGACAGCCGCGCTGGCCCGCCTGGCGGCGCTGGGCGCGGTGCTGGTCGACATCAGCCTGCCCCGCACCGAACTGTCCATCCCGGTGTACTACATCATCGCGCCGGCCGAGGCGTCGTCCAACCTGAGCCGCTACGACGGCGTCAAGTTCGGGCATCGGGCACGCCAGTACACCGACCTGGCCGACATGTACCGAAAGACGCGCGCCGAAGGCTTCGGCCCGGAGGTCAAGCGCCGGATCATGATCGGCACCTACGTGCTCAGCCACGGCTATTACGACGCCTACTACCTGCAGGCACAGAAGCTGCGCCGCATGATCGCCGACGACTTCCAGGCGGCCTTCAAGGTGTGCGACGTCATCGCCGGCCCCGTGGCGCCCACTGTGGCGCGCCCGATCGGCTCGCAGACCGATCCGGTGGCCGAGTACCTGGCCGACATCTTCACCCTGCCCGCCTCACTGGCCGGCCTGCCGGGCATGAGCATCCCCTGCGGCCTGGGTGAACACGACCTGCCCGTGGGCCTGCAGCTGATCGGCAACTACTGGCAGGAAGGCACGCTGCTGCACACGGCCCACGCGGTGCAGCAAGCCACGGACTGGCACCAGCTCACACCGAAAGGCCTGACATGACCCACCCTGCTGTGCCCGCCACCGCCGTCGATATGACCGTGCGGCACCTGAACGTGGATCTCAGCCAGGGCTTCGAGCGCCACTGGAACGGTGGGGATGCCTACCGCTCCACGCTGCTCAATGCCCTGTCGTTCATGTTCCCGGTGGGCGAGCAGTTCTTCATCGACAGCGTGCGGCGCTTTGCACCGCAGGTCGAAGCCCAGGGCCGCACCGAACTGAGCCGCGACATCAAGCTGTTCGTCGGGCAGGAGGCCACGCACCGGCACCTGCACCAGCAGTACAACGACCACCTGCGTCGACTGGGCTACAGCGACTGGGTCGAGCGCACCCTGCGCCGCGTCATCGAGCTGTTCAGTGACAAGACCCCCAAGGCCGATCTGGCGGCCACCGCCGCGTACGAGCACTACACAGCCCTGCTGGGCGACGCCCTGCTGCGCTACCCCTCGTGGACGGCCGGCATGGACCCGCAGCTCAAGGCCGTCTGGACCTGGCACGCCGCCGAGGAGGCCGAGCACAAGGCGGTGGCCTTCGACACCTACCAGGCCGTCGGCGGCGGCTATGCGCTGCGGGTGGCACTGTACCTGTTCGTCACCTTCGAGTTCTTCACGTACAGCTTCGTGCAATCCATGCTGATGCTGCACCGCGACCGTCAGCTGTTCAAGTGGAGCACCTGGCGCAGCGCGCTGCGCTTCTGGTGGGGGCGTGACGGCATCGTCTGGCACACCATCCCGCACTGGCTGGCGTATTTCAAGCCGGGCTTTCACCCCTGGCAACACGACAACCGCGATTTGCTGCAACGCTGGCAACGCGAGCACGCGGGCGACTACCGGGCCCTCCACAGCCCGGCCGCACCGCAGCAACCCGCCCAACCTTCGCCGCAAGGCGTCTGATCGAATCCCATGAGTTCCCAGTTGATCCGCGGCTACGAAGTCGTCATTGGCATCGAGACCCACGTCCAGCTCACCACGCAGTCCAAGATCTTCTCGGGCGCGTCCACCCGGTTCGGCGCCGACGCCAACACCCAGGCCTGTCCGGTCGATCTGGCCCTGCCGGGCACGCTGCCGGTGATGAACCATGGTGCCGTCGAACGCGCCATCGCCTTCGGCCTGGCCGTGGGTGCGACGGTGGCCCCGCGCTCCATCTTCGCCCGCAAGAACTACTTCTACCCCGACCTGCCCAAGGGCTACCAGATCAGCCAGTACGAGATCCCGGTGGTGCAAGGCGGCACGCTGGGCTTCTTCGTGGGCGATCAGGCCCACACGGTGCGGTTGGTGCGCGCCCACCTCGAAGAAGACGCCGGCAAATCGCTGCACGACGACTTCATCGGCTTCAATGGCGAGAAGTCCTCGGGCATCGACCTCAACCGCGCCGGCACCCCGCTGCTGGAAATCGTCACCGAGCCCGACATGCGCTCCAGCAAGGAGGCCGCCGAATACGCACGCGCGCTGCACGCCCTGGTCGTGTGGCTGGGCATCTGCGACGGCAACATGCAGGAAGGCTCGTTCCGCTGCGACGTCAACGTGTCGGTGCGCCGGCCCGGCGCCCCCCTGGGTACGCGCCGCGAGATCAAGAACCTCAACAGCTTCAAGTTCCTGCAGCAGGCCACCGATTTCGAAATCAACTGGCAGATCGACCAGATCGAAGACGGCCTGCCCATCCAGCAGGCCACGGTGCTGTTCAACCCGGACACCGGCGAGACCCGGGCCATGCGCACCAAGGAAGACGCGCACGACTACCGCTACTTCCCCGACCCCGACCTGCCGCCGCTGGTGATCGGCAGCGATTGGATCGATCGGGTTCGCAGCGAGATGCCCGAGCTGCCCCGCGTGATGGCCGCCCGCTTCGTGAACGACTACGGCCTGCCCGAGTACGACGCGACGATGATGACGCAGTCCAAGGCCTTCGGCACCTACTTCGAGACCGCCGCCAAGGCCTGCGGCCAACCCAAGCTGGTGTCGAACTGGCTGATGGGCGAGGTGTCGCGCCGGCTGAACGCCGCCGAGCAGACGATCGACGCCAGCCCGGTATCGCCCACCCTGCTGGCCGCCTTGATCCAACGCATCGCCGATGGCACCATCTCCAACAGCGGCGCCAAGCAGGTGTTCGACGCCCTGTGGAATGGCGAAGGCGTGGGCGAGGGCCTGGCGCAGGTCGATGCACTGATCGAGGCCAAAGGCCTGAAGCAGATGAGCGACACGGGTGAGCTGGAAAAGATCCTGGACGACGTCCTGGCCGCCAACGCCAAGTCGGTCGAGGAGTTCCGCGCCGGCAAGGAAAAGGCCTTCAACGCATTGGTCGGTCAGGCCATGAAGGCCACCAAGGGCAAGGCCAATCCGGCCACGGTCAACGACCTGCTCAAGAAGAAACTGGCCGGTTGAGGCCCGAGCGCCTTCGCCCGGCATGCACCTGGGCGTGGTGACCCAGACGGATCAGGGCCAGCCCGCTAACGGCCAGGCCACCTCCCTCCAGCAGGGCCGCGGTGAGGGCACGCGTGGGGGTGAGCGCCCGCTGAGGGCTTGCCCCCACGAGTTGCTGTGTGTCGCTGCCAGCGAACCGATCGCCCGAGGGCGCTGTGCCACGCGCGTGGACGGCCAGCGCCGACGCCGCCAGGCCCAGTCCCAGGACCGCCCTCGTCCATGCTGGAGCCCCATGCCATGCCCTTGCCCTCAGCTCCATCCGACAACTCCTGATCGAGAAAGTCGGCATGGTTTCACCCAGGGCCTGGGCTGAACAGACCCCAAAAAGGGCACTGCGCGCCCCCTGAACATGCGGGTCGCGGCATTGAGATGCATCAAGTGAGCGCCGTAGAATCGCGGCGGCTCCCGGCGTGCGAGGGGCCCACAGACCAAGGACACCCATGCTTGATGGTTCAGGGCAACGGCTGCAGGGCCGCTTGCTGGGTCATGCCGACCTGCAGGAAGCACGCGCCTTCGTGCCGGCCTGGTTGCGCCTGCCCGAGGCCGTGCAACAGGCCTTGCCCGCCTTATGGACCCGCTTGCTAGGGCACAGCGCCTTCAATGCCGACGTGATCGAAGACCTGCGCCGGCCGGCCGGCCAGCGCATCGTCGGTGTCGGCATGGCCATTGCCCTGGACGATGCCTGGCGCCGCCGCCTGGTGGACGCCCCGCCTCCGAGGGCTCCAGCTTGCCTCTACGAAGCCTTGTTGTCCGGCACGTTCCAACCGCCGAGCGACAAGGAGCTGGCGCGGCTCAACGGCCGTGGCGAGGTCAGCTTTCTGGTGCTGCACTATGAGCAGCTGCACACCGATCTGGGCAACCCCGACACCCTGGAAACCCTGGGTGTGGCCATGAGCCTGTTCAGGCAGGCCCACGCCGGCTACCGGCTGAGCCACCTGTTCCAGGAAGGCCTGGCCGAACAGGGCGCCTACCTGGAAAGCATGGGGTTTCGGGCACGCACCTGTCGCAGCGCACCCGGCGATTCGAACCTGTACGGACTGAGCCGCGATGACGCCATGCGCCTGCTGCCTGGATCCCCCGTGCGCGACGCGTTCCAGTTCACGCCGCCACGCTGCGGCTTCTCGGGGGCCGAGCGTCGCCTGCTGCGACTGGCCGTCACCCAGTTGAGCGACGAGGCGATCGGCGACGAGCTGGGCATATCGGTCCACGGCATCAAGAAGCTCTGGCGCTCGGTGCACCTGCGGGCCCTCGACAAGCTACCGCAGCTGTTCGAAGACGCCGCCACATCCACCGACAACGGCACCCGAGGGCCCGAACGGCGTCGCACCTTGCTGCAGTACCTGCGGCAACACCCCGAAGAGCTGCGCCCTTACCAGGTCGCGGGTGACAGCCTCTGACCGCCCGGGTGCCCAAATAGAGGCCTGTGCAGGCAGCTCCAGTTTGGCGATGATGCGGCCGCATCCGTTGTCCGCCCCCGATGTCATGCAGCCCCACAAAACGACCGCCGACGCCCGCCCGGGCCGCTTTGCACCCTACCGACTCATCCACAAGGCCTTGCGCCTGATGCTGCAGGAAGGGTTGACAGCCTGCGGGCGACTGGACGCGCGGGACGCCCGGCAGCGAATCGCGCTGGCCGACGATATCGAGCAGCGGCTGTGCATCTGCGAATTGCACATCACCGCTCAGAACCGCTTTTTCCACGGCCCCCTGCAAGCTCGTGGAGCCCGGGTGGTGCAAGGCATCCAGAACGACCACTGGGACCAACTGGCCTGTATCGACGAGCTGCGCACCTGCTTGCACGCCCTGCGAGACACCCCGCAAGACCCGCCGGCCGAGGCCCACGACCTGTATCTGCAGCTGTCACAGTTCGTTGCCGACACCCTGGCCCACATGGCCGAGGAAGAGACCTTCCTGACACAGGCGCTGTGGTCGCACTTCTCGGACCATGAGATCATGGGCTTCAGCCGCGCCGCCGACAGCGCGTGGCCCCCCGAAGTACAAGAGAGCCTGCAGCGATGGCTGTCCCGATCGCTCGCAGCCCCGGAACTCGACAGCCTGCAGGCCGGATGAACCCGACACATCCCTCGCTCCCTCGCCCGCTCAGTCAGTCCCTGTTGAGCTACTTTGCCCAGGGCCTGTCGGTGCATGTGGGCGGTCGCGATGCCGACGGCACGCCGCAGCTCTGCCGGGCCACGGCACTGCGCATCGAGCCCGACCATCGCGTGTCGCTGCTGATGCCCCAACCCGCTGCCGACGGCCTGCTGCACGCACTCGAGGCGGTGCCCAACGTGGCGGTGGTGTGCTGTCAGCCCACCACCCACCATGCCGTGCAGATCAAGGGCATCGATGCCCAGGTGCTCGTCGCCCAGCCCGAGGACTGGGATCTCCGCAGCGACTTCAAGCTCCGTTTCCTCACGGAGATCCGGCCCTACGGTTTTGGAGAGGATTTTGCTGCCGCCTGGCTGGACACCCCGATCGACTGCTGCCGCGTGGTCATCTTCACCCCGACGGCCGCCTGGAACCAGACCCCGGGCCCCGGCGCGGGCCAGCCCATCCCTCTGCACGACCCGGAGCCCTGAGGATGACCGTCGCAGCCCCCTTGACCGAGGACCGTGCGATCGCGCTGAAGTCGGTGCGTCGCATGTTCGAAGGCGTGATCCCTGCCGTGATGTGCAGCGTGTCGGCCGAAGGCATGCCCCACCTCTGCTTCCTGTCGCAGGTGGAATATGTCGACGACGCCCATGTCGCACTGTCGTTCCAGTTCTTCAATCGCAGCCGCGAGAATGTCCTGGCCACGCGGCGTTGCACGGTGTCGGTCGACGACCCCTACACGGCGGCCGGCATCCGCATGCAGTTGCTGTACCTTCGCACCGAGACATCGGGGCCCGTGTTCGAGCGCATGAAGGCCAAGCTGGCGGGCATCGCCGCCCACTCGGGCATGGACAAGGTCTATCACCTGCAGGGCGCCGACATCTACCTGGTGCAGTCGGTGCGGGAGGTGGCGGGCCGACGGGCCCTGCAGGCCCCGCAGCCCCGCTGCGATGTGCGCGAGGCCACGCGGGCCGTGATCGACCGCATCAGCGCCTGCGCCGACATGGCCACCCTGCTCGATGACACCCTGGAGGCCCTGCGCAGCCACCTGTGCATCGATCACAGCATGATCCTGCTGGCGGACCCGGCCCGGCAGGTGCTCTACACCGTCGCCAGCCTGGGCTACGAGAGCTCGGGCATCGGGGCCGAGATCCCCGTCGGACACGGTGTGGCCGGCATCGCCGCACGCGAGGGCGTGCCACTGCGCATCGGCCACATGACGATGTGGCAGACCTATGGAAGGGCGATCCGGCACCGATCCGAGGCCGCCGGCCTGGGCGCACTGAGCTGCGACGAGATCCCCCTGCCCGGCCTGAGCGAGCCCCGCAGCCAGCTGGCCGTGCCCTTGCGCCTGATGGGCCGCACGGTGGGGGTGCTGCTGGCCGAGAGCCTGCAGGACCAGCACTTCAGCCACGACGACGAAGACGCGCTGGCGTCGATCGCCTCCCCACTGGCGCTGGCCCTGTCGCTGCTGCAACCGCAGGAAGCCGAACCTCCCACGCCCACCGGAACAGCGGACGCACCCGTACCGCCTGCAGACACAGGCCCGCTGATCACCTTGCGGCACCACGCTCCGACCGACAGCGTCTTCCTGGGCGATAGTTACCTGATCAAGGGCGTGGCCGGCGCCATCCTCTGGAAACTCGCTCGCGAAGTGCAACTCACCGGCCGCCGAGAATTCACCAACCGCGAGCTGCGAATCGCCAGCGACTTGCGTCTGCCCGATGTGACCGACAACCTGGAGGCCCGCCTGATCCTGCTGCACAAGCGACTGCAGGAAAGACAGGCCCCGATCCAGCTCGTGCGAACGGGAAGGGGCCGCTTTCGCCTGGATATCGAGGGCACGCTGGTGCTGATCAGCGCCTGAGCCACGTCGATACCGGCGGTTCAGGCGGCCTCGGGCAGGCAGACGGTGATGTCGAGCTGGCGACACAACGCCGCCCAGTCATGCACGGGCAGCACCTGCTGGGCCAGTTGCAGCACCCCTTCGAAGGCCCCGGGCGGCATCTTGCCGCGCATGTCGCACAGCATCTCCAGTCGCTCGCGGGGCGACAGCGAGGGCAACATCCAGCGCAGGATGTCGGCCATCTCCTTGGGCGGAATGCTGCCCACCAGCGTGTCGTGGATGGCCCCGAGCTCCACATCGCTGAATCGCGACCACAGCCAGCCGTTGTGCTCGGTTTCCTCCAGGTGCATGTGCGTGAGGTTCTCGGCCACGAACAAGGCGAGCTGACGATAGAGCCGGGTCAAGGTCCGGAACCGGTCGTCACCTTGGCTGGCCCGCACGGCCTGCACCATCGAGACCAGTGTGCCCATCACATGGGCATGGTGTTCATGGTCGGTGTCGGCCTCAAGGGAATCGAGGCGGGCGGCCTCACGCACCGGCGGGTGCATGTGGGTCTGCTCGTGCAGGATGTGGCCTCGGCACACGTCGAGCAGGGCCGACACACGCGCCAGGGCCTGCTCGGTCACTTCATCATCGAGACCGTCGACACGACCCAGGGCGGTGACGGTATCGAACATCCACGCACGCAAGGCCTTGTGGATCGGGGTGTACAGATCAAGCCGCGTCGGCGTGGGCGTCGGCTGGGGAACAAGTTCGCTGAAAGAGGCAGGCATTCGAGACTCCTGAGGTGTGTTGAAACGACCTCGTCAGTCTAGAAACTCGAGCCCTGGGGCGTTGCTAAGACTTTGCTCAGCGCACCTTAAGAAAATGCTATCTAGCGGCCGGACCGTGCGACCGACGCGCCGCTCGCCGCCAACGACCCTGGCTCAGCGCCCGCCCACAGCTTGCGCAGGTGCGCCAGTTCGGTGTCGTACAGCGCATCGATGCGCACCATCTCGGCGCGGTGGTTCTGGATGATGTCGGCCTGGGCCTCCTGCGAGGCCTGGTTGCCCTCCAGGGCCAGCCGCAGCTTGTGGGGCAAGGCCTTGCCCTTGTAGAACTCGGCGTCGGCCAGCAAGGGCTTGCGCTCGGCCTTGAGGTCGGCAATGCGCTTTTCGGACGACGCCACGGCCTTGCGGATGTCATCCAGCGCCGATTGGCGCGCCCGCTGGTGGGCCTCTTCGTTGGGAAAGCGCGCCATCAGGTTGCGGTCGCGGCGCACGGCGTCCTTGTGCGCCTGGGCGGCGGCCTCCTGGTCACGTCGGGCCGTCTCGGCGGCCAGACGCTCCTGGTCCGACTGCCGCGGCCCGACCACCTTGCGCTGAGATCCATCCCGGTTGAGCAGGCGCTGCTCGCGGTCGAGGCATTCGGGGATGGGGCGGTCCGAGGTGTGCCGACGACCCTGAGCGTCGACACAGGTGTAGATGCCGGCGGCGTTGGGCGCGGCCCCGGAGCCGCTGGCCTTGCCCGCGGCCAAGACAGCCCCCGGCAGCAGCCACAGGCTGCACGCGATGGCCGTGGCACTCAACCCGGCCATGCCAGCGCCTTGACGGGGCTGGCGCCAAGCGTCATCGGTCAGGTTGGGCTGGGACTTGCAGGTCAAAGGGCGTTCACTCCATCGGATCCACCAGGCGTCAGACACCGTAACGCTGGCGGTAGGCCAGCACGGCGGCATGAAAGCTCGCCAGCGAAGGGTCCGACTGTCCTTGCAGATAGTGCAACAGGTCGGCCAGCGTCGCAATCGAAACAACCGGCAGTTGGTAGTGCTGTTCCACCTGCTGAACGGCGCTTTCGGCGCAGTCCTGCCCGTTGAGCGTGGCTTTTTCCTGACGGTCCAGGGCGATGGTGACGCCGCAGGGCGTGGCGCCCGCCTTGCTGATCATGTCGATGGACTCGCGCACCGAGGTGCCGGCCGAGATGACGTCGTCGATGATCAGCACGCGACCGCGCACCGGGGCGCCCACGAGCGTGCCACCTTCGCCATGGTCCTTGGCTTCCTTGCGGTTGTACGCGAACGGTTTGTTCTGCCCCAGGCGCGCCAGCTCGATCGACACGGCCGCGGCCAGCGTGATGCCCTTGTAGGCCGGACCGAAGAGCATGTCGAACTGCAGACCGGACGCCACGAGGCGACGTGCATAAAATTGCGCCAGCCGACCCAGCTTGGCCCCGTCATCGAACAGCCCCGCATTGAAGAAGTAGGGCGACAGGCGGCCCGCCTTGGTCTTGAATTCACCAAAACGCAGCACCTGGGACTCAACCGCGAAGGCCACGAATTCCTGGGCCAGCGCGTCTTGGGTGGAGGGGTTGTTCATGCAGAAGGTCTCGACGTGTTTCGACTGGTATCCCTCAACCTCAACGGCATCCGCTCGGCAGCCACCAAAGGACTGATCCCCTGGGCTGAGGGCCACGCAGCCGATTGTATGGGTGTGCAGGAACTCAAGGCGCAGGCGGCCGACATGGCCGGCAAGTTCGAGCAGCTGGCCGGCCTGCAGGGTCACTTCCACCACGCCGACAAGAAGGGTTATTCCGGCGTGGGGCTGTACACGCGCCACGAACCCTCGGACGTGATCATCGGCCTGGGGGCCAACGACCCCAGCGGTGAGTTCGACCCCGAAGGCCGCTATGTGGAACTGCGCTTTGACAAGCCGGGGCGCAAGCTCTCGCTCATCAGCTGCTACTTCCCCAGCGGCTCCAGCTCCGACGAGCGCCAGCAGGCCAAGTTCCGGTTCCTGGACATCATCGAGCCGCACCTGGCGCGGCTGCGCGCCGAACGCGAGTTCATCCTGATCGGCGACGTCAACATCGCGCACCGCGAGCAGGACCTCAAGAACTGGAAGGGCAACCTCAAGAACAGCGGCTTCCTGCCCGAAGAACGGGCCTGGATGACCCGCCTGCTGCACGCCGAGGGCCGCACACAGTTGGTGGACGTGTACCGGGCCTTGCACCCGGACACCACCGACGACTGCTACACGTGGTGGAGCAACCGCGGTCAGGCACGCGCCAAGAACGTGGGGTGGCGCATCGACTACCACCTGGCCACGCCTGCCCTGGCCGAAACAGCACGCGCAGCGGCCGTCTACAAGGGGCAATGGTTCAGCGACCACGCGCCGCTGACCATCGACTACGACTTCACGCTCTGATCGGAGCCGATCGGGGCGGTCCCCCGCCCCGTCGCCGTCAGTTCAGCGCACTGCTGGGCACCACCGGCAACACGATGCTGGAAGGCCGAACCGCATTGTTGTAGAGCGTGGTGGTGCCGCCGGCGGCCTGGGCCTCCTGCGGCTTGGCCCACACCCCCTGGGCCTGGTTGCTGGCACTGATGGCCACGCGCAGGCGCTGCCCCTTGCGCACCAGCGCAGCCGCCGGGAACACCTCGACCGGCACCAGCATGGCCTGGCCCGGCACCACCGGCAGGCGTGCAGCCTCGGTGAACGGGTGCCACGGCTGGATCATCGTGCCCTTGACGAAGCGCGAACGGCTGTTGTCGACCGCACGGTGGCTGGCGGCCATCAGGCCGGTGGAGATCGGCGTGGCCTTGCCCAGCATGTCGACCACATCCACCCGCACGGCCACGGCCGCCTCGGTGCGGTTGGTCGACATCCAGATGTCGGCCTGGATCGGGCCGTTGATGTACATGTCGCTGGCCATGGGCGCGGTTTCAAAGATCAGCGCCTTCTGGTCCCGCTCGACCGTGTTGCTGTTGGTGTAGCAGGCCTTGGGCAGCAGGCCGGCCATGCCCAGCGTCCATTGTTCGTAGCTGCTTGAGCAGTCGCTGCCGTCGTTGATGGTGACCTTGGCCGTCACCGACTTGCCGCTGTCGCTCTTGGCGTACTCGACCACGGCCGGCGTGGGTTCGCTCACCGTGCCCGCCGACTTCTCGAAGAGGCCAGGCTTGGTCAGGCTCAGGCTCTTGTCGGCGCGCAGGTAATAACGCTGCGGCGCCATCTGCGGGTGCGGCCAGTCGGTGGCGCGGGCATAGCGCGTGCCCCCCAGGGCACCGTAGCCCTCGACGTACTGCGTCACGTTGGGCAAGGCGGCTGCGCCGGTGTTCACGCCCTTGAGGTACTGGTCGAACCACTGCAGCATCAGCGACGCCGACTTGGGTGCGCCCTTGGCCAGGGCCGTGTCCGCTCCCGAGGCCCCCGCCAGCACGGCACCGATGTGGCTGCCCTTGAGCACCACCAGCTTGGTGTTGGTGTTGCGCTTGATCTGTTCGTACAGCAGCGGCTCGTCGCGCTGGAAGATGTCGTTGTGGCTGCCCACGATGAAGGTGGGCACCTTGATCTTGGCGGCGCCTTCGATGGGCGAGCGCAGCGACCAGAAGTTGCCATCGTCGGTGGCATAGCCGGTGGTGCCCTGCAGGGAGTTGTCCACGGTGGGCAGGTACCAGCTGTCGATCGAATCAAGGTGCTGCTGGTTGGCCGCCGTGATCTGGTCGGCAAACTGCGGGTACTTGTCGATCGCAGCGCCGTTGGCCACGCTCAGCGAGTGCGTCAGCGGCAGCCACAGGCTGATGAACTGGGCATTGAGCAGGCCGCCCACGCCCACGGTGCCGCGATAGGCGTCGCCCATGGGCACCTGTGCGAAGACGGCCTTGACCGCCGGGTGCTGGTTCTTGGCCGTCAGCAGGCTGGTGATGCCCAGGTAGGACGTGCCGGCCAGGCCGAGCTGACCGTTGAACCAGCTCTGCTGGGTGATCCAGTCCACCGCAGCGGCATAGCCCGCCTGCTCCAGCTCACCCAGCAGCTCCGACTGGCCGCTGGACATGCCGGAGCCCTGGACGTCAACGGCCACCGAGATGTAGCCGCGCTTGTTCATGAACGGGTCCTGTCCGCCCACCAGCAGGGTGTTGCCCGTGCCCAGGACCTCGCCCAGCAACTGACCGACGTCGATGCGGTAGGCCGTCTGCGACAGGATCACCGGGAACTTGCCTGGCACCGGGTTGCCCTTGGCGTCGGCCGGCACCGACACCAGGGCCGCGATCTTCTCGCCACGCGACGTGGTGATGAACTGCAGCGGCAGCGTCACCGAGTTGGGGTAGTCCTCGGCACGGGTGTACTCCGTCCAGGTGCTCGAAGCGTTCGTGGTGATCGCCGGGTTGGTCTGGGCGGTGCTGCCGCGGGTGCCCAGCGTGGTGGTCTGCGCCATGGCCGCGGCGGTGAAGCCGGCCGCGAGCAGGGCTGCAGACAGGGTGCGCAAAGTCAGTGTGGTGCGAGACCGGGTCGTGGACGTCATGGGATCTCCGTTGTCAGCGTGTGGTAAGTCTGGCGCCATGCTAAAGATCAAGCCCGCCCCCGCCATTGGCCGGACCGACCAGGGCATTGACCGATGGGACCCAGACTTTCCCTGAGGCGAGCAGGGGTCGCGTCAGTCTCTTGAGTCGCGCTCGTCGGCCGCGCCAGGGTCCCCGCGCCATTCGCTGGGGGTTTGCCCGGTCCAGCGCCGGAACGCCCGGTGGAATCCGTGCACCGACGCAAAGCCCAGATCCTCGGCGATCTGCTTGAGCGGCTTGACGCCTTCGGCCAGCCACCGCTCGGCCATGACACGCTGGCATTCCTGCACCAGATCGGCGTGGGAGGCATCCAGCAGCCCGAGCTGGCGGCGCAGGCTGCGTTCGGTCAGGCCCAGCCGGGCGGCGGTGTCGCCCACGGTGGGCACGTCAGGGAAAGCGCTCAGCACATCACGGCGCACGCGCTCGGCCAGGTCGCTGCCCGACTGCAGTGCCGCCAGCAGGGCATCGGCGCGGGTGCGCGCCACCATGTAACCCACCGGATCGTGGCTGGGCATGGTGCGCTCGAGCAGGGCCGGGTTGAAACGGATGCCGCAGGCCCGCGCCCCGAATCGCAGGCTGGGGCCGAAGGTGTTCAGATACCGATGCACGTGGCCCTGGGGCTCGTCGTAGACGAAATCCACCTGGAGGAAATCCGACGTGTCGGCCCCACCGAAGCGCAGCATCTGCGCGGCGCTGGTCATCACCAGCTCGGTGCGGAAGTGCCCGCTCAGGCGGCCATGCACCACAGGCTGGATCAGCAGGCGCGCGCCGTGGCCATCCTCGACCAGCTCGACCTCGGATCGCTCGACCGACAAAGGGGCGTAGCGCCGGATGTCGTCGAGCATCTGCCTGAAACTGGGCGTGTTCATGACGACGGAGGCGATGGCCCCGTACTTCATCAGTGCCAGGCTCTTGCCAGCCACCAGCCCGAAGCACGGGTCGCCGGTGACCTCGAGTGCCGCGGCCATCATGCGGTCGAACACATCGATCGACACCCAGTCACCGCTTTCGGGCACGCTGTCGAGCGAGTCGTAGCCGCAGTGCCGCAGGATGCGCGAACCATCGAACCCCTCGATGTCCAGGGTGTAAGCCAGGATCTTGAGATTGACGGGGGCGACGTACATGAGCGAGACAGCAGGTGGGTGTAGCGGCAGGCGGCCGCCAGCCAACCCGGTAGTCTGCGCGACTTCCCGCCCGAGGTGATGGCCAAAGGCCTACGGACTTTCCCGGGCACGGACCGGGGCAGAATCGGCGCGTTGCATCCGCCGCGCCGATCTGCCCCATGAACATTCCTTTCCGTACCCTGCTGGCCCTGGGCCTGGCCGCCGTGCTCACGGCCTGTGGCACCACCGTCGTCAACCCGGTCACCGGTCAGAAGGAACGGTCGGTGATGGACGAGAAATCCGAAATCGAGCAAGGCCGCAAGGCGCACGGCGAGATCCTCAAGGAATACGGTCGTTACGACGACGTGCGCCTGCAGGCCTATGTCAATGACGTGGGGCAGAAGCTGGCGGCCCAGTCGCATCGGGCGCACCTGACATGGACGTTCACTGTGCTCGACAGCCCCGAGGTCAACGCCTTTGCCTTGCCCGGAGGCTATGTGTACGTCACCCGCGGCATCCTGGCCCACCTCAACAGCGAGGCCGAGCTGGCCGGTGTCGTCGGCCATGAGATCGGCCATGTCACGGCCCGCCACGGTGCCCAGCGCGCCACCCGTCAGCAGGACGCCAGTCTGGGCACGCTGGCCGCGGTGTTGCTGGGTGCGGTCCTGGAGGGACAGGGTGTCAAGGGGGCCACCGACATCGCCGGACAGGTGTCGACCACGGCGGCCGCGGGCTATCTGGCCGCTTACAG
>Ga0255182_1000681_pt1 | contig 20423 bp, 19 predicted proteins | sample Atl_UVDOM_RepA_8_FD_188420 | JGI IMG/M metagenome (GOLD analysis project Ga0255182, IMG submission 188420) | Freshwater microbial communities from Altamaha River, Georgia, United States - Atl_UVDOM_RepA_8d | ecosystem: Environmental > Aquatic > Freshwater > River | place: USA: Georgia...
TCCGACGGTCGAAGAGGTGCGCAAGGGCCTGATCGGCAAGATCGGCGAGAACATGACCATCCGTCGCTTCAAGCGTTATGACGGTGGTGGCAAGCTGGCGGCCTACCTGCACGGTGCCCGCATCGGTGTGCTGGTCGAGTTCGACGGCGACGACGTGGCGGCCAAGGATGTGGCGATGCACATCGCCGCCATGAAGCCCGTGTCGCTGTCGGCTGCCGACGTGCCAGCCGCCCTGATCGAGACCGAGCGCAATGTCGCCACCGCCAAGGCTGCCGAATCCGGCAAGCCGGCGGACATCGCCGCCAAGATGATCGAAGGCGCAGTGCAGAAGTACCTCAAGGAGGTCTCGCTGTTCAACCAGGTCTTCGTGAAGGCCGCCGACGGCAAGCAGTCTGTCGAGCAGTACCTCAAGGCCACCAACACCACCGTCAAGGGCTTCACCATGTTCGTGGTGGGCGAAGGCATCGAGAAGAAGCAAGACGACTTCGCTGCCGAAGTGGCCGCCACGATGGCCGCTGCCAAGGGCCAGTAAGCCCGCAGCAACGACAGGGGGCTCGACAGCCCCCTTGTCGTATCAGGGGTGCCTTGCGCCCCTGGCCGGGGAACCCTGGCACCGAATTCCACTCCAAGACAGGCTGGGCCGCTTCGAGCTTGCGATAATGTCGCTGCTGCGCGTGCACCGGCCACGACGCACCGAACCAAGGACGACCGCATGCCCGCTTACAAGCGCATCCTTCTGAAACTTTCCGGCGAAGCCCTGATGGGCGACGATGCCTACGGCATCAATCGCGGCACCATCGTCCGCATGGTCAAGGAGATCCAGGAGGTCACGACGCTGGGTTGTGAGGTGGCGGTGGTGATCGGCGGCGGCAACATCTTCCGCGGTGTGGCTGGCGGCTCGGTCGGCATGGACCGCGCCACGGCTGATTACATGGGCATGCTGGCCACCGTGATGAACTCACTGGCCCTGGCCGACACGATGCGCCAGGAGGGCATGACCGCCCGTGTGATGTCCGCCATCAACATCGAGCAGGTGGTCGAGCCCTATGTGCGGCCCAAGGCCTTGCAATACCTCGAAGAGGGCAAGGTGGTTGTGTTTGCGGCCGGTACCGGCAACCCCTTCTTCACCACCGACACGGCCGCGGCTCTGCGAGGCGCAGAGATCGGTGCCGAGATCATGCTCAAGGCCACCAAGGTCGATGGCGTGTACACGGCCGACCCCAAGAAGGACCCCAGCGCCACCCGCTATGCCAGCATCACCTTCGATGAAGCGCTGATCAAGAACCTGCAGGTGCTCGACGCCACGGCGTTCGCCTTGTGCCGCGATCAGAACCTGCCGCTGAAGGTCTTTTCCATTTTCAAGCCCGGCGCGCTCAAGCGCGTCGTGATGGGCGAGGACGAAGGCACGCTGGTGCACGTCTGAACCTGAGGCGGCGTGTCGACGCGCGACGGCCGGTTCGCGTTGAACCCCGGTCGTGACCGACTTCCGCAGACTGACGTATCCGATCCGGAGCATCTCATGAGCATCGCAGACATCAAGAAGACCGCAGAGCAGAAGATGGCCAAGTCCATCGAATCGCTCAAGAACGAATTGGCCAAGATCCGCACGGGCCGCGCTCACCCCGGCATCCTGGACCAGGTTCACGTCGATTATTACGGCTCGATGGTGCCCATCAGCCAGGTGGCCAACGTCGGCCTGATCGATGCGCGAACCATCAGCGTGCAGCCCTGGGAAAAGGGCATGGGCGCCAAGATCGAAAAGGCCATCCGCGAATCGGACCTCGGCCTCAACCCGTCGGCGCAGGGTGATCTCATCCGCGTGCCGATGCCGCCCCTGACCGAAGAGCGCCGCAAGGAGCTGACCAAGGTGGTGCGCGGTTCGGGCGAAGACGCCAAGGTGGCCGTTCGCAACCTGCGCCGTGATGCCAACGAGCACGCCAAGAAGCTGCTCAAGGACAAGGCGATCACCGAAGACGACGAGCGCCGTTCGCAGGACGACATCCAGAAGCTGACAGACAAGACCATCGTCGAGATCGACAAGCTGGTACAGGCCAAGGAAGCAGAGGTGATGGCGGTCTGACGCCATCGTCACCGCGCCGGCTGGCCTTGCCTGCATCGTCACGCCGGTTGCACACCTTCGAGGCGGCCCGTCCGCCTCGTTCACTTTGGGACTTCGCCCTTCATGTCTTTCGCGCCCACATCACCCCGTCCTGCCCATGTGCCGCGCCACGTGGCCATCGTCATGGATGGCAACGGGCGCTGGGCACGCAAACGGCTGATGCCACGAGGTGTGGGCCACAAGGCCGGTGTCGATGCCCTGGTGCGTGTCGTTCAGGCCTGTGTCGACCGGCACATCGAGTACCTCACGGTGTTCGCGTTCTCGTCCGAGAACTGGAAGCGGCCCGAGGAGGAGGTCTCCGGGCTGATGAGCCTGCTCATCGTGGCCCTGTCCAAGCACCTGGCCCGCCTCAAGGCCGATGGCGTGCGCATCCGCGTGGTGGGCGATCTGGACGGGGTGTCCGACAAGGTGCGCCAGGCCCTGCAGGATGCCGAGCGCGCCACCGTGCACAACAGCAAGCTGGTGCTGTCCGTGGCGTTCAACTACGGGGGGCGATGGGACATCGTGCAGGCAGCGCGACGGGCACTTGCCGCCGGGATGCCGCCGGACCAGCTCGATGAATCCGTGTTTTCGCGCTTCATGGCCATGAGCTACGCCCCTGATCCGGATTTGTTCATCCGCACGGGGGGGGAGGTCCGTCTGTCGAACTTTCTGCTGTGGCAGAGCGCGTACAGCGAGTTCTTCTTCACCGATTGCCTGTGGCCGGACTTCGATGGCGACGAGCTTGACCGTGCCTTGCAGGCCTTCGCCCGGCGGGAGCGCCGTTTCGGCGATGTGGGCAGCAGCGGGGCCGAGCCCGGCGCGATCGGTGACAACGAGGGGGCCGCATGCTGAAACAACGGGTGATCACCGCCCTGATCCTGGTCGGCATTCTGTTGCCGACCCTGTGGGCGGATGCCCTGTGGCCCTTTGCCATTCTGAGCCTGGTGTTCGTGGCGGCCGGTGGATGGGAGTGGGGGCGACTCAACGGTGTGGCCGGCACAGGCGCCTGGATGCTGGGCGCCGCGGTGGCCCTGGGCTGTCTGGGCCTGGCCCAGGCCTGGGGGCTGCCGCATGACCACAGCGCCTCGATCGGTCACGAGCACGGCGCCGATCACGCGCTCGTGGGGTTCATGGTGCCGGCCCTGGCGTGGTGGCTGGCCGCAGCGGTCTGGCTGGCGGGGCTGGTGGTGGCATTGCGGTGGGGCGCCGGACGGTGGCGGCACTGGCCCACACCCCTGCGGGCGGCCCTGGGCTGGGCCGTGCTGCTGATGGCCTGGCTGGCCCTGACCGAGGCCAAGCTGCAGGGGCTCAATCTGCTGCTGTCGATGCTCTGCCTGGTGTGGGCTGCCGACATCGGCGCCTATTTCGGTGGGCGTGCCTTCGGTCGGCGCAAGCTGGCGCCCGCCATCAGCCCGGGCAAGAGTTGGGAAGGGGTCGTTGCTGGCGCCGTGGCCACCCAGGCGCTGGCTTGGGCCTGGGTCGGGATCGACCAGTCCTGGGGCGTGGATGCGCCCAGTCTGTACAGCCACTTGCGCTTCGGCCTGGGCGATGTGGGCCTGGTGCTTGCCGTGCTGGCCTTGACCGGCGTGAGCGTCGCCGGGGATCTGTTCGAGTCGCTGATCAAGCGCGAGGCGGGAGCCAAGGACAGCAGCCAGTTGCTGCCCGGGCACGGGGGCGTGCTGGATCGCATCGATGCCCTGCTGCCGGTGCTGCCTGTGGCCATGGCCTTGATGGCGTTGTGCCATGGTTGACGCTCGGCAACGCGCGCTGGAGGGCTCCGTGCGCCGTCGTGTCGGCCTGTGCGTGCTGGGTTCGACCGGCTCGATCGGCACGAACACCCTGGACGTGGTGGCGCGGCACCCCGATCGCTTCGAGGTGCTGGCGCTCGCCGGCGGCTCCCGTGTCGATCCCTTGCTGGCCCAGTGTCGCCAGTGGCGCCCCCGGTGGGCGGTGATGCCCGATGAGGCCGAGGCCGGCATCCTGCGGGAGGCCATCCGGGCCGAGGGCTTGCCGACCGAAGTGCTCAGTGGGGCGCAGGCCCTGTGCGATGTGGCGGCGCATCCGGATGTGAACGCCGTCATGGCGGCCATCGTCGGCGCTGCGGGGCTGGCCCCGTGTCTGGCGGCGGCACGCGCCGGCAAGCGGCTGCTGCTGGCCAACAAGGAAGCCATCGTGGTCGGGGGCGCGCTGTTCATGCAAGCCGTGCAGCAGGGGGGCGCCACGCTCCTGCCGATCGACAGCGAGCACTCGGCCATCTTCCAGTGCCTGCCCGAAGACCCCTCGACGTGGTCTGCGCGCATCGATCACATCGTGCTGACGGCCTCGGGCGGTCCCTTCCGTCAGCGACCGCTGGAGGACTTTGCGTCGATCACGCCCGAGCAGGCCTGTGCGCACCCCAATTGGGTCATGGGCCGCAAGATTTCGGTGGACTCGGCCACGATGATGAACAAGGCGCTGGAGGTGATCGAGGCGCGCTGGCTGTTCAACCTGCGGCCACAGCAGGTCAAGGTGGTCATCCACCCGCAGAGCATCATCCATTCCATGGTCGTCTGCCGGGACCGATCGGTGCTCGCCCAGCTCGGCACGCCGGACATGCGGGTGCCGATCGCGTATGGCCTGTCGTGGCCAGAGCGCATCGAATCGGGCGCCGAGCTGCTGGACTTCACCCGGCTGTCGGCACTGACGTTCGAGTCGCCTTGCATGCAGCGCTACCCCGGCCTCGGTCTGGCGTGGCAGGCCCTGGAGGCCCCGGAGGGCTCGACCTGCGTGCTCAATGCCGCCAACGAGATCGCCGTGGCCGCCTTCCTGGGCGGACGCTGTCGCTTCGATCAGATTCACCAGGTCAATGTGGAAACGCTGGCCGCTTTGGTGCCCGCCGCGGGGCGCTGTGAGACTGTCGAAGCCTTGCTGGACCTGGACCGCGAAGCCCGCACCGTGGCCATGGCGGCTGTCGACCGGCTGGGGTCGGTTACCATCGCGCAGCCCCACTGATCGCAAGGAGTTCATCACATGCTGACGACCGTGCTGGCCTTCCTCGTGACCATCGGCCTGCTGGTGGTGATCCACGAATACGGACACTACCGCGCTGCCGTGGCCTGTGATGTCAAGGTGTTGCGGTTTTCGGTCGGCTTCGGGCGTGTGCTGTGGAGCCGCCAACGCGGCGAAACCGAGTTCGTCGTCTCGGCCCTGCCCCTCGGGGGGTACGTCAAGATGCTGGACGAACGGGAAGGCGCGGTGCCCGATGCCGAGCGCGCCCGCGCCTTCAATCGCAAGCCTCTGAAGCAACGTGCCTTCATCGTGGCGGCCGGTCCGCTGGCCAATCTCGGGCTGGCTGTGCTGCTGTATGCGGTGGTCAATTGGGTGGGTGTCGAAGAGCTGAAGGCCCGCATCGGGGCGCCCGTGGCCGGTTCGGTGGTGGCCGAGGCGGGGCTGGTGGCTGGCGATGAGATCGTGTCGCTGGCCCTGGTGCAGGACGGGGCCGAGGGCGACGATGCCGCTCAGCCGGTGCGCTCCCTGGCCGATCTGCAATGGCAGCTCACCCAGGCCGTCATGCGTGGCGACGATGTCCGCGCCGAGGTGCGTCGGGCTGGTGCGGGTGGCCGGGCGGAGGCCCTGGACCTGCTGGTGGCGACGTCGCACATCGCACCGGCCGAGGTCGATGCGCGCCTGATGGAGCGCCTGGGTATCACGGGGCCGTATACCGAATCGCTGATCCGAAAGGTCGTGCCGGACGGGCCGGCCGAACGCGCTGGCTTGAGGGCAGGCGATCGCGTGCTGCGTCTGGACGGTCGGGCTCCGCGCGATGCGGCCGAATTGCGCAGCTGGATCGCTGGCAGTGCGGCGCCAGGGGCCGAACCGCGCGCGCTGGCGTTCGAACTCGATCGCGGCGGGGAGGTGGTGCGCATCGACGTCACGCCGGTCTTGAAGACCGATGACGGGAGATCGGTGGCGCGGGTCATGGCCGAGATCGGCTCTCCGCCCGAGATGGTGACCGTGCGTTACGGGCTGGTCGAGGGGTTCGGGCGCGCTGTGAGCCGCACCTGGGAGATCTCGGTCATGACGATCGACATGCTGGGCAAGATGATCGTCGGTCAGGCCTCGGTCAAGAACCTCAGCGGGCCCATCACGATTGCCGACTACGCTGGACGCTCGGCCGAGCTCGGGCTGACCCAGTTTCTGGGCTTTCTGGCGCTGGTGAGCGTGAGCCTCGGGGTGTTGAACCTGCTGCCACTCCCGGTCCTCGATGGCGGACACCTCATGTATTATCTTTTCGAAGGACTGACTGGACGGCCCGTCTCCGACGTCTGGCTGGAGCGGCTCCAGCGCGGTGGGGTGGCAATCATGCTTCTGATGATGTCGCTCGCCCTCTACAACGACTTCGCACGCCTGCTGGGCATGCACTGAAACCGATGCAATTTCCCTCGCTGACTTCCCATCGGCTCAAGCCGACCCTGGCCGCCGCCTTGCTGGCATGCCTGAACCACCTGCCGGCCTGGGCCGTCGAGCCGTTCGTGCTCAAGGACATTCGCGTCGAAGGCCTGCAGCGTGCCGATGCCGGCACCGTGTTCGGCTCCCTGCCGTTCCGCGTGGGTGAGACCTACACCGACGACAAAGGTGCGGCTGCGCTGCGTTCGCTGTTCGCCACGGGCCTGTTCAAGGACGTGCGCATCCAGATCGACGGCAATGTCGTGGTCGTGGTGGTCGAGGAACGCCCGGTGGTGTCGCGCGTCGAGTTCATCGGCACCAAGGAATTCGACAAGGACGTGCTCGTCAAGGCCTTGCGCGACATCGGCATCGGAGAGGGGCAGCCCTTCGACCGCGCACTGGCCGACCGCGCCGAGCAGGAGCTCAAGCGCCAGTACCTCAGCCGCAGCCTGTACGGTGCCGAGGTCGTGACCACCATCACGCCCGTCGAGCGCAATCGCGTGAACGTCACGTTCACCGTGTCCGAGGGCGAGATCGCCAAGATCAAGAGCATCCGCATCACCGGTGCCAAGGCCTTCAGTGAAAGCTCGCTGCTGTCGCAGATGGAACTCACCACCGGCGGCTGGCTCACCTGGTACACCAAGTCCGATCAGTATTCGCGTGCCAAGCTCAACGCTGACCTGGAGAACATCAAGGCGTACTACACCAACCGCGGCTATCTGGACTTCCGCATCGACTCCACGCAGGTGTCGATCTCGCCCGACAAGCAGGACATCTCCATCGCGATCAACATCAGCGAAGGGGTCAAGTACACGGTGACGGGCGTGCGCCTTGAAGGCGAGTTCCTGGGCAAGGAAGAAGAGTTCCGCGCCCTGGTCACGGTCAAGCCCGGCGATCCGTACAAGGCCGAAGATGTGGCCTCGACCGTCAAGGCCTTCTCGGACCGGTTTGCCGCGTTCGGCTACGCCTTTGCGCGCATCGACTTCAAGCCGCAGGCCGATCGTGACAAGGGGCAACTGGTGGCCGTGTTCGTGGCCCAGCCGCAGCGCCGCGCGTATGTGCGCCGGGTCAACATTGCCGGCAACTCGCGCACCCGCGACGAGGTGATCCGCCGCGAGTTCCGCCAGTTCGAATCCGCCTGGTACGACGGCCAGAAGATCAAGGCCTCGCGTGACCGCGTGGACCGCCTGGGCTACTTCAAGGAGGTCTCGGTCGACACGACGGAGGTGCCGGGCACGCTGGACCAGGTCGACCTGACCTTGTCGGTCGAGGAAAAGCCCACTGGCAACCTCATGCTGGGGGCAGGCTTCTCCAGTGCGGACAAGCTGTCGCTGTCGGCCTCCATCAAGCAGGACAATGTGTTCGGCTCGGGCAACTACCTGGGCCTGGAGTTCAACACCAGCAAGTCCAACCGCACCTTCGTGCTGAGCACGGTCGACCCGTACTTCACCGACATCGGCATCTCGCGCTCGCTGGACTTCTTCTACCGCACGACCAAGCCGCTGAGCAGCCAGGGTGATGCCGACTACGAGTTGGTCACCCCGGGCGCGTCGGTGCGTTTCGGCGTGCCCTTCACCGAACAGGACACGGTGTACTTCGGCATCGGTGCCGAACAGACCCAGATCAAGGGCGACACCAACCTGCCGATCAGCTACCTGCGCTATCGCAACGACTTCGGTGACCGCAGCCTGAGCATCCCGCTGACGCTGGGCTGGGCGCGTGACGGCCGTGACAGCGTTCTGGTTCCCAACGAGGGCCGCTACCAGCGACTGAATGTCGAGTGGGGCATCGCCGGTGACACCCGGTATGTGCGCTCCAACTACCAGTTCCAGCAGTACTGGCCCCTGTCGCCCCGCTTCACTCTGGGTGTGAATGCCGAGCTGGGCTGGGGCAAGGGCCTGGCTGGCAAGCCGTATCCGTTGTTCAAGAACTTCTACGGCGGCGGCCTGGGCAGCGTGCGGGGCTTTGACCAGAACTCGCTGGGCCAGGTCGACTCCGACGGGTCCTACATCGGGGGCTCCAAGCGCGTGAACCTGAACTCCGAGCTCTATGTGCCGTTCCCGGGCACGGGCATGGACCGCACGCTGCGTCTCTTTGGCTACCTGGATGCCGGCAATGTGTGGGCGGATGACCAGAAGGTCTCGTTCGACGATCTGCGCGCGTCGGTGGGCATCGGCATCAGCTGGATCTCCCCGGTCGGTCCGCTGAAGCTGAGCTACGGTCAGCCGATCAAGTACACCGATCAGGATAAAATCCAGAAACTCCAGTTCCAGATCGGTACCGCGTTCTGATGACCATGAAATCCCTTGCCAAGCTGCTGTTGTCGGTGGCCTTCGCTGCCCTGACGGTCACGGGTGCGCAGGCCGAGGACTACAAGATCGGCTACGTCAACCTCGACCGCGTGATGCGCGATTCGGCGCCAGCCAAGGCCGCTCAGTCTCGACTGGAATCCGAGTTCAGCCGCCGCGAGAAGGACCTCAACGAGATGGCGCAGCGCCTCAAGTCCGCTTCGGACAAGCTCGAGAAGGACCTGCCGACCTTGTCCGAGGGTGAAAAGGTGCGTCGCCAGCGTGAACTGCTCGATCAGGACCGCGAGTTCCAGCGCAAACGCCGCGAGTTCCAGGAAGACGTGGCCCAGCGCAAGAATGAGGAGCTGGGCAACCTGCTGGAACGTGCCAATCGCGTGGTCAAGCAGATCTTCGAGCAGGAGCGTTACGACCTGATCCTGCAGGAGCCCGTGTTCGCCGGCCCGCGCCTGGACATCACCGACAAGGTGATCAAGGCCCTGAACGCCCAGTCCAAGTGAGTGCATCGCTGCCCACCAGCGTGACCCTGGGGGAACTCGTCGACACACTGGGTGGCGAGCTCCTGGGGCCACCGGGCTACCCGGTGCAACGGATCGCCTCTCTCGATGCAGCCGACCCCGGCTGCATTTCGTTTCTGGCCCACCCCAAGTACCGCCAGCAGCTGCAGACCACGGCGGCGGGCTGCATCATCGTGTCGCCGGCCTCGGCCGATGAGGCGGCGGCGCGAGGGGCTGCCATTGTCACGCCCGACCCGTATCTGTACTTCGCCCAGCTCACACAATGGTGGGCGGCTCGCGTGCGGCCGCCTGCCGTACCGAGCATCCACCCCAGCGCGGTCGTGAGCCCGCATGCCCGTCTGGGCGATGGCGTCAGCGTCGGCCCACTGGCGGTGATCGAGGCCGGCGCCGATGTGGGCGACGGGGCGGTCATCGGCGCCCACTGTGTGCTGGGGGCTCGCTCGCGCGTTGGGGCTCACAGCCGTCTGGCGCCCCGCGTCACGCTGGGCTTCGATTGCCAGATTGGTGAACGCTGCATCCTGCATTCGGGCGTGGTCATCGGGGCTGACGGATTCGGTTTTGCCCCGGTCGACGGTCGCTGGGAAAAGATCGAGCAATTGGGGGCCGTGCGCATCGGCAACGACGTCGAAATTGGCGCCAACACCTGCATCGATCGGGGGGCTCTGGGCGACACGGTGCTCGACGATGGCGTCAAGCTCGACAACCTTGTCCAGATCGGGCACAACGTGCAAGTCGGGGCCCACACGGCCATGGCCGGCTGCGTGGGTGTGGCCGGTAGCGCCCGCATCGGTTCGCGCTGCACGGTGGGCGGCGGGGCCATCGTCCTGGGGCACCTCACGCTGGCCGACGGCGTTCACATCTCGGCCGCCACCGTGGTCACGCGCTCGGTTCACCGTCCCGGCCAGTACAGCGGCGTCTTCCCGATGGACGACAACGCCGCCTGGGAAAAGAACGCGGCCACCCTCAAACAACTCCACACGCTGCGCGAGCGCCTGCGTGCCCTGGAAAAAGAACGGTCAAGCTCATGAAGATGGACATCCACAAGATCCTGGACATGCTCCCCCACCGGTACCCGATCCTTCTGGTGGATCGGGTGCTGGAGATCGAACTCAACCAGCGCATCCGTGCCGTCAAGAACGTCACCATCAATGAGCCTTTCTTCACGGGGCACTTTCCGCACCGGCCCGTGATGCCGGGCGTGATGATGCTCGAGGCGCTTGCGCAGGCAGCGGCCTTGCTCACGTTCGAGAGCCAGGGCATCCGCAGCGACGACAAGTCGGTCTATTACTTCGTGGGCATCGACAATGCGCGCTTCAAGCGTCCCGTCGAGCCCGGCGATCAGCTCATCCTGGAGGTGAGCATTCAGCGTGCCCGTGCCGGCATCTACAAGTTCAAGGCGCAGGGCCTGGTCGACGGGGAAGTGGCTGTCGACGCTGAGCTGATGTGCACGATGCGTCAGGTGACCTGAGGAGCGGTGCACACCATGGCCCAGATCCATTCCACCGCCATCGTCGCGCCTGAGGCCCAGCTGGGTGACAACGTCACCATCGGCCCCTACACCGTCATCGGTCCGCATGTGCGCATCGATGAAGGCACCACCGTGGGGGCCCACTGCGTGATCGAGGGGCACACCACCATCGGCCGTGACAACCGCATCTTCCAGTTCGCTTCGCTGGGTGCCGCCCCGCAGGACAAGAAGTACGCCGGTGAGCCCACACAGCTGGTGATCGGCGATCGCAACACCATCCGCGAGTTCTGCACGTTCAACGTCGGTACGGTGCAGGACACCGGCATCACCCGCCTGGGTGACGACAACTGGATGATGGCCTACACCCATCTGGCGCATGACTGCGTCGTGGGCAATCGCACCATCTTCGCCAACAACGCGCAGATCGCCGGCCATGTGCACGTGGGCGACTGGGTCATCCTGGGGGCGTTCACCTGCGTGCACCAGTTCGTCCAGATCGGGGCTCATGCCATGACGGGTCTGGGCACGGTCCTGGGACAGGACCTGCCCCCCTTCATCATGGCACAGGGCAACACGGCGTCTGCCCATGGCATGAACCTCGAAGGACTCAAGCGGCGGGGCTTCACGGGCGAACGCATTTCGGTGGTCAAGCAGATGCATCGCTTGCTGTACCGGCAGGGCCTGACCCTGGAACAGGCCCGCACGGGCATTGAGGCCCTGCGCGCCACCCATCCCGTCGGTGAGGCCGACATCGGGCTGATGCTCTCCTTCCTGGGGGCATCGACCCGGGGCATCGTGCGCTGAGGAGCGGGCGACCCATGGACGGGGATGCACCACGGCTGGCCATGGTGGCCGGCGAGGCTTCGGGCGACCTGCTGGCGGGCCTGCTGCTGGCGGGCCTGCGGCAGCGATGGCCGGGGCTGACGGCCGCCGGCATTGGCGGGCCGCGCATGGCGGCGCAGGGCTTTGACGCCTGGTGGCCCCACCACAAGCTGGCCGTCCGCGGTTATGTCGAGGTGCTGCGCCATTACCGCGAGATCGTGGGCATCCGCGACGAGCTGGCCGAGCGCCTGCTGGCCCAGCCGCCCGACGTATTCGTGGGTGTCGATGCGCCGGACTTCAATCTGGCGCTCGAGGCCCGGCTCAAGGCACGAGGCGTGCGCACCGTGCACTTCGTGAGCCCGTCGATCTGGGCCTGGCGCGGCGAACGCATCCACAAGATCCACCGCTCGGTGGACCACATGCTGTGCCTGTTTCCATTCGAGCCGGCCCTGTACGAAAAGGTGGGCATCCCGGCCACCTTCGTTGGGCATCCGCTGGCTGACGCCATTCCCATGGATCCGCCGCGTGCAGCGGCTCGCGCGGCGCTGAACCTGCCGGGCGATGCCCAGGTCGTGGCGGTGCTGCCGGGCAGTCGCCGCTCCGAAATCGAATACATCGCACCTGTGTTCCTGCAGACGGTGGCCGTGTTGGCACGGCAGCGCCCCGGGCTGCGCTTCGCGCTGCCGATCGTGCCCGGGCTGCGTTCATTGATCGAACCGATGGTGGCCCGGCACTGCCCACAGGCCCCCCTGACCCTGCTGGACGGTCGCTCGCACGAGGCCTTGGCCGCCTGCGACGTGACCCTGATCGCCAGCGGCACGGCCACACTGGAGGCAGCCCTGTTCAAGGCCCCGATGGTGATCGCCTACCGGATGAACTGGCTGAGCTGGCAGATGATGAAGCGCATGCGCTACCAGCCCTGGGTGGGGCTGCCCAACATTCTGGCGGGCGATTTTGTGGTGCCCGAGCGCTTGCAGGACGAGGCCAACCCGAACCAGCTCGCGCGGGACGTGGGCGATTGGCTGGACCAGCCCGCCCGTGCCGATGCCGCTCGGGAGCGCTTCCGCGCCCAGCATGAGCTGTTACGGCGCGACACGGCCCGGTGTGCCAGCGAGGCCCTGGCCGAGGTGCTGAGCCATGGCCGCTGACCGCCAACGGCCCCAGCAGCTGGACCTGCTGTGGCAACCCACGGGCCTGGTGGCTGGGGTGGATGAAGCCGGTCGGGGGCCGCTGGCCGGCCCGGTTGTGGCTGCGGCCGTGATCCTGGACGACCAGCACCCGATCGTCGGGCTCAATGACTCCAAGAAGCTGTCGGCGAGCCGTCGCGAAGCCCTGTTCGACGAGATCCGGGCCAAGGCGCTGTGCTGCTGCATCGCCGAAGCCTCGGTGGACGAGATCGACGCGCTGAACATCCTGCAGGCCACCATGCTCGCCATGAAGCGCGCGGTCGAAGGGCTTCGACTCAAGCCCGCCCAGGTGCTGGTCGATGGCAACCGGCTGCCCGTGCTCAAGATGCCCGCCGAGGCCATCGTGAAGGGCGACGCCAAGGTGGCGTCGATCGCCGCAGCCTCGATTCTGGCCAAGGTGCACCGGGATCGCTGGTGCGCGACCCTGCACGAGCGCTTTCCGGACTACGGATTCGACGGCCACAAGGGCTACCCGACGGCCGACCACCTGGCAGCCCTGGCCCGGCATGGCGCGTGCCCCGAACACCGACGCAGCTTCGGTCCGGTGCGCCGGGCCCTGGACGGGCTGCTGTGAACCTGCGGAACTCGACGATGAACCCCAGCGTGTCGCTGATCACCTCCAAGGACAATCCGGTCCTGCAAAAGCTGCGAAAGCTGGCGGCCGATCCGGGCGCTTACCGCAAGCTGGGCCAGTTGTGGCTGGAGGGCGACCACCTGCTGTCGGCGGCCCTGGAGCGCGGGCAGGCCGTGGGCACGGTGCTGGTGGCGCAGTCCGCCTGGACGGGCGGGGAGGGCGGCGCAGCACCCGACGATCTTCAGGCAGCTCGCCTGAGCGTGATGGCCCGCCAGGGCGAGCGGGTGCTCGTGGTGGCTGACGCCTTGTGGAAGCAGTTCACGTCGCTGGAGTCACCTGCTCGCATCGGCGCGCTGCTGGAGGCGCCGGGGCCCGGGGTCGGCGTGCGCGCCGGCGTGGCCACCGTTGTGCTGGACCGGTTGCAGGACGCCGGCAATGTCGGGACCATCCTGCGCAGCGCGTCGGCCCTGGGCGTGCGGCAGGTGGTGGCGCTCAAAGGCACGGCCGCGCTGTGGTCGCCCAAGGTGCTGCGCGCCGGGATGGGGGCGCATTGGGGACTGAACCTGGTCGAGCAAGTCGGGGTCGACGATCTGGATCGGCTGGGTGTGCCCTTGGTGGCGACCAGTTCGCATGCCGACCATGAGTTGCCCGTCGCGCCGTTGCCGTCACCCTGTGCGTGGGTCATGGGGCACGAAGGGCAGGGCGTCAGTGCCGAGGTGCTGTCCCGCTGTGCCATGACGGTCGGCATTCCGCAGCCCGGCGGAGAAGAATCGCTGAACGTGTCGGTGGCTGCAGCGATCTGCATGTACGAGTCCCTTCGGCGTCTGCACACTTGAAATGAGAATGCGTCGCAATTAGAATGGCAACATGTCCGAACCCACCTCGCCCGCCAAAAGCCTGTTTGCGCAGTTCACCCTTCATGCGCCGGCCGATCCGGACGCATCGGCCGCGCCGGTTGCCGTGATCGACAGCGAGCAATTGTTGGCCGGCAGGGACGTGGTTCACATCCAGCACCAGGGCGCGATCTACCAGTTGCGGGCCACACGGCAGGGCAAGCTGATCCTCACCAAGTGACTTGGCGCGCCGTAAAATGCGGTCATCACCCCTGTGGAGGCACAACATGGATCGCTCCCTCAAACCCCTGGACGTCGTCTACGGTCAAGCCCTGAGCGGGCAGCGTCAGCGCGTCCTGCGCAACACCTACGCACTGCTGGCCCTGTCGCTGATCCCCACGGTGCTGGGGGCCTGGGTGGGCGTTCAGATGGGCTTCAGCCTGTTTGCCGGCAGCCCGCTGATCGGTTTCGTCGCCTTCATGGCCATCGCCTTCGGCTTCTTCTATGCGATCGAGCGGTACAAGAACTCGGGCGTGGGCGTGCTGCTCCTGTTGGGCTTCACCTTCTTCATGGGCCTGATGCTGTCCCGGCTGATCGGTGCGGTGCTGGGGCTGGGCAACGGCGCTCAGCTGATTGGTGTGGCGTTCGGTGGCACGGCTCTGGTGTTCGGCGCGATGGCGTCGCTGGCCAGCACGATCAAGCGCGATGTGAGCAGCCTGGGCAAGTGGCTGATGGTGGGCGCCGTGGGGCTCATGGTGGCCATCGTCGCCAACATCTTCCTCAAGATGCCCGCCCTGATGCTCACGATTTCGGCCTTGTCGACCGTCGTCTTCTCGGCGTTCATCCTCTACGACCTCAAGCGCATCATCGATGGGGGCGAGACCAACTACGTCACCGCCACCCTGGCGATCTACCTGGACGTCTACAACGTGTTCCAGTCGCTGTTGAGCCTGCTGGGCATCTTCGGCAGCGACGACTGATTCACGGCGCTGTCCAGATGCGGCGGTGGCAGACCGCCGATGTCAACGGGGCCCACAGTGGCCCCGTTGCGCTGTAGGAGACGACAATCAGCGTGTGGGCCGTTTCAGGCCCCGGACCGGAAGGAACAACAACGTGAGCTGGATGCGCAAGGTGGCCCTGGGTGTGGGCGCGGTGGTGGTGCTGGCGGCGGGCGCCGGGGCCTGGGTGGTGGCGACCTTCGACCCCAATGCCCACAAGCAGGCCCTGACCGACTGGGTGCAGCAGCATCGGGAACGCACCCTGAGTCTGGATGGCCCGATCACGCTGGGCGTGTGGCCGAGGCTGCATGTGCGCCTGGAAAACGTGAGCCTGTCCGAACACCGTCGGCCCGATCGTTTTGCCCAGCTGGGTGAGGTGGATCTGGCTGTGCAGATGTTGCCGCTGCTGCAGGGGCGGCTGGAAGTGGGGCGGGTCACGGCACGGTCGGTCAAGCTGCGCTACGTGCGAGATGCGCAGGGACGCAGCAACATCGACGACCTGCTCAAGCCCGCTCAGCCGGTCGCCGATGAGCCGGCCGGTCAGCCCCTTCTGTTCGACATCGAGGGCATTGAGCTGGCCGATGTGTCCGTGGACGTCGACGATGCCCGCTCGGGGGTGCAGGGCACGGCGAGCCTGACCCGTTTCGACAGCGGGCGATTGGCCCCGCGGGTACCGGTCGATCTGCAACTGGCCGGCCAGATGGCGCTGCGCCAGCCGCAGACGCTCACGGTGGGCCTCGAAGGGGGATTGAACCTGACGACCGACCTGGAGCAGCAGCGTTTCGATGGCCGGCAGCTGGATCTCAAGGTGGTGCTCAAGGCGCAACCGGCGAGCGGGCAGAGCGCCGCAGCCGATCTGCAACTGGCCCTGAAGGCCGCCGAAGCCGGCTGGCATGGAGCGCAGGGGGCGGCTCGTGCGCAAGGGGTTCGGCTGGAGGTGCAAGGGCGTGTCGGCCAAGGGGCGGGAGCCATCGAGCTGACCCCGTCGACGGTCGAAGCGGCAGAGCTGGCGTTCGATCCCCAGGCGCAGTCGCTTGACATCGCAGCACTGGTGGTCAAGCTGCAGGCTTTGCAAGGCGGCCAGGCGCGTGCCGTCAGTCTTGACTGGCCCAAGTTGCAGGTCAAGGGCCAGCAGCTGCAGGGCAGCCCGCTGTCGGCGCGGTTCAAGGTGGACGGGCCGGTGGCCCTGGAAGGGCAGTTGCGCAGCGGCTCGCCCAGCGGGTCGTTCGACGCCGTTCGCCTGCCTGGACTCACCCTGGATTTCAAGGCCGCCATGGCCGGGCAGGGGGGCGCTCGCGACGTCAGCGGTCAGCTCCAGGGGCTGTTGTCGGTGCGCCCACAGGCCCTGACGGGCGCGCTGGACGACCTGAATCTGCAGGCCCGCATCAGCGAGCCGTCGCTGCAGCCCTTGCAGGTCAAGGCGCGCGGGCGGGTCGAAGCCTCAGCGCCCACGCAAGCGCAATGGCAGCTGCAAGGAGACATCAACGCGAACGCCTTCAGCACACAGGGCCAGGCGCGCCTGGGGGGGGAGCGACCGCACATCTCGGCCACAGCGCGTTTTGCGCAGCTGGATCTGAACCGCCTCCTGCCTGCTCCGGCCGCCTCTCCCGGGGGGAGCGCTGCCGCGGGCCACATCGACCAGACGCCTGTGGACCTGTCGGCGTTGCGGGCTGTGGATGGCCGCTTCGACCTGCAAGCCGGCAAACTGGCGTTCCGGCAGTATCGCGTGGCCGACGCGAACGTGCGCGCCGACCTCGCCGGCGGCCGGTTGACGCTGCACGAACTTTCTGGCGCAGCCTGGGAGGGCCGCTTCAAGGCGCAAGGCCAGGCCCAGGCGGGAGCCGGTCAGAGCGTGGCGCTCAAGGCGCAGGCCGACGGGGTCGATGTACTGGCGCTGCTCAAGGACGTGGCCGGTCAGGACGTGCTCGAAGGGCGAGGACAGGTCAGCCTCGATGTGACGACGACCGGCGCCACGGTGGGGGCGCTCACCTCGGCCCTGGACGGCCAGGCGGCGCTGGTCTTGCGCGACGGGGCGGTCAAGGGCATCAATCTGGCGCGCTCACTGCGTGAAACCCGGGCCAAGCTGTCGGGGCAGAGCGATGCCGTCCAGAAGGCGCGCGAAACCGAAAAGACCGACTTTACCGAGCTCAAGGGCAGCTTCCAGATCCGCAAGGGCGTGGCCCACAACGACGACCTGTCTGCCAAGAGCCCCTTCCTGCGGGTGAGCGGCGCCGGGGACATCGACCTGCCGCGCCGGCGCATCGACTACACGGTGCAGGCCACAGTCACGGGCACGGTCAAGGGCCAGGATGGTGCCGACATTGACGGCCTCAAGGGGTTGACGGTGCCGGTGCGCCTGAGCGGGCCCTTCGATGCGCTCGACTGGAAGATCGCCTGGTCGGGTGTGGCACTGGGCTCGGTCCAGAACACCTTGAAGGGTCAGCTGGACAACAAGCTCGACAAGGAAGGCAGGAAGCTCGAAGACCAGCTCAAGACCAAGTTGCTGGGCAAGCCCGCCCCGGCCGCCTCGGGGGCCTCGACCCCGGCGCCGCAAAGTCTTGAGGATCAGGCCAAGGACAAGTTGAAGGACAAGTTCAAGGGGCTGTTCCGCTGACGGGACTTGAATCCAGAGGTGCGGATACCACATACGGTATCAGGCCCAGCCAGGAACCCGATGCCATGACCGCTTCTCTCGAACTTGTCTGCCCGCACTGCCAGACCATCAACCGCGTCGCTGCCGACCGGCTCGGTGACGAGCCTTCCTGTGGCCGCTGCGGCCACGCGGTGCTGCCGCCTCGGCCAGTGACGCTGGACACCGGCACCTTTACCCGCTTCATCGAGCGCAACCAGTTGCCGGTGCTGGTCGACTTCTGGGCCTCGTGGTGCGGCCCTTGCAAGATGTTCGCGCCGGTGTTCGCACAGCTGGCCGGGCCTTATGCCAGCCGGGTGCGTTTTGCCAAGGTGGACACCGAAGCCGAACCCGAACTGGCCGCACGACACCAGATCCGCAGCATCCCCACGCTGGCGCTGTTCCGCCAGGGGCGCGAGATCGACCGCGTGTCGGGCGCCCTGCCACCGGCCCAGCTGCAGGCCTGGCTGGCCCGACACGGCCTGTGACTTAATACTCGTCGCCGCCGTAGCTGCCCGGGGCCAGGTTCTCGAAGCGGGTGTTGGACTTGACAAACGCCAGGTGCAGGCTGCCCACCGGGCCGTTACGCTGCTTGGCAATGATGATCTCGGCCGTCCCGGGCACCTTCGACTCCTTGTTGTAGTACTCGTCCCGGTAAATGAACATGATCACGTCGGCATCCTGCTCGATGGCGCCCGATTCGCGAAGGTCGGACATCATCGGACGCTTGTCCGGTCGCGTCTCGACACTCCGGTTCAACTGCGACAGCGCGATCACCGGGCATTGCAGCTCCTTGGCCAGCCCCTTGAGGCCCCGCGAGATCTCACCGATCACGGTGGCCCGGTTTTCCTCGTTGCCACCCGAACCGCTCATCAGCTGCAGGTAGTCCACGATGATGAGGCCCAGCGTGCCACCGAACTGGCGGGCCAGCCGTCGTGCGCGTGAGCGCAGTTCGTTGGGCGACAGGCCCGGGGTTTCGTCGATGAACACATTGGCCGACTGCAGCTTCTCGACGGTCTCGCTCAGGCGACTCCATTCGTCGTCCGTGAGGCGGCCCGTGCGCAGGTTCTGCTGGTTGATGCGCCCGATCGAGCCCACCATCCGCAGTGCCAGCTGGGACGCGCCCATTTCCATCGAGAACACCGCCACCGGCAGGCCCTCGTTGACGGCCACGTTCTCGCCGATGTTGAGCGCGAAGGCGGTCTTGCCCATGGACGGGCGCGCCGCCAGGATGATCAGGTCGCCCTTTTGCAGGCCGGCCGTCATCTTGTCCATGTCGAAGAAGCCGGTGCGCACACCGGTGACGTCATCGGCGCCGTTATCGGCCAGCTCCTGAACCCGGTCCAGCAGGTCGACCACGAGGGACGGCATGGCGAGAAACCCCGACTTGCCCTTGTTGCCCTCTTCGCCGATCTTCATGATCTTGCCTTCGGCCTCGTCGAGGATGCTGGCGACATCCTTGCCCTGAGGGTCGAAGGCCGTGGTGGCGATCTCGTCGCTCACCGTGACCAGCTTGCGCAGCACGGCACGTTCGCGCACGATTTCGGCGTAGCGGCGCATGTTGGCCGCGCTGGGCACCGACTGGGCCAGGGCGTTCAGATAGGCCAGGCCACCCACCTCCTGGGCCTTGCCTTGCATCTGCAGCTGCTCGAACACCGTGATGACGTCGGCCGGGCGTGATGCGTTGATCAGCTGGGCGATGGCGTTGTAGATGAGCTGGTGCTCGAGGCGGTAGAAGTCGCTGTCGACCAGCAGATCGGAGGCCCGGTCCCAGGCCGAGTTGTCCAGCAGGAGACCGCCCAGCACGCTCTGCTCGCCTTCGATCGAATGCGGGGGCACGCGCAACTTGGCGATGTCATCGCTGCTGAGGGCGTTGCCCGGCGAGGCCGGGCTGAAAGGAGTGGGAAAGACTGCGGACATCCCGCGATGATACGGGCCCGCAGGCACGCATCGCCCATGCGTCAACGAGCGGCTGTGGACAAGTCTGTGGGCAAGGTGGGGGCGCCTTGGGGGAAAACCGTGAATAGCTGGCTTCACGGCCCGATGCTCGCCGGTTCGGCCGGCCCGCTTTGCGGTGCAATCACCGTGTGCGGGTCCGTCGGGCCCGGTCCGCGAGCGCCCCTCTGCCCCCTTTGTGCCATGGCCGATCACCTTGCATCACCGCCTGCTGCAGCCGCCCCGGTCTCCGACCCGGCCAGCGTGACGCTGGACTACCTGATGCAGCGCATGCGCCACAAGAGCGACTTCCCGGCGCTGTCGGAGTCCGTGTCGCGTGTGCAGGCCCTGTCGGACGCCGAAAACGAAAGCATGGCGCGGCTGTGCGACGAGATCCTCAAGGACGTCGCCCTCACCCAGAAGCTCCTGCGGGTGGTCAACACCGCGCATTTCCGGCGAGCGGGCAGCGACCCCATCAGCACCGTGTCACGTGCCGTGGCCCTGGTGGGGGTGGGCGGCATCCGCAACATCGCGCTGTCGCTGATGCTGGTCGAACACATGGAAGACCGCCAGCATGCCCAGCACCTGAAGGTGGAGTTCCTGCGGGCCGTGATGGCCGGCACCCTG
>Ga0255182_1000682_pt1 | contig 20397 bp, 21 predicted proteins | sample Atl_UVDOM_RepA_8_FD_188420 | JGI IMG/M metagenome (GOLD analysis project Ga0255182, IMG submission 188420) | Freshwater microbial communities from Altamaha River, Georgia, United States - Atl_UVDOM_RepA_8d | ecosystem: Environmental > Aquatic > Freshwater > River | place: USA: Georgia...
CCACATCTCGCCCGTCACGGCATTTTTGCGTTGCGGACGGTTGATGGTGACCGTCGCCACCCCGCCATCACGCGTGACCTCGATGTCGGCCATATAGAGACGATACTTGCAAGGTGGGTTTTGATCCGCACCGCAAATACAAGGCGACTCGCCTCGACTATGTGGTGATTGCTAGCGCGTTCGCCATCATCACTGCACTGGTCGCCTGGGCATTTCTCGCATGAGCCCGCAACACAAGCGGGGCAAGCGCGTGCGAGCGAAAAGCACGCCTCGCCGCCAGCGGCCTGCGTCGATGTGGGACGGCCTCTACGGTCACGTCGAGGTGCGCCGTGTGCAGCCCTACGAGTCGCGCAAAGAGTACGTATGCCCGGGTTGCCACCGCACGATCCCCGTCGGCATGGGGCACGTCGTGTGCGTGCCGAGCGAGGCACCAGATTTGCGCCGCCACTGGCACAAGGGGTGTTGGGAGCGCCGCTAACGCGCGAGCGGTTATTCCACTAGCCAGCGCACGAACGTGCCGATCAGTTCGATCGAGTACACGATCACGAAGATGACGATCACGATTGCGCCGACCGTTGGCTCTTGCAACACTCGCAACGCCGACAACAGCAGAAACCCGATGCCGCCACCGCCGATGATGCCGAGCACGGTCGACGAGCGAAGATTCACGTCGAGCATGTAGAGCGTCTGGCTCACGAGGTTGGGCAATGCCTGCGGAATCACCGAGGTGACGAACTCCTGCGCCCGCGACGCACCAGTGGCGAACACGGCCTCGCGCGGCTCAGGTGACACTTCTTCGAGCGCGTCACCGATGAGCTTGGCCATGAACGTCGCCGTACCGACGGTGAGCGCGAGCGTGCCGGGCACCGGCCCGAGACCCATGGCGGCCACGAAGAGCACAGCGACAATCAATTCGGGCAAGCCACGCAACGCGAGCATGAACAGTCGCGTCGTGCCGTAGACGAAGCGGTTCACCACGATGTTGCGCGCCGACAAGATGCCGAGCGGCACCGAAATGACCAAACCCAGCGTGGTGGCGATGAAGCCGATTGCTACGGTCTCGCGAATGCCCTGCCAAAGTTCGGGGCCAGCAGTGGTGAAGTCGGGCGGGAAGAGTCGACCGAAACTGTCGATGACTTCGTCGCCGAGGCCGAGTGCGGAGAGGTACGGAATATCGATGGTTGCAAACGCCACCACGATGAGCACGAGATAGATGATGCCAGCCGATGCACGGACCAATCGCTCGTAGGTCCACGGTGGAGTAAGACGCCGGGTCGTGACGGCATCGACGAGCAAGCGGTGGTCACGGCGTTCGCGGGCCATCGTGCGGGGGGTTTTCTTCGTCGGCGACGAAAGATGGTCACCAATGATTGATGCGCGAAGCCGTGTCGACACCACTTCGATCAGGGTGATGACGACAAAGATCACCCCGACAGCGGCAATCGCACGCTGATAATCGAGGCTGCGCAGGTGCTGCTGAACCACGAAGCCCACGCCACCTGCACCGACGAAACCCAGCACCGCCGACTCGCGCAGGTTGATGTCGAGTCGATACAACGCCGTGCCGATGAACGACGGCGTCACTTGTGGCACCAACGTGGCGAGCACGGTTTGCCATTTGCCGGCGCCAGTCGAGGTCACCGCCTCGCGCGACATTGCCTCGGTGTTTTCGACGGCCTCGGTGAAGAGCTTGCCGACCATGCCGATGGAGTGAATCGCCAAAGCGAGCAGACCTGGCAGCGGCCCGATGCCGAGTGGCAACGTGAGCACTGCAGCGAGCACCAAGGTGGGTAAAGCACGGGTGAGAGTGATGATGGCGCGCGCCACTGCGAACACCACCGGATTCGGGGTGGTGTTGCGGGCCGCCATGAAGGCCAGCGGGATACTGAGCACTACGCAGGCCGTGGTGCCAATCAATGCCATCCAAATCGTTTCCACCGTGGCCTTCAACACCACGCGCATGTTGTCGAAGTTGGGCGGCACCATGTCGACCACGAGGTTCCACAGTTCGGTGAAACCGCCAAAGAGTGTGAGCAGCGTCATGTCGATGTACATCCACGACCACACGACGCCCACGACGTAGGCGACAAACACCGCCAACAGCGCCTTGCTCTGCCACTTTCGCGGTGCGCGGGGCAGCTTGTTGCCGGCCGCGCGGGCCAGCGGCTCGACGTGCGCCGCCGTCATGTCAGGCGCGCTGACGTTCGGTTATCGGTGCGGCTGCAGGCGTACTCGGGGTGGCGAGAAGCTCCGACTCGCGGTCCACTCGGCGGTACACCTCCATCACGTCAGTTTGTGACAGGCCGCGCGCATCTTGATCGAGCACCACGCGTCCGTCGCGCAAGCCGACGATGCGATGCGCCCAGCCGAGTGCAAGCTCCACCTGGTGCAAGGTGACGATGACGGTCATCTTGTCTTCGGTGGCCACCTTGAGCAACAACTCGAGCACCTGCGCGCTCGACTCGGGGTCGAGAGATGCCACTGGTTCGTCGGCCAGCAGCAACTGTGGCTGCTGCATGATCGTGCGGGCGATGGCAACGCGTTGCATTTGGCCACCCGACAAAGTGTCGGCACGCTGATAGGCCTGCGGGGCGAGACCCACGCGCTCAAGGTGATCGAACGCCTCACGGCGCAGCGTGCGTGGGTACGACCACACGCCATAACGCGGGCCACGCAAGCGGCCGAGCGCACCGCTCAACACGTTCTCGAGGCAGGTCGCCCGACCCACCAAACCGAATTGCTGAAAGACGAATCCGACGTTGCGTCGCACGTCGCGCAACTGCTTGCTCGAAGCCGATGACACCTCGACGCCGAACACTTTCACGGTGCCGGCGGTGGGCTTGTGCAGCCCGTTGAGATGGCGCATCAGCGTTGACTTACCTGAGCCTGAAAGGCCGATGAGTGACAGCAACTGACCTTTCGGCACGGTCATTGACACGTTGTCGAGGGCCAGCGTGCCGTTGGGGAAACGCTTCGATACTCCGGTGAGGCTGATGAGGGGATCAGCCCCACCGGAGAGAACGGTGGTCATGCGAATGTTGCGCGAGTGGTTACGGTCGTTGTTGCGTTGAGTGTTAGCGGCAACGGCTCGACTTGGTGGCTTCACACACCTGGCGAATCGCGTCGTACACCGCGTCGCTCGTGGGCTTGAAGCCCCACGTGGCGTCTTCGATCACGTTGCAGTTCGTCTCGTTTGCGCAGAGACCCATGCTGACGAACGCCGTCTTGTTGATCTTCTCAAGGATCGTCTTCTTCAGTAATGCAAAGAGATCGGCGGGCAGGTCCTTACGCACCGCGATCGGCGAGTTCGGAATCTCACCGCTCTTCCACACGACGTTGAAGTCGGAGGTCTTGATCAAGCCGCGGTCGACGAGCAACTTGTCGAACATGTCGTCGTAGACGAAGCCTGCATCGCACGTGCCGGCCTGCACTGCAAGCACCGACTTGTCGTGACCACCGGCGAGCACCGAGCGGTAGTCAGTCGCCTGAATACCGTTTTCGAGCAGACCAGCCGTCGGATAGAGGAAGCCCGAGGTTGACGCGGCGTCAACGAAGCACAGGTTCTTACCTTTCACGTCTTTGATCGAGTTGATGCCAGAGCCCTTCTTCGTCACGAGGTAGGACAGGTAATAGCCCGAGGCCACCGTCGAAGTCGGCACCGAGGCACCGACGGCGTCGATCTTTGCACCGCGCGCCTTGGCCAACACATATGAGAACGGCCCATAGAACACCACGTCGGCGCGACCGGCAACTTGGGCTTCAATGACGCCCGCGTAGTCGGTGGCAGAGATAAAGGTGGTTGGCAGACCGGTCTCTTTCTCGATGACTTTGACGAAGTTCTGGTAGCGCAGCGTCATGGTTGCCACGTTCTCGCTCGGCACGGCCGCGATCACGAGCTTGGAGGGCCAGCCCGCGCGGGAGGTCGAGGCACCCTTGGCGGCTGCAGCTGCAGTCCAGGTGTACTTCTTGGTCTTGGCGTTGTAGGTGCAGGTCAGCGTGCCGCTCTTGCGGTTGAGCTGTGCCTTGGTGCACGCCTGGCCGGCACTCACGCTGGTGAGGGCCTGCGACATGGCAGGTGCGCTGATCGCGAGCACGAATGCGGCAACGGCAGCAACTCGCGCGAAGCGACGAAGGGTGGGCGTGGAACTGAGCTTCATGGGGTTCTCCTTTGGGGGTGGTTAGTGGTTAGTGGTTGATGATGACGCGATTACTTGCCGGCTTTGGTCGGTGCCGGAGCGGTGAGCTCGAACATTGCAACGGTGCCCGACAGTTCGTAGGAGACGATGACCAGCGGCTTACCAGTCGGGCTCTCGCTCGCCTCGAGGAACAAGACGCCCTCGGGCGACACATCACCCGCAGTGTTCTGGTAAATGTTGCCACCCGGCAGGCTCGTGTTGAGGTACTGGCGGAACTGCGGGAGCACCGGATTGGTCACGTCGTAGAGCACGATGCCGCTGTCGCGCTCGAGCGCGAGCACCATCCACTGGCGGCCGTAGGCCGTGCCGACGGCGAGACCTTCAGGCTCAGGACCTTTCGCCGACGAGCGTGACTCGAACGAACCAACGAGGCCCGTTTCGGTGTTCCAGTCGGAGTTGAACAGCAACGGACGTCGTGCCGCCACGAGTCGCTCGAGTTCGTCACCCGAGTCATAGACGATGTCGGCGTTAAATACACCGTCAATCGTGTTGCTCTTCCACACCGTGAACGAACGACCGCCAAAGGTGTAGGCGGGCGTCACCTTGGTGGTTGACCCCACGATGGTGCCAGTGACGACCGCCGGCGGGAACACGGTGACGCGGGCACGACCAGCGACGCTCGACGGTGTGAGGTTGGTGTCGAGGCCGACGTCGGCGTAGCGCGGATCTTCGCGTTCGGCTGTGGTCGTGCTGGTGCCGCCGAGCAGACATGGCCATTCGCGGGCGTCACCTTCGTTGGCGGTGATCATGTAGGTGTTGCCACCTGCGGTGACTGATGCGATGGCGTCGGGCAGATACATGCCCTGCACGTTGCGTGGCACGATATTGATCGCGTTGTCGCGGTCGCTCATGTCGAGACCCGTGTTGTACACGTTGTGGTTCTTGTAGCCGAGGCCGAGCACGTTCGTGATGGTCGCCGTGGCGAGGTCAACTGTTGCAATCGAGTTGTTCTCTTGCAGCGTCACGTAGGCGGTCGTGCTGTCGGCGGAAATCGCCGCGTATTCAGGCTCGAGGTCTTGTTCGACCGAAGCGCCTGGGCCGAAGATGCGGCCACCGGCGTAGATGATCGCGTTCTTGCGTTGGGCGAAGCTCGTGAAGTCAACCGTCTTCACGGTCGGCGGGGTGGCTTCGAGATCAACGATGGAGATGCTGCCCTTCGGGTCGGAGGTCTCCGGAAGAGCACCGTTCACGAGGCAGTAGTCCTTGGGTTCGCCTTCGTTCGCGCTGATGGCGTATTTGCCATCGCTGCTGATGGTCACTGAGTCGGGCAACGCGCCGACGGTCAAGCCGGCGGGCAGACCCTTCACCATCTTGCCGTTGACGTCCATCACGAACAAGATGCCTGGTGCGGTCTTCGATGCGCCAGCCGAAGCGACGACGACAATGCCGTTTTTCGCGGCAACACTCTGAATGCCGCTCGAACCGAGTGCCGTGAAATCAACCGACTTGACGAGCTTCACTTTCTTGGGGTTGCTGATGTCGACGATGTCGATGGTGTTCTTGGCACCGTTGGTGACGAAGAGTCGCTTCGACTCTTTGTCAACCGCGGAGATCTCCGCTCCGGCGAGACCAGCGCCCGACGTCCAGCGTCCGACGAATCGAAGCTCAGAACCGTTGACGGGCACCGTGTTGGCACCCGCCGAAGAAGCTGCAAATGAGCCAGCGGCTAGCGCAAGTGCGGTGGATAGGACGGCAATAACGCGTGTTGAAGTTTTCATCGCGCGAGAATCTACGACTCGCAGGTTTCGCCGCGTTTGACGACTGGCATACGAATGGCGCATTTTTGGTGAACATCGCATGACCGTTTTGTGCAACTCGTGAGGTCACTCAGGTGCCACTGCCTGATCGCGACGTAACGAGCAAACCATCGAGTTCGCTGGCAATTCACATGCTGTTGCCCTCGACGTCGCCGTGGGCATCGACAGCGAAGGGTATTCTCAAGGCTCGTGTCAGGGCAGGTTCTCCAATCGCATGAGCGTGAGTCGTTCGCGCGCGACGGCTGGGTCGTGACCAACCTGCTCGATGCCGACCAGACCGCCCGACTGCGGCAATGGGTCGGCGATGTACAGGCGTGGAGTGACGCCGGCGGCTGGATGAATCACTACGAACTCACCCAACACGGCCCACGCCGCTGTCGCACGGAATATTTCACGCCCTATCACGTCGGACTGCAGCAGCTGTTGTGCACCGGCACGATGATTGCGGCGGCAAGTGAACTGCTGGGCGAGCAGGCGGTGCTGTACAAAGAGAAGATCAACTACAAACTTGCGGGTGGCGCAGGATGGGAACCCCACCAAGACGCGCCGGCGTATCCGTTCATCGAGTCGCATATCTCGTGCATGATTGCGGTTGACGACGCCACCACTGAAAACGGCTGTCTCGACGTCGTCTCGGGAATGCACCACGAGTTGATCGAGACCGACGAGCGTGGCTGTATTCCCGAGGCCGTGGCGGCAACGTTGCAGTGGCAGCCGGCGCCGCTGCGGGCCGGACAGACCATGTGGTTTCACTCGCGCACACCACACCGCTCAGGCGACAATCGGTCGACGCGCGACCGGCGTGCGATTTACCCCACCTACAACGCAGCGCGCGAAGGCGACCTGCGCGATGAGTATTACGCAACGAAGCGCGCCGAGCTCGACCGCATCGCCAGTGGCGAGCGCGTGCAAATATCGCTGATCGACGATTTTCGCGGAATACCGGTGCCGCGATGAGTCTGGAAAGTCGTGATGAATTTCTCGCCGGTGTGCGCAGCCTGTATGAGCGCTGGGGCACCAACAAATACGACGAACAGGTGAGCCAAATTGAGCACGCCGTGCAATGCGCCCAGCACGCACGCGACGACGGCGCCGACGCAGCGCTCGTGGTAGCCACATTGTTGCACGACATCGGTCACCTGTTGGCTCTCGAGCGCAGCGACGGAAGCGTCGATGTGTCTCTGAACGACACGCACGAGGCGACCGGGGCCGCGTTCCTCGCACGACACTTCAGCCCGGCGGTCACCGCGCCTATCGCTCTGCATGTCGAAGCGAAGCGATATCTCTGCACGGTGGAAGACGACTATTTCGCCTCGCTGTCGGTGGGTTCGGTGCGCAGCCTTGCCGTGCAAGGTGGTCGCATGAGCCCCGACGAGGTCGAGCGTTTTCGGCGGCATCCGGCCGCTGAGCGGGCGGTAGCGCTGCGACGCTGGGATGAACGCGGCAAGAGCCTGGCCCCGAGTGGTCTTACGTTCGATGACTTCTCCAGCGAACTGCTTGCCGTTCGCGCTGACGTCACCTGATGTTTACGCACCGCTCGTACTCTCGGCAAAGTGCCGAGCACTGCGATTGGGTCTACCGATACCACTAGTGCGCTGATGCGATCGCGGCCCGAGCGCCTCGTCGAGCTCGGCGAACGTTGTCTCACGAGTGAGACTCTGAGATCTTCGCTCGTTGTCACTCAGCCGCCCGCGTGCGGCACAGTGATGGTGCAGGTGCGCGAGCCGGTGCGTCGCGAGCGTTTCTATCTTGGCGAGATCTTGGTGACTCGGTGTGAGGTACGCCTTGACGCTGAGCGGGGTTGGGCAATGATCGACGGCGACGAGCCACGTGCCGCCTTGGCCGCCGCGCTCTGCGATGCAGTTTCTCGCACGACCGCCGAAGAGTATGAACCTCTACGGCTGGCCATCGATGAACTGTGCCGAGAGACTCGCGAACATCTGGCGGCACAGGAGCAACGTCGCTGGGATCAGATTGCCGACACACGAGTGAAGTTCGAAGAGTTCGAATGACATGACGCTCTCAGCCCTGTCGTCGCGCGACTCAACCTTGGTGTTTCGCTCGTTGCTCACCTCGCTCTCGAGCCCCGGCGAAAAGGTGCCGATGCCGACGCACCTGTGCGAAACGATGCCACCACGGGCGTTGCCGTTGTTGGCACTCACCGATATCGAGACGACGTTCTGTGCGCCAGATGATCCTGACCTCGAAGCCGAAGTGGCCGAGCTCACCGGCTCGCGCGTGGTCTCGGTAGCCGACGCCAACTTCGTTCTCTGTTCGACACCTCCGCCGCACGAACTCGTGCTTCACGTCGGTCGCGGCACGCCGTTGCATCCGGAACTCGGTTGTCGTTTGATTGTGTGCACCGAGTCGCACGAAGGTGACGTGGCCATGCGCCTGACCGGCCCCGGCACACGACCCAATGCGAACCTCTCAGTTTCCGCATCAGCCGACGAGTTCATTGCGGCACGGAACATCGCAGTGGCGCATCCACCGTCGGGCATCGACTGCTGGCTGGTCTCCGCGAATGGTGTCGTCGTCGGTCTGCCCCGCACGACGCTTGTGGAGAAGCGGTAACCACCATGGGCTACGTCTCGGCACGAGGTGGACTCGACGCAATTCGCGCCGCTGAGCGACTCGTGCGGAGATTGCGCCTGACCTCTGAGTCGTCGTGGCTCGAAGAAGACCAGATTCTCGAAAAGCTCCGCCTGCTCGTCGACCGCGTGATGGGTGAAGCCGGACTGTGGGCACCGCGACTCGCAGCGAAGGCACTGCGGCAGAGCGAGGGTGACGCCACCGAGGCGGTGCACTTGCTGCGCGCCTATCGCTCGACGCTCCCCCGCTTTGCCTACTCAGAACCGGCAGATGCCGACGATGTCAGTGTCGAGCGACGAATCGTGCCGGCATTCCAGCGGGTTCCCGGCAGCCAGCTGCTCGGCCGGTCGGTTGACTACACCGCGCGATTCCTCGAACGACAGAGCGACGACTTGGCCCGCGAAGAGGCCGAGAAACTTCGCTCAGAGGCGTCGGGTACGCCAGACGATGAACGCAGCGAGGCGCACGCCGACGGTGACACCCCTCAACGTTCGCCCCAGCGACTGCTCGAGATGTTGCGCGAAATGGATCTCGTTGTCGACCGACGACGAGCCGACGATCCCGAGCCGTTCGACATCACCCGCACCCCGGCGCGTCCGCCTGCTGCGCGATCGGCGCTGCTCAGCTCAATGACGCGCGCCGACACCGGCGCACTCGTCAATCAGTGGTACCGCAACATTCTCGGACCTGACGGCTATCTCCACGAAGTCACCCTGGGCGAGGTTCGTCACGGTGCGATCGACGTCGAGGTTCGCCACCCAGTTACAGGGTTGCCGGTCTGCGTTTCATCGGTGAGAGTCACCGAGGTTGAGGCGATCGAAGATCTCGAAGGCGTCGACGAAGATCGCACCAAGTTTGACGTGGGATACGGCTTGTGTTTCGGCCACAACGAACGCAAGGCCATCGCGATGGCCAATCTCGATATTGCCTGCCACCGCGATGCAGGGCGGACGCAACTCGAACAGTCGTTGCTGCTCACCACCGATGCGCTCGATTCGGCGGGCTTTCTCGAACATCTCAAGCTGCCCCACTACGTGACTTTTCGTTCGATGATCGAGCGCAAGTTTGCGATGCGCAAGGCGAGGAATCGCGATGCTTCTTGACGATCTCATCAACCCGACGCAGTCAGACGAGCTGCTCGACGAGTTCGCCAAGCGCGAAATACGCCGCGCGATGTTGGCGGCAGTTGCGATTCCGGGTTATCAGGTGCCGTTCGGCTCGCGCGAAATGCCGGTTGCGCGCGGGTGGGGCTCGGGTGGCCTGCAGATCACGCTCGCCGTCGTGCACGACGACGACGTAGTGAAGGTCATCGACCAAGGCGACGACGACGGTGTCAACGCGGTCAACCTTCGTCGTTTGGTCACGACATCGACGGGTGCCGACCAGACGAGTGTCGCGGCCGAAGCCAGCGTGATTCAGAGTCGACATCGCATTCCCGAAGATGGCCTCGACGAAGAAAGCATTCTCGTGCTGCAGGTGCCGGTGCCCGAACCATTGCGTGGCGTCGAACGCGACATGCGCGAACTTGCTCGCATGCACGCAGAAGCCGACTACTCGCGCATGTGGGTGAGCCTGTACGAAGACAAGGTTCGCAACGGCGTGATCACCCAGACCACCGGGTATCCCTGTTTGGTCAACGAGCGATACGTCGTCGCCACCACACCGATACCTCGCTGGGACATTCCACGGTTGCACGAATCGCCGTTTCTCACGCTCTTTGGCGCCGGGCGCGAGAAGCGCATCTACGCGATTCCGCCGCGCACGAAGGTAGAGCCGCTCACGTTTGACGATGTTCCATTCGAAGTTGAGGATGCCGACGGTGCCTCGTGCGCGATGTGCAAGAGCAGCGACGCGTTTCTCGTCTCGCTTCCGAATTCCGACGTCTGGATGTGCAGCGACACCGACTGGTGTCGTCGCACGCGCGAGGCCAACGCGTGACAACCGAAGTCGAATACGGCCGCTACCCCGTTGCGCGACTCGCAGTGCCGGAATGGATGCTGAAGGTCGAGCGGCTGGGCCGGGTGTACGGACCGTTTGACGACGCCGTCATCGCATCCACGGGTCCCGAGGTCGGCAGTTCGAAGAGCGCGTTGAACGGCGCGGTCGTAGCAGCGTGGGATGTTTCGTTCGAAGTCGCGGCTGGCGAGGCACTCGGGCTCGTCGGTGAATCTGGTTCTGGCAAGACCACGGTGTTGCGATGCCTGGCCGGCGATGTCGCACCATCGCGCGGTGAGGCTCGGTTGCGCACCGCCGCAGGTGACGTGTCGATGTTCGAGCTCGACCCTTCAGCGCGTCGCCGTCTGCGCATCGACACGCTCGCCGTGGTGTATCAAGATCCGGCTGAAGGGTTGAAGTTGAACATCAGCGCTGGCGGAAACATCGCCGAACCGCTGACAGCGGCCGGCTGGCGCAACTTCGGCAACATTCGCAACCGCGCTTCAGAACTCTTGACGCGCACCGAAGTGCCGATCAACCGCATGGACGACCTCGTGCGGGGGTTCTCGGGTGGCATGAAGCAACGCGTGCAGATTGCCAAGGCCCTCGCCAATTCTCCCAGCGTGGTTCTCTTCGACGAGCCGACGACCGGTCTTGACGCCAGCGTTGCCGCCGGAGTTCTCGACCTCATTCGCTCGCTGCTCGAAGAACACCGAATCGCCGCCATCGTCGTTTCGCACGATTTCGCGGTGATCGAGATGCTCACGTCGCGCTGTCTCGTGATGCAACACGGTCGGGTGGTGGAGAATGCGCTCACCGACCAGTTGCTCGAAGATCCGCACCACCCCTACACCCAACGACTCGTGGCGGCGGCTCGGTCGTGAGACGCGAACCTGTGCTCGATGTGCGGCGACTGCACAAGTCGTTCGTTTTGCACGCCGTGAGCGACCGAACCGTGGTGGCGTTCGCTGACATCAACTTCACGCTGACCGCCGGCGAACACGTGGCACTCGCGGGCATGAGTGGCGCAGGCAAGTCTTCGTTGCTCAAGTCGATTTACCGCACGTATCGCCCCGATAGTGGCGAGGTGTGGCTGCAGATTCATGCCGGAGAGTACGTCGACATGTGTTCGCTGAGCGATGCCGAGATCGCCGCAATTCGCGGGCATGAAATCGGCTACGTCTCGCAGTTCTTGCGATCAGAACCTCGGCGGGGTGCTCTTGAGATCGTCACGCGATCGGCGCGCCAGCGCGGCATGACCGACCACGACGCCCGTGAAGCTGCGGCAGCCGCACTGCAGCGAGTCGGCATCGAAGAACGCCTGTGGGATGTGTACGCCTCGGTGCTCTCAGGCGGCGAGAAGCAACGCGTCAACCTTGCAGCGGGCACCGTTCACCCGCCTCGGCTGTTGTTGCTCGATGAGCCCCTGTCGGCTCTCGACCCAGAGAATCGCGAGCGGGCCCTTGCGTTGATTGCCTCGCTCACGCATCGGGGTGTTGCAGTGGTGTCGATCTTCCACGACCTTGAAGCCATTCAACGGCTCGCCAGCCGAGTGCTCGTGCTTGAGAAGGGTCGGCTCGTTGCCGAACGGTCTCCTGACGAACTCGACTCACGACTCGCATCGGCGGCACGATGAGCGGAGCCTCGTTCGCTGTTCGAAACGTCACGGCGGTGCTGCCCGATGCACTTCTCGAGAACGCCGTCGTGGTGGTGGAAGACGGCGTCATCGTCGATGTGTCGCAACGAGCGGCTCCGCCGAACGCCGTCGACGGTAACGGTGCGTATTGTCTGCCGGGCTTGGTCGACACGCACAACGATGGTCTCGAACGCGAGGTCATGCCGCGTCCGAGCACCAGGGTGCCAGTTGAGTTCGCTCTCCGCGCATTCGAGTCGCGCATTCGCGCCGCCGGCATCACCACGCTCTTCCACGGCATCAGTTGGGAGAACGACTCGAAATGGAACCGCACCGTCGAACTCGCCAAGGAATTCAGTCTGCACATCGCCGAGTATCGCGAGTCGAATTCGTCGCTCATCGACCACCGACTGCTGCACCGCCTCGATGCCCGCGATGGCGACGGTTCGGACGCACTGCGCACCTACCTTGAAGACGTCGGAGCCCCGCACGACTTTGGCGGCGATACTCCCCTCGTATCATTCGAAGACCACACCCCGGGTCAAGGTCAATACACCGACCGCAGTGGCCTGGTTCGCTACCTCATGGGCACTCGCGGGTTGTCTGCCGAGCAAGCAGAGGTCGAGGTGGAGAATACCTTCCTCGAACGCGAGGCGAAGAAGCACTACCGCTCGGCAGCCCTCTCGTGGATCGTGAACTCGGCCGAGCGGGGACACATTCGCCTCATCGGTCACGACCTGGCGACCCCTGCCGAGGTCGAAGAGGCAACCGAGTGGGGCGCCCACATCGCAGAGTTTCCGACCACCATCGAAGCCGCGCGGCTCTCGCGTGAAAAAGAGTTGCGAATCGTGTGCGGCGCGCCAAATGTGATGCGCGGCGGCAGCCACAGCGGCAACGTCGGTGCATTGGAGTTGATTCGCAGCGGGCTCTGCGACGGACTCTGCTCTGACTACCTGCCGTACAGCATGATCGAATCGATTCCGATCCTCGTTGACGAAGGGGCCTGCTCATTGCCCCGAGCCGTGCGCTTGGTGACGCGCGGTCCGGCCGTTACGGTAGGTCTCGAAGATCGTGGCCTTGTCGCCAAGGGCATGCGTGGCGACCTCGTGCTGGCACGAATCGGCAAACGAACGGCACAAGTGTTGGCAGTGCTCACCTCGCAAGCACGAGCGTCGCTCGTCACCGCATGAGCGATACGCCTGCCAGCCTGTTGTCAGAGGCGCTCGAGGCTGCAGCGCATGCCTATCGGCACGCGATGTCGACGATGAGCAAGGAAGAGCGCGGCGCGGTAATCGGTCTGGGCGGCGACGGCACACCAACTCACCGCATGGACGTGCTCGTCGAAGCCCCGGTGCTCGATGTGTTGGAGCGGGCGAAGGTCAACGTGCTCTCCGAAGAAGTCGGCTGGATCGATCGTCGGTCGACCACGACCGTCGTCATCGACCCGCTCGACGGAACTGCCAATGCGATTGCGGGAGTCCCCCTGAGCAGCTTCAGTGCCGCTCTCGTTCGCGACGGCAACGTGCTTGAAGCCCTGTGCCATTGGTTCGAAGGCAACCGCACCTGGCGGGCAAGCCGCGATTCGGCCGCCAAGCCCACCGTGACCCATCGACGCAGCCTCGATGGTGCCTCGGTGTCGATGTTGCGACCCCGAGCCGAAAACTTCTCGGCATGGAACGCCGTCGCTCGACGAGCGGGTCGCGTTCGCGTGCTCGGCAGTTCGGTGCTCGAAGCCTGCCTCGTTGCCGACGGTGCCGTCGACGCCTTTTGTGATCCGGGCGGCGAAGTGCATCGCATCGTCGACCTTGCCGCCGCCGATTTGATCGTTCGCCAAGCCGGAGGCTGCCTCGTCGACGTGCACGCTCGACCACTCAATTTTGATCCTGACTTGCGCCAGCGCTGGAGCGGTGTCGTGGCGGCTTCTCCGCAACTCGCCGACGAGATCGTTGCAGCGGTGCTCGGCGACTAGACCTCGCGGAGTTCGAAGTCGACCGAGGTGGTCGTGCCGCCGAAGTGCACCGCGTCGACGATGCCGGGAGCCGTCGCGCCGCTATGCGCCGAACGAAATAAATTGCACGGCTGAACACAACGGCACCACAAGGCGTCGTGACTGCGTCTCGTTTCTGAATTCTCAGAGGTTGCCTGCACAACTGATGAATTCACCTTGAGGTAACCGTGTGTTGCGACGATGTTCGCCGAACCACCTCGTGCATGCCTCACGATGAAAGGGTGACGCCTCATCTGGTTGATGATCGCTTGCGTCGACCCGAACGAATCGTGGTGGTCGGTGCTGGCTATATCGGTCTCCCGACTGCGGCAGGGTTCGCCGATGTCGGTTACGACGTGGTGTGCGTCGACGCAAACGTCGAAAAACTTGGTCGACTCGCCTCTGGGCAGGTCGAGCTGCACGAACCAAACTTGCAAGAACTCGTGCGCACCGGGCTGCGCACGCGACGTCTCAGCTTCTCTGGTGACCTCGTCGCAGCCGTCTCGACAGCCTCCATCGTGTTCGTTTGCGTGCCGACTCCGCAGGGAGACGATGGTGCCGCCGACTTGTCGTTCGTCGAGTCGGTGGTGCACACGGCAGCGGCTGCGCTGCGACCAGGTGCGATCGTCGTGACCCGGTCAACGGTGCCGGCGGGCACGGCCGCACGACTGGCGGGCATCATCGGTCGACGAGACGTGCACGTCGCGTCGAACCCAGAGTTTCTGCGCGAGGGCAGTGCAGTGCGTGACTTCTTCAACCCCGATCGCATTTTGATTGGGGCCACCGAACCAGCGGTGCGTCGACGACTCGCCGAGTTGTATGCCGTCTTCGGGGCACCAGTGATCGTTACCGACATCATCACAGCAGAGCTCACCAAACACGCCGCCAATGCCTTCCTCGCCACGCGTTTGAGCTTCGTCAATTCGATGGCGAACATCTGCGAGGCTGCCGGCGCTGACGTGCACGAAATGATGCGCGTTGTCGGCCTCGACCCGCGCATTGGTTCACGCTTCATGTCGGCCGGCCCAGGCTGGGGCGGCTCGTGTTTGCCAAAAGACACTCGCGCACTCGCCTATCTCGCACGCCAGTTGGGTGAGCCATTCGCCCAACTCGAGAGCACCGTCGAGAGCAACGAGCGACAATTCGACCGTGTCGTGCGACGACTTGCCGAGCAGTTCGACGGCTCAATCGCCGGTCGGCGAATCGCGGTGTGGGGGCTTGCCTTCAAGGCCGGCACCAACGACCTGCGTGACTCACCCGCCGTGGCGGTCTGTCGTCGGCTGCTTGCGGCCGGGGCCGAGGTATGCGCCCATGATCCTGCAGTGTCGGCGGCAGCCGCCGAGTCGATCGGGGTTGGCTACGCCGACACGTCGATTGGTGCTTGCTTTGGCGCTGACGCGCTGGTCGTGCTGACCGAGTGGCCGGAGTATGCCGACGCCGAGGTGCTCAAGGTTGCCGCAGCGATGTCGGGTCGAGTCGTGTTCGATACGCGCAATGTGCTGAGTGTTGCAACGTGGATTTCTGCTGGCTTCGTCGTGCTGAGTGTTGGACGCGGGTCACCCGACCCAATCACCACCAGCAGCGCCGCCAACGCCGCATAGCCCGTCGCGCACGCGAGCAACACCCCTACGAATTCGTCGTTGGCACCGGCGAGCAGCGCAATCGTTGCGCCACCCACGAACGACAGGTTGTACACCACGTCGTATGCAGCAAACACTCGCCCGAGGCTTGCAGAGTCCACCGTCGATTGCACCGCCGCATCGTTGCAAACTCGCACGTTCTGAAAGGCAAACGACGCCACCACAATTGCACCGAGCGCCGCATAGATGTTCGGCACGATTGCCACCGAGACGGTGGCCACCGCCGACACCATGCTGGCAAGCACAGACACCGACTTGCGCGGCATGCGCTCGATGATCCACTCGGCAGTGAGGGTGCCGATGAAGGTGCCCGCACCGGCGACACCGAACACCGCGGCATAGCCAGTTGCCTCTACTGCGAACCTGGCGTCGATCACCAAGGCGACGCACGCATAACAGACGCCGAGCAGCAGTTTGCCGCCACCACTCGACACGATGCTGAAGCGCACCTTGGGAATCTTCAACTGTGCAGCCGCTTGGCGCCAGTCGCGCTCACGGCCACCAGAGCGACCACCGCCGAGCGGTACGTCAATCTTTCGATACCACGATGACGAAACGAGATGCAATGCGATGGCCGCGACGAAAGCCAATCGCACGTCAATGAGTTCAAGTAGCCCTGCTACCGCTACACCGACGAAGCCCGACACCATGCTGAAGATGAGCGAAATCGAATCTGCAGCGACGAGTTGATGTGGTTCGACGAGTCGTGGAATCACGGTGGCACGAGCGGTGTACAACACTCGCGTGGTGAGCAACAGCAGTGCGAACGTCGCGTATCCGACGGCGGCTTGCTCAACGAGCGCCGCGAGAATCGCGCCGATGGTGAGCAGCGCGCGCAAACGTTGCCCGACGACGAGCAGACCTTGGCGCGAATAGCGGTCAGCGAGGAAGCCAGCGAGCGGCCCGACCAAGAGCAGGGGAAACGCAGCGACGAGTAGCCCCCGCAAGAACGCCTGCGTCGTATCTCCGGGGTTCAAGTCAAAGAGCAACACCTGCGCCAGGCCGAGTGACGTCATCGCGTCGGCTACCTGCGACGACGTTTGTGCCCCCATCGCCGCACGAAAGTTGCGCAGCCGCAGCACGTCGCGTCGCCGCACGTGTTGTTTGGCCTCGTCGCGCAGCAAGTGGAAGTTCACCTGGTCGATGCGCACCCTCCCAGCGTGGCGAATTCCCGCTCGGTTGATGATGGGTTTCGGTAAACACTCCCTGAACATTCACACCGTGGGGAAGTTCACCTTCAGGTTGCTGTGCGTTCAGCCCCATTCAAAGTCGTGACCGCACAGTGGAAGCATGCGCATCGGCATCGTCACCGAAAGCTTCCTCCCGAGCGTCAACGGCGTGACCAACTCGGTCGTGCGCCTGCTCGAACATCTCGAGCACACCGACCACGATGCCATCGTTGTTGCCCCGGGTGAAGGCCCGGGCAACTTCGGGCGGTTTCCGGTGATTCGGGCTCGCAGCATCTCGGTGCCTCGATATCGCAATTTTGAGCTCGGCATCCCGAGCCCTCGTCTGCGTGAGACGCTCGAAGCTTTTCGTCCCGATGTCGTGCATCTCGCCGCGCCATTTGGCCTCGGAGCCTTCGCTGGTCGAATCTGCCGCCAGATGGGCGTGCCGACCGTGGCGGTGTACCAAACCGACGTGCCAGGCTTCCTCGCCCACTACGGCCTTGCCCCCACCGGCAAGCTCGTGTGGAAGTGGGTCGGCCACATCCACAAACAAGCTGACTTGACGCTCGCGCCATCATCGGCGGCCATCGATGATCTGCACACGCACGGCATCGACAACGTGACGATGTGGCGCCGCGGCGTCGACGGCCAGTTGTTCGCGCCCCACAAGCGCAGCGACGCACTGCGCGCCCGCTGGAACACCGATGGTCGAGTCGTGGTGGGTTACGTCGGGCGTCTCGCTCACGAGAAGCGCGTCGAAGATCTGGCCGTGCTCGCCAATGATTCACGCGTTCGGCTGGTGATCGTTGGTGACGGACCCCAGCGAGAGCGGCTTGCTCGACTGATGCCCGAAGCAATCTTCCCGGGTTTTCTCTCGGGTGAGCAACTCGCCCAACACTTCGCCAGTTTCGACGTGTTCGTGCACACCGGTGTGAACGAAACCTTCTGCCAGACGCTGCAAGAGGCACTCGCTTCGGGCGTGCCCTGTGTCGCGCCCGCACAGGGTGGCCCGCTCGACATCGTCACCGACCAGATGAACGGGTTCCTCTTCACGCCGGGCGATACCGAGCACCTGCGGGCGAGCGTTGCGAGGCTGCTCGACAGCGAGACGCGCGCCAGGCTCGCGCAACGAGCCCGCGGCTCGGTCGAACACCGCACGTGGCTCTCGGTCAACGAGCAGTTGATCACCTACTTCGAACAGGCCTGTGGAATCACCCGGTTGACAGCAGTCGCATAGGTCCGACGATGCGCATCGCACATGTCGCCAACTTCTACGGCCCGCGTAGCGGCGGGTTGCGCACCACGATGCACCGACTCGGCCACGGCTACCAGCAGCGTGGTCACGAGGTGCTGCACATCGTGCCCGGCGCCGAGTTAGAACGCGAGTGGACCGAGTCGGGCCAACGCCTCACGATTCCTGGTCGCGTCTTGGCGGGCTCGGGCGGCTATCGCGTCATCGTGAACGTGGCTCGGGTGCGCCGATTGCTCGAAGAATTCGCCCCCGATGCCCTCGAGGTTTCCGACCGCTTCACGCTCTCATCACTGGGCGACTGGGCACGCGACCGCGGTGTGCCCAGTGCAGTATTTAGTCACGAAACCCTCACTGGCCTGAGCGAAACGTTCCTGCGTGCCCCGTTGCTGACGAATGCCCCGGTCAACTGGTGGAACCACCGTCTCGCCCGTCGATTCGACCATGTCGTGGCGACGACCGCGTTCGCAGCGCGCGAGTTTCAACGACTAGGGGTCACCAACCTCGTACGAGTGCCACTTGGCGTCGACCTTGATGTGTTTCACCCCGCGCGTCGCGACGAAGTGTGGCGTGCCGCACAGCTCGAGAACGGCGACGACGTGTTGCTCGTGCACTGCGGTCGTCTCTCACCCGAAAAGAAAGTCGACCGCAGCATCGACACGCTCATTGCGCTGCGCAAACGTGGGGTGCGGGCACGTCTACTTGTCGCCGGTGACGGCCCAACGCGTGCAGCGCTCGAGCGCCAGGCCCATGGCTATCCCGTCACCTTCCTCGGCTTCGTGCATGATCGAACTGCGCTCGCCCGCTTGCTCGCGAGCGCCGACCTCGTGCTCGCACCCGGACCACTCGAGACGTTCTGCCTGGCTGCACTCGAAGCACTTGCGTCGGGTACACCAGTCGTGGCGAGCGCGTCGAGTGCCGTGCGCGAAGTGCTCGGCGTCGACGATGGACAATTCGCGACCGGAGCAGTTGCCGCCGACTCACCGCGGCTCTTTGCCGACGCCGTGCAGGCCGTGCTCGCCCTGCCTCTCGCTGAACGACGCGAGGCCACTCGGCGTCGCGCCGAACAGTTTCCTTGGTCGACCACCATCGACCGCATGCTCAGCTTGCACCAGTCCTCACACGAACGAAGGGCGGCCTAACGATGAAATCACTCGTCGTGCTCGGTGACTCGGTCGGCTTTGGCGTCGGCGACGAAGACAACATGCACCCCAACAAGGGTGTCGGAGCATTCCTTCATCGTTCGTTGCCGGGCTTCACGAAGTACGCCAACCACTCACGACCTGGTGCGCGCATGCGCGAAGTGTTCGAGGTGCAACTGCCCAGAGCACTTGAACACGAACCCGATGTCGTGGTGTTGATCGCCGGCGGCAACGACGTGTTGCGCCAGAACTTCGACCCCACCGACATCTACTGGTCGATGTACGGCACCATCACCACGCTCAAAGAACGCGGTGTCGAAGTGCTGACCATGAAGCTGCACGACCCGAACCGCAAGATTCGCCTGCCTAAACGATTGGCCCGCTTGTTACATCAGCGCGTGGAGACGCTGAATCACATCATCGACGACGTCTCACAACTGCTCGGCGCACAGTGCCTCGACGTGCGAAAAATTGACTTGACCTACGACCAGCGCATCTGGCACATCGACCGTATGCACCCGAATCGCACCGGTTATCACTTGCTGGCCACCCATTTCGCCCGTTTACTACACGGCCAAGGTCACGACGTGCGCGATGTGACTGCACCGCTCGTGCGCACGCGTTCGCGTAAGGAAAACGTGCGGTGGATGCTGCGCATGGGTCTGCCGTGGTTCTTGAAACGCTGTAAAGATCTCTTCCCCGGCGTCGGATACCTGCTGGTGCTCGAGACGTCGAAAGATGTCGCACGTGCCCTGCGCAAGCGTCGCGGGCGACAACTGCCGACCGGTCACTCAGAACGCCGCTTCGCGCACCTCGACACGACCACCGAGCACCGCGGCGGCATCGAAACGAACTTCGCGAATCGGCCGTCGCAAGCTGCCGCCTGACGTCGGCGACACACCATCTCGTAGCTCGACGACGAACATTGCGGCTGCACGGCGCAGTCGAGCAATCTTCTGCGTGGTAATCGCCTCGAACGGGTCGCCGTGGTTGCCGTTGCGTCGCGCTTTCACTTCGCACACCACGAGCACTCCATCGCGCCAGGAGACCACATCAAGTTCGCCACGTGTGCACCGCCAGTTTCGCGCGACGATGTC
>Ga0255182_1000683_pt1 | contig 20386 bp, 19 predicted proteins | sample Atl_UVDOM_RepA_8_FD_188420 | JGI IMG/M metagenome (GOLD analysis project Ga0255182, IMG submission 188420) | Freshwater microbial communities from Altamaha River, Georgia, United States - Atl_UVDOM_RepA_8d | ecosystem: Environmental > Aquatic > Freshwater > River | place: USA: Georgia...
TCCGTGCCAGTGGCCGACCATGCTGGTGGCGAAGTTGATCATTCGCTTGGCCACGCCGCCATGCGTCAGGAAGTTGCCCGCCAGGATGAAGAACGGGATCGCCATGATCTCGAACTTCTCGATGCCGGTGAACAGTTTGAGAGCCACCGATTCGATCGGTACGTCGGTGAACCCGAAGATGAACGTCAGGACGGTCAGGCCCAGCGAGATGGAAATCGGCATGCCGGTCAGCATCAGGACCAGCAGCAGAGTGAAAATGATGATGCCGCTCATGGGGTGTCCTTTCAGGCCTTGGCGTGTTCGGTGTCGTCGTCGAGACCGTCGACATGACCGTGGTCGTGGTGAGGCAGTTCACCGGTCCGCGCGAAATTCCAGGCCACCTGCAGGAAGCGGAAGCACATCAGGGCCGAGCCCAGCGGGATGGCGCTGTAGATGATCCAGGTGGGCCATTCCAGGTCGGGCGTCGTCGGGCCCTCGATCAGGTCGGTCATGTCCAGACTGAACGCGTGATGGAATGCGTAATTGGCGCCGTTGTGCCACACGAAGCCCGCGCCCATGGTGGCGATGGCCGCAGTGAACAGGGCACCGGCGAGCAAGCCGAACAGCACGAACTTCTTGCGGTTACCCGGTGACAGCATGTTGATCAGGACATCCACGCCGACATGGATGCCCGTGCGCACGCCATAGGCGGCGCCGAACTTGGCCATCCAGACAAACAGGTAGATGGTGGCCTCCTGGGCCCAAGCCAGGTTGACGGTCAGCAGCCAGTCCTGGAACGGCGATGAAATGCCGACCAGGTAGCGGTGCATGACGGACACGAAAATGATGAGGGTCGCCGCGCCCATGAAGGTCGCGATCAGGAACTCCTCGAGATGGTCCAGCCATTTCATGGTGAGTGCTCCTCGGTGAGGTACCGGTGGTGAGTTTTGCTTGTGGTGCAGAAAAAAGGCCCACGCATCACGTGGGCCTCGCGAGGCGTCAGCCCTGGTGAATCACAGCTTGCTGGGGTCGAAGCCGGTCACCTTGTAGATTTCCTGGATGGTCTCGTCGCCGATGCGCGACGCCATCTGCTTGTGCACACCGATCGTGGCCTTCTTGAGCATGAAGCGCTCGGCGTTGCTGGGGGTGTAGATCACGGTCTTGCCCGAGGCCTTGACCTTGGCCAGTGCATCCTGGTTGTCCTTGAGCGCGATGTCGTTGGCCACCTTGGTCGACTCGACCATGGCCTTGCTCAGTGCCGCCCGGATGTCGGCTGGCAGGCCATCCCAGAACTTCTTGTTCACGACCACCGCATAGCCCAGATAGCCGTGGTTGCTCACCGTCAGGTGCTTCTGCACTTCGTGCATCTTCTGGGTGAACAGGTTCGACGGCGGGTTCTCGGTGCCGTCGACCACACCCGTCTGCAGGGCCTGGTAGGTTTCAGAGAACGCCAGCACCTGGGGCAGGGCGCCCAAAGCGCGCATCTGGGCGTCCAGCACCTTGGACGACTGGATGCGCATCTTCACGCCCTTGTAGTCCTCGGGGTACTTCAGGGGCTTGTTGGCCGACATCACCTTGAAGCCGTTGTCCCAGTAGGCCAGGCCGGTGATGCCGCGCGATTCGAGCTTCTTGAGCAGGCTCTTGCCCACGGCACCTTCGGTGACCTTGTGCAGGTCGTTGTAGTCGTCAAAGATGAAGGGCAGGTCGAAGACTTCGAATTCCTTCACGCCCAGCGGAGCGAACTTGCTCAGCGAGGGCGCCAGCATCTGGACCGAGCCCAGTTGCAGGGCTTCCATCTCTTCCTTGTCCTTGTAGAGCTGGCTGTTGGGGTAGACCTCGACCTTGACGCGGCCCTTGGTCAGCTCACCAGCCCGCTTGGCAAAGAACTCGGCGGCCTTGCCCTTGGGCGTGTCGGTGGCCACGACGTGGCTGAACTTGATCACGATCGGGTTCTGAGCGAAGGCGCTCGGCACCAGGGCCAGGGTGGCGGCCATGGCCAGCAGCGAGCGGCGGATCAGCGGCATCTGGGTCAGCGGGGTGGTCATGTGCTTGTCTCCGAGAGTGGGGTGATCGAATTGTTACGAATGGCCAACGGTTTCGAAATTGTGGACATCCACATTCCGGGATGCGTGCGTGTCGCCGGCGCCCCAGGTTCGAGGCGGACGCACTAGACTGCGTCCATGTCGACGCCCCTTTCCGCGCCTCCTCGCCCCTTGCTCGCCTTGCCGCCCAAACCGCGCCTGAGTGTGCTGGGATGGCGCGTGGGTGGCCTGCCCAGCCTGTGGGCCTGGCCCCTGGTGCTGTCCATGGTCGCGGTGCTGGGCGTCGTCTACTGGATGGTCACGACCGCCCGAGATGAGCGGGAGGCGCGCCGGGCCGAGATGATCTCGGACGCCTTGTCGCTGGAGGCCCAGATCGCCGGCTGGCTGGACGGCGAGTCGGCCAAGCTCAAGGCGGTCGGTGACGTGATGGCTGCTGGCGGGCTGGGGCGTGACGACTTCACGCGGCATGCCTTGGTGCTCGACGGGCTGCGTCGATTCTGGATCAGCGTGACCTGGCTGGACGCCAGCGGCCGGATCGTGGCGCAAGTCCCGGACGACGCGCTGCCGCCGAACGCCCCCCTGCGAGCTGGTGGCAACGAATCCGGCCTGTCGGGCCATCTGACGGCCACGCTCAAGGACGGCGGCGTCCTGATCGCGCGGTATTCGTCCGCGAACCTGCTGCGTCAGCGCGTGCCCTGGTGGCTGGCCAGCAAGTACGACATCCGCCTGATCGACATCTCCGATGACGTGATCGCCGCCACCGTGGCTGGAGAGCGCCGAGCGGATCAGCTCTGGTACCGCAAGGCCCTGGGGGCGACGCTGCCCGACGCCTGGCTCGAATTGGCCGTACGGGAACCCTTGCAGCCTTGGTGGCGCACTTTGCCCATGGCCCTGATGGCCGGCTTCGTGCTGCTGCTGGCGGGCACGTCGTGGATGTTGCGCCGGCAGATGATGGGCGTGGCGCGGGCAGAAGAGGCCTGGCGGACCGAGGCCGCCTGGCGGACCGCGATGGAGGACTCGCTGGCCGTGGGCATTCGGGCGCGGGATCTGGATGGCCGGCTCGTGTATGTGAACCGCGCGATGGCCGACATGGTGGGCTACACGCCCGAGGAACTCGTGGGCGCCATGCCGCCCATGCCGTACTGGCCCCGCGACGAACTGCAGCAGGCCATGGACCGCCACCTGCGCAACATGGCGGGCAAGGCACCCCGTGACGGCTACGAAAGCCGCTGGCAGCACCGGCAGGGGCACCTCGTGGACGTCATGGTATTCGAGGCGCCATTGGTGGACGCGCAGGGGCGGCAGATCGGCTGGATGGCGTCGGTGCTCAACATCACCGAGCGCAGACGCCTGGAAGAGCGCGAGCGCAGGCAGGCCGAAACCATGGCCCACCATGCCCGCCTGACCATGCTGGGCGAGGTGGCGTCGACGCTGGCGCATGAACTCAATCAACCCTTGTCGGCCATTGCCAGTTACAACGCAGGGGTGCTCAACGGGCTCAAGCGCCAGGGGATGACCGATCTCACCCTGCTGCAGGCGCTGGAACGCATGGGCGAGCAGGCGGCCCACGCCGGGCGCATCGTCAAGCGCATTCGTGAATTCCTCACTCGTCGTGAGCCGCAGCGGGAGCCCTGTGACATCAATGACATCGTCCGCTCAGCGACCCGGCTGCTGCACCGGGAGATCGGCCGCCTCGGGATCCATGTGGACATGCAACTTGACGCCGAGTTGCCCGCGGTGATGGCCGACCCCATCTTGCTGGAGCAGGTGGTGGCCAATCTGGTCCGCAACGCGTGCGATGCCGTGTCGTCGCGTGATGTCGACCGCAGGATCGAAGTGCACACCAGTCGAGGGGCCGGCGCCGGGTTCGTCAAGGTCAGCGTGACCGACAACGGGCCCGGTCTGGGGGGGCGGGACATCGAAACCCTGTGCACGCCGTTCTTTTCGACCAAGACCGAAGGCATGGGCATGGGGCTGGCCATCTGTCGGTCGATCGTCGAGTTGCACTATGGTGGACTCGACGCGATGGAGGTGCCTGGCGGTGGTGCCTGCATCTCGTTCACGGTGCCGATGATCAAGACGACAGACGATCAAGAGGAATCGCAATGAACCCACACGCTGCAGGCACCGTATATCTGGTCGACGATGAAACCGTCGTGCGGGATGCGCTGTCCTTCCTGCTGGGATCGCGCGGGTTGCTGGTCTACGGTTTTGCGTCGGGCGCGGCGCTGCTGGCTCATCTGGAGGCCGCCTCGGCCCCACCGCGCGGCGTCTTCTTGCTGGATGTGCGCATGGACCACATGTCAGGCCTGCAGTTGCATGAAGCCCTGCTGGCCCGGGGTTTGCGCAACCCGGTGCTGTTCCTCAGCGGCCATGGTGACATCCCGATGGTGGTCGAGGCCCTCAAGAAAGGCGCGTTCGACTTCCTCGAAAAGCCCTACAGCGACAACACGCTGGTCGACCGCGTGGAGCAGGCCATGGCCGTCGAGCAAGCGATGTGGCAGGACGACGCCCGACAGGCGGAACGCGCCGCTCGCCTGGCCAGCCTGAGCGAGCGCGAACGCGAGGTGATGACGCGGGTCGCTGCGGGCAAGCTCAACAAGGTCATCGGCGACGAACTGCACATTGCCGTGCGGACGGTCGAGGTGCACCGTGCACGCGTGTTTTCCAAGCTGGGCGTGCGTTCTGCCGCCGAACTGGCCACGTGGCTGGCCGGGGGGTGATCAAGCCGGCAGGACCACGTGTTCTCGCAGCACGGCCTCGGCGTCCATGTGAAAGGGCGTGGCGGCCGAGGTGTTGAGGTGGTGCCATGCGCCGGCAATGCGCGTGTGCGGGACGTCTCGGCGCGAATTCAGCCCCCCGAACCAGTCCAGGCTGCCCAGGAACTGGTGCGCGTGGCGTACCGCTGGCGGCAGATCGACCACGGCACCCAGGGTGGCCACGTGCAGCCGTTCCCACAGCGGGTCGGTCGGTCGCGTGGTCGCCAATTGTTCCAGGACCGCGTCCAGCAGCAAGCAGCCCTTGCTGTGCCCGACGACCAGTCGCAGTCCATCAGGCGCCGCGGCCAGCACCTGCCCGAGCGTCAGCAGGTCATCAAAGCCCAGGCTGCGCGTGGCGGGAGCACCTCGGGTGGCCGGGGTGCTGGCGGCCTTCCAGGATTCCATCTGCGCGATGGCGCGGCGCAGTCCCGCACGCAAGCGATCCAGCGCGCCGTAAAAGAACCAGCCGCCCAGCGCCTCGGTCATCAGGTCGGAGAGGCCGAACCCGGTGACCACGCCGGCCACGGCATGCCCATAGGCGTCGGCCACGTTGCGCGCCAGGGCCGCCGTGCCGATGGCGGAGCTGCCGACCCCGGCCACCACCAGGGCCTTCGTGTCCCGGTCCGGCGAGGCCAGGTACGCCCCGGCATTCGGGTAGTGGCGCAGGGGCCGTGACGATCCGGCGGGCTCCATCACCAGGATGGCCCCCTCGCCATCACGGCCGAGGGCGTCCAGTTCGCCCAATTCTGCCGCTGACAGCTTGCCAACGTCGTAGAACGCCTTGTCGAGTAAGGTGTTGCGGCCCAACAATGGGGTGGCAATCGGTGCGATCAGTTGCTGGTCGAGGGTGGTCATGAGGGCTCCCGGGCTTGGCTTGTGGGTATTCAGGTTAGCGCGCGGCCCAGCGTCAGACACGGATTTCCGCACCGGCAGCTTCTAGGGGCTTGACGGACCTGCGAAAATAGAGGTCTTTCCCAAATTCAACCTGGCATGACTCAGCTCACCGATCCGCCTCAGGATCCGTCCAACAGCCCCTCCGGCCCGGCCGTGACCGTGGAGCTGCTGGCGCACGCCCGACTGCCGACCCCGGAAGGCACGTTCACGATGAAGCTCTTCAAGGAGCATCCGTCGGGCGTGGAGCATGTGGCGTTGGTCATGGGTGACCCAGGCGACGAGCCCATGCTGTTGCGCGTCCACAGCGAATGCATGACGGGGGACCTGTTCGGCTCCCTGCGGTGCGACTGCGGCCCTCAACTGCATTTCGCCTTGCGGGAGATCGGGCGTGCGGGCCGGGGCGTGGTGCTGTACCTGAGGCAGGAGGGGCGCGGTATCGGCCTGGCCAACAAACTGCGGGCCTATGCGCTGCAGGACGAAGGCCTGGACACGGTCGAGGCCAACCTGCGACTGGGCTTCCCGGCCGACTTGCGTCGCTTCGATGTGGCTGCACGCATGCTGGAGGCCCTGGGTGTGAGCGCCGTGCGCCTGATGACCAACAACCCGCGCAAGGTCAGCACCTTGCAGGCGTGTGGCGTCCAGGTCGCAGAGCGCGTGCCTGTGCGCATCGAGCCACAGGCCGAAAACGAACACTACCTCGCGACCAAGGCCCTGAAACTGGGGCACCACATCGACTGGCTGGGCTGAAGGGCGCATCGGGCCGGTGGCGGGCCCGAAAACCTTCAGCTCGGGTGGCCCGAGCGGCCCAGCAGGCGCTGGACCAGCATCACCGCTGCCAGCACCACGGCGCCTGCGATCACGCCGCCGATGGCGTCCACCAGAGTGGGGGTGATCACCTCGAGCACCGGGCCCAGCAGGGGCACCGCCCCGGCAGCATGTGCCCAGTGGTGGATCAGGTCGTGGGCGCCGGGCGTACCGTGCGTGAGGATGCCACCGCCCACCATGAACATCGCCGCCGTACCGACCACGGAGAGCGTCTTCATCAGCAGCGGGGCCCCCGACAACATGCCGCGCCCCAGGGCCCGTGCGCTGCCGGCCAGCACGCCCGCTCCCGGGCGCTGCGCCAGGTACAGGCCGCCGTCGTCGAGCTTGACGATGCCTGCGACGAGGCCATAGACGCCGATCGTCATGATGAGGGAGATCCCCACCAGCACCGTCACCTGCTGCATGAAGGCGGCCGTGGCCACCGTACCGAGCGTGATGGCAATGATCTCGGCCGACAAGATGAAGTCGGTGCGGATGGCGCCTTTGACCTTGTCCTTCTCGAAGGCCACCATGTCGACGGACGGGTCCTGCATGGCCTTGACCAGTTCCTCGTGGTGGGCGTTGTCCTCGGCCGGGCTGTGCAGGAACTTGTGTGCCAGCTTCTCGAAACCCTCGAAGCACAGGAACGCCCCGCCGAGCATCAGCAAGGGCGTGATCAGCCAGGGCGCGAAGGCGCTGATGGCCAGTGCAGCCGGAACCAGGATCGCCTTGTTGATCAGCGACCCGCGTGCCACCGCCCAGACCACCGGGAGCTCACGATCGGCGTGGACCCCCGTGACCTGTTGCGCATTGAGGGCCAGGTCGTCCCCCAGCACGCCGGCCGTCTTCTTGGCGGCGACTTTGGTCATCACGGAGACGTCATCGAGCACGGTGGCGATGTCGTCGATCAAGGCGAGAAGGCTGCTGGCGGCCACGGTCGGGTTCCCTGTAGGTGCTTTGACAAGTCGCACATGATAGGACGCGCACGTGAAATTCCCGGACAATCACGCCCATGACGATCGAGAACGCACCCCATTTGCCCACCGGCACACCCCCCAAGATCGGGTTCGTGTCCCTGGGCTGCCCCAAGGCCCTGACCGACTCCGAACTCATCCTCACGCAACTGCGTGCGGAGGGCTATGACACCAGCAAGACGTTTGACGGCGCCGACCTGGTGATCGTGAACACCTGCGGCTTCATCGACGATGCCGTCAAGGAAAGTCTGGACACCATCGGCGAGGCGCTGGCCGAAAACGGCAAGGTCATCGTGACCGGGTGCCTGGGTGCGCGCCAGGGCGAGGACGGCGAGAATCTCATCCGCCAGGTCCACCCCAAGGTGCTGGCCGTGACCGGCCCGCATGCCACCCAGGAGGTGATGGATGCCGTGCACCAGCACGTGCCCAAGCCCCACGACCCGTTCGTCGACCTGGTGCCCGAAGCCCGGGGCGTGGCCGGCATCAAGCTCACGCCCAAGCACTACGCTTACCTCAAGATCAGCGAAGGGTGCAACCACCGCTGCAGCTTTTGCATCATCCCCAGCATGCGCGGCGACCTGGTCTCGCGGCCCATCGGCGAGGTGCTCACGGAGGCCCGTGCGCTGTTCGAGTCGGGCGTCAAGGAACTGCTCGTGATCAGCCAGGACACCAGTGCCTACGGCGTGGACGTCAAGTACCGCACGGGGTTCTGGGACGGCAAGCCCGTGCGCACCCGCATGTACGACCTGGCGCAGCAACTGGGTGCGCTGGCTCGCGAGCACGGCGCCTGGGTGCGCATGCATTATGTCTACCCTTACCCGCACGTGGACGACATCGTGCCGCTCATGGCCGAGGGCCTGATCCTGCCCTACCTGGACGTGCCTTTCCAGCACGCGCACCCGGACGTGCTCAAACGCATGAAGCGCCCCGCCAGTGGCGAGCGCAACCTCGAACGTCTGGAAAAGTGGCGCGAGATCTGCCCGCAGATCGTGGTGCGCAGCACCTTCATCGCGGGTTTCCCGGGTGAAACCGAGGCGGAGTTCGAGTACCTGCTGGACTTCCTGCGTGAGGCCCGCATCGACCGTGCCGGCTGCTTTGCCTACTCGCCGGTCGAGGGGGCTGCGGCCAACGACCTCCCGGGCGCCTTGCCCGACGAGGTCCGCAACGATCGCCGTGCGCGCTTCATGGCCGTGGCCGAAGCCGTGTCGATCGCCAAGCTTGAAAGTCGTGTGGGCGCCGACATGCAGGTGCTGGTGGACAGCGCCCCGGCCATGGGGCGCCGTGGCGGGGTCGGGCGCACGTACGCCGACGCCCCGGAGATCGATGGCATCGTCCGCCTGCTGCCCCCGATCAAGGCCTCCAAGACGCTCAAGGTGGGTGAATTCACCCGCGCCCACATCGTCGGCGTGGACGGGCACGACCTCGTGGCCCAGCCCCTCTGACGCCCGGGCCGTCGCGATGAGCCGAAGCACCGACCTGATCCACCACCCCTACCGCGCGCCGGACGGTTTCGAGTCGGTCCAGCCCGGGGTCTTCAAGGCCTCGACGGTGATCTTCGAGAACACCGAGGCCCTGCGACAGCGGCAGTGGAAGGACAAGAGCGGCTATACCTACGGCCTGCACGGGACGCCCACCACCTTCACCCTGGAAGAACGTCTGGCCACGCTCGAGGGTGGCCGCCAGTGTCTGCTGGCGCCGTCGGGTCTGGCGGCCATCGCGCTGGTCAACCAGGCGCTGCTGCGGGCCGGCGACGAGGTGCTGATGCCGGACAACGCCTACGGCCCGGGCAAGGACATGGCGCGCGCCGAACTGGCCCAGTGGGGCATCAGCCACCGGTTGTACGATCCGATGGACCCGTCGCACCTGGCCAGCCTGATCGGTGAGCGCACGCGTCTGGTGTGGCTCGAAGCGGCCGGCTCGGTCACGCTGGAGTTCCCGGATCTGGTCGGGCTGACGGCCGTCATCCGTCGGCATCCCGGGCTGCTGGCGGTGCTGGACAACACCTGGGGAGCCGGACTGGCCTTCAACCCCTTTGCCTTCGGGCCGTCGGACGCGCCCCTGGCGGTCGATGTGTCCGTGCATGCGCTGACCAAATACCCCTCGGGCGGCGGGGATGTGCTCATGGGCTCGGTGGTGACCCGCGACGACGTGCTGGCTCACCGACTCCAGATGACCCACATGCGCCTGGGGCTCGGGGTGGGGGCCAATGATGCCGAGGCGCTGCTGCGTGGCCTGATGTCGGTGCACCTGCGGTATGCCGCACACGACGAGGCCGCCCGTCGGGTTGCCCGCTGGTGGGCAGGGCGCGCAGAAGCCGCCCAGGCGCTTCACCCCGCGCTGAGCACATCGCCCGGGCATCGGCATTGGGCCGACGTCTGCACCGGTGCGGGCGGGCTGGTGTCGGTGGTGTTCGACCACACCCGCTACAGCGCCACACAGGTCGACGCGTTCGTCGATGCGCTGCGACTGTTCCGCATCGGTTATTCATGGGGCGGCCCGATGAGCCTCGTGATGCCATATGCCCTGCAGGGCATGCGACAGTTCGGCCCGCTGGCCAGCCAGGGTGGCGACACGCTGGTGCGGTTCGCCATCGGGCTGGAGCCGGTCGACGACCTGCTGGCCGATCTGTCGCAGGCCCTCGGCGCTCTGCAGCGCCCATCGTGAGGCCTCAACTGCCGGCCGCGTGGAGCGCGTTGCCGGCGGCGATCGGGTCTCCGGTGCGCTCGTACACCTTCACCCAGGTGCCATAGCTGGGCATCTCGCGAAGCTTCCAGGGATGGAAGCCGGGCTTGTAATACGAAAAGTAGTACCCCAGCGTCGGCGGGAACAGCCCCCCGGGCTTGTAGAACCACCACAGTCCCTTGGCCCACAGCCCGAGGCGCTGCCAGAAGCTGAAGCCGTCGGCCTTGAACATCAGGTTCATCACGCGGGCCACCGTGATGGGGAACCCGAAGGTGATGGTGAGCATGGGCAGGTTGCGGCGGAACCAGCCTGCGCCGGCGACCTGCGTCAGCACATCAAAGGCCACGGCCTTGTGCTCGACCTCCTCGATCGCGTGCCAGGCATACAAGGCCCGCACGCGCGGATCACTCGCCTCCAGCAGTTCGCGTCGCTCGAAAAAGCAGGTGCACATCATCGACGTCAGGTGCTCCAGCGCCGCCGTGGCCGCCAGGCGCTGCACCGGGGTGGAGATCTTGGGCGCATCGACGAAGAACATCTGCTCGAGTTCCTTCGTGATCGCATCCACGTCGATGCCCTGGGCCTTCAGGCGGTCGTTGTACTGGCGGTGCACCATCGAGTGCTGCGCCTCCTGCCGCGTGAAATCCTTGACCTCCTGCAACAGCTTCGGGTCGGTGATGCGGTCGCGGAACTCGCGCACGCTCGTGATGAAGAACTTCTCGCCCGGCGGGAACAGAGTCGACATCGCGTCAAAGAAGCGTGTCTTGAACGGGTCGCCCCCCATCCAGTACTTGGGGATGTCCTGATCGAGCCCGAAATCCAGGTTCTCGCGGGGCACGATGGGCGCGTGTTCGGTTGCCGGTGCGGATGTGTTCATGGGCTGACGCTGCTCGCGGTGGAGGTTTCGGCGGGCTGTGAAGCCTCGTACGTGGCCAGATGCTGCCGTCGGAATTCGGTCGGGGCCAGGCCGGTCCAGCGACGGAAGGCCCGGGTGAACGAATGCCGGTCGGAAAAGCCCAGGCGCTCGCTGAGCCCTTCGATGTCGTTGGCCGGGTCGCGCAACAGCGTCACGGCCATCTCGAAGCGGCTGCGGGCCTGGATGTCTCCAAACGACTGGCCTTCGTCCTTGAGACGCCGCTGCAAGGTTCGCGGGTGCAATTGCAGCCGTTCGGCCACCCGTTCGATGCCTTGCCCCAGCAGCGCCGGCTGGCGCAGGAACAGCTGCCCGAGCTGTTCCGTGGCCGTCGCGGGGGCCGGGCTTCGGGGCGAGAGTTGCTGCTCCAGCATGGCCTGGGCGCGACGGTTCAGATCAGGCACCGAGCCGGGCAGGGGCAAGTCCAGCAGGCGGGTGGAGAACACCACCGCATCGCGTGCCTGCATCTCGCGCAGTGGCAACCCGAAATGGGCCTCGCAAGCGGCACGGTGCGGGCCCAGCTCATGTCGAAGTTCGACATGATCGACCAGCGTGATCTCGCCCATGGCCAGGCGGATGAACTTGGCCAAGGCCGCCATCACCGACTCGACGAAGTAGCCCACCGTCCGGGCATTGGTGGGCGGCAAATCCATTTCGACCAGCAACGTGGCCGTGGCGCCGTGCTCCTCGACCCGCAGACGTTGCGTGGGCAGGGCTCGCTCCACCCATTCGAGCACCGGCATGGCGTGGCGCAGGCTGGGGCTGGTGGTGAGAAAGGTCTCCATGGCCGGCATGCTGTCGAATGCGAACAGCTCGCCGAGGACCAGCGGGAAGTGGTGGGCCGGGGCGGCGTGCGACACGCACTGCTGCATCAGGCGAACCAGCGCGGACCGTCTGATGATCGGGGTGCCTCGCGCATCGACCTCAAGGCCGGCCGCCGTCAGCAGCGGATTGATGTTGAAGCGGCACCGCGCGGCAGCCCGGATCCAGGCCGTGACGGCTGGAAAGGGCATCAGGTCGCGGTCGACGGCCGGCGGGGGCGGGTCGGTGCGGGGTGCAGATGCCGTCGAAGGCAGGGCAGGGCGAGGCGCGAGCATGGCCGCAACTCTAGGGGGCGTAGCGCGACAAGGCCAGCCCAGTTGGCGACATTCCGGGGGTAATTCACGACATTGGGCGTCGCGTGCGCCGGCATCAGTCCTTGCCGCTGGACGACACCTTGTGGCGCATCAGGCGCCCCTTCTCGCGGTCCCACTCGCGCTCCTTCACGGTGTGGCGTTTGTCGTGCTCGGCCTTGCCCTTGGCCAGGGCAATGTCCACCTTCACGCGCCCGTCCTTGTAATGCAGGTTGAGGGGCACCAGGGTGTAGCCCTTCTGCTCGGTCTTGCCGATCAGGCGGCGGATCTGCTCGCGGTGCATCAACAGCTTCTTGATGCGGTCGGCGTCGGGCCGCACGTGGGTCGATGCCGTGCGCAAGGCGTTGATGCGCAGCCCCACCAGGAAGACCTCGCCGTTCTTGATCATGACGTAGCCATCGGTTAACTGGACCTGGCCTTCGCGGATGGCCTTGACTTCCCAGCCTTCCAGCACGATGCCCGCCTCGAACTTTTCCTCGATGTGGTAGTTGAAATGCGCTTTGCGGTTTTCTGCGATCGACATGGGCGGGCGTGACGTCCTTAAAATACCGACATTCTATGAAGCACGTCCACAAGTCCGTCCTGCTGTGGTATTCACCTCGCGAAATGTTCGATCTGGTGACCGCCGTGGAGGACTACCCTCGTTTTCTGCCCTGGTGCGCCCAGGCCGACGTTCTGGAGCGCCACGACGATGGCGTGACCGCCCGTCTGCACATCTCGTTCGCTGGCGTTCGGCAGGCGTTCACCACGCGCAACACCCACGCCGAAGGCCACGCCCTGCACATGCGACTGGTCGATGGGCCGTTCTCGCGCCTGGAAGGGCGGTGGCAGTTTCTGCCGCTGCAGACGCCGGCCCAGTCGGCCAGTGCGGCCGATGCGGCCACGCCCGCCGAACCCAGCGCCTGCAAGGTCGAGTTCTCGCTCGATTACGCCTTTTCGAGCCGTCCGCTCGAGCTGGTCGTGAGCCCGGTGTTCGACCGCATCGCCAACACCTTCGTTGACGCGTTCGTCAAGCGGGCGGAGCAGGTCTATGGCGCCCGCTGAGCCGCTCATCGGTGTCCTGGTCGCTTGCAGCGACGGTCCTCGGTCGGTGCGGCTGGTGCCGCTGAAGGTGCCGGTGGGCACCACGGTGGCCGAGGCGCTCGTGCAGGCGCTGGGCGCAGCAGCGCCCGCAGGCGGCAGCCCGGTGGGCATCTGGGGGCGCAAGGTGCAGCTGGACACCCCGTTGCGCGAGGGTGACCGGGTGGAGTCCTACCGGGGGCTCAAGGTCGACCCGAAAGAGGCGCGCCGCGTGCGTTACCGCACCCAGGGTGAAAAATTGCCCAAGGGCTACCACCGCCCCCAGAAGCGCACGAAGGATCTCACCCGCTCGCCGGGCGACGCCACCGGGTGACGTGCCGGCGGCTGTGCGCTCAGGGCGCGCAGTCGCTGTCGATGGCCTGCTGCGTGCGTTCGCGCTCGCGAGCCCGCGACGCGTCATCCATGTATTCGCGTTCGCCGCGGTCGTTGCTGCGCGAGATGCGCACACCCGTGTCGATGTCTCGCAGGTAGTTGCGCGCACGCTGGCAGTTTTCGGCCCGGGCCTGAGCGCGCTTGTCCTCGTCGGCCTTGCGTGACGCCGCTTCCGCGGCTTCGGCCTTGCGTTTGCGCGCTTCCAGTTCGGGATCGGATGCCTTGGGTGCAGCCCCCTTGGCCGCCTGACCGGTGCCCGCGGGCTCCGAGGCCTTGAAGGGCGTCGCCAGCGGGCGCATGGCGGCCCGAGGCCGGGCCAGGATGTCCTTGTCGGCCACCTGGGCGGGCGGCGGTCGGTCGCTGTACTGGGTCCGGCCATCGGCGTCACGCCATTTCCACTGGGTGGCCATGGTGGCCTGACTGGTCAGGGCGAACAGGCCGGCAACGGCCATCAGGCGGAGGGCGGGCATCTTCATGGCGCAAAGTGTATGCCGGCGGGCCCGGCTGCAACGGCGGCGAATGTGTCGAAATGCACGGGGTTTTCAGCGGTATCCGGCCAGTGGCCGCGCGCGTCTATAATCCGCTTTTGCGTCTGGAGCCTGTTCATGCGCCTGCTTGGTAAAGCACTCACGTTCGACGACGTGCTGCTGGTGCCCGCCTTTTCTCAAGTGTTGCCCCGCGACACGACGCTGGCCACCCGCCTGTCCCGCAACATCCAACTGAATCTGCCGCTCGTGTCCGCCGCGATGGACACCGTGACGGAAGCCCGTCTGGCCATCGCCATCGCCCAGGAAGGCGGCATCGGCATCATCCACAAGAACCTGTCGCCCCAGGCACAGGCCGCCGAGGTGTCGCGCGTCAAGCGCTATGAATCCGGCGTGCTGCGCGATCCCATCACGATCTCGTCGGGGGTCAAGGTGCGTGATGTCATCGAACTGTCCCGGCAGCACGGCATCTCCGGCTTCCCGGTCGTCGACGACGGCCGCGTGGTCGGCATCGTCACGGGCCGCGATCTGCGCTTCGAGACGCGTCTGGATGCGCCGGTGCGCGAAATCATGACGCCGCGCGAGCGCCTCATCACGGTCAAGGAAGGCGCCAGCCTGGCCGAGGCCAAGGCGCTCATGCACCAGCACAAGCTCGAGCGCGTGCTGGTGGTCAACGAGGCGTTCGAATTGCGCGGCCTGTTCACCGTCAAGGACATCACCAAGCAGACCAACTTCCCCAACGCTGCGCGTGACCCGCAAGGCAAACTGCGCGTGGGTGCAGCGGTGGGCGTGGGCGAGGGCACCGAAGAGCGTGTCGAGTTGCTGGTCAAGGCGGGTGTGGATGCCCTGGTGGTCGACACCGCCCACGGCCACAGTGCCGGCGTGATCGAGCGCGTGCGCTGGGTCAAGAAGAACTTCCCGCAGGTCGACGTGATCGGCGGCAACATCGCCACGGGCGCTGCTGCGCTGGCTCTGGTCGAGGCGGGCGCCGACGGCGTCAAGGTGGGCATCGGCCCGGGCTCCATCTGCACCACGCGCATCATCGCCGGTGTGGGCGTGCCCCAGATCACGGCCATCGACAACGTGGCCACGGCCCTGCAGGGCACCGGTGTGCCGTTGATTGCCGACGGTGGCATCCGGTATTCGGGCGACATCGCCAAGGCCATTGCGGCCGGCGCATCGTGCGTGATGATGGGCGGCATGTTCGCCGGTACCGAAGAGGCGCCCGGCGAAGTCATCCTCTACCAGGGTCGCAGCTACAAGAGCTACCGCGGCATGGGCTCGATCGGCGCCATGAAGGCTGGCTCGGCCGACCGCTACTTCCAGGAAAACGACGAGACCACCAACCCGAACGCCGACAAGCTCGTGCCCGAGGGCATCGAAGGTCGCGTGCCCTACAAGGGCTCGGTGCTCACGATCCTCTACCAGATGGCCGGCGGCTTGCGCGCCTCGATGGGGTACTGCGGTTGCGGCACCATCGACGACATGCGCAACAAGGCTGAATTCGTCGAGATCACGGCTGCCGGGATCCGCGAAAGCCATGTGCACGATGTGCAGATCACCAAGGAAGCGCCCAATTACCGCATGGAGTGATTGAGCGCTGTTGAAGGGCCTGGAGCAGGCCGCATGTGCCCGGACCGCCAATGAGTAGTGCCAGCGGCCGCAAGGCGGCCATGCCCTTCATCATGATCACCGTGCTGCTCGACATGATGTCGATCGGCATCATTGCGCCGGTCCTGCCCAAGCTCATCGGCGGCTTCATGGACAGCGGGGCGACAACGTCGCTGGCCTATGGCGCCTCCCAGGCGGCCTTCTCGATCGCTCAGTTCTTCAGCGCGCCCATCCTTGGGGCGCTGTCCGACCGCTATGGACGGCGCCCGGTTCTGCTGCTGGGCCTGCTGGGCATGGCGGTCAATTTCCTGGTCACGGCCCTGGCCACGGAGTTCTGGATCCTGATCCTGGTGCGCTTGATGGGTGGTGCCGTGTGCGCCAACATCGCGGTGGCCAACGCCTATGTGGCCGACATCACCGAGCCCGATCAGCGCGCCAAGAACTACGGCTTGCTGGGTGCCATGTTCGGTCTGGGCTTCATCCTGGGGCCGGTGCTGGGCGGCGTCCTGGGTGACCACGATGTGCGATGGCCCTTCCTGCTGGCCGGCGGCATGGCCTTGCTCAACTGCCTGTACGGGTATCTGGTGCTGCCCGAATCCCTGCCTCCCGAGCAACGCCGGGCCTTCCGTCTGAGCGATGCCAACCCGTTCGCGTCGCTGTCCCGTCTGCGTGAGCTCAAAGGCGTCGAGGTGTTGTTGTGGATGACCGCACTGACCGTGCTCGCGCAGTTCACGCTGCACACCAGCTGGTTCCTCTACAACGAGTTCAAGTTCGGCTGGACGCCGAAGGACAACGGCCTGTCCCTGTTCGCGGTCGGCCTGATGGCCGTGCTGGTGCAAGGCGGGCTGCTGCGGCAGGTTCAGAAGGTGATGCCCCTGTCGCGCATCGTGCTGGTGGGCATGGTGTCCTCCACACTGGCCTTTGCGGCCTGGGGCTGGGCCCCCGACGGCTGGATGGTCTATGGGATCATTGCCGTCAACGTCTTTGGCTTCATGGTGCAGCCGGCCCTGCAGAGCCTGGTGTCCAACGCGGTGGACGCCTCTCGCCAGGGCGAAACCATGGGTGTGGTGTCGTCGATCAACAGCGTGGCCGCGGTGCTGGGCCCGCTGATGGGCTCGCCACTGCTGGCCGCCGTGTCGCACCACGGCCAGGGGGACTGGCGCGTGGGGGCGCCGTTCTACCTGTGTGCGGCCATCCAGTTGGTGGCCACCGTGATCGCTTTTCAGTATTTCAAGCGCCAGCGCCCTGTGGCCTGAGCGTTCTCACATGAGACTCAACCATCATGCATGACAAGATCCTCATCCTCGATTTCGGCTCCCAGGTCACTCAGCTGATCGCGCGGCGCGTTCGTGAATCGCACGTCTATTGCGAGATCCATCCCAATGACGTGTCCGACGAGTTCATCCGCTCGTTCGGTGCCAAGGGCATCATCCTGTCGGGCAGCCACGCCAGCACCTACGAGGACCACCAGCTGCGCGCGCCCCAGGCCGTGTGGGACCTGGGCGTGCCCGTTCTGGGCATCTGCTATGGCATGCAGACCATGGCCGTGCAGCTCGGCGGCGAGGTGTCGTGGAGCGACACCCGCGAGTTCGGCTATGCCGAGGTCCGCGCCCACGGGCACACGCGGCTGCTCGATGGCATCGAAGACTTCCGCACCGCAGACGGTCACGGCATGCTCAAGGTGTGGATGAGCCACGGAGACAAGGTCACGGCCCTGCCACCGGGCTTCAAGCTGATGGCCTCGACCCCCAGCTGCCCCATCGCCGGCATGGCCAACGAAGACAAGGGCTATTACGCCGTCCAGTTCCACCCCGAGGTGACGCACACGCTGCAGGGCCAGGCCATGCTGACGCGCTTCGTGCGTGACATCGCCGGCTGTTCGGGCGACTGGATCATGGGCAACTACATCGAAGAGGCCGTGGCGAAGATCCGCGAGCAGGTGGGGGATGAAGAGGTCATCCTGGGCCTGTCCGGCGGTGTGGATTCGTCCGTGGCGGCGGCGCTGATCCACCGCGCCATCGGCGATCAGCTCACCTGTGTGTTTGTCGATCACGGGCTGCTGCGCCTCAACGAAGGCCAGATGGTGATGGAGATGTTCGCCGGGCGGCTGCACGCCAAGGTCGTGCACGTGGACGCCACGGCGCAGTTCATGGGGCACCTCAAGGGCGTCAGTGATCCCGAGCAGAAGCGCAAGATCATCGGCCGCGAATTCGTCGAGGTCTTCCAGGCCGAGGCCCGCAAGCTCGGCAATGCGAAGTGGCTGGCACAGGGCACGATCTACCCCGATGTCGTCGAATCGGGGGGCACCAAGACCAAGAAGGCCACGACCATCAAGAGCCATCACAACGTGGGTGGGCTGCCTGAGACGCTGGGCCTGAAGCTGCTCGAGCCGCTGCGCGAACTGTTCAAGGACGAAGTCCGCGAGCTGGGCGTGGCGCTGGGGCTGCCGCACGAGATGGTCTACCGCCATCCGTTCCCGGGGCCGGGCCTGGGTGTGCGCATCCTGGGTGAGGTCAAGGCCGAGTTTGCCGAGCTGCTCAAGCGTGCCGACCACATCTTCATCGAAGAGCTGCGCAAGACAATCGACCCGGCCACGGGCAAGACCTGGTACGACCTGACCAGCCAGGCCTTCACGGTGTTCCTGCCCGTCAAGAGCGTGGGCGTGATGGGCGACGGGCGAACCTACGACTACGTGGTGGCCCTGCGTGCCGTGCAGACCAGCGACTTCATGACGGCGGACTGGGCCGAGCTGCCCTACAGCCTGCTCAAGAAGGTGTCGGGCCGCATCATCAACGAGGTGCGCGGCATCAACCGCGTCACTTACGACGTGTCGAGCAAGCCGCCTGCCACGATCGAGTGGGAGTGATCATTCAGCACACCATGGCCATGGACCCCGCGTTCTCAATCGCTGACGAACACGCCATGCGCATCGCGCTGGACCAGGCCCACAATGCGTGGCTGGCCGGCGAGGTGCCCGTGGGTGCGGTGATCATGCGGGAGGGGCAGGTGATCGCGACCGGATACAACCGGCCGATCACCACGCACGACCCGACGGCCCATGCCGAGATCGTGGCGCTGCGGCACGCGGCGCAGCTGCTCGAAAACTACCGACTGCCGGACTGCGAACTCTTTGTCACGCTCGAGCCCTGTGCCATGTGTGCCATGGCGCTGATGCATGCGCGGTTCAAACGGGTGGTGTTCGCGGCGGCCGACCCCAAGACCGGGGTGGCCGGTTCGGTGACCGACCTGTTTGCCTTGCGGCAGCTCAACCACCAGACCCACATTCAAGGCGGGTTGCTGTCAGACGCCAGCAGCCGCCTGCTCAAATCCTTCTTTGCGGAGCGGCGAGCCCAGATCCGCGCCGAGCGGGACGCCCGTCGCACCGCCGAGATGGCAGCGGGTGTGCGGCTGTCGACCGGTGTCGATGCATCGGCCCCGCTCACCGGCCTTGAGGTGATCGAAGACGCCGCGCTGCCGGAGCGGGGTGACAACGGCCTGCCGCTGCCCCCGATCGCCTGAACTCAGTTGCCCTGGGGCGTGCCGCCAAATCGGGCCGCCAGGTGGTCTTCGGCGAACAGCGGGCGCCGCAACGCCTCGATGGAGCGACCTTCGGTGCCCTTGGCGCGACGGATGTCCTGCACCATCTCCAACGCCGTCTTGTCGCACGGCGGCAGATCGACGTCGGTGGTGGCGATCGGCGTGGTGCGCGAGCCCCAGCGGATCAGGTGCGAACACCAGGTGAGACCGGCGCCGAAGGCGGGCAGCAGGATCAGATCGTGGGGCTTGACGACACCGGTCTCCACGGCCTCGACCAGCGCGACCACCACCGTGGCCGCCGACATGTTGCCATACTTCTGGACGGTCAGGAACACCTTGTCCATGTCGGCGCCAGCGCGTTTGGCCACGGCTTCGATGATGCGCAGGTTGGCCTGGTGGGGCACGACGAGGTTGACCTGGTCGATGGTCACCCCGCATTTCTCGAGCACCTGGGCCGAGGCCTGGCTCATGCCCTGCACGGCACGCTTGAAGATGTCCTGGCCGTCGAAATCCCAGAAGTTGTCGCCCAGGATGGCGCCCTGGTTGGTGTAGAGGCCGCCGATGCCACGCAGCCGCAAGGTCTGGCGGGCATCGCCGTAGCAGCCCAGGGCTTCACCGAGCAGGCCCTCGTCGGCATCGGTGGCCTGCAGCACGACGGCGCCGGCGCCATCGCCGAAGAGCACGGCCACGCCGCGGTTTTCCCAGTCCATGAAGCGGGAAATGAGCTCCACGCCCACCACGAGGGCCGTCTTGACCACCCCCGTGCGGATGAGGGCATTGGCCGTGCTCAAGCCGTAGAGGAAGCTGGTGCAGGCGGTGTTGACGTCGTAGCACGCGGCGTTGTGGGCGCCGAGCAGCACCTGCAGGCCCGAGGCCTCGTTGGGCACACCTTCATCGCCCGTGCAGCCGCCGTAGACGATCAGGTCGATGTCCTCGGGCCTGAGGCCTGCGCACGCGATGGCCCGGGCGGCCGCCACGTGGGCCATTTCATTGCCACTGACGTGCGAGACCCGGCGCTCCTTCATGCCGGTGCGCTGGACGATCCATTCGTCCGACGTGTCCATGAAGGTGGCGAGGTCCTGGTTGCTCAGGATGGCTGGGGGCAGGCACTTGCCCCAGCCGGT
>Ga0255182_1000684_pt1 | contig 20382 bp, 21 predicted proteins | sample Atl_UVDOM_RepA_8_FD_188420 | JGI IMG/M metagenome (GOLD analysis project Ga0255182, IMG submission 188420) | Freshwater microbial communities from Altamaha River, Georgia, United States - Atl_UVDOM_RepA_8d | ecosystem: Environmental > Aquatic > Freshwater > River | place: USA: Georgia...
TATTGCGCGCTTGGCCGGTGTAACTCGCCGCAATTTGCACGGCGGTTTTCAAGGGGGTGTGGGGGAGTAAGAGGTCGAGCAACCGGTCCAAATCCTCCGTTGGCGCGACCACGGTATCGGTGGCGTGTACCACGACCACAAACTCACCCCGTTGGCGATTCGCATCCTCGGCCAGCCAGGCGGGAAAATCTTGCGCGCGCAGGTTGACGATTTGCTCAAACTGCTTGGTCAGCTCTCGCCCCACGCCCAACCAACGATCGCCCAATGTGCCGAGCGATTCGGCCAAGGCCGCAATGCGGTGCGGGGCCTCGAGCAATACCTGCGTGCGGGACTCTTGTGCGAGAGCCTCCACTGCGGCCTGACGCTCACCGGCCTTGGTGGGTAAAAAACCCACAAACACAAATCCCGCGTCCAGCGGGGCGGGGCAGCCCGCCGCGCTCAGCAAGGCGGTCACGCTGCTCGCGCCCGGAATGGGCACGACACGATGCCCCGCTTGCAACGCGGCCCACGCCAGACGCGCTCCGGGGTCGCTCACACCCGGCGTGCCGGCATCGCTCACATAGGCCACACGTTGCCCCGCCGCCAGCCGTTCACACAAGGCCACGCTGGCGGCGGCCTCGTTGTGCTGGTGGAGGGCCAGCCAATCGCCCGCTGGGCGAACCAGACCATAGGCACGCAAGAGGGCTTGGGAGTGACGCGTGTCTTCACAGGCCAAGCTATCGACACTGGCGAGCACATGCAGCGCGCGCAGGCTAATGTCAGCCAGGTTACCGATGGGGGTGGCCACGATGTAGAGCGCCCCTCGGGGCCAATCTTGGCCTTGTACGGCCGCGTGGGCCGTGGCCAACGCGTTTTCAAAGGAGGCATGCATGCGAAAAAACTCCCAGACAGGACGACCCAGCGCCGTCGCGGTAGGCCGGGGGGTCGAATCCCGCGCCCAGCGGTGGTTGCAGTCGCTCGGGTGGCGACTGCTGGCGCGCAATTATCGAACGCCCGGGCGCTTCGGCGCTGAAATCGATCTCATTTTTCGCGATCCCCAAGGCGTTCTGGTGTTTGTTGAGGTGCGCCATCGGGCCAATCTGGCCTTTGGCGGGCCAGCGGCAAGCATCACTTGGCAAAAGCGCCAACGCCTGCTGCGGGCGGCGCAGTACTTTTTGTGCCGCTATGTCGCGCCACCCCCGTGCCGGTTCGACGCCGTGCTCAGCGACGGGCGGGGGGAACTGCACAGAGTGGAGGCCGCTTTTCGTGTTGGGGAATAAGGGACTCGGTATGATTAGGGCATGCTCCAACACCGCATCGAACAACATTTCATCGACAGCGCCGACCTGAAATACCAGGCCGCCCAAGTCCTCTCACGTCCGATTTCGGCAGCAGTAGCGGCCATCTTGGCGAGTGTGACCAGCGGAGGCAAGGTCTTGGCCTGCGGCAACGGCGGTTCTGCTGCCGACGCCCAACACTTCGCCGCTGAATTTGTCGGGCGTTTCGAGCGTGAGCGCCCTGAACTGGGTGCCATTGCCCTGAGCACGGACTCCTCCATCCTCACGGCGGTGGCCAACGACTACCACTTTGACCAAATCTTTGCCAAACAAGTTCGCGCTTTGGGCCAGTCCGGCGACGTGCTGTTGGCCATCACCACCAGCGGCAACTCGGCCAATGTGCTCGCGGCCATCGAGGCCGCCCATGAGCGCGACATGACGGTGGTGGCCTTGACCGGCAAAGGCGGCGGGAAGATGAACGCGCTGTTGCGCGAAACCGATGTGCACATCTGCGTGCCGCACGACCGCACCGCGCGCATTCAGGAAGTGCACTTGCTCACGATCCATTGCTTGTGCGATGGCGTCGATGCCCAGTTGCTGGGCGAACAGGAAGGAAACCCATGAAAACCACGCGTATCAAAAGTACCCTGACCCTGCTGGCTTTGGCCAGCGCACTCGCCGCCTGTGCCCCCGTGATGGTGGGCAGTGTGGTGGGCACGGCCATGGTGGCAAGCGACCGTCGCACCTCCGGGGCCCAACTGGAAGATGAAGGCATCGAGGTTCGTGCGGGCTCCGCGATTCGCGAAAATTTCGGTACCAACGCCAATGTCAGTGTGACGAGTTTCAACCGCCAGGTGCTCATCACCGGTGAAGTGCCCAATGCCGCGGCACGCGCCCAAGTGGAGAGCTTGATCAGCAAGCTGCCCAACGTGCGCAGCGTGGTCAACGAGCTCGCCATCGGTCAGGCCAGCACGGCTGGCCAACGCGCCACCGACGCCCTCACCACCACCCGCGTCAAAGCCGCGATGGTGGATTCCAACGACATCTTCGCCAACACCTTCAAGGTGGTGACGGAACGCGACACGGTCTACCTCATGGGCCGTGTCACCCAGCGCGAAGCTGCGCGGGCCACCGAAATTGCACGCAAGGTCTCCTCGGTCAAACGCGTCGTGCGTGTGTTTGAAATCATCACGGAAGAAGAGCTCAAAGCCTTGCTGCCCAAGCCGCCCAAACAAGAGCCCACCATCCCCCAGCCTGTGCTCTCGGGCACCGGTCAACCGGTGACCACCCAGGTGCCCGCCACCACCAGTCCGGTGCGCTAAATGGGCGGGGCATGAACCCCTCCTGGTCGGCCAACTATCAGGCGGTGCGCGCGCGCATCGCCCATGCGTGTGAGGCTGCGGCCCGCAAGCCCGACGCGGTGGGCCTCCTCGCCGTGTCCAAGACCTTCGGGCCCGAGGCGGTGCGCGCGGTTGCCGCGCTGGGGCAGCGCGATTTCGGTGAAAACTACGTGCAAGAGGCGCTCACCAAAATGGCTGCCCTGCAGGATTGCCCCCTGATCTGGCATTGCATCGGCCCCTTGCAGAGCAACAAAACCCGGGCGGTGGCCGAGCATTTTGACTGGGTCCACACCGTGGACCGGCTCAAAATCGCCCAGCGTTTAAGTGAGCAGCGCCCGGCGCATTTGCCGCCGCTACAAGTCTGCTTGCAAGTCAATACCGACGGTGGCCCCACCAAGGCGGGCGTAAGCCCAGAGGCGGTGCGCGAGCTCGCCCAGGCGGTGCTCGCGCTGCCGCGTTTGCAACTGCGTGGGGTGATGACGATTCCCGATCCAGTGGACGGTTTTGAGGCCCAGGTGGCCTTACACCAACGCGCCCGGGCCGTTCTGCAAGACCTTCAACAAGCTTTTCCCCAAGCCCAGCTCGACACGCTCTCCATGGGCATGACGGCTGATTTAGAGGCCGCCATTCACGCCGGCAGCACCTTAGTGCGCGTGGGCACGGCTATTTTTGGCGTGCGCGCGCCTCTGCGCGACCCTGCGGCGAATCAGTAACGCGGCAGATCGGGGTGGGAGAGTTTGCCGCTGCGCACCAGCATCTTGCCGTATTCGGCGCAGCGGTGCAGGGTGGGAATGACCTTGCCAGGATTGAGCAGGCCTTCACTGTCAAAGGCCGCTTTAAGGGCGAACATTTGGGCGTTTTCAGCCGCAGAAAACTGCACGCACATGCTGTTGAGTTTTTCAATGCCCACACCGTGTTCGCCCGTAACCGTCCCCCCCATGGCGACGCTGGTCTCGAGAATGTCTGCGCCAAACTGCTCACAGCGGTGCAGTTGGTCGGGGTCGTTGGCATCGAAAAGAATGAGGGGGTGCAAATTGCCATCGCCGGCATGGAACACGTTGAGGCAGCGTAGTTGGTACTTCTCTTCCATTTGCGCGATGGCTTGCAAGATGTCGGCCAAGCGCTTGCGCGGGATGGTGGAATCCATGCACATGTAATCGGGGCTGATGCGCCCGGAGGCCGGAAAGGCGTTTTTGCGACCACTCCAAAACTTCAGGCGCTGCGCTTCATCGCGGCTGACGGTGATGGCCGTGGCCCCGCTGGCGCGCAAGACATCGCTCATGCGACCGATTTCTTCTTCCACTTCTTCGGGCGTGCCGTCGCTCTCGCACAGCAAGATGGCGGCGGCAGACAAGTCATAACCGGCGTGCACGAAGTCTTCCACGGCGGCGGTCATGGGGCCGTCCATCATTTCAAGACCGGCCGGTATGATGCCCGCGGCAATCACGGCGGCCACGGCATCGCCTGCTTTGCGCACATCGTCAAAGCTCGCCATGATGCAGCGCGCAAGCTGCGGCTTGGGCACGAGTTTGACGCGCACTTCCAGTGTGACGGCCAACATGCCCTCGCTGCCCACCACCAGGGGCAACAGGTCGATGCCCGGGGTGTCGAGCGCGCCACCGCCAAAACGCACTGGCTCACCTTCGATGGTGTAGCCGCGCACCTCCAACACATTGTGCAAGGTGAGCCCGTACTTCAGGCAGTGCACACCGCCAGAGTTTTCCGCCACGTTGCCGCCAATGGTGCAGGCAATCTGGCTCGAAGGGTCGGGTGCGTAATACAGCCCGTGCGGTGCGGCGGCTTCGCTAATGGCGAGGTTGCGCACCCCACATTGCACACGCGCAGTGCGGCTGACGGGGTCGATTTCCAAAATGCGGTTGAAACGGGCGAGCGAGAGGGTCACCCCTTCGGCGTGCGGCATGGCGCCACCAGACAGGCCGGTGCCCGCGCCGCGCGCGACCACCGGTACGCGCAAGGCATGGCAGGTGCGCAAGACCGCTTGCACTTGGGCTTCGGTCTCAGGCAGCACCACGCACAGGGGCCGTTGGCGGTAGGCCGTGAGGCCATCGCACTCGTAGGGGGTGGTGTCCTCGGGGGTGTAGAGCACGGCGTCGGCCGGCAGCACGCTGTGCAGGGCCTCAACCACTTCCTGTTGGCGCACGCCCCGGGCGGCGTCGCTCGTCGCGTCACGCATATTCATGGCCTCCACTGTAGCGCCAAACAGTACCCTCGCCAATTGGGGGTGTATGCCCCGGGTCGCTGGGCGACTTACTTGAAAATCACGGTTTTATGGCCGTTGAGCTGCACGCGGTGCTCACTGTGCCATTTGACCGCGCGTGCGAGCACCTGGCTTTCGGTGTCTTTGCCCAAGGCGGTAAGGTCTTCCACGGTTTTGCTGTGGTCCACGCGCGTGACGTCTTGCTCAATGATCGGGCCCTCATCGAGGTCGGCCGTCACATAGTGGGCAGTGGCGCCAATGAGCTTGACCCCGCGGTCGTGCGCCTGATAGTAAGGCTTGGCCCCTTTGAAGCTCGGCAAAAAGCTGTGGTGAATATTGATCGCCCGCCCTTGCAGCTTCTCGCACATCTCGTTCGAGAGAATTTGCATGTAGCGCGCGAGCACCACCAGCTCCGCTCCTTCGTTCTGGATGATTTCGAACTGGCGGGCTTCGGCCTGGGCCTTGGTCTGCGCGGTCACCTCGATGTGGTGAAAGGGAATGTTGTAGCTCGCCGCGAGTTGGTAAAAGTCGCGGTGGTTGCTGACAATGGCGCGCACGTCCAAGGCGAGCAACCCACTCTTGACGCGAAAGAGCAAATCGTTGAGGCAGTGCCCTTCCTTGCTCACCAGAATGACCGTGCGCATGGGCTGGTTTGCATTGTGCAGCGTGCAGCGCATGCCAAACCCTTGGGCAAACCCGTTCAAGTCGGCTTGCAAATCGGATTGTGAGCGGGAGGAGGCAAAACGCACGCGCATGAAAAACAAACCGGTGCCGGTGTCGTTGTACTGGGCGGCTTCCTCAATGTTGCCGTCGCGCTCGAACAAAAAACCGGATACGGCGTGCACGATGCCCGGGCGATCCGGGCACGCAATTTGGAGAATATAAGCAGGCATGGGGGGATTGTAGGAGGCTCGCCCCCTCGCCCCCGGCCCGCAATCCGGCTTAGTGCAAGTGAACCGGGTTTTGGGCCAAGACGGTGTAGCCGTCCAAAATGGTTTCCACCTCTTCTTGAGTGGGGGAATGGGCTTCCCAGGCGCGCAACTGCAGCTCAAACTTCTGGGCCATCTGGCCTTCGAGGTAGATTTCCTTGCCGCTGCGCTTATCGACAATCTCAAAACCCTCGCGCTGGAGGAGGGGCAAATCGGCCCGTTCGCGCGGCTGCGCAGTATCGGGCATTTGTAAATGGACGACGGAGAAGGTGTCTGAGTTGTAAAGCAAATTCATATCAGCCTCCCCAGCTGTTTAATGCTGGTCCCTAGCATATCGGTTCGGCGGGGGGAATTTCAAGGGGAGGGCTTTTCCACATCGCGCAATGACAAGTCCACCCAATCCTGATTGGCGTTGGTCAGGCGTAGCCGTGCCGGCAAGTATTGGCGCTCGCGGGCCAGCCAAATCTCCAGTTTCTGGTCCCTAAGACGCAGGGGCTCACGCACCAACTTGACCGTGGCCAGGGCTCCGATGGGCAGTTGCAACCATTCGTCCGGTTCGATGCGGAAATGCCACACTTGGGCTTCACTTTGGGTGGCAACTTGGAAGGACAGCACGGTCCCCACGGGGTAGCGCGTAGGCTCGGCCCCGATCAGGGCGCTGAGTTGGACAAAGAGGCTCAAGCGGTCTTGCGCGCCCGGCAGCAACGGCACCTCGGGCGCTTGGGTGCTAAAACGAATGCGTTGCTGCTCGGCGTCGAATTGCACCGACAACTCACTGCGGTTGCGGTCCGCAAATCGTTGCGGCACCAGGCCCTGTGGCCCGAGGCTGCCCATGCTGGTTTGCACCCGCGAGCCCAACAAAAACGCCCCCACCTCCAAACGGGCCTCGTAACGTTGGCCAGCCAACACTTGCCAGCGCAATTCGGCGTTGGCCCAGTAATCCAGCTGTTTGGCGCGCCCCTGCGCCGCGTAACGCAGACGCGCCGATTCGGGTAAGGCCATCAGCCGCTCAACCGGGGGTGCGGCGGGTTCCGGGCGGTCAAAGGGCGGCAAGTCCACCCGTGCCGCTTGCGCCAAACTCGCCGCCGCGGAGGCCGGTAAAGCCACCGGGGCCACCGTGATGGCGTGCGCCTCGCGCTCCACATCCGCGGGCGCGAGCACGGCCGCCGTCGCGGGCGCCGGGTCGTGCGCCGGTCGGGCGCTGGGGGGGGTGTCTGAGCGGGCGGGGGCGGGCGGGCGCGCGCTCGGCGCCGCAGGCGCTGGCGTCAGGGTGCGGGTTTGCATCACCACCGGGGTACGGGTGTCGTGGGAGGGGCTCAGCCAGAGTGGGCCGGACTGCAAGAGCAAACCATGCGCCAGGATCACCCCGAGAACGATCAGCAGAACCGAAGGCTCTGGCCAACGCCCATGCGCAGGCGCTGTGCGGGTGATCATGAAAGACTCGGACGGTGGCCCAAGGCCTGACTGAGCGCGCTCGCCGCGTCGCGCAGCGCGCGCGCGGGTGCGCCGTTCCACTGGCGGTCAAAGTTCACGCCAGGGCCCAACGAGACCAAGCCCAACACCAGATGGCCATCGCTGTCAAAGACGGGGCTGCAAAAACCCACCACCCCCGGCAATAAGGTATCGATCACGCGGGCAATGCCGCGCTGACGTACCTCTTGCAGCATGGCTTGTACCTCGCTCCACTGGGTGGGCACGTCACGCCGCTTGGCCTTTTGGGCCTGCGCCAGTTCTGCGCGTAGCAAGGGCTCAACCCGTTGTGGCGCCAAGAAGGCTGAGAAGCAACGCCCCGTGGCGGACGTGAGCAAGGGCATGACATCGCCCAAGCGCAAGACGGTGTGGGCTTGCGGCGACTCCTCCCAATGCACCAGTGTTGGACCATGGTTGCCCCAGACGGCAATCGCCACGGTGTGGCCAATCGCGTTCATCAACTCCGGCATGCGCTCGCGCGCCAAGCGCACCGGATCGAGCCGCGCCAAGGTAGCCAGGCCGAGTTGCAAGGCACCCGGTCCGAGGTCATAGCGGGTGCTGGCATCCTGGTGCACGAGTCCCAAGCGCTGAAAGCTCACCAAATAGCGGTGCGCCTTGGCCGCGCTCATGCCAGCGGCAGCGGCCAGATCCCGTAACATCATGGGACCGCTTCCATCGGCCAGTGCCGCTAGCAGGGCATAGCCCACCTCCACGGATTGAATGCCGGCTCGCTCAGTCATGGGGTCCTCATCGAATGGCTGGGGTTGCAAAATTGTGTCAAAATTACGAATAGGTAAATTCGTTTATCTAATCGTAATCTAAAACCGATGCCCTGGACGGGGATCACAGCGCAGGGTTGCGGCCCCCAAGGCCCGCCCCCAAGGAACACCGATGAAACTGGCCACCTACAAGGACGGATCGCGCGACGGACAACTCGTCGTCGTCTCACGCGACCTCAGCACCGCCCATTATGCGACGGGCATCGCCACCCGGCTGCAACAAGCGCTGGACGATTGGGGCTTCATCGCGCCGCAGTTGCAGGATTTGTACGAAACCCTCAACAACGGCAAGGCACGGCACGCCTTTGCGTTTGACCCCCAGCAATGCATGGCGCCGCTGCCCAGGGCCTACCAGTGGGCGGACGGCTCGGCCTACATCAACCATGTGGAGCTGGTGCGCGCCGCGCGCAACTCGGACGTGCCCGATACCTACTACACCGACCCGCTCATGTACCAGGGGGGCAGCGATGATTTCATTGGCCCCACCGATGACGTGATCGTGCCCAGCGAGGAATACGGCATCGACTTCGAGGCGGAAATTGCCGTCGTCACGGGCGATGTGCCCATGCAAGCCACGCCGGAGCAAGCCCTCGAAGGCGTGCGCCTGCTGATGCTGGTCAACGATGTCTCCCTGCGCAACCTGATTCCGGCCGAACTCGCCAAGGGCTTTGGCTTCTTTCAAAGCAAGCCTGCCACGGCGTTTAGCCCCGTGGCCGTCACTCCCGATGAGTTGGGCGATGCCTGGGATGGCGGACGCGTCAACCTCACCCTGCAATCGACTTGGAACGGGCGCAAGGTTGGGTTGTGTGAGGCGGGGCCGGACATGACCTTCCATTTCGGCCAACTCATCGCCCACATTTGTAAAACACGCAACGTGCGCGCTGGCTCCATCGTCGGCAGCGGCACGGTGAGCAACCGGGGCGTGGAAGTCAATGGGCGCAAGGACTGGCCCAACGGTTACAGCTGCATTGCCGAGAAACGCGCCATCGAGACCATTTTGGATGGCAAGCCCAGCACCCCCTTCATGAAGTACGGCGACACCATTCGCATCGAGATGAAGGGGCGCGATGGCCAAAGCGTGTTTGGCGCGATTGACCAAAAAATCGCTGCGCCCACGCGCTAAGCGGCAGGGCCGCGCGCGCCTGCGCGTCGATGGGCCCTATTGCGCGAACACGCCCTCGGCGTGGCGATAGGCTTTGACTTCCAGTGGATTGCCAAACGGGTCGAGGAAGAACATCGTCCATTGCTCGCCGGGTTGGCCCGCAAAGCGCAACTGGGGTTCGAGCACAAACGCCGTACCGGCTTGGCGCAGGCGCTGGGCCATGGCGTGCCAGTCCTCGACCCCCAGCACCAGACCGAAATGCGGCATGGGCACGGCCTTGCCGTCCACCCAACCGGTGGGCGTGGTGGGGAACGGCTGCCCCAGGTGGAGCGAGATCTGGTGGCCAAAGAAATCAAAATCGACCCAAGTGTCGGTGCTGCGCCCTTCAGGGCAGCCCAGCACGCCATGGTAGAACTGGCGGGCTTGGTTCAGGTCGGTCACGTGGAAGGCAAAATGAAAGAGGCTGCGCATATGCGTCAAGCATAGCGCAGCCTTAAAAACGCCGCACCCCATCCGCGCGGCGGAGACAACCGTGGGTCAGTGGGCGTGTGCGGGGTCGCTGCCCATCTGGTCGAATTTCTTGAAATACTGGCGCGCCATGGCCACCACCTGGTTGTCGCTCGGGTGGTCGCTCGCGACACTGTCGACAATGGTCTTGGCGGTCTGGAGCTGATGGCTTTGGCACCAGGCGCGGAATTCGTCGCGCGCCAGACCCGGGCCGGTGAGCAGGACTTCGTGTGTGCCCTGCAATGCCTGCGCAATCTCGCTGTAGAACGCGCTCAGCTCGTTGGATTTACCCTGGTGTTTGTGGTGGCTGCGTGAGCGAACGCGCTGCGCCTCCACGTGCTCGCGGTCAAACATCAGGATATGGGCTTCTTGGTGGTCTAACCAGACCACGGCGTGAAAAGTGGCTGTCATGCAAGGCTCGCTTTCTGAAGGCTTCATCATCTGGCAAAGGGGCGTGGGTGTCCTTGACGCAGGTCAACTCGCGGGCATGTTGCACAATTTGGACTTCTTTGCCCTAGGAGTGCCCCATGACCACGCCCATTGACTACAGCCGTTACCAAACCCTTCACATCAGCCGTCGGGGTCCCAACGACAGCGTGCTCGACGTGCAAATGCGCGCCGGCGCGAATGGCAAATTGCCCACGGCCGGCCATGCGGGCCATTGGGAGTTGAGTGAGATCTGGCGTGACATCAGCCGCGACGAGCAAGTGCGCTGCGCCGTGCTGCGCGGCGAGGGCATGGGCTTCTCCGGAGGCGGCGATCTCGCCCTGGTCGAGGACATGGCGCGCGACTTTGAGGTGCGCACCCAAGTTTGGAAAGAGGCGCGTGACCTCGTCTACAACGTGATCAATTGCGACAAGCCCATCGTGAGCGCTATGCACGGCCCCGCCGTGGGGGCGGGATTGGTGGCCGGTTTATTGGCCGATATTTCCATCGCTGCCAAGACGGCGCGCATTGTGGATGGCCACACCCGCTTGGGCGTGGCCGCAGGCGATCACGCGGCCATCATCTGGCCTTTGCTCTGTGGCATGGCCAAGTCCAAGTACTACCTCATGTTGTGTGAGCCCGTCACCGGCGAGGAGGCCGAGCGCATCGGTTTGGTCTCGCTCGCGGTGGACGAGGCCGAATTGCTGCCGCGGGCTTATGCGGTGGCCGATCGGCTGGCGACGGGCAGTCAGACCGCCATTCGCTGGACCAAATACGCGCTCAACAACTGGTTGCGCCAGGCGGGCCCGAGCTTTGACACCTCGCTGGCGTTGGAGTTCATGGGCTTTGCAGGCCCCGATGTGCACGAGGGTGTGGCCTCGTTAAAGGACCGCCGGCCGCCTCGGTTTGCGTGAGGCTTGAGAGCTTGAGAGCTTGAGAGCTTGGGAGCTTGGGAGCTTGGGAGCTTGGGAGCTTGGGAGCTTGGGAGCCGGCTGGTGGGGCCCCGCGCGGCCTCGGGGTTTTCCGCCATCCGCCGGGCCTGGTCTTGTCAGCCCCGTGTGGGGTCAACTTTGGTGTAATGGGCGAACAACGACAGGAGACTCAGCATGGACACTTCCGCGTTCAACTTCAGCCAATTCGTTCCCGGCTTTGACTTTCTCAAGCAAATCCAAAGCGGCGGCACGCCCGCGGCAGCCCCTCCGAGCTGGGTGGCGCCCACGCTCGACCCCGCTGAAATCGACAAGCGCATTCAAGAGCTCAAGACGGTGCACTTTTGGCTGGACCAAAACGCCAAGGCGGTGCAAGCCACCATCCAAGCCTTGGAGGTGCAGCGCATGACGGTCTCGGCGCTGCAAAACATGAATGTGGGCTTTAGCGAAATGGCCGAGGCCCTCAAAATCAAACCGCAGCCAGACAGCGCCAGCGCCGCCGCCAGCGCCGCGCCAGCGCCTGAAGCGGCCAAGCCCGCCAAAGCCGCGCGCAAAACAAGCGCCCGCGCCAAAGCCAAAGCGGCCTCCACAGACAACGCGAGCGCGCAGGGCGCGGGGGTCGACCCCAGTCAGTGGTGGGGCGCGCTCACGCAGCAGTTTCAGCACATCGCCACGCAGGCCATGCAAGACATGGCGCGCAATGCGCAAACCCATGCGGGCGCACCCTCCGGCGAGGGCGATCAAAGTGCTGCGCCCACTGCCGCGAAAAAAGCGGCTGGCCAAAAGGCCGCCCGCAAAACCGCGACCCGCTCGCGGCGCTGATTCAGCCGCAAACCGTCACCCAGGTGCCCTGGGTGAGTTCGGCCATCAGGTCCACGCGAATGCGCACCGCGCTGTCAATGCTCCCGGCTGCGGGCAGCATTTCGGTGAAGCGCTGCAAGGACGTATCGAGATAAACCGGCAGCGGCGTGGCCAGGCCAAAGGGGCACACCCCGCCTACCGGGTGGCCCGTGAGTTGCACCACCTCTTCGGCGCCGAGCATCTTGCCCTTGCCGAACACCGCTTTGAACAGGCCGTGATCGACCCGCACATCGCCGGCGGCGACCACCAAAATGACGCGATCCTCCTTGAGGCGAAAGGCCAGCGTTTTGGCAATTTCACCGGCAGAGACGCCATGGGCGGCCGCAGCCGTCTCCACGGTGGCCGTGGTTTGCGGGGTAATCAAGATGGGGACATCGACGCCCCGCTCCTGGAAAAATTGACGCACGGATTCCAAACTCATGGGAGAAGCATAGCAGGGCTCGGGTTTGTCACCGAGTTACCATGAAACGGCACCGTCGGCATGTTACGGTTCGGTTTTACGGCGATCACTTCAACCCAAGGAACCCTGATGAGCTTGCACTACCAATTGCTCGAGCGCCAAGCCCAAGGCCGTCCCATCCGCGTCGCACTTATCGGCGCGGGCAAGTTCGGCTCCATGTACCTCTCGCAAATCCCGCGCACGCCCGGCGTGCATTTGCTCGGCATTGCCGATCTCTCGCCCGATGCGGCGCGACGCAATTTGGCGCGCGTGGGGTGGCCCGCCGAGCGCTTGCAAGCGCGCAGCCTCGATGAAGCGGCCCAGCAGGGCAGCACCCACATTGGCGAGGATTGGCAGGCCTTGGTCAGCCACCCCGCCGTGGACGTGGTGGTGGAGTGCACGGGCTCGCCGCCGCACGCGGTGGAGCACATTCTGGCGGCCTTTGCCCAGGGTAAGCATGTGGTGAACGTGACGGTCGAGGCCGACGCCTTTCTGGGCCCCATGTTGGCGCGCCGCGCGCGCGATGCAGGGGTGGTGTATTCGCTTGCCTTTGGCGATCAGCCCGCTCTCATTTGTGATTTGGTGGACTGGGCGCGCACCTGTGGGTTTCCGGTGGTGGCGGCGGGGCGGGGACACAAATGGTTGCCCCACTTTAGCCAGTCCACCCCCGAGACGGTCTGGGGCTACTATGGCTTGACGCCCGAGCAAGCCGAGCGCGGCGGGCTCAACCCCAAAATGTTCAACAGTTTCCTCGATGGCTCCAAGCCTTCCATCGAGAGCAGCGCCGTGGCCAACGCCACGGGTTTGGGCGTGCCTGCCAACGGCTTGCTCTACCCGCCTGCGAGCATTGCCGACATTCCCTTTGTCACCCGCCCGCGTGAAGAAGGCGGTGTGTTGGAGCGCAAGGGCATGGTGGAAGTCATCTCCAGCTTAGAGACGGATGGACGCGTCATTCCCTACGACATCCGCATGGGCGTGTGGGTCACCGTTGAGGGCGAGACCGAATACATCCGCAATTGTTTTGAGGAATACAACGCCCACACCGACCCCAGCGGGCGTTACTTCACCCTCTACAAGCGCTGGCACCTGATTGGCCTGGAGGTGGGGCAAAGCGTGGCGAGCGTCGCCTTGCGCCGCGAGCCCACGGGCGTGGCGCGCGATTGGGTGGCTGACGTGGTGGCCACCGCCAAGCGTGATTTGCGCCCCGGGGAGATGCTCGACGGCGAAGGTGGCTATACCGTCTGGGGCAAGTTGTTGCCCGCAGCCACCTCGCGCCGCATGGGGGGCTTGCCCTTGGGGTTGGCACATCAGGTGAAGTTGCTGCGCCCCGTGGCGGCGGGCCAATGCCTCACCTGGGACGATGTGGCCATGGACACCACGGCGGCGGCCTATCGCCTGCGCCGTGAGATGGAAAGCCTTTAAACGCCGCGGGCGCGGTCTTGCGCAAACTGGCGTCGGAAGGCGTCAAAGCGCCCCGCTTCTAGGGCGTCGCGCACTTCCTGCATGAGGGCGAGGTAGTAGTGCAGGTTGTGGATGGTGGTGAGCATGGGCCCGAGCATTTCGCCGCAGCGGTCAAGGTGGTGCAAGTAGGCGCGGCTAAAGCCGCCACTGGTTTGCCCATCGGCGCGGGTGTGACCGGCACAGGTGTAGCAGGTGCAGGTGGGGTCGAGCGGTCCGGGGTCGGCTTTGTGACGCGCGTTGCGGATTTTCAAATCGCCATAGCGGGTAAAGATGGTGCCATTGCGTGCGTTGCGCGTGGGCATGACGCAGTCAAACATATCGACGCCCTCGGCCACGCCTTGCACCAAATCCTCTGGCGTGCCCACACCCATGAGGTAGCGCGGTTTCTCGGCGGGCAAACGGTGCGGGGTGTGCGCCATGATGCGCAGCATCTCGTCCTTGGGCTCGCCCACGCTCACCCCCCCCACGGCATAGCCGGGGAAATTCATCTCCACCAAAGCCTCGAGCGATTCCTGGCGCAAGTGCTCGAACATCCCGCCTTGCACGATGCCAAACAAGGCATTGGGGTTAGCCAAGCGCTCGAAGGCGTCGCGCGAGCGCACGGCCCAGCGTCGGCTCATCTCCATGCTGGCGCGCGCCTGGGCTTCAGTCGTGCGCTGGCCCTTGGTTTCGTAGGGCGTGCATTCGTCGAGCTGCATGACGATGTCGCTGTTGAGCACAGTTTGGATTTCGATGCTCACTTCGGGCGACATGAACAGTTTGTCGCCGTTGACGGGTGAGGCAAAGTGCACCCCCTCTTCGGTGATCTTGCGCATATCGCCCAAGGACCAGACCTGAAACCCACCGCTGTCGGTGAGGATGGGCCGTGACCAACGCTCAAAGGCGTGCAGGCCGCCGAATTGGCGCATCACGTCAAGCCCAGGGCGCATCCAGAGGTGAAAGGTGTTGCCCAAAATGATTTGGGCGCCCATCTCCTCCAAGCTGCGCGGCATCACGCCCTTGACCGTGCCGTAGGTGCCCACGGGCATGAAGATGGGGGTCTGGATCACCCCATGGTTGAGCGTCAAGCGCCCGCGTCGGGCGTGGCTTTGTGGGTCGGTGGCGAGCAGTTCAAATTGCAGCATCGTCGCTCCTTTGCAGCAACATGGCGTCGCCGTAGCTGAAGAATCGGTAGTGGTGGTCGATCGCGTGTTGGTAGAGCGCCATGATGGCATCGCGACCGCACAAGGCGCTCACGAGCATCATCAAGGTGCTCTTGGGCAAGTGAAAGTTGGTGATCAATGCGTCGATCACTTGGAAGCGAAAGCCTGGCGTGATAAAGATATCCGTGTCGCCACTGGCTTGGCCGGTTTGGGCCCAGGATTCCAAGGTGCGCACGGTGGTGGTGCCCACCGCCACCACCCGTCCGCCCCGCGCGCGGCAAGCGGCGATGGCGTCTTGCGTTTCGGTCGGGACTTGGTACCACTCCTGGTGCATGGTGTGGGCCGACAAATCTTCCTGCTTGACCGGCTGAAAGGTGCCGGCACCCACATGCAAGGTCACGCTCGTGCGCGCAATGCCGCGCGCATCCAAGGCGGCGAGCACCCCCTCGTCAAAGTGCAAGGCGGCGGTGGGCGCGGCCACGGCGCCGGGATGGCGCGCAAAGACGGTTTGATAGCGCTCGGCATCCTCCGGGCGATCGGCGTGCGTGATGTAGGGGGGCAAGGGCACATGGCCGTGAGCGGCCATCAACTCGTGGGGTGGGCCACTCAAGGCGAAGCGAAACAGCGCCCCTTGGGCATTGGGCCAGCGCCCAAGCAGGGTGGCGCGAAAGCCCCCCACCATCTGCAACACCGCGCCGGGCGCGGGCTTTTTGCTCACCTTCATGTGGGCCACCACCTGGTGCTCGGGTTCACCCGGCAGCGGGGGGAGCACGCGCTCAATGAGCAACTCGACTTTGCCCCCGCTGGCTTTTTCGCCAAAGAGGCGGGCGCGCATCACGGCGGTGTCGTTGAAAACGAGCAAGTCGCGCGGGTCGAGTAAGTCGGGGAGTTCACGAAAAATGCGGTCCACCGGTGTCGGACCGCGACCATCGAGCAAACGCGAAGCGCTGCGCTCGGGCGTGGGGTATTGGGCAATTCGGTCGGGGGGGAGCGCGAAGTCGAAATCGCGCAAAGTGTAGTGTGGCATCGCTTGAGGGCTGGACAAACCCGTTCCAAGAAAACCAAATTGTAGCGAAACGGCATCATTGGACAAAAATTTCCCATGTATGCTTTACGCGGATATATGTGAATAAGGAATATATTGATTTGATATCCGGAAAATCGGAGCTGCCTCTGAAAAAAGGGGGGTAAGTTTGGCTAAAGCCTCTCCGAAAGCGACGCGTCACTCTTTTTAAATGTGAATTAGTGCATTAACGACGTTGGAAAATCCGTAGCACAGTTGCTCGGGTGACCCTACGACTCAAAAAATCCTTTGGCAAAAGCGTACGCCACTTGCGCGAGGCGCAAGGCATGACGCAGGCTGAGCTCAGCCTGCGCTGCAAGTATTACCAGTCCTACATCAGCCGACTGGAGCGTGGTCAGGCCAATCCCTCGCTCGTCGCGATCGGGGTGATCGCCGAATCGTTGGGCGTGACGGTACTCGGTTTGTTCGAGACCATGCAGGAGATGTCGCGCGACACCCGGTAAGGGTGGCGGTGCCCCAGGCGCCGGGCTTTCTAGGGCCATGCAGCGCACTTGCGGGCGGTGGGGCGCTTCGGCGGCACAATTCGCCTATGGCTACCGCCGAGTCCCCCGCTCCTGCTGCGTCCAACACCAAGCTGTCGGCACCCCAAAAAGCCTTGCGCAAACTCGGCTTGGTGCGCGATGTCGATTTGGCCTTGCACCTGCCCCTGCGCTATGAGGACGAAACCCGTCTGGTGCCCCTCGCACAGGTGCGCGATGGCGAAGTGGCCCAGTTTGAGGCCACGGTGGTGCGCTCGGACATCAGCTACCGGCCACGTCGCCAATGGGTGGTGGAGGTGGCCGATGGCGAGGCCACCTGCACCTTGCGCTTTTTCCATTTTTACCCCAACCAGCAAAAAGCCTTGGCGGTGGGCCAGCGCGTGCGCGTGCGCGGGGAGGTGCGGGGTGGGTTTTTGGGGCGCCAAATCGTTCACCCCAGCTATCAGCCCGCCGGAGGCGCACTGCAGGAAGCCCTCACGCCCGTTTATCCCACCAGCGCAGGTTTGCCGCAGGCCTATTTGCGCAAGGCGGTGGTCTCGGGGCTCTCACGTGCGCTCAAGCGGGGGGCCTTTGACGAAACCTTGCCCCCGCATTTGCAGCCACGCGGGCTCTGGCCGCTCGACCAAGCCCTGCAGTTTTTGCATCACCCTGCGCCGGCGGTCTCGCTGGCCACGCTCGAAGACCGCAGCCACCCTGCCTGGCAGCGCTTGAAAGCGGAAGAGTTGCTCGCGCAGCAGCTCTCCCAGTGGCAGGCGCGGCGCGAACGCGAGGCCTTGCGCGCGCCCATCCTGCAAGCCCGAGCTGGGGGCTTGCCCGAACAATTGCTCGGCGTTTTACCCTTTGGGTTGACCGCCGCGCAACAACGGGTGACCCAAGAGATCGCCCAGGATTTGGCGCGCGCCCAACCCATGCACCGCTTGCTCCAAGGCGATGTGGGCTCGGGCAAAACGGTGGTGGCGGCCCTCGCCGCCGCCGTCGCCATTGAATCGGGCTGGCAGTGCGCGCTCATGGCCCCGACCGAAATTTTGGCGGAACAACACTTTCGCAAGCTCATCGATTGGCTCGAACCCCTGCTCGCCTCGCGCGAGCGCAGTGTGGCTTGGCTCACGGGCAGCCAACGCAAGAAAGATCGCGAGGCGATGCAGGCGCGCATCGCGCAAGGACACGCGGCCCTGGTCGTGGGCACCCATGCCGTGATTCAAGAAGGCGTGCAGTTCGCGCGTTTGGGGCTCGCCATCATTGACGAGCAACACCGTTTTGGCGTGGCCCAACGCTTGGCCTTGCGACGCAAAATTGGGGCTGAGGCGGGCGACAGCGAGCCCCATCTGCTCATGATGAGTGCCACTCCCATCCCTCGCACCTTGGCCATGAGCGTGTACGCCGATCTGGATGTCTCGACCATCGATGAACTGCCCCCGGGACGCACCCCGGTCACCACCCGCGTGTTACCCGAGACACGGCGCGACGCGCTCATCACCCGCTTGCAGGCGCAAGTGGCCCAAGGTCGCCAGGCCTACTGGGTGTGTCCGCTCATTGAGGAGAGCGAGGCCTTGGACCTCACCAACGCCACCGAAACGCACGCCCAACTCTGTGCCGCCTTGCCCGGCGTGAGCGTGGGCTTGTTGCATTCGCGCATGCCCACCGCCGAAAAGAAAGCCGTCATGGCCGAGTTTGTGGCCGGGCGCATGGGCGTGCTCGTGAGCACCACCGTGATCGAGGTGGGCGTGGATGTGCCCAATGCTTCGCTCATGATCATTGAGCACGCCGAGCGTTTTGGTTTGAGTCAATTGCACCAGTTAAGAGGACGTGTGGGGCGCGGCAGCGCCGCCTCCGCGTGTGTGCTCTTGTATTCCCTCGGCGAACATGGGCGCTTGTCCGAAACTGCGCGCGAGCGCTTACGCGCCATGGAGGAGACGCAAGACGGGTTTGAGATCGCACGGCGTGATCTGGAAATACGTGGCCCCGGGGAATTTCTGGGCGCGCGCCAGTCCGGCGCGCCCCTCTTGCGGTTTGCTGATTTGTTGCACGACCAAGACTTGCTGGCCTGGGCGCGCGAGCTCGCCCCCCGGCTCTGGCAGGAAGACCCCGAAAAAGCCCAGCGCCACATGGAACGCTGGTTGGGTGGAAAATCCGACTATCTCAAGGCTTAGCTCGGGTATGACGCTCACAGAACTCAAATACATCGTGGCCGTGGCGCGCGAAAAGCACTTTGGCCGTGCGGCCGAAGCCTGCTTTGTCTCGCAACCCACGCTGTCGGTGGCCATCAAAAAGCTCGAAGACGAACTCGAGGTCAAGCTCTTTGAGCGCAGCGCCAACGAAGTCAGCCTCACGCCCTTGGGCGAGGAGATCGTGCGCCAAGCGCAAAGCGTGCTGGAGCAAGCGGCCAACATCAAGGAAATCGCCAAGCGCGGCAAAGACCCCTTGGCGGGCCCGCTGCGCTTGGGGGTGATCTACACCATCGGCCCCTACTTGCTGCCCAGCCTGGTGCGCCAAGCCATCGACCGCACGCCCCAAATGCCGCTTTTGCTGCAAGAGAACTTCACCGCCAAATTGCTGGAGATGCTGCGCACGGGCGAGATTGATTGCGCCATCATGGCCGAGCCCTTTGCCGACACGGGCCTCGCCATGGCCCCGCTTTACGATGAACCCTTCATGGCCGCCGTCCCGAGCTCACACCCACTCGCCCGCCAAGACGCCATCAGCACCGAGGCCCTGCGCGACGAGACCATGCTGTTGCTAGGCGCGGGGCACTGCTTCCGTGACCATGTGCTCGAAGCCTGCCCGGAGTTCGCGCGTTTTGCCAGCCACACCGAGGGCATTCGCCGCAGCTTTGAGGGATCCTCTCTGGAAACCATCAAGCACATGGTGGCCGCGGGCATGGGCGTGACCTTGGTGCCGCGCTTGAGCGTGCCGGCCGAGGCGCTCACAGCGGGTGCGCGACGCAACAAAAAAACCACCGACATGTACGTGCGCTATCTGCCCGTAGTCGACGCGGCGGGACGACCGCCGCTGCGCCGCGTGGTCTTGGCATGGCGGCGCAGCTTCACCCGCTACGAGGCCATTGCCGCTTTGCGCAACGCCATTTACGCCTGTGAGCTCCCAGGCGTGACCCGACTCTCATGACCGAGTCCCCGCAACCGCACGCGGTTATGACGCGCTGGCGCCTCTACCTAGACCTCATCCGTTGGGATCGCCCCGCCGGTTGGCTCCTGCTGTTGTGGCCCTCCCTCTCCGCCCTGTGGGTGGCCGCTGAGGGCTGGCCGGGCTGGCATTTGCTCACCGTCTTTGTGCTCGGCACCGTGCTCATGCGCAGCGCGGGCTGTTGCATCAACGATGTGGCCGATCGGGAGTTTGACCGACACGTCAAACGCACGGCCAACCGCCCGGTCACTTCGGGGCAGGTGTCGGTGCGCGAGGCTTTGCTGGTGGGGGCTTTCCTGGCCCTGCTGGCGCTGGGCTTGGTTCTCACACTCAACGCCGCCACGCTGCTGTGGTCGGTGCTCGCCATTGGGGTGACCCTCATCTACCCCTATGCCAAGCGTGTGGTGGCCATGCCCCAAGCCGTCTTGGGGGTGGCCTTTAGCTTTGGCATTCCCATGGCCTTTGCTGCCGTGCGCGGCACCCCGGGTTGGGACGATTGGGATGTGGCCGCCGCGTGGGGCGCCGTTCCCCTGCAGGCCTGGGGCTTGCTCGCCTTCAACCTTTTTTGGGTTCTGGCCTATGACACGGAATACGCCATGGTCGATCGCGACGACGATTTACGCATCGGCATGAAAACCTCCGCCATCACCTTGGGCCGCTGGGACGTGGCGGCCATCATGGGGTTTTACATCGTCTATTTGCAAGGCTGGGCGGCGCTCTTGGCCGAAGAACTTTTGGGCTGGGCGTGGCCCGTGGCGCTCACCGGCGCCACCGCGCAAGCGGTTTGGCACTTCTTCTTGATTCGGGATCGCAGCCGCG
>Ga0255182_1000685_pt1 | contig 20355 bp, 15 predicted proteins | sample Atl_UVDOM_RepA_8_FD_188420 | JGI IMG/M metagenome (GOLD analysis project Ga0255182, IMG submission 188420) | Freshwater microbial communities from Altamaha River, Georgia, United States - Atl_UVDOM_RepA_8d | ecosystem: Environmental > Aquatic > Freshwater > River | place: USA: Georgia...
CATTGGCGTTGTAATTGCCGCCCGAATGGCAGGCGCCCGATGTATGGAACGCGTTCCCGGCTCTGAATTCATGCCGGCTTTGTGCGGACTGGCGCAGCGCAAGGGGCTGTCGGTTTTCCTGTTCGGTGGCACCGAGCGCGTGAACGAAAGGGCGGCGGCAACGCTTCAGACCCAGTTTCCGGGGCTGGTCCTGGCCGGCCGACGTAACGGGTATGTGGAGCCGGCCAACATGGACGACCTGGTTCGGTCCATCAACGACTCCGGCGCATCCATCCTGTTTCTTGCCCTCGGTAGCCCGAAACAGGAATTGTGGATTGCCGAGTTCGGCCCTCGACTGACGGTCAGGATTTGCCAGGGCGTGGGTGGCACTTTCGATGTCATCGCCGGGGAAGTGAAACGTGCGCCGAGCCTGTTCCGTCGCTTCCACCTGGAGTGGTTCTACCGTCTGGTCACGAACCCGGCAAGAGCGAAGCGCCAGGCGTCGTTGCCGAAGTTCGCCTGGCTCTTCCTGACCGAGCAGCTCCTGGGGCGCGGAAGGCGCAAGCTTCACTGATTTTTCCAAAGCGCGCGACCCGAAAACCAATACCTGTGGCAGAGTAACGGCGGCCAAGCGAATCGAGCGCTGGCTCGTGCGGCGCCGAAAGTTGTCTCTCACGCCCGAGGATTACAGATGACGTCCGATGTACTGTCAGTCCCGAACGCCCGCTGGCGCGAAACGCCCGTGTTCTGGGTTGCCGTCTTGGCCGGCGTGGCGCTGGCCATCGTTCTCTGCCTCGATGGTATCAGCTACATGGTCGACTACTGGCTCGACCGCGAAGAATACAGCCACGGCATCCTCATCCCCTTCATTGCCCTCTACCTCATCTGGCAGAAGCAAGCCGAACTTGCGCGTCTCCCGTTCCTCGGCGCCTGGTCCGGCCTGGCGCTCACGCTCTTCGGTCTGGCCGTCTTCTATGCCGGCGAACTGAGCTCCCTGTACACCATCGTCCAGTACGGCTTCCTTATCCTTCTTTACGGCCTGGTGCTCAGCCTCACCGGCTGGCGGGCCTTCGTCATCGTGGCGATACCGCTGCTCGTGCTGAGCTTCATGATTCCGCTGCCGAACTTCCTCTACAACAATCTCTCGGCGAAGCTCCAGCTGCTGTCTTCCGAAATTGGCGTGGCGGTCATCCGGGCCTTCGGCATCAGCGTGTTCCTGGAAGGCAACGTCATAGATCTCGGCACCTACAAGCTCCAGGTGGTCGAGGCCTGCAACGGGCTGCGCTATCTCTTCCCCTTGATGACGCTGGGCTTCATCGTGGCCTACCTCTACCGGGCGGCCTTCTGGAAGCGGGCAATCATTTTCCTGTCCACCATGCCCATCACGGTGCTGATGAACAGCTTCCGCATCGGGGTCATTGGCGTGATGGTGGACCGCTGGGGCCAGTCCATGGCGGAGGGCTTTCTGCACGACTTCGAAGGCTGGGTCATCTTCATGGCCTGCTTCGCGGTGCTCTTCTTCGAGATGTGGCTGCTGATGCGCATCACCGGGGACCGCCGCCCGCTGCGGGAAGTCTTCGGTCTGGAGGCTCCGCCAGCCGCTGCGGCCGAGGCTGCAGGATCCAGCCAGACGCGGCCCATCCCGGCGCCGTTCCTGGCCTCCGTGGCCGTACTGGCGCTGGCCGTGGCGGCGGGCGTCGCGCTGCCGAAGCGGGATGAAGTGGCCCAGCCGCGCAAGGAGTTCAGTGAATTCCCGCTTGCGCTCGGCAACTGGCAGGGCAAGACAGAGCCTATGGAGCAGGTCTATATCGACGCCCTGAAGTTCACGGACTATGCGATGGCGAACTACCAGGACAGCGCCGGCCATGTCGTTAATTTCTACTCCGCCTACTACGCTTCCCAGCGCAAGGGGGAGTCGGTACATTCACCCAGGTCCTGCCTGCCGGGTGGCGGTTGGGAAATAGAGTCGCTGACCCAGCGCGAGATACCGGGGGTCGAGGTGGGCGGGGTGCCGCTGCGCGTCAACCGGGTGCAGATCAGCTACGGGGATCAGAAGCAGCTCGTCTATTACTGGTTCCAGCAACGGGGCCGGGTGATGACCAACGAATACCTGGTGAAGTGGAACATGCTGGTGGACGCGATTACGCGCAACCGAACGGATGGCGCGCTGGTGCGCCTGGTCATCCCGATGCGGGACGGGCAGAACATCGACGAGCTGGACGACGCGCTCGGCAACTTTGCCGGCGAAATCAGCGGGCTGTTGCCAGCCTACATCCCGAACTGAAGTAACGCAGGGCCCGGCAAGGATGCTCGCGAGCCTGGTATTCATTGTTGCGATGTTCAGCACCATGGTGCTGATTCCACCGCTGATGCGTCTGGCGGGGCGGCTGAACATCGTCGACCTGCCGGATCCGCGCAAGGTCCACTCGCACGCCATCCCACGCATCGGCGGCATTGCGATGATCGCCGCCGCGGTCGCGCTCATCCTGCTCTGGGCGCCGCACACGGCCCGCGTGCTGTGGTACGTCGCCGGGGTCGGTGTGATTGCCTTCTTCGGCGTGTGGGACGACCGCAGCGGCCTCGACTACCGCCTGAAGTTCCTGGGACAGCTGCTCGCCGTGCTGTGCGTGGTGTTCGGCGGGGACATCTACATCCGCTTCCTGCCGTTCAACGGCCTCGATCCGGTGAGCTATTGGGTTTCCGTGCCGCTGACCGTGTTCGCGCTGCTCGGCATCACGAACGCCATCAACCTCGCGGACGGCCTGGACGGGCTGGCCGGTGGCACCACCTTCATCAGCATCGCGGTCATCGGCTTGCTCGCCTTCATGGCGGAAGACTCGAACCTCCTCGTGCTGTGCACCGCCGTGCTGGGCGGCATCGTCGGCTTCCTGCGCTACAACACGCACCCGGCGCAGGTGTTCATGGGGGACGCCGGCAGCCAGTTCCTGGGTTTCTCGGCCGGCGTGCTGGTGCTTATCCTCACCCAGCAGACGAACCCGGCCATCAGCCCCATCATCCCCTTGCTGATCCTGGGCCTGCCCATCCTGGACACCCTGCTCGTGATGGGGCAGCGCCTCTACGAGGGCCGTTCTCCGTTCAAGCCGGACAAGAACCATATCCACCACAAGCTGCTGGCGCTGGGCTTCGACCAGTACGAGGCCGTGGGTATCATCTACGCAATCCAGGCCGTGATGGTCACCAGCGCGGTGTTCATGCGCTACGAGTCGGACTGGCTGAACGCCGGCTGGTTCGTCGGGTTGTGCGTGAGCATTCTCCTGCTGTTCCGGTGCGCGAACCGTGCCGGCTGGCGGGCGCACGCGCACCGCGGCGATGGCGGCGATTCCGGCCTCGCGCGCCTGGCCGCCATGGTGAAAAGGTCGGGTGCCCTGGTCCGACTGCCCCTGGTCTACATTGCCGTGGCGGTGCCGGGCTATCTGTTGTACGCCATGCTGCACATGGGTGCGGTGCCTATGGACGCGATGCTCACGCTGTCCGGCATGCTGCTGTTCATGGTCCTGCTCATCAGCTTCGCCGGCTGGCGTCCGTGGATCACCATTGTCGACCGGATCATCATCTGCACCACCATCACGGCCAGTGTCTACTACGGGCTGAGCGGGGAAGCGAGCCCCACCGCGCGCTTGAGCTTCGAGAACGGCATGTTCGTAGGGTTGGTGCTCGCGATCATCCTGCTCTACCGCTACTCGAAGAGCAGGAGCTTCAAGGTCAGCACCATGGATTTCCTGGTGGTGTTCGCGGTGATGGTGCTGCCTAATCTACTGGGAGAGGGCGCGGAGCAGACGATACTCAGCGAGGTCGCCACCAAGGCCGTCATCCTCTACTACGCGACCGAACTTGCGATTGCGCAGAGCCCGGCCCGGCCGCGAACCGTGCGGGCGGTGGTGGCGGCGCTGCTGGCCGTGTTCGTGGGCAGGGTCCTGCTGGCTTAGACTAAAGGGGCGGGGCGGATGAGGGCGATGCGCTGATCCACCGGGGCACCAACCAATCCACGAGGTTCCAGCGTGACCAGAAGAAAAACCGCCCTCATCACCGGCGTCACCGGCCAGGACGGCGCTTATCTTTCCGAATTCCTGCTGAAGAAGGGCTACGAGGTCCACGGCATCAAGCGGCGCTCGTCCAGCTTCAACACCGGGCGCATCGACCACATCTACCAGGACCCGCACGAGACCGGCCGGCACTTCACGCTGCATTACGGGGACCTGACGGACGCCACCAACCTCATCCGTATCGTGCAGCAGGTGCAGCCGGACGAAATCTACAACCTCGCCGCGCAAAGCCACGTGGCGGTGTCCTTCGAAACACCGGAATACACCGCCAACTCCGACGCGCTGGGCACGCTCCGGCTGCTGGAGGCCATCCGTATCCTGGGGCTGGAGAAGAAGACCCGCTTCTACCAGGCGTCCACCAGCGAGATGTTCGGCAAGGTGCAGGAGATTCCGCAGAAGGAAACCACGCCGTTCTACCCGCGCAGCCCCTACGGCGCGGCGAAGGTCTATGCCTACTGGATAGTGGTGAACTACCGCGAGGCCTACGGCATGTTCGGCTGCAACGGCATCCTGTTCAATCACGAGTCGCCCATCCGCGGCGAGACCTTCGTCACCCGCAAGATTACCCGCGCGGTGGCCCGCATCAGCCTGGGCCTGCAGGACTGCTTCTACCTCGGCAACCTCGACTCCCTGCGCGACTGGGGCCATGCCCGCGACTACGTGAAGGCCATGTGGCTGATGCTGCAGCAGGACGAGCCGGACGACTACGTGGTGGCCACCGGCAAGCAGATTTCCGTGCGTGACTTCGTGAATGCCGCCTTCAGGGAAGTGGGCATCGAAATCGAATGGCGCGGCAGCGGCGTGCACGAACACGGCGTGGACCGCGCCAACGACCGCGTGCTGGTGCGGGTGGACCCCCGTTATTTCCGGCCGACGGAAGTCGACACCCTGCTGGGGGACCCCGCCAAGGCCAAGGCCCGGCTGGGCTGGGAAGCGGAAACGCCGCTCGAAGAGATGGTGCGCGAGATGGTCGAGGAAGACCGGCGCGACGCGGAGAAGGACGAAATGTGCAAGCGCGAAGGCTTCCGCGTCTTCGACTACTACGAGTAAGCGGGGGCAGGCCAGCGTGGACGTCGAATCGAAAATCTTCATCGCCGGCGCGCGCGGCATGGTCGGCTCGGCCATCGTGCGGGCGCTGCAGGCGCAGGGTCATAGGCGCCTGCTGACGCCGGGCCGCGATACGCTGGACCTCAAGCAACCCGAGGCCGTGCGCGCCTTCTTCGCGCGCGAGCAGCCGGAGCACGTGTTCGTGGCGGCGGCGAAGGTGGGCGGCATCCTCGCCAACAACAGCTACCCGGCCGATTTCCTGTACGACAACCTCATGATCGAGGCGAACCTCATCCACGCCGCGCACGAGGCTGGCGTGAAAAAGCTGCTGTTCCTCGGCAGCACCTGCATCTACCCCAAGCTCGCCCCTCAGCCGCTGAAGGAGGAATACCTGCTCTCCGGGCCGCTCGAACCCACCAACGAGTGGTACGCGGTGGCGAAGATCGCGGGGATCAAGCTGTGCCAGGCCTACCGCCGCCAGCACGGCTGCCACTTCATTTCGGGCATGCCCACCAACCTGTACGGCCCGCACGACAACTACGACCTGCAGAGCTCGCACGTGATGCCGGCGCTGATTCGCAAGTTCCACGAGGCGAAGATGGGCGGGGCGCCGACGGTCACCGTCTGGGGCTCCGGCAGGCCGCTGCGCGAGTTCCTGCACGTGGACGACTGTGCGGAAGCCTGCGTCTTCCTGATGAACCACTATGATGGCGAAGAGCACGTGAACATCGGGGTGGGGCAGGACCTGAGCATCCTCGACCTCGCGCACCTCGTGGCGCGTGTGGTCGGCTTCGAGGGCGAACTGGTGTTCGATGCGTCGAAGCCGGACGGCACGCCGCGCAAGCTGGTGGACACGACGAAGATCAATGCGCTGGGCTGGCGCCCTCGAATCGGCCTGGAGGAGGGGATACGCATGGCGTATGCCTGGTTCAGGGAGCACGTGGCACGCCAGTAGCCTGCGCGCGAGTCTTCACGTCTGTCGCGGAGGGTGGTAAGGCAGCTCGGCGCAACGCCAGCTGACGCGTCCCTCACCCCAGCCGCTCCTGCGAATCGCCAAGCGATTTCAAGCCGAGCACCTCACCAACGCGTCCTTCCAATGGGACGCGCAGCGCCTCCTCCACGTGGTCCAGCCATTCGAGCGGACCCGCCGCAACACATCGACCTGACGGTGCCGAGCGGGCAGCGCCTCATTCCTCGGCGCCATTTTCCAGTACGCGGTGCTTGAAGCGACGGCCGTCGGGCGAGCTATTCCCCCAGTTCGAATGAGCTTGATTCAATGTATTTTTAAAGATATAAAATAAATACATCTTAAGCGCCATAATCAAGAACACGGCCTGTGCAGGCGTCCGGACGCTTTCGATGCTGGTTCGGTCGGGGGGCTGGACAGAGGGCGCACCCCTCTATGCCGAAGGGCGTGCACGAATGACTCTCCCCGCTCCGACCAGGTACATCGTCCACCTCGTGAGGAGCTCCATCATGTCGCCGTCCGTCGCCAAACCATCCCTTCCTGTGTCGTCGTTTTATGCGGCTCACCTGTTTGCGGTCACGACCCTGGCGCTGCTTGCTCTCTTCACTAGTGTCGGGGTTCGGGCTGAATCCCGCGAGTTCGAGATGACCATCGAGGACACGCGCATAACGCTGGTCGACAAGCAGGACTTCCACACCTTCGCCTTCAATGGACAGGTGCCGGGCCCGCTCATTCACGTCAAGGAGGGCGATGAGGTCACGATCAATGTCATGAACCTCACGTCGCTGCCTCACACCATTCATTGGCATGGCCTCCTCCAGCGGGGCACCTGGCAGAACGACGGCGTGCCGGGCGTGACCCAGGAAGCGATAAAGCCGGGCGAGGATTTCACCTACCGCTTCGTGGCCGCGCCGTCCGGCACCATGTGGTACCACTGTCACGTCAACGTCAATGAGCACGTCGCCATGCGCGGCATGTGGGGACCGCTCATCATCGATCCGCGCGAGCCGCGGCCGATCGAGAACTCCGTCACGCGCGACTTCATCCTCATGCTGTCGGACTGGGACAGCAAATGGTCCGACAAGCCGGGCTACGGCGGCGTCCCTGGTGACGTATTCAACTTTTTCACCATCAACGGCAAGGCCTATCCCGACAGCCAGCCACTGCTGGTGAAGAAGGGTGACGTGCTGCGCCTGCGCCTGATTGGCGCGGGCGAGCTCATCCATGCGATCCACATCCACGGGCACGTGTTCAAGGTGGCGTTCAAGGATGGACATCCACTGCCCGCACCGTATGACGCGGACACGATCCTCGTCGGGCCGGGCGAGCGCTACGACCTGATCTTCGAGGCCGACAATCCGGGGCTGTGGATGGTGCATGACCACGTCGATTCGCACACCGTCAACGGCGAGAAGCCCATGGGCGGGCTCATGACCGTCATCCAGTACACCGAGATTGACACGGCCCAGACCGCCTACGAGTGGAAAGACAAGCAGTTCCAACCCGACTTCTTCTACGAGGAGTCTCTGAAGCTGCCCTACGGGCTGCACACACCCGCCCTGTTCAAGGGCACCGCGATCCAGTGAAGAAGAGGAGACGCGCCATGCGCCAGTTCCTGCCCGTTCTCCTGTTGGTCTCCTCGGCGGCACTGGCCGCCGATGGCCCGCAGGTACTGCAACAACAGTGCGCCGAATGCCACGCGCTGAAGGCGCCCACCGAGACCACGCTCGATCGGCTGTGGTCCCGCAGGGGACCAGATCTTCATTACGCCGGTGACAAGTTCCAGCGGGAGTGGTTGGTCGGCTGGCTCGAGGCGCCAACGCGTATCCGCCCGGCCGGGGAGTTCTATCGGCACCACGTGAAGGATGGTCCCGAAGGCGACGTCGTGGACGAGGCCTCATTGCCCGCGCATCCCAAGCTCGATCACGAAACCGCCGAGGCCGTCGCCGACGCGCTGCTGGGGCTGCACGCGAAGGGGCTGGTGGAGAGCGGCGCCTACAAGGGCGCGACAGTCAGCTCCACCATGGGGGCGATGTTCTTCGGCAAGCTCCGCGGCTGCGCCGCCTGTCATCAGGATGCGCCCGGCAAGGGCGGCCTGTCGGGGCCGGAACTCTACACGGCCAACAGCCGGCTCAACGCGGACTACGTCTACAGCTACATCAAGAAGCCCCAGGCCTTCGATCCGCACGTGTGGATGCCGGACGCCGGCCTCGGTGAGAGCGATCTGCAGCGCCTGACCGGCTACCTCATGCAACTGAAGAGCGGAGCGAAGCAATGAATCAATACATCGCGCACTGTGTGCTCGCCTTGTGCCTGTTGCCGCTGGCCGCCACGGCCAGTAGCGCCTACCCGCAGGCGGAGCGCAACTACGACACCTACTGCGTGCAGTGCCACGGCGTGCACCGCGACGGAAAGGGCATCAATGCAGCGCAGATGTCGGTGCAGCCGCGGGATCACACCGACAGCAAGGCCATGACCGATGTGCCGGACGAGGAGATGTTCAAGGCCATCAAGGAGGGCGGGCTGGCGGTCAACAAGTCCATCCTCATGCCGGTGTGGGGCAAGGTACTCGGTGACGAAGAGATTCACGAACTCGTTGCCTACCTGCGCGAGATCTGCAAGTGCGGCAAGTGAGCGCGCGCCGCGCAATTCATGACAAGCAATACAAGGGGGAAGAAATGAATCGTTATTTTCAACTGTCGCTGGCGGCGGGCTTCACACTCCTCGCCGCGCTGCCGCTGGCGGCCGGCGCCGAGGTGGTCAAGGTGACCCTGTCCAGCAAGGAGGTCGACCTGCCCATAGACAACAAGGGCACCACCTACAAGGCCTGGACCTTCGAGGGCAAGATCCCGGGTCCGGTGGTGCGGGTGAAGGAGGGCGATACCGTCGAATTCACCCTCATCAACGACAAGACCAACAAGAACTCCCACTCCATGGACTTCCATGCCGCGCGCGCGGACGTGGTGACGGACTTCGCGCCGATCAAGCCCGGCGAAAGCAAGCAGTTCACCTTCACTGCTGACTATCCCGGCGCGTTCTTCTACCACTGCGGCGCGGATCCGATGATGCAGCACATCGCGCGCGGCATGTTCGGCCTGATCATCGTCGATCCGAAGGATCCAGCGGCCATGCCGAAGCCGGACCGCGAGTACGTGCTGGTGCAGTCCGAGCTCTATCCCAATCCAGAGGATCGCGAAGCCATGATGGCCAACAAGTGGTCCAACGTGATGTTCAATGGCGGCGTCTTCAAGTACGACCCCGTGCACGACTCCAACGCCACGCGCTGGCTGCAGGCCAAGCCTGGCGAGCGCGTGCGGGTGTATTTCGTCAACGCCGGGCCGAACGAGTTCTCGTCCTTCCACCCCATCGCTGGCATCTGGGACAAGGTCTGGCCGAGTGGCAATCCGCAGAACGAGATGACCGGCATGCAGAGCTTCACCGTAGGGCCGGGCGACGCCGCGATCTTCGATCTCATCTCCCCGAAGGCGGGCGCCAACGCCATCGTCAGCCATTCGCTGAAGCAGGCGCTGACCGGCGCCATCGCCGTCATCATGTTCAGCGAGGATGCGGATCCGAACATGGGGCACGGCGAACAGATCGTGGTGCGTTGATCGTCCATGCAGTGCAAGGGGGGATCACGGGGTCCGGGCTGGGCGCCGCTGCTCGCGTTGTGCCTGCTGGCCGGTGGGCTTCCGCCGGCCGCACCGGCGGCGGCAGGCGAGGGGGATGAGCACGGCCACCACCATGCCGTCGGCGCGGCCCACGCGCGTTATACCTGTCCCATGCACCCGCAGGTGAGTGCCGAGGAACCGGGACGTTGTCCGATCTGCGGCATGAACCTCGCGCGCGCGCCGGACGGCGACGAGCAGGCGGCCGCCCCGGCGGCTGATTCGCTCGCCACCGTGCGCATCACGTCGCGTGCCGCGCAGGTGCTGGGCCTGCGCACGGCGCCGGTCGAGGCGCGTGTCATCGCGGAGCGCGTCGCGACGTGGGCGAGGGTCGTGGCCGACGGCGACAATGAACGGGTGGTGTCCGCCCCGGCCGGGGGCTGGGTTCGCGCGCTGCACGTCACCGAAGTCGGCGCGCAGGTGATCGACGGCGCGCCGCTGTTCGACCTCTACTCTCCGGAGTTGCAGCAGCGGCAGCGCGACTACATCGACACCCTCAACCGTCGCGACCAGATGCTGGCCACGCTCAGCAGCCTGGAGGGGCAGAACGGCCAATTGCTCGCGAGCCTCGCCCGCGAGCGCAAACGCCAGCGCGACGCGCTGCTCGAACTCGGTATCGCGCGCGCTTCGCTTGACGACATCGAGCGCCTGCGGCGAGTGCGCGACGGTCTCACAGTGGTTGCCGGCGGCAGTGGGCAGCTCACGTCGCTCGAGGCGCGCGTGGGACAGGCGGTCGCGCCCGGCGAGGCGCTCTATCGCCTGGTCGATACGCGGCACGTGGTGCTGCAAGTGATGATGAGTCCGGGGCAGCGCGCATCGCTGCGCGCACCGGTCGAGCTGTACGTGGAGGACGGCGAGGTCCCGCAGCCGGTATCGCTCGACGAGGTGGTGTTCGATCCACGCGCGCAGGGCTATGGGCTGCGGGCCGTGGCGGCCGGGCTGGGCGCACGCTTGCCCGGTGAAGTGCTTGCCGTCACGCTGCGCGGCGCGTCGGTCAGCCTGCCGGCCGTGCCGCGCTCGGCCGTGATCGCAGACGGCACGGGTGCCTTCGTGGTAATCGCCGGCAAGCGTTCCGCCTACCAACTCAGGCGCGTGCACGCCGCCGTGCGCGACGATGCCTGGGTGGGCGTCGAGCGAGGTCTCGCCCCAGGCGAGCAGGTGGTGATCGACGGGCAGTATCTGCTGGACGCGGCGGCAACCCTGAGCTCGAGCTTCGACCCCGCGGGCGAGCACTGACGGGTGTCGCTCGCCGCCGTCATCGCGTGGTCCGTGCGCGCGCGCCACCTGGTGATTGCGGTGACGCTGCTGCTTGCCTTCGTCGGCACCCTGGCTTTGCGTCATGCGCCACTGGACGCACTTCCCAACATCGCCGAGCCGCAGGTCATCGTGCGTACCGCCTATCCCGGGCGAACGCCCGAGCAGGTGGAGCGCGAAGTCGGCTACCCGCTGGCGACCGCACTGTCCGCAGTGCCGGGCGCGACCGCGGTGCGCGGCGTGTCGATGTACGGTGAATCCTTCCTGTACGTGGTGTGCGCAGCGGGCGTGGACGCCGAGGCCGCGCGAGTGCGGGTCGCGCAGCGCCTGCAGGAAGCGCAGCCACGTCTCCCAGTCGGTGTGACGCCGACCCTGGGGCCGGATGCCAGCGGCGTCAGCTGGGTGTTCCAGTACGTGCTGGTGGCCACGGACGCCGACCGCTCACCGGGCGCGCTGCGCGCGCTGCAGACCGATTACCTCGCGCCCGAACTGCAGAGCCTCGCGGGTGTCGCCGAGATCGCCACGGTCGGCGCGGAAGCGCGTGAGTTTCGCGTCGATCTCGACCCGCGCCGGGCGCTCGCCCATGGCGTCGCGCCGCAGGCGATTGCCGCGGCGATCGCCGACGCGAATGTTTCTGCCGGCGGCGGCGCGATCGACATCGGCCAGCGGCGCGTGGTGGTTACCGCCGACAATCGCCTGCGCGACCTCGACGAATTGCGCGGCGTGCCGCTGCTCGACGGCGGCGGTGCGCTGCGCCTCGAAGATATCGCACAGGTCAGCGAGGGCCCGGCGGCGGCTGCGGGCTACACCGACCTGGATGGGCGCGGCCCGGTTACCGGCGGCATCGTCATCGCGCGCCAGGGCGAGAACGTGCTGGACGTTACCACGCGGGTCAAGGCGCGGCTGGCCGAACTGGCGCGCGGCTTGCCGCCCGGCGTGCGCGTCGAGCCGGTCTACGATCGCTCGACCCTGATCGTCGATGCGCTCGGCAATCTGCGCGGTCGTCTGCTGGAGGAAGTCGTCGTGGTGTTCGCGGTGTGCCTGCTGCTGCTCGGCTCGTGGCGCGCGGCCGGCGCGGCGGCGCTCGTGCTGCCGGCGGGCCTTGGCGTCGCGGCGCTGGCCCTCGCCTGGCAGGGCGTGGAGCTCAACATCATGTCGCTCGGCGGTGTCGCGATCGCGCTCGGTGCGATGACCGACGCCGCGATCGTCATGACGGAGAACGCCACACGGCGTCTTGGCCAGCGAGGCGCGGGTGAGACCCGGCTCGAAACCATCGCGCGGGCCGCGGTCGAAGTCGGCCCTGCGCTGTTCTGGTCGCTCCTGCTGATAACCCTTTCGTTCCTGCCGGTGCTGCTGTTCAGCGGCCGCGAAGGGCGTTTGTTCGCCCCGTTGGCGCTGACCAAGACCTGGCTGATGGCCATTGCCTGCGCGCTGGCCGTGACGCTTACGCCGGCCCTGCTCGCGGTGCTGGTGCGCGACGGCGACGACGAGGCGCGCAGCGCCTGGCTGCGGCGGCTGCAGGAAGCCTACCGCGCGCTGCTCGAGGCGACGCTTGCGCGGCCGCGTACCCTGGCGGCGCTGGCCGTGCTCGCGTTGCTGTCGGTGCTGTGGCCGTTGTCGCGCATGGGCGCCGAGTTCATGCCGCCACTCGACGAGGGCGACCTGCTCTACATGCCGACCACCGCGCCCGGCATGACCGCGACCCACGTGCGCGAACTGCTGCGTCGTACTGACGCCCTGATCGGCGAACTGCCCGAGGTCGAGCGCGTGTTCGGCAAGGCCGGGCGCGCCGACACGGCGACCGATCCCGCGCCGCTCGCGATGCTCGAGACGACCATACGCCTGAAGCCACGCGCCGAGTGGCGGCCCGGCAAGACCACGGCGGACCTGGTCGCCGAACTCGACGACAAGCTGCGGCTGCCGGGGCTGTTGAACAGCTGGGGCTACCCGATACGCACGCGGATCGCGATGCTGTCGAGCGGCGTGAAGACGCCGATCGGCCTGCGCGTCAGCGGGCCGGACTGGCGCGCCGCGGAACAGGCCGCCGTCGCCGCCGCCGCCGCGCTTGCCGATCTGCCGGACGTGCGCAGCGCCACGGCGGCGCGCGCCGGCCGCGGTGAATATCTCGATCTGCGCCTCGACCGGCACCGCGCCGCCGCGTTCGGTCTTGACGCTGCGGCGCTCGGGCGCTTCGCCGCGTTGTTGACCGGCGCTGAAGCGGTGGCCACGGTCAGTGGCGAGGGCGCGGAACGCATCCCCGTCACGCTGCGGGTGGCGCCTGATCTGCGCGCATCGATAGCCGCGTTGCGCGAACTGCCCCTGGTCACGGCCGACGGCGCGGTACCGCTGGCAGCCGTGGCGACGCTGGACCGTCGCCAAGGGCCGAGCGAGATCATGAGCGAGGGCGGTCGGCCGGTCAGCTACGTGTACCTGGACGTCGCGCGTGGCGACGCGAAGCGCCTGATGGACGCCGCCGCGCCCCGCCTTGCGGCGCTGGCCCTGCCCGCCGGCGTGTCCATCGCCTGGGTCGGCGAGCACCAGGACTATGCGCGCGCCATGCAGCGGCTATGGCTCGTCGCGCCGGTGGCCGTGCTCGCGGTGCTGGCGATGCTGTACGCCGTGTTCCGGGATTTCGCGCGGGTCGCGCTGATTCTGTTCACCCTGCCGTTCGCGCTGGTCGGCGGCCTGTGGCTGGTGCACCTGTGCGGCTTCCAGTTCTCGATCGCGGTGGCGGTGGGACTCATCGCGCTGGCCGGCGTTGCCGCCGAGTTCAGCGTGGTGATGGTGCTCTATCTCGACAATGCAGTGCGCGAGGCCGGGCCGGCGCTGCCAGCCGGGGCGTGGCGCGGCGCGGTGCTGGCGGGCGCCGTGCAGAGGCTGCGGCCCAAGCTCATGACGGTCATGGTGATCAGCGCGAGCCTCGTGCCGATCATGCTGTCCGACGCCGTCGGCTGCGACGTCATGCAGCGCATCGCGGCGCCGATGCTGGGCGGCATGCTGAGCGCGCCGCTGGTGTCGATGCTGCTGCTGCCGGTCATCTATCACTACTGCCTGCGCGCCCGGCCCGAGGCCGCGGGCGCACCGGGGACGGCGCCTCCGCCGTCAGGATCGCCTGCCGCATGGACCGGCTCTCCACCAGGTCCTGCACGCTAAATGCGGCGAGATGGTCGAGGAAGGCGCGCTGCGCGCCCCGTAGCACGTTGCGCAACGCGCAACGCGGCATCAGCGGGCAGTCGCCGCTGTAGCCATCCGCCAGGCATTCGAGCACGGCGACGGTTTCCTCGCAGCGCTCCACCACCTCGCCGAGATTGATCTGCCCCGGATCGCGCGCGAGGCGCATGCCGCCTCCCTTGCCCCGCACGGTTTCGATGTAGCCCGCCTGCGCGAGGCGATGCACGACCTTCATCAGGTGATTGGAGGAAATGCGGTAGCTGCGCGCGAGCTCCGCGATGGTGGTGAGCCCCTCCTGTTTGCAGCTCAGGTACATCAGCACCCGCAGGCAGTAGTCGGTGAAGCGCGTCAGTTGCATGGTGGTGGCTCTTCCTGGTCGGTCCTGGACGCAGTATCAGCGATGCCAACGGGGGCGGGCACCGGCACTCCGGCTGCCGCCGGTTCGGCGCGCGGCACGCTGGACAGCACCATCGACACCTCGCGCCGACGCAGTTCGCAGACAGGCGTTCGCTACGACGCCATGGGCGGGTTCCCGTCGGTACAGAGCATGAAAGACGGCAGCTCCATTATCGTGCACGTACTTCCAATGTACAGCAGGCCTCACGTGCGAACGCGGCTGAGCGGGACATGTGCCCACGCTGCTAAAGTAGGCGCAGGGATGCGCTGCCACCTTGCACCTGGTGGAGCGCTCGAGAGCACACACAGGAGTCCGACGCATGAGCGCGAAAACCGGTCGTAACGATCCCTGTCCCTGCGGCAGTGGCAAGAAAGCGAAGCACTGCCACGGGGTGGACGGCCCGACCGAGGCCGAGGTGTCAGACTCACCCGACCGGGTGGTCAGCAAGGCGCTCGACTGGCTCGAGCAACGCCATCTGAAGGCCGTGCGCGATTCGTTTTCGGACTTCGTGTTCAATGATCTCTGGCCCGAGCAGGGGCCGGCGCCGGAGGAGCTCGACGCGCGCGTCCTGGATGCGCTGATGCAGATGCTTCATGAAGTCTGGTTCGCCAGCGGGGACATCAGGCTCGGTACGCGCCACCACCGGGTGGTCGAACTCGTGCGTGGTGCGCTGGGCGCCAAGCTCGCGCCGGACGAGATCGCGTACCTGAATGAACTGGAAGCCAACTGGCATCGGCTCTACCGGGTGCTCGAGCGCGCGCCGGATGGGGCCTGCATGCTGATGGATGCGCTGGACCTGAGCGCCGAACCGCTGCGCGTCGAAGCCCCGGAACTGGCCAGTGGCCCGGCCCCGGGCACGCTCATGGGCGCGCGGATAATCACGGTCGGCGGGCGTCGGGTGACCTCCGGCGTCTGGTTCGAATTCCCGCTCACCTGTGACATCCGGGCGCTGAATTTCGTCACCGAGGTGGCCGCCCACGAATACGGGGAGGAGGAAGACCGCGCCTTCGCCATCGAAGCCGAAATCGCGACCTGCTGGATAGAGTCGATGCTGGAGAATCTGCACGCCGCCAGTCCTGCGGCCAACGACGAGGACGGCGAAGGCGACGACGAGACCTGGAATGAGGACGACGGGCTCTCCATCGCGGACCACTACGAGGTGCTGGACGACGCCCGGCTGACCCGCATCCTCGACGCATGCCCTGAGTTGGCTGCATCCCCCGCCGGCGGCTGGACACTGGGGACAGATGACCAGCCCTGGTTCGAAGTCGAGATCCTGCGGGCCACGGGGCCCGCGCGCCTCGAGGTGCACTACGGCAGCGCCGACGACGCGCAGCGCAGGCGGCCCTGGTTCGAGGAACTGGCGGGCGACGCCGTGCGTTTCCTGAACCGCGAGATCATCGACCCCCTGGCCGCGCTCGACGAAGAGATCCTCGAGCAATTCGGCGATCTGCCACCGGAGCTGATGGCGCGTCTTGCCTTGGGGGTGCGGCCGGAATTCGAGCCCGATTGGCTGGACGAGCCGCTGCCCGAACTGGACGGCGCGTCGCCGCTGGAAGCCGCGAAGACCAGGGCCGGCGCGGCGAAGCTGAGGAAACTGCTGCTGGCGCTGGAGGCGGACGAGGCGGAATTCGCGCGCAAGAATTCGGTGCAGCCTTTCCCCATGCAGTTCCTGTGGGACAGCGTGGGCCTGGACCGATGAGGTCGCGGCAGGGCGGCGGCCCTGCTTGATCCTGTTACAGTCTTTTAACAATACGACCGGTAAAATTGCCTCCCAACTTCGCATTGCAGGATCCGACATGCGTCTGAAAAAAATCGCGTTCATGCTCCTTGTCGCCTCGCTTGCCGCTTGCGGGGGCGCGGAGGACCGCAAGGCCGCCTACATGGAAAAGGGGCAGGCCCTGTACGACGCCGGTGACTACGACAAGGCGCGGCTGGAGTTCAAGAACGTCCTGCAGATCGATCCCAAGGACATTCCCTCGCGCTACATGCTGGCGCAAACGCTGGAAAAGCTGCAGGACTGGCGCGGTGCGGCGGGCCACTACCTGGGTATCATCGAGGCGGACCCTACGCATCGTGAAGCGCTGTCCCGCATGGGCCAGATCTACCTGCTCGGCCGCAATGCCGAGGAAGCCGGCAAGCTGGCGGACAAGCTGCTGGCGCTGAACGCGAAGGATCCGGACGGCCTCACGCTCCGCGCCGGCATCAAGGCGCTGAACAAGGATGTCGACGGCGCGCTCGCCGACGTCAAGGCGGCGCTGGACGCGCAGCCCGGCCACGTCAACGCGTCGGCGCTGCTGGCGTCGCTGTACCTGCAGACCGGCAAGCCCGACGAGAGCATCGCGGTGCTGAAGACGGCGCTGGAGAAAGATCCGAAGAACACGACGGTGCAGGCCCTGCTGGCGCGGGTCTACACCCAGCTCGGCAAGAAGGACGAGGCGGAAAAACTCTTCCGGGACATCATCGCGGCTGATCCGGACACCCTGGGGCACCGCCTGCGCCTCGCGCAGTTTCTGCTCGAGGCCGAGAAGCTTGACGACGCGGAGGCCGTGCTGACGCAGGCCGTCGCCGACATCACCAAGGTGCCGAAGGACGCGAACACCGCGAAGCTCAGCCTTGTCGAGTTCCAGGCCAAGGCGCGCAGCGCGGACAAGGCCATCGCCACGCTGAAGGGCATGGTCGACAAGGAACCCGGGAATTTCGAACTGCGGGCCGCGCTCGCAAAGCTCTACGAAGCGGCGCAGAAGCCGGACGAAGCGATCGCCACCTACGACAGCATCATCGCGGCTGCCGAGGAGCCGAATTCGCCGCAGGCGCTGAGCGCGAAGACCCGCAAGGCGGTGGTGCTGGCCCGCAAGGGTGACGGCGCCGGCGCCAAGACGCTGGTGGAGGAAGTGCTGAAGGAGAACCCGCGCGACCAGGACGCGCTGGTGCTGCGCGGCACGCTGGCGCTGGATGGCGGCGACCCCGCCGCGGCCATCGCGGACTACCGTGCCGCGCTGAAGGACAACCCGAACTCCCCGGACGTCTCGCGCCTGCTGGCGCGCGCCCACCAGGCGAACAAGGAACCCCAGCTCGCGATCGACACCCTGCTGAAGGCGGCCGACGCGAACCCCGCCGCGCTGCAGTTGCGCGGCGACCTGGCGAACCTGTACTCGCAGCAGCAGAACCTCGAGGCGGTGATCGGGCAGCTGGACGAGGTGCTGAAGCAGGATCCGAACAACCGTCCGGCCCTGGAGGGCAAGTTCAAGACTTACGTCTACCAGAAGAACTGGACCAAGGCCATGGAGGTCGCGGACCAGCTGAAGACGCTGCTGCCGAACGACCCGGTCGGCTTCTATTTCGCGGGCCTGGTGGACCAGGCGCAGCAGAAGCTGCCGGAAAGCATCGAGCAGTTCGAGTCCGCGCTGGCCGTGGCGCCGGACGCCGTGCAGCCGCTGTCCCAGCTGGTGAAAAGCCACCTCGCAATGAACAAGCGTGACGTCGCCGAGAAGCGGCTGGCCGAGGTGCTGGAGCGCAACCCGAAGAACTTCGTCGCGAACAACCTGCTGGGTGAGCTGCAGTTGACCAGCAAGCGCTTCGAGGAAGCGAAGAAGTCCTTCGAAACCGCGCTGGTGTCGAACGACAAGTGGGCCATCCTCTATCGCAACCTCGCCACTGCCAAGCTCGCGCTGAAGGACGAGGACGGCGCGCTGAAGACCATGGAGGAGGGCATCGAGAAGACCGGCGGCTCCTCGCTGCTGGTGACTGGGCTTGCCACCTACCTGGAAAAGGCCGGCAAGCTGGACCAGGCCATCGCGCAGTACGAGAAGGTCCTGAAGGAGGACCCGAAATCGCTGCTGGCCGCGAACAATCTCGCGATGCTGCTCATCGAGTACAAGACAGACGACGCCTCGCGCCAGCGCGCGCGTGAACTGTCGAAGATGCTGTCGGACAGCACCGAAGCCGCCTACCTTGATACGGTGGGCTGGGTCGAATACAAGTTCGGCGACTACCAGAAGGCCAGCGAGTACCTGGAGAAGGCGGTCCAGGCGGCGCCCGACGCCGCCCTGATCCGCTTCCACCTAGGCATGGCCTACGTGGGCCTCGGCAACAAGGTGCTCGCCAAGGACAACCTGAAGCAGGCGGTCGACGCGAACATCGAGTTTAAGGGCCTGAACCAGGCGAAGGCGGAGCTGGAGAAGCTGTAAGACCCTCGCCCGACCGATTCACCTCGGCCGCTTGCGGAAGAGGTGGAGATCAATTGTTCACCTCTCCCGTTCCGGGAGAGGTCGACGCCGAAGGCGGCGGGTGAGGGTCGCGTCAGGCGGCGCTGCGCCATTCTGAAACGCCCCCCACGCGTCCGCTGCGCGGCCGACTCCTCCCGGGGCGGGGGAGGCGAAGATCGCGCGTCATCTTTTCGCGCACGGGCGCGACGAAAATCTTTCGTCGGGCTTCAAAATAAAATTACATCCCCCTGATAAATAAAATAAACTGGAACCTGAACCTCGTTCTGGAACCGTTTGCCCCGATGTCCATTGCCCGCCCGAAAAAGCTGGGTGTCCTCCTGCTCGGCGCACTGTCGTGCGCGAACAGCGGGGCGGCCGAATTCGAGCTGCAGGGTGCGGTGGCCGCCGAGTCGCGCGTGTTCTTCGAAAGCGCGCAGTACCCGGGCCAGCACGGCCTGAATGGCTCACTTTCGCTGCAGCCCGAGTTCTACTGGGCGTGGGAAGAGGGGGCGCAGAGCTTTCTGTTCACGCCGTTCGTGCGCGTGGACCAGGGCGACTCCCGGCGCTCGCACGTGGACTTGCGCGAACTGACCTGGCTGGTCGCGCGCGACACCTGGGAGTTCAGAGCTGGGATGAGGCGGGTGTTCTGGGGCGTCGCCGAGTCGAACCACCTGGTGGACATCATCAACCAGACCGACCTGGTGGAGAACCCGGACACCGAAGACAAGCTGGGGCAGCCCATGCTGAACCTGGCGCTGGTCCGTGACTGGGGCACGCTCGACCTGTTCGTTCTGCCGGGTTTCAGGGAGAGGATTTTTCCTGGTAAATCAGGGCGCTTACGGTCACAACCTCGAGTGGATACGAGCTCTGCGCGCTATGACTCCGCCGCTGGCGACAAACACGTGGACGCCGCGATCCGCTACTCCCACAGCGTCGGCAACCTCGATATCGGGATCTATCACTTCCGGGGTACGAGCCGCGAACCGCGGCTGCTGCCTGCGCTGACACCGAGCGGCGAACGGGTGCTGACGCCCTACTATGACCAGATCAACCAGACCGGTCTCGACGCGCTGTACACGTGGCAGAGCTGGCTGTTCAAGCTGGAGGCCCTGCATCGCACGGGGCAGGGCGAGGGTTTCGCGGCGGCCGTGGCCGGCTTCGAATACACGTTGGTCGGTATTCTTGGCAGCGCCCTCGACCTTGGCCTGCTCACCGAACTGCACTATGACGAGCGGAACGAGCGCGCGCTGACGCCCTTCAACCGCGACGTGTTCGCGGGCGTGCGCCTGGCCATGAACGATGTCGACAGCACCAGCATCCTGGCCGGCGTGCTCAGCGATCTGAACGGCAACGGGCATTTCTTCAACGTCGAGGCCAGCCGCCGGTTCGGGGACCGCTGGCGGCTGGAGGCGGAACTGCGTGTCTTCCACGACACCGAGACGGGCGACCTTCTGCATTTCGTCGACCAGGACGACTACCTGGGGCTGGAACTGGCGCGGCATTTCTAGGCTGCGCGCGAGTTCCAATGGACTTTAGGTAGTTAAGATAAATTATTGTTATTAGAAAAATGCTGGATATTTATACGGTTCCTGGCCCGCAG
>Ga0255182_1000686_pt1 | contig 20346 bp, 13 predicted proteins | sample Atl_UVDOM_RepA_8_FD_188420 | JGI IMG/M metagenome (GOLD analysis project Ga0255182, IMG submission 188420) | Freshwater microbial communities from Altamaha River, Georgia, United States - Atl_UVDOM_RepA_8d | ecosystem: Environmental > Aquatic > Freshwater > River | place: USA: Georgia...
GTTTACACGGCAACAAGAGGTGGCACTTCAAGTGATTATTATTTGAAACTCACCTCACAAAATGTTCCTGGAATGGGAGTAATGCCGGGTATCGCTGTAAGCGGAATGCTTGACATGAACAACCTGACGGCACTATCAGGATTTCCCTTTGCTTACAGACCTACGGCATTTACAGGCAAATGGCAATACATGGGCAATTCAGGTAACGATATTGGTTACGTCAATGTATTTCTCACCAAATGGAACTCCTCTATGCAAATGCGCGACACTATAGGTTATGTTTCGCAAGACCTGAATGGAATGGTAATGTCATGGTCAAATTTCACCCTACCATTTACCTACAACAACACCGATGTTCCTGATAGTTGCATCATTGCTCTTAGTGCAAGTGGTCCAAATCCAGAAGCAGGAAGTTATTTGTATGTGGACAATCTCAGCTTTTCAGGAATTATTGCAGGTGTTGAGAACGCTGAAGTAACAGGCACATTCAAAATATTTCCAAATCCCGCAAATCAAGATTTTCAAATTGATTTATCGGGCTTAAAATCTGCCGCACAGCAATTTGAAATTACCGACCTCACAGGCAGATTAGTTCTTGTAAAACAAAGTAATAACTCATTGCTTCAAAACATTTCTGTTGGTGAATTGCCTGCCGGAAATTATTTACTGAAAATTATAACAGCAAAAGGTATTGTAACTCAAAAAATATCAAAACAATGAGAACTTTCATTTTAATAATGGCTCTTGGTTGGTCTGTTATTCAAACAGCACAAGCTCAAACTGCTATTCCTATTCCTGATACCCTTTCAGGAAACAGCATTGCCTTAACCATGCACCAAGACAGCGTTCAGTTTTTTCCCGGACAACTGACGCAAACTTTGGCTTTTAACCAGTATGCGTATTTGGGTCCCACACTGATTTTAAACAACGGGCAAAATGTAAGCATCACCGTAAATAATCAAATTGGCGATACAACCAATGTGCATTGGCATGGATTGCATGTTTCGCCAACCAATGACGGAGGTCCTCATATCATGATAATGGACGGCATGAGTTGGAACCCACAGTTTACGGTATTAGATAAAGCATCCACTTATTGGTATCACCCGCACTTTCACGGCAAAACGGCAGAACATGCCATTAAAGGGGCGGCAGGTATGATAATAGTGCGCGATAATGATGAAGCACAATTAAATCTGCCGAGAACCTACGGTGTGGACGATTTCCCGATTGTAGTTCAGTCGGCACAGTTGGATAGCAATAATCAATTCATGCCTTTTGGTATGCAGGACAGCACAGTGTTAGTGAATGGTGTTCGCGCCAATTACGGCTCCGCTGCTTATCTAAATGTTCCTGCACAGGTGGTTCGGCTTCGCTTATTAAACGCTGCCGGAGAACGCACATTCAATTTTGGGTTTACAGGAAATATGCCGTTCAAAATTATTGGCAGTGATGGTGGCTTGCTCAATGCACCTGTTAATGCAACTCGCATAAGAGTTTCACCGGGTGAACGATATGAAATTTTGCTTGACCTTTCTTCCATGAATGGGCAAAACATCTATTTGATGAGCTACGGTTCTGAATTGCCAATGGGTGTGCAGGGCGGTCCCACCATGCCAATGCCACCCGGTAACCCGCCAATGGATAGCCCACTGAATGGTGTTGATTACAATATTCTACAACTCAATGTTGGTAGTCCAACCTCTAATCCCGTAACAAGCATTCCTTCAACACTTGTAACGGTAACGCCTATTCCGGCAGCACAGTCAAACATTACACGCCCAATAGAAATGACAGCCATAAATATGACGGCTATGGATGGACCTTTCTTTTTCAATCAACAGTTGTTTGATATGGAACGGATAGATTACTACATACCTATTAACAATACCGAGATTTGGGAACTCACCAACAGCACAATGGTAGCCCATCCTTTCCATATACATGATGTGCAGTTTTATGTATTAGACAGAGATGGAAATCTGCCGCCTGTTCATGAAAGAGGCAGAAAAGATGTGGTGCTTGTGTTACCACAGGAAACGGTTCGTTTCATTACCAAATTTGAAACCTTTACTGATACCGTAGTTCCTTACCCGTTCCACTGTCACATCTTAATGCACGAAGATGATGGCATGATGGGACAGTTTTTGGTCGTTCCGTCCGGCTTTACGAGTATTGACGACAATTTTGTTTTGACACAAAGCATCAAGGTATTTCCTAACCCAACTTCTTCGTTCCTGCAATTTGAATTGCCGGAAAATGAATTGGTTTCATACAGGATTACCGACATGAGCGGAAAAGTGGTTCAAAAACAGGATAATTTTTTCGGCAACACTATTCATGTTTCTCAGCTAAGTCAGGGCATTTATCATGTATGGTTCCGGGCAGGCAGTAAGTATTACTCATCAAAATTTCAAAAACAATAATTATTCAAAATGATTGTCCGCAAAGCGACCCTAAAGCTCTACAAGTCAGTAATACAGTCGATGGATTTTATCATTCCGAGTGAGTGAGGAATCTCAGAGATGCTTCGTTCCTCAACATGACAAACGGGACAGGGTAGTAGGAAAGTGGACAATCATTTTATTCAATTACTAGCAATCAAAATGAAAAATGTAATTTCAACAGTAGCCATAGTTGCTACAACAATTTTTGCTTTCACAATTTCATCATGTAAAAAACATGATATGGATGAAATGCACCCTGCCGAACATACAATGTTGAATATCAATTATCCTGCATCGTATATTGTAAATGGCTCATCAAACAATATCTCAGTAATTAAACTTTCTGACAATACTGTTTCTGAAACTATCAGTTTAAATGGTGCTACATTTCCGCATCACATTTACATAAACCCCGCAAAAACCAAGTTGGCTGTGGCTATAACTGCAACCGACCTTAGTGGCGGACACGCAGGTCATGGTGGTGCAACGGCTGGTTTGAAAGTTCAGATTATTGATGCTGTAACAGGAATGATAGACAAAGAAATTTCGTTGTCAAAATTACCACACAATGCCATTTTTAATAGTGCAGGAACTGAACTTTGGTTAGGGCAAATGGACACTATTCAAAGTCAAGTTTTGGTTTATAAAACTTCTGACTGGACACTTCAAAACACCATTAACGTGGGCAAAGGTCTTTCAGAAGTTACCTTCTCCAACGATGGTACAATGGCATTTGCTTGTAACACAATGGACGGAACAGTTACTTTAATTGACGCAAGTACAAAAATGATACATACCACACTTACCGTTGGTACTGACCCTGTGGGTGCTTGGAGTGCAAGCAATGGCAAAATGTATGTGGATAATGAAATGAGCCAAACCGTTTCTGAAATTTCGGTTTCAGGAATGAGTGTAACAAGCACTATAAATTTGGGTTTTAAACCCGGGTATGTAGCTTATCATACTGCAAGTGGAGAACTTTGGGTTTCTGATGCTACGAATGGAAAAGTTGTTTATTATACTTTGGTAGGCAGCGTTTGGACGTTGCAAGGGAATATTACAACTGGTGCTGATGCTCACGCTATTGCTTTTAATAGCGATGGCACAAAAGCATATGTTACCAACCAAGGAGCAGGAAATGTTTCGGTAGTTGATGTTGCAACGCATACCGTTTCTCAAACAATTTCAGTAGGTTCAAAACCCAATGGAATAGCTTTTAAACAATAAATTTAGAACGTGGTAGCCGTAAACGGCTACCACGTTCTATTTAAACATTTGTATCAATGACACACAAATATCAAGTAACAGGCATGACCTGTTCAAGTTGCGAAGCAAAAGTAAAATCATCGTTGTTGATGGTTGAAAATGTAATAAGCGTGGAAGTTTCAAAAAATGAAAATTCAGCCACTATAACAATGGATAAACACATTGCTTTGGCTGAATTGCAAAAATCATTACCCGAAAAATATCAAATTTTAGACCTGCAACATAACGAAATAGCCGAGCAAACAAAGGGTTGGTTAGAAACGTATAAACCAATTTTGCTCATATTTTTTTACATAACCTTGGTAACAGTTTTAATACAATTTACCAACCATCATTTTGATACAATGCAATGGATGCAACATTTTATGGCAGGTTTCTTTTTGGTGTTTTCGTTTTTCAAATTACTCAACCTAAAAGGTTTTGCCGAAAGTTATTTAATGTATGATGTCTTGGCAAGGCGAATTCCTATTTGGGCTTATGCTTATGCCTTTGTTGAGTTGGGTTTGGCAATTGCTTACACCATTAATTTCAATCCGTTTATTACAAACCTAACTACCTTAATTGTAATGAGTATCAGCATCATTGGTGTTTTACAAAGTGTATTGAACAAAAAGAAAATTCAATGTGCTTGTTTGGGTGCTGTTTTCAATTTGCCAATGAGTACCGTTACCATTATTGAAGATGCCTTAATGATTACAATGAGTGCCTTTATGATAATCACAATGATTTAATCAAATGAAACTATTAAAATGGATATTCAGAAAACTATTTATAAAAAACTGCTGCCGATAGCATTATTACTATCAACAACTCAAATATTATATGCTCAAAAAACAGTTCGTTACGACCTTTCTGTAAAAGACACCATTGTAAATTTCACAGGAAAAGAAAAACGAGCCATTGCAGTAAATGGACAAATTCCAATGCCTACGCTAACTTTTACCGAAGGAGATACGGCTGAAATTTATGTTCATAATTTGCTACAAGAAGAAACTTCTTTGCATTGGCACGGACTGTTTTTACCCAATAAAGAAGATGGCGTTCCTAATCTTACCCAAATGCCAATTAAGCCAAACACTACCCATATTTACAAATTTCCAATTATACAAAATGGTACGCATTGGTATCATTCGCATTCAGGATTACAAGAACAAATAGGAATGTACGGCAACTTTGTAATGCTGAAAAAACCAGACGATAAAACATTCCGAAAAGGAATTGACGATTTGCCGACCGTTCCTATTGTTTTAAGCGAGTGGACTGATTACAAACCCGAAAACATACACCGAATGTTGCACAACGCAACTGACTGGTTCGCTATCAAAAAAAATGCAACTCAAAGCTATGCAGAAGCCATAAAAGCAGGACATTTTAAAACTAAACTTAAAAACGAATGGAAACGAATGTTGGCAATGGATGTAAGCGATGTTTACTATGACAAAGTTTTAATGAATGGCAACCCAATTTCTGAAATTAAAAACTTTGATGGAAAACAATTGAAAGCAGGCGACAAAGTTCGACTTCGTATTTCTAATGGTGGAGCATCCTCCTACTTTTGGCTTACTTATGCAGGTGGTAAAATTACAGTCGTTGCTAACGATGGAAACGATGTAGAACCAGTAGAAGTAGATAGATTAATTATTGCCGTATCTGAAACCTACGATGTAATTATTACTATTCCAGCAGAGAATACAGCGTATGAATTTTTAGCCACAACCGAAGACCGCACAAAATCTGCATCATACTATTTTGGTAATGGCATCAAACAACTAAAATCACCACAGCCACGATTAAAATATTTTGAAGGAATGAAGATGATGAACGATATGATGAAAATGAATGGCGAACTTGACGATATGGGGATGAGTATGAGCCTCAATCAAATGGATATGAATGTGGTTATGTATCCAGAAATTACTGGCGAAAGCAAACCAAAACAAAGTGTTAACGACCCCAATCGTTACAATGCAAATGCTTTGGCTGATATTGTTACATTAAATTACGCAATGCTTAAATCGCCAACCAAAACTGAACTTCCCAAAGATGCACCAGTTAGAGAATTGCGTTTTGAACTTACTGGAAATATGAACCGCTATGTTTGGAGTTTGGATAATAAAGTGGTTTCTGAAACCGATAAAATATTGATTAAGAAAGGTGAAAATATAAGAATTGTTATTTACAACGGCTCAATGATGCGACACCCAATGCACTTGCACGGACACGACTTTCGTTTGCTGAACGGACAAGGGGAAAATGCACCATTAAAAAATATAGTGGACATTATGCCAATGGAAACCGATACATTAGAATTCAATGCAAATGTAGAAGGCGATTGGTTTTTTCATTGCCATATACTTTATCACATGATGAGCGGAATGGGAAGAGTTTTTACCTATGAAAACCAGGCCCCCAATCCATTAATTCCAAATCCTAAATTAGCACAACGCAAACTTTTTGCAGATGATAGAAAACCTCATTTTATGGCAGAAAATGACTTTGCTACAAACGGAAACGATGGTATGTTTATGCTACAAAATACACGTTGGAGCATTGGTTCAGAATGGCGTTTAGGTTACCATGACATACATGGCTATGAAACTGAAACTCACTTTGGACGGTACATTGGAAAAATGCAGTGGCTAATGCCATTTATTGGTTTTGACTGGCGTTATAGGAAATTAGGACACAATGAAGTTGAAAAAAATCTCTTTGGACAAACCAATACTAAAGACAACAGAACACAAATAAGTTTAGGTGTAAATTATACTTTACCAATGCTAATAATAGCACAAGCAGAAGTGTATCAAGACGGAAATATTCGCTTTCAGTTAATGCGAGAAGATATACCCATTACCAAACGACTTCGAGCAGGTTTTATGGTAAACACAGACAAAGAATTTATGGTTGATTTTCGTTACATTGTAAATAAAAATATGGGCGTAAGAACCCATTACGACAGCGACATGGGTTTTGGCATTGGACTAACTTTGAATTATTAACCCCAACGCAATTTGCAAGCACAATTAAAAACCGCACAACCCAGCACACGACCAAAGTTTTTAATAGAGCTTGCAAATCCGACCCAAAAGAAAAATTGTTTTTAAAAAATTTCCAACGCTTCAAAAATAAAAATCGCAACGCACAGCCGAGACTCAATGACACGACAACTCAACAAAGACAATGGTTTACAAGCACGGTGGACAGAACGCCAGCACCTAACAGCACCTACAAGAAATTGGCGGTTCAGTGCCTCGTATGACAGATTTGTGGTTAGTCAAACATTCGTTCTTCGTATGAACATTTGTGGTAAAAATCGCCAACTTCTTGTAGCTGCAAACCGTTATAGCCAATGGTAGGACGACCGTGCAAACTTGACAATGACCGTGCAATTTTTAACAGGACAGACCAAATTACCACCATGATAGACAGAAAAACGACCGACACAATGACCGACCCAAGAAAGATTTAATTTTTGCCCCACCGCACTTGAAAATAAGGAAACGAGCCGACCCTCAATTTTTTGTCACGGTTTTTGTCAAACGCTTCGTTTAGCACATTTGCAGGTTAGTTTTTAAAATGCGTAGAAGAAATTACGCATTTTAAAAACTTGCTTCGCACTACCTGCAAAAGAGCTAAACCCAACCCACAAAGCAAAAACACGTGCCAAAAAATTTGCCTCGCTCAATTCACCCCGTAAGCACCAATCTGCCATTTTTAGACATTGTTTCGGCTTTTTAACCTAAAATTCCTATATTTGCCCCGCCGTGAAAGTTTTTGCCCTCATATTCAGTTTTTACTTTTTTGCTCTGGCAGTTATGCCTTGCAGCGACAAGGACGACTGTAAATATCAGGGTTCAGACCAATCTGCTTTCGCAAATACCGACCACTCAGACCACGACAACGATACTGAGAATTGCTCTCCTTTTTGCATGTGCTCCTGTTGCGGACACTCGGTAACTGCACCCGGTTTTTTTGTCTCCTTAACTTCCCTTGTTAAGTATCCGTCTAAAAACTTTTCCATTTATTCTGCTTCTTTCGTTTCAGGAGCTTTCTCCAAAATTTGGCAACCGCCAAAAATCAGTTAATGAATTTATGAGGTTCCGCTTTCAGCGGAACAAAACAAAACTACTTACGGTGCTAACGCACCGCAAGTAATCGTGTATTCATTCATTGAACTGATTAAAAAAATGTTAGACAAAATAATTGCTTTCAGCATAAAAAATAAATTCATCATTGCATTGATGACACTTGCACTCATTGTTTGGGGAGTGTGGAGTGCAACCAAACTGCCTATTGACGCAGTTCCCGACATCACTAACAACCAAGTGCAAATCATAACGGTTTGCCCTACCCTTGCAGGACAAGAGGTGGAACAGTTGGTAACTTACCCCATCGAACAAAGCATTGCCAACCTTCCCGACTTGGAGGAATTGCGGAGCATTTCCCGTTTCGGACTTTCGGTAATTACCGTTGTATTTGACGACAAAGTGGACATCTACTTTGCCCGACAACTCATAAATGAAAGATTAAAGGAAGCCGAAAGTAAAATCCCAAAAGGAGTTGGCACACCTGAATTAGCACCCGTTAGCACAGGTTTGGGCGAAGTATATCAATACATTATTCACCCGAAAAAAGGCAGTGAAAGTAAATACACAGCAATGGACTTGAGGACAATGCAAGATTGGATTGTTGCCCGACAACTTTATGGCACACCGGGTATTGCAGAAGTAAACAGCTTTGGCGGACAACTCAAACAATATGAAGTTGCTGTTAATCCTGACCGTTTAATTGCAATGGGAATAACAATTCCCGAAATTTTTACCGCCTTAGAAAAAAATAATGAAAACACGGGCGGTGCATACATTGACAAAAAACCAAACGCTTATTTCATTCGTGGCGTTGGCTTGATTGGTTCGTTTGACGACATCAAAAATATTGTTGTAAAAACAAATCCTAACGGCATTCCTATCTTGATAAAAGATGTAGCCGAAGTCCGTTTAGGCAGTGCAGTTCGCTATGGTGCTATGACTTACAATGGTGAAGTAGATGCAGTTGGTGGAGTGGTAATGATGCTAAAAGGTGCGAACAGTGCCGATGTGGTTAGCCGAATTAAAGATAAAATGGTAACCATTCAAAAATCATTGCCCAAAGATGTAGTAATAGAACCATACTTGGACAGAACAGATTTAGTAAACAGAGCCATCAGCACAGTAGAAAAAAACCTGATTGAAGGTGCATTAATAGTAATCTTCGTATTGGTTTTATTCCTTGGAAACCTTCGTGCAGGGGTGATTGTAGCCTCTGCCATTCCTTTATCCATGCTTTTCGCATTGGGCTTAATGAATGTATTTGGCGTAAGTGCAAACCTTATGAGTTTAGGTGCAATTGACTTTGGGTTAATTGTGGACGGGGCAGTAATTATAGTAGAAGCCACTTTACACCATTTAGGATTAAGAAAAACCCTTGGCAAACTAACACAGGAAGAAATGGACGAGGAAGTTTTTCAATCCGCCTCTAAAATCCGAAGCAGCGCAGCATTTGGAGAAATAATCATCCTCATTGTTTACATTCCTATTCTTACGCTTATTGGCATTGAAGGCAAAATGTTCCGCCCGATGGCTCAAACCGTTGGTTTCGCCATTTTCGGGGCATTGATTTTATCGCTTACCTACATTCCAATGATGTGTGCAGCGTTTTTACCAAAAACTATTTCGCACAAGCAAACATTGAGTGATAGAATGATGAATTTCTTTCAGCGGATTTATGCTCCATTATTAGAAAAAGCAATCCGTTTCAAAAAAGTAATTGTTGGTGTAACCGTTGCCGTATTTGTGGTTTCGGTGTTTCTATTTTCAAGAATGGGCGGTGAGTTTATCCCAACCTTGCAGGAAGGCGATTTTGCTTTTCACTGCATTCTGCCGCAAGGCACATCACTTTCACAAAGTTTAGAAACTTCTATGCAGGCATCAAGGCTAATCAAAGAATTTGACGAGGTAAAAATGGTTGTAGGAAAAACTGGAGCAGCCGAAGTTCCCACCGACCCAATGCCCCCAGAAGCAACAGACATGATGATAATTCTAAAGCCACAAAGCGAATGGAAACGGGATGTTTCGTATGATGAACTGGCAGAAGAATTTGAAGAAAAACTAAGCACAATACCCGGGGTTTTCTTTGAAAAAAACCAACCCATTCAAATGAGGTTCAACGAACTTATGACAGGTATTCGTCAAGACGTTGCAGTAAAAATATTTGGCGAAAACATGGATACACTTTTAAGCTACGCCAATAAAGTGAACGCAGTAGTGCAAAGTGTGGACGGTGCAACCGAACCAAGTGTTGAACGGGTTGCAGGGCTTCCGCAAATCGTCATCAAATACAACCGTTCGCAAATTGCCAACTATGGTCTAAACATTGAGGATATAAACCACATTGTAAGCACTGCCTTTGCAGGTGGAGGGGCAGGAGTTGTTTTTGAAAACGAACGCAAATTTGATTTGGTTGTTCGCTTGGACAGCATACACCGAAACAACATTGACGATGTAAGTCATTTGTATATTCCAACTACAAACGGAACTCAAATTCCATTATCGCAAGTAGCAGAAATAAATATGGAATTGGGTCCTGCACAAATAAGCCGTGAAGATGGTAAACGTAGAATCGTCGTAGGTTTCAATATTTCGGGTAGAGATGTAGCAAGCGTAGTTACTGATATTCAAAAGGAGTTGAACGAAAAAGTAAAATTGCCCGAAGGCTATTATTACACTTACGGAGGAACGTTTGAAAACCTGCAAGCAGCAACCAAACGCCTTATGATTGCTTTGCCTGTAGCATTAGCACTCATTTTTTTGTTGCTTTATTTCACATTTGGATCAGTAAAACAAGCAACACTTATTTATACCGCAATTCCGATGAGTGCCATAGGCGGAGTATTCGCATTGCTCATTCGTGATATGCCTTTCAGCATTTCGGCAGGTATTGGTTTTATTGCCTTGTTTGGTGTAGCGGTTTTAAACGGCATTGTGCTGATTGGAACTTTTAACCAATTGGAAAAGGAAGGTATAACAGACATAATCCAACGCATAAAGGAAGGAACAAAAATCCGTTTACGACCCGTGTTAATGACTGCCACCGTTGCATCGTTGGGCTTTCTACCAATGGCACTTTCGCATGGTGCAGGGGCAGAGGTGCAAAAACCTTTGGCAACGGTTGTAATTGGTGGACTGCTCACAGCAACATTCTTAACCCTATTTGTTTTGCCTTTGCTTTATGTAATGTTTTCAAAAATCAGAAAGCCAAAACGCAAAATATCTACAACGGCTATTATAGTTTTTGCCTTACTTTCATTCAATGCTGCAAATGCTCAAATGCCAACAACCAAAACCATTTCGGTTGATGATGCCATAAGCACGGCATTGAAAAACAATTTAGAAATGCAATCGCAACAACTCAATGTGCAATCATCTATTACATTAAAAAAATCAACATTTGAGTTGCCTAAAACAAATGTGAATTTTCAGTTTGGGCAATACAACAGCATCAATCAGGACAAGGCATTTCAAGTTTCACAAAGTATTCCTTTTCCTACTTATTTTACTGCAAAATCAGGATTGTATAAAGCCGAATTGCAAAGCAGCGAATTTCAAAAGCAAGCCACCGCCAACGAAATAAAAGCACAGGTACAATACTGGTATTATCAATTGCAGTATTTACAAACGGCAAAAAACCAACTGCTTTCATTAGACAGTTTGTATAACGACTTTGTAAGTGCAGCAACGTTGCGTTACAAAACAGGCGAAACAAACTTGTTGGAGAAAACCACAGCCGAAACCAAGCGGGGACAACTTTCGCAGTTACTTATACAAAACGAAACAGATTTTGCAACGGCTTACAATTCATTGAAAACGCTAATGAATACAAGCGAAGAATTTACAATTGACAATAACGGAAACTTTCAACCGCTTGTATTAAGCAGTTCGTTTGACACAACACTACTTGCAAATAATCCATCGCTGAAAGTTTTGTATCAGCAAGCCGTTATTGCCGAACAAAACAAAAAGTTAGAAACTGCATCTACCTTGCCCGATTTTAATGTGGGTTATTTCAACCAGTCGTTAATCGGTGTTCAAACTATCAACGGAGCAGATGTAAATTTTGACGGTAGCAAACGCTTTCAAGGCTTCAATGTCGGTATCAGCATTCCAATTACTTTTTTCAGCAACGCCTCAAAAATAAAATCGCTTGACTATAAACAGCAGGCATTGCAAAAAGAAGCCGAAAACGGAAAACTACTTTTACAAAACAAGTTGCAAAATGCTTTTCAGCAATACAACCAAAATTTGTCGCAATACAATTATTACAAAACCACTGCTTTACCCAATGCCGATATAATTATCAGCACCGCAAAAGTTGGTTTCAAAAGTGGCGACATTGGTTACATTGAATATCTACAAGCCCTGCAAACCGCTACCGATGTGCAGTTGAGTTATCTGCAATCGGTTAATCAAATCAACCAATCCATTATCAATATCAATTTCTTAACTAACAAATAAAATTCACAACGATGAAAAATATAATCTTCATAGCAGCGATTGCAACATCAATAGTATTTGCATCCTGCAACAGCAAAAAAGAAACGCACGGTGAAGAAACCGAGCTTCACGAGGAACACGAAAACTCCAACACGGCAATGCTTACAGCGGAACAAATGAAATCTATAAAAATAGAGTTGAGTAGCATTGAAAAAAAGCAACTCACCGCTTCTCTCAAAGCCAACGGTATTTTAAAAGTGCCTAACCAAAACAGAGCAAACGCCACAGCATCATTGGGCGGAGTTATCAAATCTATTCTGGTGCAAACGGGGAATACAGTAAGCAAAGGACAAGTTATTGCAACCATTTCAAACAATTCTTTTATCACAATGCAGGAAGAATTTTTAAGCATTTCTTCAAAAGCAGAGTTGGCACAATTAGAATTTACCCGTCAAAAAGAATTGCAACAAGGCAACGCAGGTGCGTTGAAAAACTTACAGTCAGCCGATGCAGAACTAAAAACCTTAAAAGCACGAAAAGCAAGTTTGCAAAAACAATTAGAGTTAATTGGTATTAACACCACTTCACTCACAAACGAAAATATCCAAGCCGTTGTAAACATTACAAGCCCCATAAACGGCAGTATCAGCAATGTAATGGTAAACATTGGCAGCTATGTAGATGCCAATAATCCCATAGCCGAAATAGTGGACAACAGCCAACTGCATTTGGATTTGTATGTGTATGAAAAAGATTTACAAAAACTAAAAGTCGGACAAACCATACATTTTACCCTTACCAACAATCCGGGTAAAGAATACGATGCCGATGTTTACGCCATCAGCAACACATTTGAACCCAACACCAAAGCCGTTGCCGTTCACGCAATGGTAAAAGGTAACAAGCAAGGACTGATTGACGGAATGAGTATCACCGCATTGGTAAGTTTAGAAAACGCTACTGTTGATGCAGTGCCAACAAATGCCATTGTAAACCACGAAGGGCAAGACTATATTTTTATTGTTACCGATGCTCACAAGGAAGAAGAACACCACAGCGAAACCGAAACAGCAGAACACAAACACGAGCAACACGGACACGAGCATAGCGAAAACGAAGAACCAGAACACAAAGAAGAAGGAACAACCTTTGAAAAAATACCTGTTCGCAAAGGCACTACCGATGTAGGTTACAGCGAAATTACATTGCTAAAAGAAATCCCTGCAAACAGTAAAGTAGTGGTGAACGGAGCTTTTTTTATATTGGCTAAAATGAACAACAAAGGTGAAGCACATGGACATTAAAAATTAAAACTATGAAATTCAACACTTCAATGCCTACGGCTCTAAAACCATTTTATCAAAAAAAACTAACCGAAGCTGAAAATACCTTTTGCAAAGGGCAATTGCAGCAAAGCTGGCAACACTTGGAAAGGGCACACATACTTGGACAGCCCTATCCATTTGCACATTCCTTTGTCCATTGGAAAATGCTGTTATTCGGTATCCGAACCAAAAATACAAAGGAAATACTCGGACAAATTCCACGCCTTTTAGTAGGTGGAGTAAAATCTTTTGTTGGGAATATTCCCGTTGGAAATACAGGCGGAGCAAATGTTCCGCCACTGCAATTAATGGAAATACCCGAAGATTTATTATTCGTGATACAAAATAATTCTAATAATGAAACTACCATTAAACGATAAAAAATTTCTCTTTCTTCTTTTGGCAATCACAATAGTGGTTGTCTTAGAGGTCTTATCTATCATCGGCATACAAATACCAATGCCGTACGCACCTTTTGTATTCGCTGCTTTCATTCTGGGAATTGGCTATAACGTTTTGTGGATCGGGGTAAAAGCTCTTTTCAAGGTTCAGTTCAGCAATATCAATTTGCTAATGCTTATATCAGTAATTGGTGCATTCTACTTAAAGGAATTTCCCGAAGCCGCTGTGTTGATTGTGTTATATGTATTGGGCGAACGGTTGGAAGATATTGGGATAGAAAATTCAAAATCAGCATTAGATGAATTAGTAAGCAAAGCACCTAAAACTGCTTTTGTAAAATCGCAAAACCAAAATGTTCCCATTGATAAAATTGCGATTGGTTCAATCATTCAAATTAAAGCAGGCGAAATGATACCGCTTGATGGTAAAATTATTTCGGGTGAAACGATGGTAGATGAAGCAGCCATTACAGGCGAACCAATTGCAAAAGACAAACGACAAGGCGATAATGTGTTTGCTGGAACACTCAACAAAAATGGATTCGTAGAAATGGAAACAACAAAACTCTCTGTTGATACAACATTCTCTAAAATCATTCGCCTCACTTTTGAAGCAACGGCAAACAAAAGTGAAACACAAAAATTTATTCAACAATTCGCTAAGTATTACACGCCTGTAATGCTTGCACTTTCCATTTTACTGTTTGTTGTTCCAGTTTTCGTTTTGAATTTAGATTTTAACCATTGGTTACAGCAAGCCATTACACTTTTGGTTATAGCTTGTCCTTGTGCATTAGTTATATCTACACCAGTTGCAATCTATGCAGCCATCGGAAACGCTTCGGCAAAAGGGGCATTGGTAAAAGGTGGAAAATACATTGAGGCATTGGCATCAATAAAAGCAATTGCATTAGACAAAACACGCACAATCACTTTTGGTAACCCGATTGTTTCAGATATTTTCCCATTGAATGGAACAAGCCGTGAAAAACTATTGGCTTGCACAGCAGGAGCAGAAATTTTCAGCGAACACCCTTTGGCACAAGCCATAGTGGATGCAAGTAAGAAAGAAGGATTTGAACCACACAAAACCGAAGGTTTCAAAAGCATTATGGGAAAAGGGGCAACAGCAAAATGTTTAGTTTGTGAGGATGAAACAATTTATGTAGGCAAATTAGATTTTATTCAAGAAACGCAAACCATAGACAACGAAGCCGTAAAAATTGTAGAGCAACTTTCATCGCAAGGCAAAACAAGTGTAGTAGTTAGTTTCGGAAATGGAGTTGCAGGAATTATAGGTTTGATGGACGAAATAAAACCCGACAGTGAAGCAGCATTAAAAGAGTTGGAAGCACTCAACATTGAACCCGTAATGCTCACAGGCGACAGCGAAAAAGCAGCAAACTATGTAGCACATCAAGTAGGCATAGAAAAAATATTCGGGAATATGTTACCCGAAAACAAAGCCGAAAAAATAAAGGAACTTTTGCAGCAATACGGCAAAGTGGCAATGGTAGGTGACGGCATAAACGATGCACCAGCATTAGCACAATCCACCGTAGGCATAGCAATGGGAGCAGCAGGAAGCGACACCGCCATTGAAACTGCAAACATTGCATTGATGAACGACAAACTTTCACTCATTCCGTTTTTAATTCGATTAAGTCAAAAAACTTTACGCAGAATAAAATTCAACACCATTGGCGCAATAGCCGTAAAACTTATCTTCATAACACTTGCATTTATCGGTTTCAGCAATTTGGTTTTCGCCATAGCCGCAGACGTTGGAGTCACACTGATAGTAATTTTGACAAGTTTGAATTTAATGAAATTTGAAAGTAAAATTGTAAGCGGAAAGTGAAACCTGCAATCGTAACGACAGTGCCTACAAAGCCCACACATTTGCACTTACATTTGCTTTTGCCACCCCACAAAAGCCAAAGCTGCAAAAGTAAAAGAGAGTGCAAGCAACCGCACTCGTTCGCAGCAGACAGACCCTGCAAAACTCAACCGACATCACATCGGAAAGACTGAAGGGCAGCTGATAACAGCGGTTTGACTTAATGGCGGGTGCAGTGCTTCGTTTGACAGTTTTGTGGTAGGTTCAAGTGCGGTTCTTCGAGAACTTATAAAAGAAAAAGGGTTATACTTGTATAGTGTAACCCTTTTGTCTTTTTTGTCGTTTTCAAAAAAATATCACTTTCTTACAACTTGAAGTTGATTTATTAAAAATCTTGTTGTTATTTCAGGAATTTTAGGGATGGGAATGAATGTAAATGCTCAAAAATTAAATCTGGCTGCTAATGTTGAACCTGTCATCATTAATTATAATGGCATTAAGGTTAAGGCAAAAAAACTAACCGTCCATTCTGAGATACCCATGAGGATGGATATTGCTTGGAACAATGTAAAAACCCCTGCCTTATTAGAGTTTGTGGCAAAAGGAATGTTGAAATTCAAATCTGTAGATGGGCCACTCCCTAAACAATGGGAAGTTGGTAAAACATATGGGATTAAAACTCGTGTATTCGGATTAATTCCATTTGGTGGGATACACTACCTTTTTATAGAAAAAATTGATGATAATAATTTTGTTCTCTCTACCAGGGAATGGGATAGTGGAGCGAAAGTTTGGAATCACACTATAACAATGAGAGACTTAGGTAATGGAACCATCTACTATGAAGATGCCATTACAATTTATGCGGGAATAATGACCAGATTTATTACTTCTTTCGCCAAGAAATTTTATCAATACAGACAGAAACGATGGCAGATTGTGGCAGAGAATAAACTTGTTTTTGGCGACTAATTTGTCAATCATACTTTCTGCAATTTGACACGAAGTTCAACCCTTTAACTTCTTGATAATTACAAGTTCAATCATCGCATTATAGCTGCATCTTTCTTCTGTAAGGGGATTGAACTTTTGTGTTAAAAATCCGCCACTACGCCAAGCAGCAAACTGTCAAGGATTTCCCAGTAATTCTACAATTAATTTGACGTGACGTGGCGTTAGAATCTTCTTTCCAGGCTTCAATCCCATTTCCGTCAATTCATTTTTCAGTTTTTGATTCTCCCGAATCCATCTACCTAGCTGTGCACTGGCGCTCTTCTTAGTACTATTTGGGAAATAGAGCATCGCCAGCTCGCAGTAGCTGTATGATCGTATTACAAATTCTTTTTCCATTTCATTTTTGTTCGTATGTGTTCACAAAAAAGCCCCGGTCATCCCGGGGCTTCGTTTTAATTCGCTAGTGCTAATCTGGTTCCTAATCGTCGTGAGAGCAGTTCCATGTCCTCACCAACCTTCTGGTCGACTATTCGGGCATAGTGCTGGGTACTGTTGATGTTTTTATGCCCAAGCATCTTGCTCACCGTCTCAATGGGCACTCCATTCATCATGGTAACAGTTGTCGCAAATGTGTGCCGTGCCACGTGGAAGGATAAGGTTTTGGAGATTCCGCACAGGTCGGCCAGTTCTTTCAAGTAGGCATTGATCTTCTGATTGGTCAGAATCGGAATTACGGTATCCTCTGGATTCAAAGCTTCCAGGTTGCAATACTTCCGAATGATTTCCATTGGGACATTCAACAAAGGAATATTGGCTCTACCTCCGGTCTTTTGGCGTCTAGTGCGAATCCAATACTTCTCCTCGTGGTATTCAATTTCGCACTTGCGGAGTTGCTTTACATCGATGTAGGCTAGCCCAGTAAAGCAGGAGAACACAAAGAAATCACGCACCCGGATCAGTCGCTCGAAAGGGGAGTTGAATTCCATTAGACTTTTCAATTCATCCTCGGTCAAATACGGGCGAACGACCTCCTTCATACCTAAACTGATTCCGGAGAAGGGATCCTTTAACAACCAACCGTGCCTGATGGCCATGGTGGTGACCTTTTTGACGTTCTGCAAGAATTTATTGGACGTGTTGTGGTTGCAACCTTTCTCAGTTTTCAAGTAGAGTGCAAACTGGGTAATCATGTAATGATCCACGGCTTTGAGGGACACATCGTCTGACCGGTAGTTCTTGATGAGGAAACTCTGGAGGTGGTTGCGAGCGGTGGTGTTCTTTTGGTAGGTCGAATAGGTGGTCTCCTTGCCAATGAGTGATTTCAAGCTGGCGATGTAATCATCCCAGACCTCGATAATCATTTTGGCTTTGGCATTGTTGATGCCCAGGATGGCATCCCGAAGGTCGGTTGCTAGGACTTCCTCTTTAAGCATGAGGAGGTCATTGTACTTCTGATGGGCACGGATGCGCACCGCTTCCAGGTAGTCATTAAAGACCTTGGCCTCGGTGGTTCGGCCTTTCATTTGATACCTCACCGGATCCCATTGGTCGGGCTGGATGAAGCGTTTTAATCTCAGGGCTACTTTATCCCCGTTGATGTTGATGCGTAGCATCACGGGGCATTCCCCGTTCTTCTTGTCTTTTGTCCGGTTGATGTAGAACACCAGACTGAATGTTGTTTTTGACGACATAAGGCGCAATTGTGTTTAATTGTGCCCCCCATTTTGATTACAAAACTACGTTTACCCCTCGGCTAAATCAAGCTTATCTTGTTGATTTTCAGTCCTATTATGTTCGTATTTGTTCGTACACCGTTGACCCCTTTTTGATTTTTGAAAAGGGGTCACCAGAAGGAAACCCAATCGGCGTACAAACGCGAACATTTTCGGAAAGTAAAGAACAAAAAAAAGTGTGTAAATCAACGACTTACACACTTTTCGAACAGTTGCGAACTGTACTCAGCGGAGAGAGAGGATTCCGAACCCTCCGAATAAAAATGACTTAAAAAAATGGCCAATAAAATTTCACTTTCCCGATTAGAAACTTTTCTGTTTGATGCATGTGACATCCTAAGAGGTAACATGGACGCATCAGAATATAAGGAGTACATCATTTCAATGTTGTTTCTAAAACGGGTGAACGATCAGTTTGAAGTGCACCGTGACAGAAGAAAGAAAACCCTGACCGATGTTCGTGGTGTGAGTGACCCGGAAATTCTGTATGGAGAATTGGAAAGACAAAACGCACCTGAATATGAGTTCTTTGTTCCCCTTGCTGCAAGATGGAAAAAACTTGACGGTGACCCTGAAAATTATATTGACAGCGAAGGCAACGAACAGCGTTATAATTTCATCAAAGATTTGACCGAAGAAATTGGTGACCATCTCAACAAGGCTTTAGCTGCTTTACAGGAAGCTAACCTTGACAAACTAGACGGTGTATTCAATCAGGATAACATCAACTTCAACAAAACATTTGGAAAAAACAATAAGCAAATCAGTGATGAAGATTTGCGAAAACTAATTCAGCATTTCAACCGAATGAATTTGCGGGATGACAATTTAGAGTTTCCTGACTTGATGGGTGCTGCGTACGAATATCTCATCAAGCATTTTGCCGATAGTGCCGGAAAGAAAGCAGGAGAATTCTACACTCCAAATGAAATTGTAAAACTACTAGTGAATATTTTAGAGCCAGGCGAAGATGCTGAAATCTATGACCCTACAGTAGGAAGTGGAGGTATGTTGATTGAGTGCAAAAACTATGTTGAAAGTAGATATGGCTCAGCTAGGAATATCACGCTATACGGACAGGAAAAAAGCGGAACGGTTTGGGGCTTGTGTAAAATGAATATGCTGTTCCACAATATTTACGACAGCAAAATTTTAAATGGCGATACATTGCTTAATCCTTTGCATCAGGAGCATGGCGAGTTGAAAACCTTTGACATTGTGATTGCCAATCCGCCCTTTTCGCAGGATTACAGTACAACCAACATGAAATTTAAAGAACGGTTTAGTTTTTGGATGCCCAACAAAGACAAAGCCGATTTCATGTTTGTGCAACACATGGTGGCTTCGCTCAAGAATTCCGGACGCATGGCCATAGTAATGCCTCACGGTGTTTTGTATCGTGGGGGTGAAGAAAAGAAATTTCGTCAATGGCTAGTTAACCGTGGCTATCTTGAAGCTGTAATTGGAATGCCTTCTGCATTGTTTTACGGAACAGGAATTGGTGCTTGTGTTTTGGTGATTAACAAAGCCGGTTCACACGAAAGAGACCATGTGCTTTTTATCAATGCCGACCGTGAATACAAAGAAGGTAAAAACCAAAACAAACTTCGCCCGGAAGATTTGGAGAAGATTGCCTACACCTACCGACACAAAAAGGAAACGCCCAAATACAGTAAGTTGGTGGCAAAAAGCAAATTCATAGATGAGGACAATAATTTGGAAAACGAAGATTTCAATTTCAACATCCGAAGGTTTGTGGACAACGCACCACCACCGGAACCGCAAGATGTGCATGCTCATTTACAAGGAGGCATTCCTGAAAGTGAAGTAATGGCATAACCGATTATTTCAA
>Ga0255182_1000687_pt1 | contig 20315 bp, 19 predicted proteins | sample Atl_UVDOM_RepA_8_FD_188420 | JGI IMG/M metagenome (GOLD analysis project Ga0255182, IMG submission 188420) | Freshwater microbial communities from Altamaha River, Georgia, United States - Atl_UVDOM_RepA_8d | ecosystem: Environmental > Aquatic > Freshwater > River | place: USA: Georgia...
GCCCGAGTGGCGAGAGAACGACATAAACGACGTGACAGACTGACGCAGCTGACGCCGCGTCTTGCTTCCGTCGAGCCGCAGGAGACACGCGATGAGCAACCCGCTGGACGACTTCAACCGCCGCATGAGCGCTGGCGACGCGTCATGGCAGCAAGGGCCGCCGACCAACGCGGCGGAATCCGCGGCACAGTCCTTTATCGACGCGCGTCCGCGGGGCTCCGCGGCGGGCGGCGGCAGCATCGACTTCGGCGTGCGGATTTCCGCCGTCATCCTGCTGGTGGGTATCGTGCTGTTTGCCGCGGGAAGTCACATCACGGACCACTACCGCGAAGCCACCGCAATGACGGGGCTGTTGGTCGTTATCGTCAGCGGATTCCTTCTGCTGATCGGTGGCGGCGGGCTTGTCGTGGGCTGCATCAAGGGCCTCGGTTCGGCGGGCGGCTGGCGCAGCCTGCTGCTTTCCGTCGTCGCGGCGCTCGCCGCGTGGTGGCTCGCGCCGTGGCTGTGGATGATGAGCGCCGGGCTGGTGCCGAGAGGACTCATGCCGTTTGCAGCGGCGGCCCTGGTGTTCGTGTTCACGGCCCGCCGCTAGGCGCAGACGGAAAAGCCGGCTGAGAACGAGGCGGGCGACACGCTGCACTGGTTAGCCTGACTGCCGTGCGCGCCCCTACGTCCAATTCATCACTCTGCTTCAACGAATGGAGAAAAAATGAAGAAGAAATTGAGCGCCGCTGCGCTTGCCCTGGGCCTGTACGTGACCGCCGCCCCGGCGCAGGCGCCGTTCGACATCGTAGGGCTGCGCCTCGGCATGACCGAGCAGGAAGCGATGGCGGCCCTGCACGCACACGATTCGACGCTGAACATCACCCGCGTTGCGAGCTACTACAACTACACCGACGGCATCGAGACTTTCCAGACCGATGAGTTCCTCGGCGAAATCCTGGCGAAGCGCCAGAACTCGCAACAGGTGGTCCCCGAATTCTCGCTGCTGTTTTCACCGCCGCCGCAGGGCGGACGGCTGTGGGCCGTCACGCGACGCGAGCAAATCACCGCGAACCCGCCGACGATCGAGCAATACGCGCAGACGCTTGAACAGAAGTTCGGCAAGCCCGCCGCCGTTTCACCCGGACTGGGTTCGATGAACTGGACCCAGCCCGACGGCAAACCCACCTGCCTCGCGCGTGACCCGCAACGGCCAGGTTTCCCCACCTGGAGGCCGACGAGCGACAGCGGCGATCTCCTGTTCACCCTCAAGGCCGCGAACCAGCGCAACCCGAACCCGCCGGACTACAAGACCTGCGGCAGCCACCTTTTCTACATCCTCAAGACAACGTCGGACAATGCTGTGAGCAGCTTCGAGGCGATCATGTTCGACATCGGCCACCAGGTGACCGCGAGCGAACTGGCCAACCAGCAGGTGCAGGCGCTCGAGGATCAGGCACGCAAGGCGCGCGAGGGCAAGGGGCAGGTGCCTACGCTCTGAAGATTGCGGCGGCCGGCGCTCTGGCGCTGGTCGCCTCCGCGCTTAGCGCCCCCGCAACCTCAGATCGTAAGTCCATCGGCGAATCTTCCGGGCGGTGATGGCGCTGCTGTCCACGTGGCGTGGATTGATGAGGTAGTTCATTTCCTCCGGCACGATGGCGGAGGGCACGATCATCACCGCCGAAGCGCCACCTCTGAGCCAGGCGTCGCCGGCGTCCAGGCTGACCTTACCCTCGGGAACTGCGTCCCAGCCAATGTGTGCGGTGGGGTCGAATTGGACCGCTGCTGCGATGAGTTGGTCCGGGATGTCGACAGCGACCAAGTAGCGGTTCAGGGGCAAGTCACCCGCGCTCAGGTGGACGATGGTCTCGAGGCAGGCGAGCGCGCGGTTCGACGCCGCGTAGACCATGGGCGTGCCTTTGCGATTCCAACGCCCGCCGGTCGCTTCCGCGCCGGCGCCCGTGAGGTCATCGGCGGTGTAGGCGGGCGTATCGGTACCGATACGCCACACCAGGCTCACGCGTAGGCCCCACCGCGTGTGCGTTCCAGCAGTCCCGCCACGATCTGCTGGCCTTCGGCGGTATCCATGTACTCGGCCGGTGGCCGCCCGCCCAGCGCAGGCATGGGCCGTTCCAGCCATTGGGCGAGCCAGCGGGCCGCATCGAAAGCTTCCGGGTCGCCGGACTCGTTGACGAGGGTCTGCACCTGCCCCACGAGCTTCGCGAAACCGATTACCCGCTCGCCCTCGACCACCGACAAGGCCTGGTTTGCACGGGCCTTGCGATCCACCGTCGCGCGCGAGAGGCCGAGCAGAGAGAGCATGTGTTCCTTGGATTCCCCCGTGGCCTTGGCGAGCTGCAATACAAATATCGCCGGAACGCCGCGCTTCGCCACTTCCACCCGGTCGGTGGCTGGCATCGAGAACAGGCTGACGAACCAGTCTGGGGAAGTCCTGGCGGGCCAACGTGCCGCGACCGGCGCGACAACGGGCTTGCGCTTGGTGCGGACGGTGACGGTTTGTTCAGCCATGGCGTGCTCCTTTGAGCAGAGAGTTTAGGTCATTTGAGCATGGTTGCTCAATGAGTATGTCAGCCAGTCAACAACGCGGAGCTCGGTTTGGCGCTAGTTGGAACGTGCCGTGCAGGCCGACCAGCTCATTGAAATTTGGCGCTAGTCGACGATCGCCAATTTCGCTTTGAGAAAGGTACACAGCCCGTCGATGGGGCCCTTAAGAGCAGGAACGAAGCATGTTTCCGCGCGAGCTGTCGCTAGTTCACTCACTTTGAACTTGGCTTCCCGAATCAAGCGCTCACGGTCTGCGGTGGGCTTTCCGTGGTCCTGTAGCACCTCTTCAAGCTTCGCACTCCATTTCAGTTTGTTGGCCTTGTGAGCCTTGGGCTTTAGGGTTGTAACTCCCAAAAGTGCGCATAGCTCGGTCGAGTACGCAGCAGGGTCAAGTAGATCTTCGAGTTCCGACTCTGTTTGGCTAGGTTTGATGGCGCAGAACTCTGCCCCCAGATCAAGAAGACCTTCCTTCCGGGCCTTAGCTAGCGCAGTGGTTCCCTCTGCGTCGTGATCGACGAACGCGACGGGGCTGCAGACGAGCGCTTGGTAAAAGCGCAATTGATGCAGAAGGTTGCTTGCCCCATGCAGCGGAATCAGACGCAGGCGCCCGTCGCTAATGGCGCGAAACAGCTTCGGCTGTGTCGATTTGATGTATGCATCAAGCAGCCGAGCATCGCCAGGTCCTTCGAGTAACACGACCACATCAGGAGATACGAGGTTCTCGGTGAGTTGCACACCGAGCACCTTGCGAACTTCGTCCAAGCTGTCTGCCGGCTTCGCCTTGTTCCCCTGGACGAGGATATTTGCGGCTGCGTTGTCGCGCCTGACAAGTGCTGGCTCATGAGTGCTGATGATGACTTGACGCTTCTTCGCGATGTCCTCAAGGAGGGCCCTCAGAGTGTGGACGGCTCCCGAATGAAGGTGTGCCTCAGGTTCTTCGATCGCCAGAATAAGGTTCTTATCTCCTGCAGTGCCTTCGGCCGAGGTCTTTGCGAGCGCGATGGCCACCAAGCTCTTGACCCCATCTCCTTTCTGAGAGAGAGGAGTTAGCGTTCCATCGTCGAGCAGTATTTCGGCAGACCTTCGCATTGCGCGGGTACGTTGTTCGCGACTCACGACTGTCGAAACGCTGTTCAAACTGCCAATGAATGGCTTCAGGCTCTCAAGTACAAGCGACGAGACTTGCTGAAGCACCGGCCTTTCAGCTTCTTCGATGGCCTTCAACGCCTGCTGGTACTCAGGGTTACCCTCAAGTGTCGCTAATGCTCGGCTCACCATACTCTCTACGATGCGCTGCGACTTTGCTTCATCTCGGACTGCCTCGATGTATTGAAATTGCAGCCGCTCTGCTATGAACTTGGCAATCTGCCCACGCTTCTCAGTAAGCGTCTTCTGAACCGGCCCCTGCTTCTTCACAGCGAACGCGATGCCTCCATCCTTGTCAATAGTTATCTGGATTGGCAACGTACCGTTTAGCTTTGACCCAATCAAAGTCTTAAATGCACTCTGATCAGCAGTGTCGAGCTCGAACTCAAGCTCAAACCTAGTTGATGCCTTCGTTGTTGCGTCACGAAGACCAACGGGGAAGTCACGCTCATACTCGTAAGCCGAATTACCTAGCAGGGTGCGCCGGAGCCCAACATTACGGTCCTGCGCAAGGGTTAGCGCGCAAACAAGTGCACTTAGCAAATTGCTCTTGCCTTCATTGTTCGGACCAACCAATACCGTCAGCTCGGACAGCACTAAGCGGGGGGTAGATTGAATGCTTCGGTAGTTCTTGACCGAGAAAGCCACTAAGTTCATGAAGCTGCTCCCCACTCTTAGACATTGGACAATTTGTAAAAAGTCTACAGCCGATCGATGTGAATTCGGGGATCGAGGAAGATGTTGTGTTTGAGTAAATCGAACCTGGTAATCGGAAATGGCCGAAGTCTGCCAACGCGATGCGCATACCGCATCGACAGGCTCTGCACGGAATTGGTGACAGCCAGGCCGGTAGTCATCCCGTAGTCGAAGAGCCGCTTCAGCAAGCTGCAGATCGCGACGCCAGCCGAGTCGAAGTCCTCGGCTTTCTTGCGCCAGTTGACCGCGCGTATTGCCTCAGTAGTTATCTCGCGCGCAGCCTTGACTCCGAACACGCGCGATCGATTCGTCGAAGTAGTACCTCAGGATGGTGATGCCTTTGTGGGCACAGATAATTGTCTCGCGAAAGAAGCACTCGCCGAACTCGGCCCCATTGACCTCGGGTCCCAGCTCCCATCGCGTTATTCACTGGTGCGAAATAGAAACTTCCAGAAGCCTATTTACTTGCCGATGCAGAACTTCGAGAAGATGTCGCCCAGCAGATCTTCAGTCGTATACACGCCCGTCAACTCCTCGAGCTCACGCTGCGCGATCGCAAGCTGTTCGGCTGCAAGTTCGAGCATGCCCGACTTGAACTCCTCCCCCGCCGCGTCGACTGCCGCCGCGGCGTTCTCCAGCGCATGGACGTGGCGCGCGCGGGCGATATAGGGCGCTTCCATCGCTTCCGTGGCGCCGCTCTGCTCGAGGATGGCGGCGCGCAGGTCTTCGAGGCCCTCGCCGCTGCGGGCGGAGATGGCGATCGTGCCGGGTGACTGCGCGCCTGCGGGGGTGTTCATCAGGTCGCACTTGTTCAGGACCGTCAGCACGGGCACGGCATTGCCGGTCACTCGTGCAAGCTCGTCGGCGAGACCTTCGTCCGGGACGTCGGGTGCGCGCAGGTGCAGGGCCAGATCGCACTGTGCGAGCCGTCGCCACGCGCGCTCCACGCCCTCGCGCTCGACTGGGTCGTCCGTGTCGCGCAGGCCGGCGGTGTCGTGCAGGCGCACCGCGAGGCCGGCAATGTCGAGATCCACGCTGAGCACGTCGCGCGTGGTGCCGGGAATCGACGTGACGATGGCGCGGTCCTCGCCGCACAGTCGGTTCATCAGGGTCGATTTGCCGCAGTTGGGTCGGCCCACGATGGCGACATCGAGGCCCTGCGCGAGGCGAGCGCCGCGCCGCGCGTCGCGCAGCGTGTCGGCCAGGTGGGCACGAAGGGCGCCGAGCTTCGCGGCGCCGTGGGCTTCGGTTTCGGTGCTCGGCACGTCGTCGCCAAAATCAATTACGGCTTCGAACTGCACGCGGAGTGCGCGGAGTGCGTCGGTCAATTGTTCGAGGTGCGCGGACATCACGCCGTCGCACGCGTTCACCGCGGCGCGCGCGGCCTGGGTCGACGCGCTGTCGATGATCGAGGCGACCGCTTCAGCCTGCACGAGATCCATGCGGCCGTTGAGGAAGGCGCGCTCGGTGAACTCGCCGGGACGGGCGGCACGCGCGCCGCGCCGGTAGAGCGTCTCCAGCATCTCGCGCAACAGCGGGAGGCTGCCGTGCAGCTGGAACTCGACGAGGTCCTCGCCGGTGTAGGACGCGGGACCTGGAAAGAACAGACAGAGGCCGCGGTCGATCACCGCGCCGTGCGCATCACGGAAAGCCGTGTACGTCGCATGACGCGGCGCCGGGGTGGCGCCGGTTACTTCGAGCGCGAGATCGCGCGCCGCCGGCCCGGAGACGCGCACGATGCCGATCGCGCCACGGCCAGGCGCGCTTGAGATCGCCGCTATCGTGTCGCGGTCGTGACCCACGGTTTCGCGCAGCGCGCGCTCATGCCGCGGCTTCGATCTGCTTCGTGACGTACCACTGCTGCGCCATCGACAGCACGTTGTTCACGAACCAGTACAGCACGAGGCCGGCAGGGAAGAATGCGAAGAAGACGCCGAAGGCCAGCGGCATGATCTGCATGACCTTGGCCTGGATTGGATCGAGCGGCGCGGGGTTCATCTTCGTCTGTGCCCACATGCTCGCCGTCATCAGCACCGGCAGCACGAAGTACGGATCCTTGATCGACAGATCCTTGATCCACAGCATGAACGGCGCCTGGCGCAGCTCGACGCTTTCCAGCAGCACCCAGTACAGGGCGATGAAGACCGGGATCTGCACGAGTATGGGCAGGCAACCGCCGAGCGGGTTGATCTTCTCCTGCTTGTAGAGGTCCATCATCGCCTGGTTCATCTTCGCGCGGTCGTCGCCGAAGCGCTCCTTCAGGGCGACCAGCCTCGGCTGCACCTTGCGCATGCGCGCCATCGAGCGATAGCCGGCGGCCGACAGCGGGAAGAACATCAGCTTGACCGACAGCGTGAGCAGGATGATCGCAATGCCCCAGTTGCCGAACAGCGCGTGGATTTTCTCGAGCAGCCAGAAAAGAATCTTGGCGATGAACCACAACGCACCGTAGTCGACGGTGAGTTCCAGCCCTGGTGCGACGGTCGGCAGCACGTCCTGGATCTTCGGTCCGGCATACAGGCGCGAGGCGACGGTGCGGCTTTCACCGGCGGGTACCGCGATCTCGGGTCCGTAGTAACCGACGACGAAGCGTCCTTCGCCGACGGCCGTCGAGTAGTAATGCTGGCTGAGGTCCGCCGGCGGAATGATCGCCGCGACGAAGTAGTGCTCGACCAGTGCGGTCCATCCGCCGATCGCGTCGCGGGAAATGGGCTCGTCCTCGAGCTCGTCGAACTTGAACTTCTCGTATTTCTTTTCAGGACTCGAGAAGGCCGCGCCGGTGAAGGTCGGCGTCGTCATCGAACGCTTGGTCTGCGGCTGCAGGCGCTGCAGCTGATCGTAGGGATGCGCTTTCCATTCCGCGCCGGAGGCGTTGCGTATCTCGAAAGCCTGGTCGATCTCGTAGCTGCCGCGCTTGAAGGTGAAACGTCGCGTCACTTCGACGCCTTCCGGCGAACGCCAGGTCAGCGCGACGTCGAGCTGGTCCTGGCCGTCGGTCATTTCGTAGCGCTGTGCGCTGGTCGTGTATTGCGCGTAGTGGTCCGGGCTTGCTTCGGCCGCCTTCAGGCCGCTCTGCGCGAGCATGACGCGTTGCTCGTCATTGGCGAAGAGGGTGAAGAGCGCGGCGTCCTTGTCGAGGCTCAGTGGATAACGTTTCAGTTCCAGTCGCTGCAGCACTGCACCGACTGGATTGATTTCAGCTCGAAAGAGATCGGTCTCGACAACTACCGGTGCAATGGTCGGCGCCGCGGCGTTGGCAGCGGGCGCCGACATCTGTGCGCCGGCCGTAGGAACATCGGGCTTTGCTGCAGCAGGCGTCGGCAGGTCGGCAGGCTTGGCGTCATTCGCCGCGGTGGTCGCAGCCGGTGCAGGTTCCGCGTAATCGCGCTGCCATTCTTCCCACAACAGGAGCGCAATAAAACTCAACAGGATGACGAGGACGAGGCGGATGTTTTCCATTGTGCGGTCTTTGCTTCAGCCCGGTGGGGTGACTGTGTTGCGCTCGATGAATGTGCTGAGAGTGGGCCAGCGACGTGCGAGCGCGTGACGAAGCTTGTCATCGCTTGCTGAAGTGGCCGCGGCCTTGGCGAGTATCACGAGATCGATCGGCAGCTGGCGGATCGGTGACTGACGAAAGCTTTCACGAAGCAGCCGTTTCAACCGGTTCCGTTCGACCGCGAGCTTTGCATTGCGCTTGCTCACGGCTATCCCCAGGCGGGCAAAGCCCAGCGCATTGGGGCGCGCAATGACGGTGAAATATTGATCGGATGCGCGCGTGCCGGCTTTGAAGACGCCGTCGAAATCGGCCGCCGAGCGGAGCCGGTGCTCGCGCTCGAACGGATACAGTCTGCTCAGACCTGGGTGAGGCGCTTGCGCCCCTTGGCCCGGCGGGCTTTCAGGACGAGACGGCCGCCGCGGGTCTTGATGCGCGCGCGAAAACCGTGGGTACGTGCGCGCTTGAGGCGGCTGGGCTGGTAGGTACGTTTCATGTTGGCTCTACTCGTTTTTCTGAACGGGCGGTGGTTCGGATCGCGGCGGACGGAAGGCCGACCCGCAGCAGGCGCCGCATAGTACGGGCAGGGAAGAAAATCTGTCAATCAAAACAACATGATGGTATTTCATCCTTTCGCACTTTCGTGCTGTGGATAAGTCGCAGGTCGGGGTATACACTGCGACGCCTTGATCGCGGCGCCCACCGCCCCTGATATAAGAACGACCATGACCGATTTCTGGCGACGCTGCCGGGAGCGCCTCGAGCAGGAGCTGACCCCGCAGCAGTTCAATACCTGGATACGACCGCTGACGGCCTGCGAGGCGGGCGATACGCTAGAGATCCATGCGCCCAACCGGTTCGTGCTCGACTGGATTCGCGACAAGTACGGCGAACGCATCAACGGGCTGGTCAGTGAACTGTCTGAAGGGCGGCTGCGCGAAGTATCGCTGGTGGTGGGTACGGCCCAGGCGGCACCGCCGGATCCGGTGCCGCGCAGCGAGCCCCAGCCCAGGGAGGCGCCGGAGGAGCGCAGTACCTATGCGCCCAAGGGCAAGTTCACGCGCACCGTCCGGGCGGACTTCACGTTCGAGAACTTCGTGCAGGGCAAATCGAACCAGCTCGCGCGGGCGGCTTCGCTGCAGGTCGCCGAGAATTCAGGCAAATCGTACAACCCGCTGTTCATGTGCGGGGGCGTCGGGCTCGGCAAGACGCACCTGATGCACGCAATCGGCAATCACCTCATCGCGCAGAAGCCGGGCGCGCGGGTGGTTTACCTGCATTCGGAGCGTTTCGTCGCCGACATGGTCAAGGCGCTGCAGCACAACACGATCAACGAGTTCAAGAAGTTCTATCGCTCGGTCGACGCGCTGCTGATCGACGACATCCAGTTCTTTGCGGGCAAGGAACGTTCTCAGGAAGAATTATTCCATACTTTCAATGCTTTGCTTGAGAGCCAGCAGCAAATCGTACTGACCTGCGACCGCTATCCGAAGGAAGTGGCGGGGGTGGAGGAGCGGCTGAAGTCGCGTTTCAGCTGGGGGCTGACGGTGGCGATCGAACCGCCGGAGCTCGAGACGCGCGTGGCCATCCTGAAGACCAAGGCGACGGGGTCGCCCATCAACCTGCCCGACGAAGTCGCGTTCTTCATCGCCAAACGTTTCAAGTCGAACGTGCGCGAACTCGAGGGGGCGCTGCACCGGGTCGTCGCAAAGTCGAATTTCGCCGCGCAGCGCGACATCACCCTCGATTTCGCGCGCGAAGCGCTGAAGGATCTGCTGGCCTTGCAGGACAAGATGGTCAGCATCGAAAACATCCAGAAGACCGTCGCGGAGTACTACAAGATGCGCGTCTCGGACCTGCTGTCCAAGCGGCGCAACCGCTCCGTGGCGCGGCCGAGGCAGCTGGCGATGGCGTTGTCGAAGGAGCTGACGAGCCACAGCCTGCCGGAAATAGGGGAGGCGTTCGGCGGTCGTGACCACACGACGGTCATCCACGCCTGCCGCAAGATCGCGGAGCTCAGGCGCGAAGAAGATCGGATCAACGAGGATTACGTTAATCTTGAAAGGATCTTGACGAGCTGAGGGCTTTCCTGTGGATAACTTGGCCGGCAAAGCCGTAGGCCATTTTTATCCACCGGTTCGCGCTTGCTTGCAGGCTGGTTACGGACATTTCCGCACAGGCTTTGATTTAATTCAAGTATCTGATTTATAAAGAATTTAATAAAGAATCCACAGGCCAGAGGGGCCGTAACAACCACTACTGGGATATATATCCATGCAAATAAAATTAACCCGCGAAACGTTGTTACCCGCGCTCCAGGCCGTCACGAACGTCGTCGAACGCCGTCAGACCCTGCCCATTCTCAGCAACGTGCTGATGACCGCGGAGAACGGTCGTTTGAACCTGCTCGGCACCGACATGGAAGTCGAGGTCACGGTGAACTGCGAAGCCACCGTGGGCAAGGAAGGAACCACCACGGTACCTGCGCGCAAGCTGCTCGACATCTGCCGCAGCCTGCCACCCGAGGCCAGCGTCCAGCTCGAAACGGGCGCGGCGAAAGTCAAGATTCAATCCGGGCGCAGTCGCTTCATGCTGGCAACGCTGCCACCGTCGGAGTTCCCGAGCGTCGGGAGCCTCGATACGGGCACGGAATTCACGATAGCCGTGGCCGACCTGCGCGACCTCATCGGCAACACGCAGTTTGCAATGGCACACCAGGACGTCCGCTACTATCTGAACGGTCTCCTGCTCGAACTGTCCCCGAACTCGGTGCGTGCGGTCGCAACCGACGGGCACCGCCTGGCGGTGTGTGACAGGGAGCTGAATACCGGTGTTGCTGTGCAGCAGCAAATTATCGTGCCGCGCAAGGGCGTGACCGAGCTGGTGCGCATGCTGGCCCACCTGGATGGCGAGGTCAGCGTCGGGGTGGGACAGAACCACATGCGCGTGACGACTGCCGGGCAATCGATCACCACCAAGCTGATAGACGGCAAGTTCCCGGACTATGAACGAGTGATTCCGAAGGAAGGCGAAAAGCTGGTGACGGCGGACCGCGAAGCACTGAAGGCCGCATTCAGCCGCACCTCCATCCTGTCGAACGAAAAGTTCCGGGGCGTTCGAATCACCCTGACCAAGGGCCTGCTGAAAGCCGCGGCGCACAATCCTGAGCAGGAAGAGGCGGAAGAAGACATCGAGGTCGATTATTCCCACGAAGATCTCGAGATCGGCTTCAACGTCTCGTATCTCCTCGATGTCCTGGGGGTGCTCAAATCCCAGAGCGTGCGGATGGAACTGAGCGATTCGAACAGCAGCTGCGTGCTGTACGCGCCTGAAGACATGCGTGCCCGGTACGTCGTGATGCCGATGCGGCTTTGAGCCGCGCACCAGGGAATGCCGGTCCTCGAGCGACTGACTGCGACCAATTTTCGAATCCTGAAAAGCCTGGACCTGTCCTTTGCAGGCGGTCTGAACGTGATCGAGGGCTCGAATGGGAGCGGAAAGACGAGTTTGCTGGAAGCGATCTATCTGCTGGGTACCGGCAAGTCCTTCCGCACTGCGCGCCCGGCGGACTACATCGGGACGCAGGACACGCGAACGCTGGTCACCGGCACCGTCCGCACTGAAGGGCAGACGCGCAGCAGCGTGCTGGGCATCGAGAAATCAGCCCATGACACCCTGTGCCGCATCGATGGCCAGACGGTGAATGCGGCGTCCGAGCTGGCCCGCCATTTCTCGGTGGTTGCCCTGGATGCGCAGGCCTTCCGGATACTGGATGACGGGCCGACGATCAGGCGAGCGTTGATCGACCGGGCTTTGTTCCACGTGGAACAGAATTACCTCGAGATCTATAAGCGCTTCCACCGCGCCTTGAAGCATCGCAACGAACTGCTCAAGCAACGTGCCACGCCCGAGCACGGCGACTACTGGAACCGCGAACTCGCAAAGCACGCGCAACTGCTGGATGCCGCGCGCCGTTCCTGTGTCGAACGATTCAATGCGTGGGTACAGCAGGCACCGTACGCGTCCCGGTGGGGGCAACTGGCCTTTGACTACCGGCCCGGCTGGCGCATCGACAGGGATCTTGCAGAACTTCTGGCAGATTCGTGGGGCCGGGACGTCGACGCCCGTACCACCACCCACGGCCCGCACCGCGCGGAGCTTAAAATCCTGCTCGACGGGCGGTCCGCGGCCAACGTGGTATCGAGAGGGCAGGGCAAGCTGCTCGTGTGCGCGTTGATTGCCGCGCAGGCTTCCTTCATTGCCGACGGCACCGGACGCCAACCGGCGCTGCTGATCGATGACATAAGTTCCGAACTCGATAGGGATTCCTGCAAAGCTGCCCTATCATTGCTCCTTTCCGGCAAAGGCCAGGCCTTCGTCACTACGATTGAAGCCGCGCCGCTGCTGCAAAGCTTGCCGAGCACTCATCAAGCATGGTTCCACGTGGAACAGGGACAGGTTGTGCCGGCCTGACCGGCCAATAGAGGGTTTACGATGTCGACCTACGATTCCTCAAATATCAAGGTCCTCAAAGGACTTGATGCGGTCCGCAAACGGCCCGGCATGTACATCGGCGATACCGATGACGGTTCGGGACTGCATCACATGGTGTTCGAGGTGGTCGACAACTGCATCGACGAAGCCTTGGCCGGATATTGCACCGAGGTTTCAGTGAGGATTCACCCCGATTCCTCGGTGACGATCAGTGATAACGGCCGCGGTATCCCCGTCGACATCCACGCCGAGGAGGGGGTTTCCGCAGCGGAGGTCATCATGACCGTGCTGCACGCGGGCGGTAAGTTCGACGAAAACTCCTACAAGGTTTCAGGCGGATTGCATGGCGTCGGCGTCTCGGTCGTCAACGCGCTGTCCGAAAGCCTGAACCTCACCATCCATCGCGATGGGCACGTCTGGAACCAGCTGTACCAGGAAGGAAACCCCGTCGCGCCCCTCAAACCGGTGGGCGACTCGAACCAGACCGGCACCCAGATCACCTTCAAGCCCAGCGACAAGGTCTTCAAGAACATCGATTTCCACTACGACGTGCTCGCGGCCCGCTTGCGCGAACTCTCGTTCCTGAACGGCGGGCTGGTGATTCACCTGTTCGACGAACGTACCGCCCGGCACGACACGTTCCAGTACGAGGGGGGTATTTCGGCGTTCATCCAGCACCTTCACAAGCTTCGCCAGCCGCTGCACGAGACCATCGTGCATATCAATGCGGCAAAGGAGGGGGTCCAGGTCGAGATTGCGTTGCAGTGGAACGAGACCTACCAGGAAAACATCTTCTGTTTCACGAACAACATCCCGCAGCGCGATGGCGGTACGCATCTGGCCGGTTTTCGGGGCGGCCTCACGCGCACCCTGAACCAGTACTTCGAGAAAGAAGGAATTGCCGCCAAGCAGAAGGTCGCGATTTCCGGCGAGGACGCCCGCGAAGGCCTGACCGCAGTCGTTTCGGTCAAGGTGCCCGACCCGAAGTTCTCGTCCCAGACCAAGGAGAAGCTCGTCTCCAGCGAGGTCAAGGCGGTCGTCGAATCCGTCTTTTCTGAAAAGTTCGGTGATTTCCTGCTGGAGCGACCCAACGAGGCGAAGGCCATCGCGGCGAAGATCGTCGACGCGGCCCGCGCCCGCGAAGCCGCCCGCAAAGCGCGCGAACTCACCCGCCGCAAGACGGCGCTCGACGTTGCCGGCCTGCCGGGCAAACTCGCGGACTGCCAGGAACGGGACCCGGCCAAGTCGGAACTGTTTCTCGTCGAGGGCGATTCGGCAGGTGGCTCAGCGAAGCAGGGCAGGGACCGGCGCTACCAGGCCATCCTGCCCTTGCGCGGCAAGATCCTGAACGTCGAGAAAGCCCGTTTCGACAAGCTGCTGTCGAGCGCCGAAGTGGCCACCCTGATCACCGCCCTCGGCTGCGGCATCGGTGCCGACGAGTACGACCCGGACAAGCTCCGCTACCACCGGATCATCATCATGACCGACGCGGACGTGGACGGCGCGCATATCCGCACCCTGCTGCTGACGTTCTTCTACCGCCAGATGCTGGAGCTGATCAAGCGCGGACACATCTATATCGCCCAGCCACCGCTGTACAAGGTCAAGAAGGGCAAGCAGGAGCGCTACCTGAAGGACGATCAGGCGATGGACGCCTACCTGCTCGAGCTGGCCCTGCAGGATGCATTGATCGATCTGGGAGAGCGCCAGCTGAGCGGCGACATGCTGGCGGGAATTGGTCAAGATTATCTTAATATTCAAAGACTTACATATCGTCTCGCGCGGCGGTACGACCCGGCGATGCTGCGGGTTATCCGGTCCAGCGCGGCTTACGCCCACCCCGATATCGCCGAAAAGGATTATCTCGACCAGTGGGTCAGGGAACTGGAAACGGCTTTGCATGGCATCGAAGGGGCCAGTCGCCAGCGCGCGACGCTCGATTACATCGACCCGCTGCACTGGACGGTGCGCTTGTCGATGCTCCAGGGTGGCATCGAGAGCGAAGCCCGCTTCGATCGCGATTTCTTCTACTCTGGCGAGTATCGCCAGCTGGTACAGCTGGGCAGCAACCTCGACATTCCACGCGCCACTTGCCGCGTGAAACGCGAGAACAGCGAGCACGAAGCGGCCAATCTCCGGCTGGCGCTCGACTGGCTGCTCGAAGACGCGAAGCGTGGCGTGACCACCCAGCGCTACAAGGGCCTCGGTGAAATGAACCCCGAGCAGCTCTGGGAGACGACGATGGACATCGAAACCCGCAACCTCATGCAGGTCAAAATCGAGGACGCGGTGGCTGCCGACGAGATTTTCTCGACGTTGATGGGTGACCAGGTCGAGCCGCGCCGGGAATTCATCGAGCGCCACGCCCTCAGCGTCACCAACCTCGATACCTGACCCATAGGCCGCAGCGCGCTAATCGACTGCGGCCGCGGCCCAGCCCAGCACGGCCGTGGCCCCGGCGGCGCGCAGCGCGCCGGCTGCCCGACGCATCGTCGTGCCGGTCGTCGTGACGTCGTCGATCAACAGAATTCGCCGGCCCTCGACGCACGGGTTCGCCACGAAGGCGCCGGCCAGATTGCGCAGCCGCGCGCTGCGCGACAGCCCTCGCTGCGTGGGCAGCCCGCCACGGCGGTGCAGGACGTCCAGGAGCGGCAACTCCAGCGCCAGCGCGAGAGGCCTCGCGATTTCCAGCGCCTGGTTGTAGCCACGTCGCACGCCGCGCCAGTACGGCAGCGGAATCGCGCAGAGTCCGTCCACCTCCCCGATCCCCGGCGGCGGGCGGGACGCCATCAGCTGTCCGAGCAGCGACATGAGTCCAACCTCGCCCGACAACTTCCCGCGCCCCATGAATTCGACGATCGGAAATTCGTAGCGGAAGCTCGCGTGGCACAGCAGCGGGCCCTGCATCCGTAGTGCGGTATGCGTGCGCCACGGCAAATCCTCGCGGCAGCCAGCACACAGCAGGTCGCTGCACACCGGGACCGCGCACAGGCAGCAGCGGGCCGGCATCAGGGCCTGAATCTGCTTAATAATTGACCAGTTGTTTCGTTTGAAGGCTTCGATTAACGTTGACCACCTGGTATCGCCTGTTGCCATGCCACCCCGTTCCGTCACGTTCAAACAAGAGGTTCCGATGCAGACCGCCCAGCGCCGTTCACATGACGCCGTCACCCTTCCGTCCGCACGTCACGACTGGACGGTCGCGGAGGCCGAGGCCTTGCTGAACCTGCCGTTCAACGACTTGCTCTTCCGCGCCCACCAGGTCCATCGCGCGAACTTCGACCCGAACAGCGTCCAGCTCTCGACGCTGCTGAATATCAAGTCCGGCGGCTGCCCGGAAGATTGCGGTTACTGCCCGCAGAGCGCCCGTTACGACACCGGTGTGAAGGCGGAAGCCCTGATGAACGTCGACGACGTGCTCGCCGCCGCGCGCAATGCCAAGGCCGCGGGCGCTTCGCGCTTCTGCATGGGCGCCGCCTGGCGCGCGCCGAAAGACCGCGACGTCGAGCGCGTAGCCAAACTCGTCGAAGCGGTAAAAGGGCTCGGCCTCGAAACCTGCGTGACGCTCGGCATGCTGAAGCCCCAGCAGGCGGACCAGCTGAAATCCGCCGGCCTCGACTACTACAACCACAACCTAGACACCTCGCCAGAGTTCTACGGCGAGGTGATCACCACACGCACCTACCAGGACCGCCTCGATACGCTGGACGCCGTGCGCAACGCCGGCATCAACGTCTGCTGTGGCGGCATCGTCGGCATGGGCGAGGGCGTCCACGACCGCGCGGGCCTGCTCTGCACGCTGGCCAACCTGCCCGAACATCCGGAGTCGGTGCCCATCAACCAGCTCGTCCGCGTCGAGGGCACGCCGCTGGCCGACCAGGCTCCAATCGACTGTTTCGACGTCGTGCGCATGGTCGCCGCAGCGCGCGTCATGCTGCCGAAGGCCTACGTCCGGCTGTCCGCGGGTCGCAAGGAACTCGGCGAAGCCGGCCAGGCGCTGGCCTTCTTCGCCGGCGCCAACTCGATTTTCTACGGGGAACAGCTGCTGACGACGCCGAATCCCGAAGCCGACGCCGACCGTCGCCTGTTCGACAGGCTCGGCATCAAGCCGACCGTCGCCCAGCACGGCTGATGCCGCGGATGGACGGTGGCGCCGCGCTGCCCGGGACGGCGCGTCTGCGCACGCGCACCCTCGAAGTGCGCGACGCGGACGTCGGCCCGGCGATGGCCATCGCCGGCAGCCCGCTCGTCAACTTCTGCAGCAATGATTACCTGGGACTGGCAGGCTCGCCGCTGTTACGTGACGCCGCCATCACTGCGATCGAACGCTACGGCGTAGGCGCGGGCGCCGCTGCGCTGCTCTCGGGCTGGACGGTCGCGCACCAGGAACTAGCGACTGCCGTCGCCGATTACCTAGAGCGCGACCGCGCGCTGCTGTTCTCGTCGGGCTACCTCGCGAACCTCGGCGTGCTGGCCGCGCTCGCCGGCCGCCACGACGAGGTTTTCCACGACCGGCTGAACCACGCATCACTGATTGACGGCGTGAAGCTGAGCGGCGCGCGCTCGACGCGCTACCGGCACGCGGATCCAGCCGATCTCGAGCGCCGCCTGGCTGTCGCGCAGGGCGGACGCCGCTTCATCGTCACCGACGGCGTCTTCAGCATGGACGGCGACTGTGCGCCGCTGCGCGAGCTCGCGCACCTGGCCCGCGCGCACGAGGCCCTGTTGATCTGCGACGACGCCCACGGCTTCGGCGTGCTCGGCGCCGGACGTGGCCTGCCCGCCGCCCTCGGTCTCACGCAGCAGGAGGTGCCGCTGCTGGTCGTGACCTTCGGCAAATCACTGGGCACCGCCGGCGCGGCGGTCGTCGGCCGCGCGGATCTCATCGAAAGCCTGCAGCAGAACGCGCGCACCTTCATCTACGACACGGCCTCGCCGCCGGCGCTGGCCGCCGCCACCAGCGCCGCGCTCGGGCTGTTGCGCCGGGACACTTCACTGGTCACCCGGCTGGACTCGAACATTGCGTACTTCCACGCCGGCTTGCGCCGAATCGGCCTTCCAGTGCCCGCATCGCGCACGCCGATCCAGCCAGTCGTCCTCGGTGACGACGCCCTGGCCCTGGACGCCGCGCAGTCCCTGCGCGAGCGCGGCTACTACGTGCGCGCCATTCGGCCGCCGACGGTGCCGGAAGGCACGTCGCGACTGCGCATCTGCCTGTCGGCCGCGCACACCGAAGCGCAGATCGACGGCTTGGTCGACGCCCTGCAGCAGACACTAGGCGCATGAACTCGTCCCATGACCTCGATGCGCAGGCCGTGCGGCGTGCCTTCGACGCCGCCGCAGCGCATTACGACGCGCACGCCGCCTTGCAGCGCGAAGTCGCCGACCGCCTGCTCGCGCGTCTCGACTACATGAGCGTCACACCCGCCGTCGTGCTCGACCTCGGCGCCGGCACGGGCTACTGCACGAAGCTCCTGGAGCGCCGCTATCCGAAGGCTCGCATCCTCCTCGCCGACGTCGCGCCCGCGATGCTGGCGACGGCCCGCGCCGGAGCGCGGCGTTTCTTCTCGCGTCGCGGCTATGTCTGCGCCGACGCCAGCGCGCTGCCGCTGGCCGGCGCGAGCATCGACCTGATCGTGTCGTCCCTGACGCTGCAATGGTGCGAAGACCTGGGCGCCGTATTCGCCGAATGTGCCCGCGTGCTGCGGCCAGGCGGGCTGCTCCTGTTCTCCACGCTGGGGCCGGACACGCTCCGTGAACTGCGCGCCGCCTGGGCGGCGGTCGACGAAGCACCGCACGTGAACCGCTTTCACGACATGCACGTCGTCGGCGACGCGCTGATCCACGGTGGCCTGAGCAGCCCGGTCATGGAACGCGACGACCTGACGGTCACCTACGAGGACGTCATCACGCTGATGCGGGACTTGAAAGGCATCGGCGCCCAGAACCACCATCTCCAGCGCGCCCGTGCGCTGTACGGCCGGCAACGCCTCGGCCGGCTCGCGGCCGCTTATGAAAAATATCGCCGCGACGGCCTGCTGCCCGCGACGTATGAAACCGTCTACGGACACGCCTGGGCGCCGCGCCACGACACGCGCCCGCAGGACGGCTCGACGGTCGCCACCTTTCCCATGAGTGGACTCAAGCGACGCTGACATGAACTGTTTCATCACCGGCACCGATACCGGCATCGGCAAGACCTTCGTCAGCACCGCACTGCTGTGCGCGCTCGGCGCCCGCGGACTGCGGACCGCGGCCATGAAGCCGGTGGCAGCCGGCGCGACGCGCGACGGTCACCACCTCGTCAACGAGGATGCCGAGCTTCTGCGACGCCACGCCACCATCGAGTTGCCGCGGGACCTCGTCTGCCCCTGCATCTACGAGGCGCCGACCGCCCCTCACATCGCGGCCCGCATCGAAGGCCGCGCGATCGAACTCGACCGGATCGTCGACGCCTACGCGGAAATCCGCCGCCGGGCGGAAGTCGTACTGGTCGAGGGTATCGGCGGCTGGGCCCTGCCGCTGACGGCGGACGCGATGCTGAGCGACCTCGTCAGGCGGCTGGACCTGCCGGTGGTGCTGGTCGTCGGCCTGCGGCTGGGCGCACTGAATCATGCATTGCTGAGCGCCCGCGCCATCGCCGCGGACGGGCTCGAGCTCGCAGGCTGGGTCGGCAACGTCGTGGACCCCGAATACACCTACGGCCGGGACACCTTCGAGACCCTGCGGGAGCTGATCCCCGCACCCTGCCTGGGCTGCCTGCCCTGGCAGGCCCCGCTGGACCCCGCGACAATCGCCGGCCATCTCGGCCCGGCCCTGGGGCTGCTGGCCGGGACCTGAACGCGCACCGCATCTGGAGCCACGGAGCAGATGGTCGAACAGCTCGACAGCCCGCAGTCGGGAGACACCCTATGGGTCGTACGGCCGACCCGCTCGCTGACCTGGCCCGAGGCCAAGCGTTGGCTGTGCGTCATCTCCTTCATCCCGCTGTCCAGCGGGCTGCTGTTCCTGTGGTACGGTATCCCGCTGGTTCTACCCTTCGCAGGGCTTGAAGTCGCGCTGCTGTGGGGCGCCTTCTACTACGTCGCGTGGACCGGAGAGATGCGCGAAGTGATCCGCCTGACGCCCGATCGCCTCATCATAGAGCGCGGGCGACGCGGCCCCCGCGAACGCTTCGAGTACGAGCGCGCCTGGGTGCGCATCAAGCTCGACGAGAACCGCGGCTGGCACCCGAGCCGGCTGTGCGTGACCTCGCACGGCAGGGTCTCGGCGGTCGGATCCTTCCTGACCGACGGGGAGCGCCGCACCCTGGCCGCGTCCCTGATTAACGCACTCGATAAAAGTCGTTAGAATGCGGCAATATAGACCGACCATTGAATCCGACAGGCCAACAGGCCGGCGGCCGCGGTGGGAGCGGCAGCCGGTCGACGTACCAACCTGGCCGCTTCGTCGATAACGAGACTAGCTTTGTTTTGAGCTGTGGGAGCCTTTTAATGACGACCTCAATATCCAAGCTCACCCGCCTCGGGTCGGGTGCCGCGTTGCTGCTGCTGCCACTGCTGGCACAGGCCGCGTGGAACGAACTGAACCTGACCAAGGGCGTCACGCCCTACAGCGAAACCGTCTATGACCTCCACATGACCATCATGTGGGTCTGCGTGGCCATCGGCATCGGTGTCTTCGGCGCGATCTTCTACTCCATCCTGAACTTCCGTAAGTCCAAGGGCGCCGTCGCCGCCCAGTGGCACGAGAGCACCCTGGTGGAGTTCGTGTGGACCGCGGTGCCGGTGATCATCCTCGTCGTCATGGCCGTGCCCGCCACCAAGGCACTCATCATGATGGAAGACGTCTCGAACTCGGCGATGACCATCAAGGTCACCGGTTACCAGTGGCGCTGGCGCTATGACTACGTCAACGAGGGCGTCGGCTTCTACAGCAC
>Ga0255182_1000688_pt1 | contig 20267 bp, 24 predicted proteins | sample Atl_UVDOM_RepA_8_FD_188420 | JGI IMG/M metagenome (GOLD analysis project Ga0255182, IMG submission 188420) | Freshwater microbial communities from Altamaha River, Georgia, United States - Atl_UVDOM_RepA_8d | ecosystem: Environmental > Aquatic > Freshwater > River | place: USA: Georgia...
CATTGGGAGCTTGGATTATTTATAAATCTGCTAATGGTGTATACTATAGTGCTAAATGGCTAGTTGGAGGTACAGCTAAACCAATTACTGAAAAGGAAATGGAAGATCTAAAACCTGTAGTAGTATTATCCCAAGAAGAATATGAAAATCTACTAAACAATCATAAAAATATTCATGATATTCAGTCTAGACTAGCTAATATAGAAAATAAGTTGGAAACCCAATAAAGAGGATAACTAACATATTCATAATAAGGTAAATGGTATTCTAATAGATTGATTCCTATTAGGATATCTGATAATATAAACATTAGATTCGATACTATAAACCATTGATTTCCTAATTGCCAAATCCAATACAAATGAACTAAATGTATAGCTATATAGGAATAGATCATTTTCTCTGTTTTCCAATATGAGAAATAACTTATTACTAAACATAATACTATTGAAAGATAGGATTCAAAATAGAATAATTTTACTAATTTACCTGCACTGAAAAGTATTAAACTATTATTTAATGGCAAGATTTCAATAAAAAGATCTCCTATAGAAAATAAATAATATTGAAGTGCCAAGTAATAATTTTTAATAGAATAAACATATCCAGCTAAAATGGCTGTTGCCAAAAATTTAACTATAGGATGTTTACGAGTAATCCAATAAGTTAAAAAAAAGATATTAGATACTAAAAATAATAAATTATCCATACTAATTAGTATTCTATGTTAGTTTTTAAGTTTTGAACGAAATCTAAAAATGATATATGTTGGTCAGATGTGATTTTTTGATTTTTATATTCATTCCAATAATATTCTCTATCCAATTCACTAGAACCACCATCGGATTGGATGAATAGTTCACCATTTTGTATATCCATTCTTAGAACTTGTACATGTCCCATTCCCATATATTTATGACCCAAATCAGTCCAAGTAATTTGTGGATTACGTTTAAGATATTGCTCTATACGATCCACAAATTGACTAAATGAGAAAATCATAAAAGGTCCAATATTCAATGATTTAGTTGTATTGCCAGCTAATACATATAGAGTAATAATCCAAGGATTTATAACAATATTAGATGGCAATTTACTTCTAAGACTATGGAATTGCTCTAAATCAATATTTTTTAAAATATCTATAGTTGTTGAGTTTGGTTGTAAAAATTGTGGATTATTTAAAGCATTAAAATTATAGTCTATAATAGAGATCTGAAAATGTTCTTTAATGCTATAGACATCATTAAATATCTTGATAAGTTTTTTTTGTAAGATTTGCTTAGAAGTTTTTTTAGAAAAGTAGTTTCTAACTAAACTAGTATATGGTGGTAATACTACTTCCATGTTCTTAATTTATAATATATCAACAATAATAGTTAAAATTTCAAATTTTTGCATAAATGTTAAATAGAATGAGTTTGGTTATAAAAAATTGATTGTTTTGTTGATTTAAAAAATAAACAAATAAGTAATATATACTATGACGAATTCTATTATTCACTCCTATGAAGAATTTAGAAGCGATGTTTTAGAAAAAAAAGATGTCTATAAAGTTAAATTTAGTATAAATGGTGTTCATCCTTCAATGTCTAATGCTATTCGTAGAGTATTATTGGGAAGACTGCCTATAGTAGCATTTGATGATACATACATGGATAATCCAGAAGATAATAAGATTAAAATTAGAAAAAATGTGAGTGCTTTACATAATGAATTTATAGCTCATAGATTAAGTTTGCTTCCAATATGTATGTATAATAACACGAGTCTAAAGGTATTAATAGATTATGATTTTGATGAAGGAGATTTTAAATTTGGTTTTGCTAGTAGTGATACTGTTCCAATATTTAATTTAACAATTAAAAATGATGAAAATACTCGTAAACTACGTGGTGCTAATTCTGATAATTCTATAAATATAACTTCTGAATTTATTACAATTGAAAATGAAAAGGAATATAATCCAGTGCATGAATTCTTTATTAGGGATTATGTAACTGGTGATTATGTTCTGTTGCATAGATTAAAACCAATTAGTTCAAATGAAGAAGTACAGGAGGCAGAGGAGTTGGAAATTATACTAAAGCCAGATATTAATGTTGGTAGAATTCATGCTCGTTATTGTCCAGTAGGTACGGTATCTTATGAATTTCAAAAGGATAGTCAAGAAGTTCAAGACAAATATTTTGAAAATTATATAGAAAGTCTACAAAAGCAGCGAGCTGTAGATAAGTTAGAGTTGTTTAATGATAAGGATATAGCAACATTTCGTGGTAGTTTTAATGTAATGGGTAGTGAGAGAATTTATAAGAAGAATTCTATGAATGAACCAGAAACTGTTAATATGACAGTAGAAACCGTAGGTAATTTAGAGGCTCACCAATTAGTGTATGATTCATTGGATATGATTCGATTAAAGACACTTATTCTAATGAACCATTTTGAATGGGATGAAAAGACACAAAAATACAACTATAGTCCTAAGAAAATCCAAATTCAAAAAAATAAGCAATCAGGCTACATAGAGATTACTGTTTATAATGAAGACCATACTTTAGGAAATTTAATTGGTAGTTATTTGAAGAAGATGTTTATTACGGATAAGATATTAGGTGATATGCTAAATTTTGCAAGTTATAAAATGCCACATCCATTAGAGGAAAAAATAGTTGTAATAATTGGATTTAAGGATGGTGTAGATTTCTCAGGTCTATTTTCTAAGTTAGGATATAAATCTGGTTCCAATGAAATTAATAGGGCTATTCAATGTTTATTTATAGCCTGTAGTGGTTATTTAAAAGAGATTGCAACTATGAAAAAGGAATGGACTAAATTTACACAAATAGTAGAAACGAGTTATGTAGTAGATAGTCAAGAATTATTGACTCAAAGTTATTATGACAAAAGTTCAATGATTTAATTTAGTAAAATAAAAATGGGTTTAATTTCCAATTTTTATTTTTCAGTTAAAAATATATCTTGATGAATAGGAAACCAACTCTATTTTATTCTAAGAAGTGCCAACATTGTGCTGAAATATTAAATAAGATAAGATTAGCTGGTGATTCATTTGGTTCCAGTTTTGATTTTATATGTATAGATGGTAATCGTAATTTACCTGGTTTTTTACGTGAAGTACCAACTCTTGTAGCACCAGGATTCCAACAACCTATAGTTGGAGAAGGTGTATTTATGTGGATAGATACTCAATTAAGACGCAGTGCTCCTAATCAACAACCTCAACAACAATCTCCTGCTAAAGTGGAAGGAGCAATAGATACAAGTATGGAAGGACTAAGTTTCTATAATCCTATGGAAATGTCTGGGTTTGGTGATAGTTATATGTCTTTAGAAGGTGATGATACACAAGAGCATTGTTTTGTGTTTTTAGATGAACAAGGTAATAAACAGGTTAAATGTTTTCCTGCTGGTCAAGGACCATTACAATCCAATCAACCAACTGGTCCGCAACGTCCAGCTTGGTTGCAACCACAAAATGTTGGTAGACAGCAACAACAAGATAGTGGTCCCATGAGATATAATCCTAATATGGGTGGGTCAGAAGGACAATTCCATCCATCACAATTTAATAGTCCTATGACTATGAGCCAACAAAATAATATTAGAATGCAACAAATGGCCAGACAAGTACCACCTATGCCACAATTTCAAGATATTCAAAGAACACCTATGAATAATAATAATAAACTAAATCAAGGGGATTTTGATAGATTTAGAGCTATGCGCGATAGTGACCCACGTATTCAATCTGCTCCACAACGTATTTAAAAAAATGGACAAAGTCATTAGATATAATTTTGTAGCATATATAATCAGCATATAATATATACTAATTATATATGGAGTGTCCTAGTGGATTTTTATGTTTTAATACACAGACGATAGGGCTACTTGTGGCAATAGTTCTACTTTTTATTGCATATAATACTTATAATAGTAAGAAAGACCTTATTGTTTTAGATAAATTAAAAGATATTAAGGAAGATAAAATAATATTGTTGGAAAATAGAATGAATGCTATAGAAAATAATACGAATTCAATCAATAATGATAAAAATATAGTGGTAGTTCCAACAATGAACTCTATGTTAGTAAATAAAGACTATGAACGATTAGTTAATCCTCTATTAGCACCTGAACGCAGTTACGATAATGTATATAGAGTACCAGTAAATATTCCTACACGTGGTTGGAATGAAAACTATCAACAATATGGTGTAATTTCACAAGGAGATAAGATTTTACCTATCTATGGAAGACCACTTTGGAAAGGTTCTAATAAATGGAATTATTATACCAATACTGATAGTTTCCAAAGTGTAAAATTACCTGTGTTTTTTAAAGGTCGTGATTGTCAAGATGATACAGTTGGTTGTGATGAAATTTTTGATAACGATAATGTATCTGTTCCACAATATGGAAAAGATAACGATTTTAAGGCAACTGTTTATAAATATGATAAACCACGCTATATTCCTTGGGTATTATAGATAGTTTTTCAAAAAATATATGTTTCTTATATATGGATGAATTTATAAGAAACATAGGAAATCAATTATTAGATACTACCAATTTGAAACAACTCAATGAAATTAAATATCGATTAGAAACTAACCCATTTTGCGGATTAGATAAATGCTATGACTTGGAACATTTTGTATTTTATATCATCAAACCATTCCAACGAGATGCTATTATCGAACATATTCGCTCTATAACATTAAAAAGTAATAAGATACCACACATATTCACTACATTTGATTACACCGGTACTTTAAATAAAACTATCAAACTATTATTAGAACCTAACAAAAATGATAGTTGGATAACAATTCTCTCCAATACTCCTGAAAATCATGAATATATATACCGCTTTAGAAATAAAATCGCAAACTCTATCATAAGTGGTTTACAGACCATTCAATATAATAAAATTAATAAACTAAGACTAGAAGATATTGAATTAGACCATGAAAGTGAATCTATAGCTTCTGACTATTTTAAAACGATTATAAATTATCTTAGATTATTCCCTAATTATTTACCTCTTTGGATATCCAATGTATCCACTAGTGCTATTCTCTTATCACAAAAACTTTGGCTAAGATCTGAAAGAGATAAAAATTTTAAATGGTTAGGCAGTCTCTTAGATAATCGCGATAACATGCTAAATTTAGAACAAATCCAAGAATTAAAAAAAATAAATATCCACGTATTTAACAATAATCAAGAGCTAAAGGATATACTTATTAAAGTATTGAACATTTATTACGATTAGGCATATATTCTAAAAATAGTTCGGAATAGGTTTTAGGGAAATAACCTGACATTGCTATTTTATTAACTTTCTTAAAATATTGGTCCAATTTTGGTTCCAATTCTAAACTAGCTCTATTTATTATTTCTTTAAATTCTTCTAAAAATAAACCCTTTTTACAACTTACTGCTAATGTATAATCAAAACGAGAATCTATTTCAAATACAAAATCAGGATGTAAATCTAATTTATTATAAATAAGTATCTTTTTATAATTTGAAAATCCTGCCAATTGCTCCTCAATATATTTAGTCCAAAAATCTAACTGTTTGTTTCTTTCTAACAAACTATTATTTATATCTAAAACTAATACCACTAAATTAGCCGATTTAATATATAGAGGAATAAGAGAACGAAACCGCTCTTGACCAGCTGTATCCCAAATATCTATCCGAAACTTACCGTCCATTAGTTCCTTTGTCATAAATTGTGCTCCTATGGTAGCATTTATATAATCATTATAATGATTATACATATATCGTGATATTAGACATGATTTACCAACACCGGAATCTCCTAATAATACCATTTTTAATTTATATGTAGTCATTCTTGTAATATATATTATCTATATACTATTTTCTTAGTATAATATCTAATAAAAAAATAGTATTTTGTTTCGTTTAATAAAAGTTTGTTTTTTTAATAGATAGAATATATAGTATGGGTAACCAACAATCTGGTCAGGGTAATTATCAACTTACACCTGAACAATATCAACAATATCAACTATTTTTACAATATCAACAACAACAACAACTTAGAAACCAACAACAGCAACAACAAATGCAACAAGTTCCTAGACAACAAGCTCCTAAACAAACACCTAATCAACAACAAGTAACTAGAAATAAAATTGGTCAAGCTACCTTAGGCAATCAATTTCAACAACAACAACTTCAAAGGACTCAAGTTCGTATGACCAATCAAAATGCTGACAAAAAAATAATACCTCTATTGCAAAAAAAAAGTAATACAACTGTAAATTTACAATCAGCATATGACCAACGAATGGCTGATACATTTCAATTACAACAACAATCTACAAGACAAAAATTGTATCAACAACAATTGAACCAACAAAAACAGGAGATGGTAGAATATCAAGATAGTCGGTATCAACAGTATTTTGAACGTGAAAAAGTTCGTGAGCAGGAATTTCTTAGGGAACAGCAAAATTTACAAGAACAGGCATTTAGACGTTTTAAAGCTGACCAATCTCAACAACGTAAACAATTTTTTGAAGAGATTGATGAAATACAAAATTTAAAATATAATCCAGAACAAATTCTGGGGTTAACTGCTGGAGTCAATCATACGGAAAAAGAGATAAAAACTGCCTATCGCAATTTAGCTATGAAATATCATCCAGATAAAGGCGGTAGTGAAGAAATATTCAAAATATTAACAAAAGCCTATATGTTTCTGTTAAAACAAGCAGAGGGAGCTAATTATGTAGAAAAGAATTTTATGGATTTAAAAACTGATTATTCTCAACCACAAGAAAATGGTGGTTATATTCCAAGACAAGAAGATTTTAACCCAAAACTTTTCAATCAAGTATTTGATGAAAATCGATTAGAAGATGAGGAATGGGATTCTGGATATGGCGATTGGACTACATCGGATACGAGTGAAGAACCTAAGAAAATATTTAATCAAAAATTTACATTGGATGTTTTTAATAGTGTATTTAATGAACTAAAAACAACAGATAAGAAGACTACCACTGATATACAAGTCTATGTAGAACCTCAAGTATTATCTAGTAGTGGAGCTATAGCTCATCGCGAAGTAGATTATGGACGTCCTACAGATTATAGTAAAGAATACACAATCCAAGATGGTAGTAGTAAGAATGGAATTTACTATATGGATTATAAAAAAGCCTATACAGAAACTACACTTATTGACCCAACTGCCGTTAAAGAACGAAAGGAATTTCGCAATGTTCAAGAAGCTCAAATGGCTCGTGAGAAACAGGATTTTACTATGACAGATGAGGAACGCGCCTATTTTGAAGAGAAGAAACGTATAGAGGCCCAACAAGAGGAAGAACGACTTAAAAGACTAAAACAACGCGATAATCGATTAGCACAACATAGTACAGTAGTAAATCAAATGATGTTGGGTGGTCAACCCACGCGCCAATTAGAATATGCTAGACGTTGAAAACTATATAAATATTAGTATTTTTCTATAATTAATTCAAATGGTTCACTAGCTGGATCAACCACTGAACGATTTGGCCATATTTCCATGGATTTCAATTCTTCAAAACTATAACTATTGGGACTTAATATTTTATTTCTGTCTATATCATAGTCAATTTGTTTAGTTTTTAGGTATTCTATAAAGTCGGCCGATGTATAAAAAACAGCAATACCTTTTTTTACACAACCTAGACCATTATTTTTAGATTTTATGGATATTTTTATCAAATTACACTGCTTTTTCATTTTATATCTATTGGTGAGAAAGGAGAATTAGATAGCAAATAATTGCACAACTATTACTAACATTATAACTCTGTAGAGCACCTTTTTGTTCCAATTCTAAAGTATAGGATTTTGAAAATCTAGAACGAGTTTCCATTAGATTAGTTGGTATACCAAAATGTTCATTACCAAATATAAAGATTGGTGTCTTTTGCATAGATTGGCTTTCTATCATTATATTCTGAATACTATTGAAATTGACTGGTATAGATTGGCCCTGGTCCTGTTCTACAAAAATAGGCAAATAATTATTACACTCTATATAATCTACAAAGATATCTGGGTCAAATATGTAATCTCCATCTAACAATTGTGTAGTATAATCTAAAGATGGATTCAATAAACCCTGTACTCTCTCTATATCTAAATAATTCATTACACCAACTGCACTTCGCTTATCATATTGTCTACGACCAAATATTACAAACTTTCTACAACCACATAGATGAACAGTTCTCATCATATTACCTATATTTAGATTACTCTGAACATTTAATGCCAATACTGCATAGGATAAACTATCCGCTATACTCCTATTTTTAATTTCTAATGTAGATAAATGACTAAATTCATCCTTAATATTACGATTCTCATAAGCCATTTTTAGTTAATTTTTATTAATTTTAAACTAAAAATAACTTTCAATTTTATGAAAACATATTTATTTCAATCTTATATTTTAGACAGAATAGATTATTGTTGAGCACATTGCACATGTTGTTGATGTGGTTGACCATTGTGCTGTTCATCATCATCTGTAGATGGATTGGATGATTTAGAACTTCCACCAACACAATTTCTTGTATTATCCTCATCCAGCCAAATTACAGTTTTATTATGTAAATCTATAGGAATAGGTGGTTGACCAGTTTTACTTAGTATTTTATATAAATATTGCTTGCGATCAGAACTAAGTCTTTGTGGAAAATTAATCTTAAAATCAACGATCATATCCCCAATAACATTATGGGATTTTCTATTTGGCAATCCTTTACCTTTTATAATATGTTGTAGATTAGGACGGATTACTAAATGTTCAGGAGATTTAATAATAGCAACCGAACCATCTATTAATCGAATAGGAAATTCTACACCACACAGAGCATCCACCAAAGTTATCTCCTTCTCATATACCAAATTCATACCTTCACGACGGAAATGCTTATGAGCTTCGATATTAGCAGCAAATACACAAATATGCTCATCAAATTCAAATTGAGTAGCTTCACGATTATCTATACCAGGCGGAAATTCTATTAAAATATTCTCTACCTGCTCAATCTTACGTCTACCATCACAAGCACCACATTTACTATTAGGATTTCCTACTTTACCTTGCCCACGACAATCACCACATGGACCACGTTGCTGACTAATCATTCCAGGACCTATTTGCTGAATAATTTGTAGAAATCCTCTACCATTACATTTAGAACACTGCATTACTTCAGAACAACCCATTCCTTGGCAAATACGACAATTACTTAATAGACGAATTTCACGACGCTCCTTATATCCACTAAAAACCTGCTCCAATGTTAAATTAATCTTTTCTACATGCTGTTCCTTTTGAACTCCACGACGTGCTCCACTACCAAATCCTGGAAAACCACCACCAAAAAATCCACCACCTAAATCATCACTCATTCCACCACCAAACATACTACTAAATAAATCAAATGGATTAAAACCTGCTCCACCTCCACCACCTTGTAATCCTTGCTTACCTACTTGATCATATATACGCTTCTTCTGTCCATCACTAAGAACCTCATACGCTTCACCTATACGTTTAAATATTCTTTCACATTCCTCCTTATTTCCTGGATTTCTATCCGGATGATATTTTAGTGATAAGCGTCTATAATTCTTTTTAATTTCATCTTCTGTAGCATTCCTTGGAATACCAAGAACTTTATAATAATCATCACTTTCAACGTCTGGCTCTGACATTCTAATCTTACTATCATAAATCTATATTGTTTCTATTTTTTAAATGGATTTTTTTTTAGAATATTAAATCGTTTCTTTAGAATGGATATAATGAAAGAAAATAATAACAATCAAAACTATTTTAGTTTTCCTAAACCTATAGAATATAACATCCAAAATAGAAAAGATAAATCCTTTGGAACACGAATCTGTTCCTACATAGCGTATCTATTTAAGAAAATAAATATATTTAAATTTAATAGGAAAAGTGATCTTAGTACACCATTAAATGCCTAATATTCGTAAATTAGACAACTTAGAATGCTACTATTCTCAAAAGCAAATAGCTCAAATGCGTAATTATTTCAGAGATCAATTAGAAGCATATTACGCTAGAATAGAACATATAGACCCTTCCAAAATGATTGGATGTTAAAATTTGATAATTTATAAAAAATCGATATAAATGAATATTAAAAAAGATGACTAATAATAAACCAAGAATTCGTTTAGGTCTTTGTTGTATTAACACCCAGTTAAGAGAACAAAAACCTCCAATATTTAATAGCCGTAGTTGTATTCAAGCGACGATAGAAAAAAAGGGGTGGGAACATGCCAAGGAATTGGCTCATCAAAATTTATTGGATTTAATTCCTATGATTCAATGGAATTATGAAAATGGTATTTCAGTATTCCGTATGAGTAGTGATATGTTTCCACATATTACAAATCATCGCCTTGATATTTCTCAATTTGATTTAGAACCATTTGCAAGTCTATTGAATAAAATCGGCAAATTTGCCAAATTACGTGGCCAACGTCTTACCTTTCATCCTGGTCAATTTAATGTTCTTGGAACACCTAATCTAAATGCTCTAAAAACTACATTCTATGAACTACATATCCATGCTACTATATTTGATATGATGGGATGTGATAAGGATAGCATTATGGTTATTCATGGTGGAGGAGTCTATGGTGATAAACAGAAAACTATTGATCGTTGGTGTAGAAATTATAAAAAATTACCACCCCATGTTCAGAGACGTTTAGTATTAGAGAATTGTGAGAAAAACTTTTCACTAGATGATTGTTTAGAAGTATCACGTCGTATTAATATTCCTGTAGTATTAGATAATCACCATTTCTACTGTTATAATCAACTTCATACCGATAATCCACACCCACATCCAATTCAATATTATATTCCATTAGTATTAGAAACTTGGAAACGTCGTGGTATTCGTCCTAAATTTCATATTAGTGAACAAGGTGAAGGAAAACTAGGTCATCACAGTGATTTTATATCAGAATTACCTAATTATTATCTGGAAATTCCAAGACTATATGATATAGACATTGATATTATGATAGAAGCTAAGAAAAAAGAACAAGCTATATTTAAACTTTTTAGTCTACATCCTGAACTCAATCCCAATCATTCCTAAATTTTTTTTAAACTATAGAATTATATTTAATAAAATATATACATATGTCTTATAAATGTCCTAAATTAGATAATTTAGACAATATTAAAATTCAATTGTTAGAAAATATTGAAAAACTAAGTAATATAGAATTATTCAATATTATTAATCTAGAAACAATCTTATGTATCTACCGAGAAGGTGATTATGATGATAGATTAATTGTTCACTTGGCTTTAGAAGAATTATCTAATAGAATATCTAAAAATGCAGTGAAAGAACCACACATTTTAGAATATTTATTTTGTATAAATGTTTATGTAAGGCGATTTAGAAAATTAAATCTTAATATACCAACAAAAAATGTATCTATTTTAGATTGCAAAAATTTACACACACCACCTAATATTTCTAATAGTTGTTATCTTAATAGTACATTATGGGGATTACTACATATAGAAAATAATCCATTTTTAAAAAGGATTAATAGTAGTGAATTAGAAGAAAATGAAATCTACACGAAAGAAAGAAATGAATTTTGTAACTATAAGCAATTAATTCAGTATATAAATAGATACTATGAAACAATTCATAATAAATCTATTTCTAATAGTACTGCAGACACACTATTTATAGAAAATATTTCTAATATTAGAAAGTTTTTACAAGAGTGTATCTATGCTTTTCCTGACATGAAATATGAAGATATTGGGGAAAATAATTATTGGCTAACCCAGCAGCAAGATAATAGTGAATTTCTTTTTAAAATACTAAAAGCATTGAAAGAAGGTGGCTCAAACCGTTATTTTAGGATGGTTGAACGTACACAATTTACAAATCCTATTCTAAAAACTAATCTTGGTGATAAGTATGAAGTTTCTAAGAATTTAGATGTTACTCTTCCAATATTAGATATGAATATCGATAACATAAATGATATGAAAATAAATAATAAATCCAATGGTTCATTTGAAATTATTCTACCTATAGAAGAATTAGAGCCTAACAATTATGCTAAATTTAATGATGGATTAGATATATATTCTAGTCTGCAGACTACATATGTGTTAGAGAATATAGATTTTCTTATTATTAATTTAAATAGAACGCTCTATGATAAAATTAGACAAATGCCTATCAAAAATAATCAACCTATTCATCTTAAAACAAAAATAAATAATTTTAATTTAGTATCAGTAATAGTTCATCAAGGTGCTAATACTAACAGTGGTCATTATACAACTTATTACAAATGTAATGACCTATGGTATTTTATGGATGATAGTATTGGCAATCCTAATGAAAGAATAAGATTAGCTAACATAGATGATGGATTAGATAAAAGGAGAATAGAGACTGAGAGTAAAATGTTAGTATTCTATTAAATTTATATTTTATAAATAATAAGAATTTATTAAAATTTAATTTAAAAAAAAACTTAAAAAAAATAACTATAGTATAAATATAAAATGGTAGAAAATTACAAATATCTTGAAAAATTGGAAAATACTTATAACTACCTTAATAAGATGTATTCAGATGAATTGGAAGTAATAAAAAGGAAAATAGAATTAGAAAAGTACTACTATGATAACAGAGAGACTTTAGTAGAAAAGATTTATGATTATATGAATGTAGATAAATCATCAATTCATCTATATAAAAATGCATCAATTCGTGGAGGTAATTATGTAAATATTTTGGAAAACTGTTCTTATAAAAATTCAAATAATGTAGTTATGTTTAGTTATGTCTATGTTACTGATATAGAAGAAGATAAAATAGTACTCTATTTATATGATAGAGAGGCTATTATTTATAGAAATAATAAAAAAATAGTTTCGGAATTAGAAAATGTAGAATATGGTCCTATTAAATATTTAGTTAAGCTATTGGATGGAGATGCTACTAATTATTTGGAATTACATAAAAGGGATTCTATTTTCCGTTGGGGGAATCCAGAGCAGTATGGATTGGATTAAAGTAATCAGTAATATATTTTTGTTTTTCAGTATTGGATACATTGTTTGTATTTAGGATGGTAGAGTAATATTCTGTAATATGAGTTTGAGTAAGTGTTTTTGGTTTATATAGGAATGATTGCAATTCATTTTTAACACTATTGACTTTTCTATGAATGAGTAAGTCAAATTGGGAAAATAGTGAGAGACCACCACGAATAGGTTTATAGTAATCAGTAATTAGAGTTTGTATAACCATTTTATTATTTAGTTGTTACTGAAAAATAAAATGTTTTTGTATCAATCAATTTTTTACTCTCCTTTTAATACTGATTCTATCATAGATACTACTAAATTACGTGTATGTACAAGGTAATCTAAATCTTTATCAAATTCAATTTTTGGTTCAGAATTTAGCTTAGATTTTGGTATATAATATTTTCTAGACCTTTTATTTTGTCGATTATAGCTAACACGATACCAATTATTATCTGTTTTATTAAAGTACATCGTTACTTTATAGATTGTTTTTTATGTTTTAAAAAAAAAATTTCACAATCAATTTTTTTAACTCCAACTATCTAATGGTTGAGCATAGGGATTTTCACGGAAAGCATCCAATATCTCGGCTTCAATACGATTAGCCAAACTATCATTTGGTAATTGATCTTTATCTGTTGTGACAGTACATTCACTAAGATGTGGTGTTTGAGTATATAAACGTGTAGAGGCTGGTGCATATTGATTGAGACGGTCATCTTCAATCTTCTTACATTCAACATTAATGTCTTGACCACCAATGGCTAATTTAGTATTAGATAATGTAGGATAACGACCTTCTGATACACCAGTCTTAACTTCATCTAATCTCATATTATCCCACATAGTTTCATCCATTGGTTTATCAAAATATGCCTTAGATGGACCTTCCCATTCCCAATCACTAGTAAATTGACGATTGGTATTTGGAGCTTGATAATCAGCTGTTAGATAACCATCACCAGGACCACCCATAGTATTTCCATCTGCTACACCAGTATATTCATAATCACTAGTAAATTGACGATTAGTATTAGGTGCTTGATAATTGGCTGTTTGATAACCATCGCCATTTTGTAATGTAGTACTGGCTATATAACCATTATTATTATTATGAATATTCGTTTCTTTAATTGTGGTTCGAGCGATATCATTAGGGTCATATACCTTTATCTTTTTAGTAGCAGCACCCATATATCCATTATGTGTATTATGAATATTAGTTTCTTTAATAGTTGTCTTAGCAACATCATTAGGGTCATATGCTTTAGTCTTTTTAACTGGATTTTTCATATTAGCTAAGCGGTTATTATGAATATTGGTTTCCTTAATAGTTGTTCTGGCTACGTCGTTGGGATCATAAGCTGGACCCTTCATACGTGGAACACCCATATTACCATTGTAATTATTATGAATATTAGTTTCTTTAATTGTAGTACGTGCTACATCATTGGGATCATATATACGAGGTTTGCTGGGTGCTTGACGACCAAAATATCCAACTTTATTAGGATTACCAAGTACATCTTCCTTACGTGTAGTGCGGAAAATATCTAATAATGGAGCAATAAGTGCTTTGACCGTTGTAGTTAAATTGGTAACGAAATATTGGTCTTCATAAGTAATACGTTCATTAGGTTTAGCGCAATAACTGGCTTTGCTATAGTCCCATTTATCACCTTCTCCATAGATTTCAAGATTAGCATTGCGTTGCCAATCATTAGCAAAATTAACATTTCTTGTTTCGCGAACAGCTGGTCTTAGACTTTCTACGTGAGTAGCGGCAGGACCAGCAACACCTTCATAAGCAACACTATTTTGACGTGCTGTTTCTTTAGCAAAGTATTCACCATACCATTCAGGTTTTAGGTAGGCACCAGTGGTCTTTAAATATCTATCAGGAGTTTGTATATAGAATTTATCAGGTAATTTCTTTTCTACGCGTCCTACTAAACCACGGTTAGTAACAATAGCCTTTGGAGCACCAGTGGCACGTCCCTCATAAGTTAGTTTAGGATTATCTAATGTACGAATTTCATCAGTAGTTCTAGGTAGAGCAAATTCTTGAATATCAAATTGTTGAAATCCACCAGTGGGTTCAGCTGTATATCCTTGATTAAGACCTGGACCAACATGAATAGGATCTGTAGGTACTTCACTTTGTCTATAAATGGATGTTACATAACGGTCTAATACTTTATCTACTTGAACAGGTGTACCATATACATAGGTATAATCAGCAGTTGGTTTAAACATTGGTTCAACCGCTGTTTTTTCTATCTTAAAAGTATTTTTACCACTGAAATTTTCTAAAATTTGTTGATTTGCAAATGGGTCAACTGATTGCTTATTAGAACCACGGAAAAATGGCACCATATTTTCATGAGAAAAACTATCCATTTGAGTTCCTGCCAACTGACTATAAAATGCTGGACCTTTCGCATATCCAGGTTGAATAAGTGGTTCATAAAAGTTTTCAATAGTATTTTCTTTAGATTGATTATTATAATCAATTTGCTGTTGTAAAGATCTATCTGCTGTAGGTCTTTGTAAATATTGTACAGCAGTGGTTTGGTCATTTATAATAGCGTCATTGAAAAAAGGTGGAACTATATTAGTATTGATAGCATCTTTGGCTTTTTTCCAATTCTTTTTAACCTTATGTATTTCTGTAGTCTCAGCAACACCATAACTATTGGTATTGTAAGCATCTTTTTTGTATTGTACAGTATTGGTTTGGTTAGGAATATTTAATTTGCTTTCTAATTCCCTAAAGGTTTCACTACCTGATTTATTTACACCATCTTTGTTTAAAAGATAGCCTAATCCTAATAAACTACTAGCAACAATAACTTCCATAGAGAACCTTCAATATATAAATCTTTAGAGAAAATAATATATCTATTATGACTAAAGAACTAGATTAAAACAAATTTAGCAAAAAAAAAATATTCTCAAATCATATTATATAATTAGATTGTAATGAGTTTTAATAGATTAAGCTACGATACTTGTGAATATAGAAAACGACTTGACCAAAGTGTAGGACCACTATCTTATGTCCTTAATCCTATGAAATATGAAAATTGTAACAAATGTCGCCATGAATTAGGTATTGTTGGTGGTCCATCAGTAAGTCAAATTGAAGGTAATTTAGTAAATTTAGAAAGTGAATTATCTGGTCGTACTCGTCCTGCCTCACGTTGTCCCAGTATGGCATATCAACCTACCTTTGGCGATTCTATCCAAATAGCTGGTTCCGCCTGCAATGCTCCCCAATCCATTAATATTAATCCCCTACATTTACCACCATGTCAATTCATTCGCTATAGACCTATTCCTTTACCTCCTAAACCCAATTTGGATTTATGTAATCCTCAAAAATTATCTGCACCTAAGGCATGCAATTTAAGTGATAAGAATACTATATGCTTTTAATTTAGTAAATATTTAAAAGTTGTCCTATAAATATTTACTATATTATTATTCTATTAGAATCCATGAATGAAGATTTCAGGGACAATTTCCAATCTATTTCTATAGATAATTTTAAACTATTATCCGATACAGATAAAAAACAATATTTATCTAATATTTTCCCTATCATTAATTCCATATTTAAAAATAATATTGTAGATGCCATTCCTTATTTAGATGAAATTTATAGTGCATGTAATCGTATAGATAAAAAATTAATAAAAACTATTAGAAATACTGATAATAAATTGTTATTGGATTACTATAAAGATTTTGGTGAACAAACTAACGATTTAATTGAGAAACATAGATGTCAATTTATTAAAAGCCAAGTAGTATCAAATAATATGATGGCTCTACTTAATAGACCAACTATCATTAAACATATTCCTACACCCAATGAATTAGACCAAAAAATTAGCAGTTTAGATAATCAACATAAACTTCTACAAGATAATATATTCCAAAATACAAAATTGACTAATAATACAATAGTTCAACTAAATAATAATATTATAGAACTTTCTAATAATTTAGACATTTTGAATAAAAAGATTTTTTATAGAGACTGTCTACTAAGTACATGTTTCATATTTGGCTTTTTAATTTATAAATTCAAATAGAACCCATATAAGTATTAAAAGTTTGGATTTCCAACAAAGATATCTTCTCGCAGTGGAGTTCTACTTAGAAATCCACCAACTAAAGATTTAGAACCAATATTATTATTATAAAGATAAATAGATAGATATCCTAAACAATAAATAACAATAAATGATTTCAAATAATCACGACCAGAACGTTTGATTTGATTTATAGAACTATCAATATATAGTAAAATACAAAATATTATAGCAATTATAGCAGGAATAGAGTGTTCATTAAGATAACTCATCCTAAATTTATATATTTTAGGACGAGATATTTTATAAAATATTAAACGCCTAATCTAATTAGTCAAAAAAACTATAATTTTTACGCATATCACGTTTTCTGGCAAAATTTTGTTTATTTGATGCCGTAGTAGGTCTATCATAGTCATTAGGCATATTTATTTTTACAGTTTTTATTTCTGGTTTTGTAGTACTAATACTATTCTCTATATTAGATTCACCCCCTAATTCATGAATTGATGATTCATCTACCTTTGGTATTTCATCAATATCTATTCTTATACTCTTTATTTCATTAGGTTTTATATCTACTACTGAATCCGCTTTCATTTCTGGTTTATAGGTAACATCTAATTTAGTATTCATACTCATTCTATCAAATTCATTCATGTCATCTTTAGAAATAATTAAGGAATTTTTTGAAACGGATAGACTACGTTCCTTAGGTTCTACATCTAATTCATCCTCTTCTTCAAATTGACTATTTAATTTAGGTGGATATGGATGTAATTCGTCCATACTTAGTTCATGACTATTATTTTCGTCTAGACTTTCATATAGACCACCTTGTTGTTCGTCTCTTAATTTTGATGGGACTTCTTCAATCTGTATAGAGTCTATCTTTGGTTCTACTTCTAATAATTCTACATCATTTACTACATTAGGAACTATCACTTTTTTACTACTTATACTTCTTTTAATACTAGGTATTTCATGACTTATACTAATAATGGAATGATTGTCATCGTCTTTAGAAGGGTTAACTTTTAATATTTCCTTTTTAACACTCTTCTCCAATTTCTTTTTATCCTTTTCAGTAATAGTGGAAGTAATATCTTCTTCTTCTTCATTATTTTCTGAAATCTCCTTCTTTTTAGTTTTAGGTTTTTCTTCTACAGTTTCTTCCTCTGTATCCTCTTCCTCACTATCGCTCTCATCCAACGCAATATATTGCTGTAATATATTCTTTACAGGTAATAATTTACGAATTGTTTCATTTATAGATTGTTCAATGATAGCCTCTATTTCTCTTAGATTTCGTTGATATTCTATAGTATTAACATCATCATAAAATAAATAGGGTATTTTCCAAAATTGACGAGCACATTCTATATAGGCTTTATGTATGAAATAATCACCATTAGGTACTTTTAGATTTAGTGTTTTATTGTTTTTTTTAGTTTTAATACTTGAAAGTATTTTAGCATGACTAATAAATACTGCCGTTATTAAATCATTTATCCAATCACATTGTGTTTTAGATATAATTCTCTGATATTCATTATTAATAATATTTTGATTCCATTGTGGTATTCTAGATAATAAGATTTGAAAAGTTTTCATTGGACTATCTTTTTTTATTTTTTTTGCTTCATTGTAGATAGACATGAGACCTTCATACATAACAGGAACTAACATATTACTTAATTGCTTAGTATATTCCTGTTTTACTTCTAATAAATAATGGGAATAAGCTTGTTTACTCATTTATTTTGTAATTGTCTATATAAATAATTAAGAAAGAGTAATTAGAAAAATAAACTTATTCTAATAATTATTTTGGTATGGGAAAAACAGCCAAAAAACATTTTATTACATTATATTATATATAGAATGAGTTTTAATAGATCAGCTTATGATGATGGTGCCTATAGACAACAACTTAATCAATCGGTTGGTGTTGGTAATTATATGGTAGGTACTCCTAATAATTTAGATCCCAATTGCGAAGCCTGTTATCCATATGCTCCCACTGTTCGCCTTCAAGCCCAAGGTGATAGTGTTTTAAGAAATACTGCTCTCATTGATGTTGACAGTGAATTAATTGGCATTACTCGTGCCCTATCTAAAGACCCTGCCAAGAAATTCGTTCCTTGCTGTCCAGATGCAGCTTGCCGTGGTGGTCTTCCATGTGGTGGCGGCATTAACAATGAATGTACTAAATGCAATACCAATCTTAAACGCGGACAGAGACCTAATGATACTAATCTTAGACACTTTAAAGACTGCTTCTTTCCCCAAGAATATACTCGTCTAAGTAACGCTCCATGCACATTACGAGGAACTGGTTGGAATCGTTGGGAATGGTTATGTATTGACCCCCAAGAGCGTGTTCAAATACCATTTGATTGGAACATAAGTTCACGCACTCTCTCTAAGGACAATCATCGTCCTTGTATACCTACACCTATTGACCCTACTCCTACTTTACCTCGAGGTGGTAATCTACCTTGCCAACAAACTAAATCTGTTTGTGCTAATAACTTAGAACCTGTTGATATCCAATGGCGCAGTTGCAACACTATCAAACAATATTAGAATAATCCATTTAATTATTATTTTCTAATATAATAATTAAATAGAATTAGTAAATGTATTTAATAATCTAAAATATTATTATATATATTAAATGTCAGAACTACAAAACAATAGAAAATACTCTAACATTTGGTTTGTACCTAAATATTTTAATGTTTTAGAAAAATACAGAGGTAAAAATAACATTAAATTTTTAGAAATTGGTTCATTTGAAGGTTATGGTACTAATTATTTTGTTGAAAATTTTTTACAAGGAGAAAATAGTGAAATTACTTGTATTGACCCATGGATTAAATATAGTCAATCTACAATTACAAATATAAATGAATGGGATAATGTTATAAATGAAGAGACCTATAATATATTTATAAATAATACCA
>Ga0255182_1000689_pt1 | contig 20245 bp, 21 predicted proteins | sample Atl_UVDOM_RepA_8_FD_188420 | JGI IMG/M metagenome (GOLD analysis project Ga0255182, IMG submission 188420) | Freshwater microbial communities from Altamaha River, Georgia, United States - Atl_UVDOM_RepA_8d | ecosystem: Environmental > Aquatic > Freshwater > River | place: USA: Georgia...
ATTGCCCGCACTACTTCGGTGGCGGCATTTCCTTGCTCGCATCGCTGCATGTGCTGGCCGCAGCCGGTGGCGAAGGCCTGCTCGAATTTGACGCGCACCCCAACCTCGGCCGCGAAGCCGTGGTCGGCGATCTGTTGCCAGTCCACGAAGGCTCGGTGCCGGTGCCCGCCGGTGCAGGCCTTGGCGCTGTGCCCGATCTGGCCCGACTGGCCAGCCACCAGACCCTGACAGGACGCATCCAGGCATGAACACATGCACCACACCCCCCCTGCCCGAATCGGCAGACCGTCTGCGCATCGGCTTCATTGGTGCGGGCCGACTCGGTCAGGCCCTGGCCTGGAGCCTGAGCCGCGCGGGTTTGCAGGTGCTGGCTGTCAGCAGCATGGTCGAAGCGCATGCGCAGGCCCTGGCGCAGCCCCTGCCTGACTGCCAATGCCTGTCACCGCAGGCCGTGGCCGACCAGTGTGATCTGGTGTTTGTGACCACGCCAGACAGTGTGATTGGCGAGACCTGCGCGCAGCTGAACTGGCATGCCGGACAGGCGGTGGTGCATTGCAGCGGCGTGACCGAAGTTGGTGTGCTCGACCATGCCCTGGCGCAAGGCGCGAGCACCGGTGGCTTTCACCCGATGCAGACCTTTGGCGATCCGCACGCGGCTGCACAATCCTTGCCCGGCTGCACGATCACGGTCGAAGCCGCCGACCCGGTGCTGATGGAGTTGCTGTTGCAACTCGTGACGCGACTGGGTTGTGCGGCCAACCAGCTGCCGGCCGGCATGCGCGGACGCTACCATGCCGCAGCGGGATACACCTCGCAGTTCATCAACGCCCTGTTTGACCAGGCGATCCGCCTCTGGCAGACCTGGGGTGCCAGCGAAGAGCAGGCCCTGAAGGCGCTGCTGCCACTGGCCCAGGGCACGCTCAGCTCCATCCAGAGCGCAGGCGTGGCCCGGGGCATGCCGGGCCCGGTCTCGCGTGGCGACCTCTCCTCGATCGAAAAACACCTGAGTGCGGTCGCGCCGATGGGGCCGCAGATGCTCGATTTCTACCGAACCCTGTGCAGCGCCACGGTGCCGCTGGCACAAAGGGCCGGGGGTATTGACACCGCAGGGGCTCAGCGTTTCGTGGACCTTCTGAACGACCACGCAGACGCCTGACGAGAGACTTTGGGGGGTGTGTACCGTGTCTGCTGGCTGAGCGGGCTTTCACTGGGACAATGCGGGCATGCACCGCATTGTTTTCATGAACACACAAGCCTGGACGCACCCATGACACTGGACATTGACCATTTGCGCCGCTGGTTGGGCCGGACTGAATCGGTCGACGACGTGGCCGCCGAAGTGCCGCTCAAGGCGCTGAGCGCCACCCTCGACCGCGACGATGGCGCCGTCGGGCCGGACACCGAAGTGCCACCCTGCTGGCACTGGCTGTATTTTCTGCCGCTGCACCGCCAGTCCGAGCTGGGGTCGGATGGCCATGCCCAACGTGGCGGCTTTTTGCCGCCGGTGCCGCTGCCTCGTCGCATGTGGGCTGGCAGCCGGCTGGATTTTCTGGCCCCGGTGCGTGCTGGACAAGCCATCCGGCGGACCTCCCGTATTGCCGATGTGCGCCTCAAGGAGGGCCGCAGCGGACCGCTGGTGTTCGTCCATGTGCACCACGACATCCATGCCGAAGACCGGCACGCCATCCATGAAGAGCACCACATCGTCTACCGGGACCTGCCGCAGCCTGGCGAAGCGGCACCGGCGGCCACGCCCGCGCCGCAGAACCCTGCCTGGACTCGCGAGATCCACCCCGACGATGTGCTGCTGTTCCGCTATTCGGCGCTGACCTTCAACGGCCACCGCATCCATTACGACCGCCGCTACGTGACCGAAGTCGAGGGCTATCCGGGCCTGATCGTGCACGGCCCGCTGATCGCCACCTTGCTGCTCGACCTGCTGCGCCGCCAGTTGCCTGCCGCGCAGGTGCGCCATTTCGCCTTCAAGGCCATGCACCCGGTCTTTGACATCGCGCCCTTCAAGGTCTGCGGCCGACTGGAAGACGCCCAGACCGTGAAGCTCTGGGCCGTCACGTCCGAGGGCCATCTGGCCATGGACGCCCGCGTCCTGCTGGCCTGAATACCGTACCGACTCTGTAAGCCCCTGATCCACCATGCACCACGAACCTGACCGCTTTCAGGACATCCGCGATGCCGTGCGCGACCTCTGCGCCCAGTTCCCGGACGAGTACCACCGCCAGATCGACGAGCAGCGCGCCTACCCGGAAGCCTTTGTCGACGCGCTGACGAAGGCCGGCTGGATGGCCGCGCTGATCCCGCAGGAATACGGCGGCTCGGGCCTGTCGATGGCCGAGGCCTCGGTGATCATGGAAGAGATCAACCGTTCAGGCGGCAACTCCGGCGCCTGCCACGGCCAGATGTATGTGATGAACGCCATCGTGCGCGGGGGCTCGCAGGCGCAAAAGGACAAGTACCTGCCGCGCATTGCCAGCGGCGAACTGCGCATCCAGTCCATGGGGGTGACCGAGCCCACCACCGGCAGCGACACCACCCAGCTGAAAACCACCGCCATGCGCAAGGACGGCCGCTGGGTCATCAACGGCCAGAAGGTGTGGATCTCGCGCATCCAGCACAGCGACCTGATGATCCTGCTGGCCCGTACCACGCCAATCGACCAGGTGAAAAAACGCTCTGAAGGCCTGTCCTGCTTCCTGATCGACCTCAAGCAGGCGATTGGCAACGGCCTGACGGTGCGTCCGATCCTGAACATGGTCAACCACGAGACCAACGAGCTGTTCTTCGACCACCTCGAAATTCCCGAAGACGCCCTCTTGGGCGAAGAGGGCAAGGGCTTCAAGACCCTGCTCGACGGCCTGAACGCCGAGCGCACGCTGATCGCCGCCGAGTGCATCGGCGACGGCTACTGGTTCATCGACCGCGCGACGAAGTATGCGAACGAACGCGTGGTGTTCGGCCGCCCCATCGGCCAGAACCAGGGCGTGCAGTTCCCGATTGCCGAGGCCTTCATCGAACTCGAAGCCGCCAACCTGATGCGCTGGAAGGCCTGCGAAAAAATCGATGCGCACCAGAACGCCGGCGCCGAAGCGAACATGGCCAAGTACCTCGCCGCCAAAGCCAGCTGGGAAGCGGCCAACGTCTGCCTGCAGACGCACGGCGGCTTTGGCTTTGCCTGCGAATACGACATCGAGCGCAAGTTTCGCGAGACGCGCCTGTACCAGGTGGCGCCGGTCTCGACCAACATGATCTTTTCCTACGTGGCCGAACACATCCTCGGGTTGCCACGTTCCTTCTGACCGCCATCCATGAACACCTCTTTGCTTGCCAGCGCCCGCAGTTTCCTTTTTGTTCCCGCCAACCGCCCCGAGCGCTTTGCCAAGGCGCTCGCCAGCGGCGCCGACGCGGTGATCCTCGACCTCGAAGACAGTGTGCCCTTGCAGACCAAGGCAGAGGCCCGCGCAGCCATCCGGCAAGCGTGGCCGAAGCTGCAGGCCAGTGCCTGTGCGGTGGTGATCCGCATCAACAGCCCGGAAACTGCATGGGGCCAGCAGGACCTGGCTGATCTGCAGGGTCTGGAGGGCCTGGCGGGCATCATGGTGCCCAAATGCGAAGGCGCGCAGACCCTGCAGAGGGTGGCGCAAGCCTTTCCTGGCGTGCCCAGTCTGCCCATCATCGAAAGTGCCGCCGGCTACCTCGCCCTGCGCGAGATCATCCAGGCTCCGCAACTCGGGCGTCTGGTGGTGGGGCACATCGATTTTCTGGCCGACACCGGCATGCATTGCTCGGACGACCAGCGCGAACTCGACCCACTGCGCTTCGAAGTGGCCATGTGCACACGCCAGGCGAACCTGGCGCCGGCCGTGGACGGTGTCACGGTGTCGGTGGACGACGAGGCGATGATCCGCCTGGACACCGAACGCTCGCTGCGTTTTGGTTTTGGGGCCAAGCTGTGCATCCACCCGAAACAGGTGCCAGTGGTGCACGCCACCTTCGCGCCCACGCCCGTGCAGATCGACTGGGCGCAGCGCGTGCTGGCCGCGATGGCCGCCTCCGAAGGCTCCGCCGTTCAGCTCGAAGGCAAGATGGTGGACCTGCCGGTGGTGCTGCAGGCCCAGCGCCTGCTCGAGCGCGTACGCTGATGACGCGCTGCGCGCGATGACCTCGGCTTCGCCTTCATGACGGCGCTGTGCGCCGATGATCGAACAGCACTCTGATCATCGCGGCGAAGACGCGTCATCATCCTCAGCGGAGTCATCGCGCGCAGCGCATCATCAGACCGTGCGTGCGCCGTCCACCGGGAACTCCACTCCGCTGATGAACTCGGCCGCGTCGCTGGCCAGGTAGAGCGCGGCCTGCGCCACATCGGAGGGGCGTGAAAGCCGACCGAGCGGAATCGTGGCAATGACCCTCGCACGGTTCTCGGGGGTATCGGGCAGGCCCAGGAATTTCTCGAGCAGACCTGTCTCGCCCATGACCGGGCAGATGGCGTTGACGCGGATGCCATCGGGACCGAGCTCCACCGCCATGGACTTGGACATCAGGTTCACGGCCCCCTTGGAGGCGTTGTACCAGGTCAGGCCCGGGCGCGGACGCATGCCGGCCGTCGAGCCCACGTTGAGGATCACGCCACGCTTGCGCTCGCGCATCAGCGGGACCACCGCATGGGCCATGTGGTAGATCGACTTGACGTTGACGTTGAACACCCGGTCAAAGGTCTGCTCGTCCACCTGCAGCATGGGCTGGTTGGCGTGGGTGGTGCCGGCGTTGTTGACCACGATGTCGGGTGTGCCAAAGGCCGACACGCAAGCCTGCACCAGTTGCCGCACCGAGGCGCCGTCGGAAACATCGCAGGCGACAAAGCGGGCCTTGTCGGCACCGAGTTCGGCCGCGAGCGCCTGGCCTTTGTCCTGCGCCATATCGGCGATCACGACGCGCGCCCCTTGCTGCACGAACAGGCGAACAATCCCCTCGCCAAAACCCGCAGCGCCACCGGTGACGATGGCAATCTTGTTGTGAAGTTGTGGTGTCATGTTGAAATCCATCAGCCGTGGTAGTGAACAAGGGTCTTGGTGGTGCTGACTTCCTCAAGGGCGAAGAAGCCTTTTTCGCGGCCGTGGCCGCTGCGCTTGGTGCCGCCAAAGGGCAGCTCCACACCGCCGCCGGCACCGTAGCAGTTCATGAAGACCTGACCGGCCTTGACCGACTTGGCCACGCGGTGCAGGCGACCGGCGTTTTCGGTCCAGACAGCGGCCAGCAGGCCGTAGTCGGTGCCGTTGGCCAGCGCGATCGCGTCGGCTTCGTCTTCAAACGGCATGGCGGCCAGCACTGGGCCAAAGACTTCTTCGCAGGCCAGCGCGGCGGTGCGCGGCACCGGGCCAAACAGGGTGGGCTTGACGAAGTAGCCGCCGGCCGGTGCATTGGCCGCGATCTGGCCTTCGGCCAGCACCGGGATGCCCTGCGCGCGCGCCTGGTCGATGTAGCGCTGCACCCGCTTGTGCTGCGAGGGGTTCATCACCGGGCCGCAGTCGAAGTCCATCTCGGGCGTGCCCACGCGCACCTTGGCGAAGGCCTCGGCCACCTTGGCGACGAAGGTGTCGTAGATGGAGCGCTGCACCAGCAGGCGGCTGCCCGCGGTGCAGGTCTGGCCGGCGTTCTGCACGATGGCGCGCACGATGATCGGCACGGCACGCTCGACGTCCACATCGTCGAACACGATCTGCGGCGACTTGCCACCGAGTTCGAGCACGCACTTGACGGCGTTCTTGGCCGCGGCCTGCTGCACCAGCGTGCCGACTTCGTTGGAGCCGGTGAAGGAGATGAAATCGATGCCGGGGTGGCCCGACAGCGCAGCGCCGACATCCTCGCCCAGACCGGTGACGATGTTCAGAGCCCCGGCAGGCAGGCCGGCTTCCAGCGCGAGTTCGGCAAAGCGGATGGCCGACAGGCTGGTGTCTTCGGCGGGCTTGAGCACGGTGCCGTTGCCCATGGCCAGCGCGGGGGCCACGGTGCGGCCCAGCATCTGCGCCGGGTAGTTCCAGGGGATGATGTGCGCGGTCACACCCAGCGGCTCGCGGATCAGGCTGACCTGGTGGCCGTTGAGGAAGGGAATCGTCTCACCGTGCAGCTTGTCGGCGCCGCCGGCATAGAACTCGAAGTAGCGCGCCAGCACCTTGATGTCGTTGCGGGCGGTGGTCAGGGGCTTGCCGGTGTCCTTGGCTTCGATCTGCGCCAGCTCTTCCTCGTGGTCGAGCACTTTTTGCGCGATGCGCAGCATGATGCGGCCGCGCTCGGTGGCGTTGAGCTGGCCCCAGGGACCGCTCAGGGAGGCACGGGCGGCCTGGACCGCCAGATCGACCTCGTGCGCCGAGCCAGAGGCGATTTCGTCAAAAGCCTGGCCATCGCTGGGCGAGACCACGGGCAGGGTACGGCCGTCGCGGGCGCTGAGCCACTGGTCTCCGATCAACATTTTCTTCATGGTGCTGTCCTGTTGGGTTCAATGGAAGATGGCACCCACTATAGGCAGGGCCCCGGCTTTGGTGAATTGGAATGTGGGCAACGGCGTGTTGCTTGCCGCGCAAGCCAGGGGAGCAACAGCGGATGGCGCAGGCAGGGATGTGACCGATAGAATCCGGCCATGCTTCCGGATATCGATTCACTGGCGCTGTTCGTCAAGGCGGCCGAGCTGCAGAACCTGACGCGTGCTGCCGCGGCCTGCTTCATCACGGTGCCAGCTGCGAGCCGGCGACTGTCCTTGCTGGAGCACCAGTTCAAGGCCCAGCTCTTCGAGCGTCATTCGCGTGGCCTGCAGCTCACGCCTGCGGGTGAGCACCTGCTCAAGCACGCGCGCGAGGTGATTGCTTCGGTTAACCACATGCGTGCGGAGATGGGCAATTACGCTTCGGGGCGCGATGCGGTGCTGCGCATTCTGGGCAACACCTCGGCGATGGCGCAGTTCCTGCCTTCGGACGTCGCCCAGTTCCAGGCCCGCCATGCCAATGTGCGCATCGTGCTCGAAGAGTCGTGGAGTGACGAGGTCATTCGCCGGGTCCGTTCGGGTGATGCCGATCTGGGGGTGGTGGTCGAAGGTGCCGACACTGCCGGCCTGTGGTGCCAGGCGTACCGTACCGACCAGCTGGCCGCGGTGCTGGTGCACAGCGATGTGCTGGAGGGGCCTCAGATCAAGTTTTCCGACCTGTTCGAGCGGGACCTGGTCGGTCTGGAAGCGGGCAGCACCTTGACCCGCTTGCTGACCGAGCAGGCCGAGCTGCAGATGCACACCATGGCCTTGCGGGTGCAGGTGCGCAGTTTCGAGGCGGTTTGCCGTGCCGTGCAGGCCGGCCTGGGCATCGGCATTCTGCCCATGGCGGCCGCGCGCAGCTTTGCGCAGGCCATGCAACTCAAGGTGCTGCCGCTCTCGGACGGGTGGGCGCTGCGCCACATGCAGACCATCACCCGCAGCCGGCCAGCCCAGCAGACGCCGCTGGGCCAGCTGGTGGGCCACCTGACGGCCGTAGCCGCAGGTGAAGCTCTCCAAGCCTGAATCCCTTGCCATTCGCCTGCAGTTGACTTGAACGGCTTGCGACGGTCGCTCAGATGCGAGGCAGGGTGTTGCTGAACGAAGGCCGTGCCCGCGCGGCTTCGGCCAGCGCCTTGAGCGCAGGCGTGGCCGGCAGCCAGGCCTGGTCGCCGTAGCGCAGTTGCTGGTAGTCGTAGAGCACCACAGCGCAGGCCACGTCCAAGGTTGGTGGCACCTCGGCGGCGTTGGGCACGGTCATCTGCGGGGCCAGCGCTTCCAGACGCTGAAGACCCTCGACCATGGTGCGCCGGCGGCGCAGGCCCACCGGCGTCTCGTCGAACAGCACGGGCGCCGTCACCTTGCGGGTGATGATGGTGTGCACCGAGGCGTCGATGGCGCCCAGCGCGATGCCCGCACGCGAGAGCACGCCGGCCACGCCGTGTGGGTCCTTGCCCAGCAGGCTGGGCCACTGCGGCGCGGGGCGGGTGGCTTCGAGCCACTGCACGATCAGCAGGCTCTCGGTCAGCGGCGTGCCGTCATCCAGCACCAGCGTGGGCACGCGGGTGGCGGCGTTGGCCGCGCGCAGGCGCTCGTCATCGGCCCAGGGGTCGACCAAGGTGGGCTCGACGTCCAGGCCTTTTTCGATCAGGGCGATGCGCGCGATGCGCACGAAGGGGGAAGTGGTGTTGGCCAGCAGTTGCATGGGATCTCCGTCAACGGTTTACTGGGGCAGGGCGCCGAGCTGCTTGAGCATGCCCAGGTTGTCCAGCAGGGCCCAGTGCTCGACGAGCACGCCGTCGCGGATCTGGAACAGGTCCAGCACGTCGATGTCGATGCGCTTGCCGGTGGGAGCAAGGTCACCGAAGGGGCCGGTGTGGGTGGCCTGCACCTTCAGGCGCACCAGCACCTTCTCGCCTTCGGCCACGAAGTCCAGCAGCGGCAGTTCCATGTCAGGGAAGGCGGGCATCAGCGCGTCGTGCAGCTGGGCCACGCCCTGCGGGCCGCGCACTTCGAAGGGCAGGCCCGGGTCGTGACGCACGAACTCCGGGGCGATGTGGCGCGCCATCCAGGCGGTGTCGCGCGCGAGGAAGGCTTTGAAGTAATCGCGGCAGAGCTGTTTGTTGGCTTCTTGAATGCTCATGGTGGTCTCCAGGGAAAAAATGGTTCAGGCGGCGACGACGTCGAAGCCCAGGCGCGGGAAGTGGATGTGCAGGTCGCCGGCCTGCGCGTCGCGGTGGTGGATCACCACTTCGCTGTCGCTGGCGGCCACCAGGGTGCCGCGCACCGGTACGCGCGCGTTGTCATCCGGGGTGACGACAACAGGGCAGCCGGCCTGGAGACCACCGGGGTCGCCGTTCGGGTCGAGGTGCGTGACCGCGGCCGGTTGCGCGTTGCGCGCCACCTCGAAGGCGTCTTCTGCGCTCATGGCCGTCGGGCTGCCGTGGCCGAAGGCTTCGATGCGCTCGAACCAGGGCAGCAACTGTCCCAGGTCCAGCAGCGCGTCCACCTCGGGCGGACAGTTCTTGCGCAGCAGGAAAATGGTCTGCCAGCAGGCCAGATCGGCCGCGCTGGGCTGTTCGCCGAACAGGAAAGGCCGAGCGGTGACCGCCTGCTTGAGCCAGGCCAGCTGCGAGCGCACGAAGGACAGGTGCTGCTCGAACTGCGGCGCCATGGCTTCCTTGGAGATGTCGATCATCAGATAGCCTTCCTTGCGGTCCTTGATGAACTCGGGCGGTATGTGCTCACCGATGAAATGCACCAGCACGCCGATGATGGGAATCCACATCTGCCGCTCCCACGCAAAGCCCAGGCCCTGCGCCACGCCTTCGCTGCCCGCGGGGTAGAGCGAGGGCGTGGGCTTGAGGCGCTCGAGCGCCGGCAGGATCACATTGGTGTCGCAGTAGATGTCGGCCCCCACCTGCAGCACCGGCGCGCGCCGGTAGCCGCCGGTCAGCGGGCTGAGCAGCGGGCGCGGCGGCAGGCCGGCGATTTCCACCGAGCGCCAGGCCAGGCCCTTGTAGCCCAGCGCGGTGCGGACCTTCTCCGAGAAGGTGGAGAAGGGGTAGTGGTGAAGGATGATGTCTTGCATGGTGTTGTCTCCTGATGGGTTTTATGGGGGAAGGTGTCAATACATGATGTGCCCGCCGTCGACCACGATGGTCTGGCCCGAAACGAAGCCCGAGAGGTCGGACAGCAGGTACAGCGCGGTGCCCACCAGGTCGTCGGGGCGCTGCTCGCGCGAGATGGCGCGGGCTTTCAGGAAGCTCTGCTGCCACTCGACGGGGCGGTTCTTGGTCGCGTCGGTGATGACGAAGCCCGGGGCGATCACGTTCACGCGCACATTGTGGGCGCCGCATTCCTTGGCCAGGCCCTTGGTCATGGCCAGCACCGCGCCCTTGGAGGCCACGTAGTGCAGGTAGCCCGGCTGGCCGGCCACCGCCACCACCGAGGCGATGTTGACGATGGCGCCGCTGTTCTGCGCGCGCATGGCGGGCATCACGGCCTTGCAGCAGTTCCACACGCCCTGCACGTTGACGCGGAAGATGCGCTCCCAGATGGCGGGATCGATCTCTTCAAAAGGCGTGAGCTTGACTTCGCGGAAGTAGGCGGCGTTGTTGATCAGGCCGTCGATGCGGCCAAAGCGCGCCAGTGCGGCTGCGGCCATGGCGCTGACAGACGCCGGGTCGGAGACGTCCACGCGCAACGCGATGGCCTGGCCACCGGCGGCCTCGATCAGACGGATCGTCTCGTCGGCCTCGTTCATGTCGGCGACCACGACGTTGGCGCCCTGTGCGGCCGATTGCACGGCAAAGGCCTGGCCGATGCCGGTGGCCGCGCCGGTGACGATGACGGTGCGTCCGCTCAGAAGATCATGGGGGTTCATAGGGTCAGCCTTTCAAGAGGGAAGTGAGGAAACGAAAAACGGGGCGCGGTGACGGGCACCGCCAAGCGTGCCACAGGCCGGCGAGCCTGTCGATGAGCGCCTCGTCGAGCAGGCCGCGCGGTCGCCAGCGCAAAAAGAGCGCGACCAGCCCGCCGAAGACCACCATGCGCCAGCTCGCCAGGCCGGCGGTGGCCTGCAGCAGGCCGATGTCGAAGGCCGCGCCCAGCAAAGGGCCGGCCACGCTGGCCATGCCACCGATGAGGGCGTAGCCCACCGCATGGATGCCCAGCATGGGGTCGAAGGCGGCGGGGTCGAGGAAGGTGAGGTTGTGGGCGAACAGGCCGCCGGAGAGGGCGGCCAGTGCGCCCGCAGCAGCGCTCACGGTCACGCGCAGCCGATGCACCGGGATGGCGCTGGCGGCGGCCAGTCCCTCGTCGAAGCCGATGGCGCGGGTGGCCAGTCCCAGCCGGGTGCGGGAGACCACGGCCCAGAAGAGCAGCACCAGCGCCAGCAGGGTGGCGGCGATGATCAGGTAGTCTTCGGGCGAGACCTGGTTTTCCTGCATCCAGCGGATCTCGCGAAAACCGTTGACGCCATCGGGCCCGCGCAACTGGCCCTGGGCATTGGGACGCTGCCAGGACCAGGCGCTCAGGCCCAGGCGTACCAGCTCGGCAAAGGCCAACGTGCCCACCGCGAACTGCAGGCCTGAGAGGCGTGCGGTGAGGGCGGCCAGCAGGCCGCCGGCCAGCGCACCGACCCCCATGCCCAGGCCAAGTGCCGGCAGCAGCGACCAGCCGCCCACCGCGGTCGCCAGCGCGGCCGTGTAGGCGCCCAGGCCGAAGAAGGCCTGTTGCCCGAGCGAGATGCGGCCGCTGCGCAGCACCAGCCAGGCCGAGAGTGCCAGCAGCGAGAAGATCACGAAATCGAGCGCCAGTCCGCTGAGCGTGGTGGTGGTGCAGAAGATGTCACGCATGGGCGGTCCTCCGCTCTGCGCCGGGCCGCGCGCGCCACAGCAGCACCACCATCAGCAGCGCCCAGGCGGTGGCGTCGCGCGCCAGCGCGCCCCCCAACGCCTGCGCGTAGGCTTCGGCCAGGCCCAGCACCAGCGCACCGCCGAGCACGCCACGCACCGAGCCCAGTCCGCCGAGCATGGCGGCCACCAGTCCCTTGACCAGCATCCACATGCCGAACATCGGCGTGACCTGGCCGTCGACCACCAGCACCACGCAGGCGGCCAGGCCAGCCAGCGCGCTGGTGGCGAGAAAGGCGATGCGCTGCACCCGCGGCACGGCCACGCCGACCAGGTGCGCGGCGGTGACCTGGCTGGCGCTGGCGCGCCACATCAGGCCGCCGCGGCTGTGCTGCAGCCAGCGCGAGAGTGCCAGCACCAGGGCCAGCGCCAGCAGCAGCTGGCCCAGCCGGTCCGGGCGCAGTCCCAGGCCCAGGACGGTCCATTCGCGCTCACTGGCCCAGGAGGGAAAGGCGTTGAGGTGGTGCGGAAGCAGGGCCACCGCCAGCTGCTCGAGCTGCATCCAGACCGCAAAGCTCGACGCCAGCGCCACCACCTCGCGGGCGTCGGTGCCGGTGCCCAGCGTGGTGCCCGCGCTGCGCGTGCGGTCAATGCCGCGCGCACCCGGAAAGCACAACCACTCAACATAGGCCCCGGCGAGCACCGCCACCGCCAGCACCACGGCCAGCACCGCCAGCGGGTGGACGTGGTAGCGTGCGTGCAGCCAGGCGCCCACATAGGCCGCGAGCATGGCCGAGGCACCATAGGCCAGGTTGATGCGGCGCAGGGTGCCAAAGCCCAGCGTCAACCCCAGACCCACCAGCGCATAAGGCCCGGCCTGCAGCAGACCGTCCAGGGTGTGCTGCAGCCAGGCGTCCATGGTGCGGGGCTTTCGGCGTGGTTCGCGGTGTCAGGCCGCGCGGCGCTCGCCCAGGTAGGCGCGTTGCACGACGTCGTCCTCGGCGAGCTGGCCCGGTGTGCCGGAAAAGCTCACCTTGCCCTGCTCCATCAGGAAGAAGTGCTGTGCCACCTTCAGGGCCATGTGCGCGTTCTGCTCGACCAGGAAGATGCTCACACCTTCACTGTGCAGCTGGCGCACGATGCCGAAGATCTCTGCCACCACCTTGGGCGCCAGGCCGACCGAGGGCTCGTCCATCAGCAGCAGGCGCGGGCGCGACATCAGCGCGCGGGCCACCGCCAGCATCTGCTGCTCGCCGCCCGAGAGCGTGCCGGCGAACTGGCCGATGCGCTCGCGCAGGCGCGGGAAGCGGTCGAGCATGCGGTCGGCGTCGGCTTTCACGGCGCCGCGGTCGCGGCGGCTGAAGGCGCCGGCCATCAGGTTCTCGCGCACGGTCAGCGCCGGGAACACCAGGCGGTTTTCAGGCACCAGGGCGAGGCCGCGGCCAACGATCTCGGCGGGCGAGAGGCCCACCAGTTCCTCGCCTTCGAAGGTCACCGAGCCGCGCTGCGGCTTGAGGATGCCCGCGATCGTCATCATCAGCGTGGTCTTGCCCGCGCCGTTGGGGCCGAGCAGGCAGGTCACCTCGCCGGCCTTGGCCTGCAGGCTCACGCCCTTGAGCGCCTCGATCTTGCCGTAGGCGGTGGCCAGTTCCTTGATTTCCAGCATGGTGGTCTCCTTTACGCGGCCAGTGCGGCGTTCATCAGTTCATCACCGTCGTCGGCACCGAGGTAGGCCGCGCGCACCTGCGCATCGTCCTGCACCTGGGCCGGCGTCCCTTCGGCGATCTTCTTGCCGAAGTTGAGCACCACCACGCGGTCGCACACACCCATGACCAGCTCCATGTGGTGCTCGATCAGCAGGATGGTGCGGCCCTGGGTGCGCAGCGCGCGGATGCGCTCGTCGAGTTCGTCGATCTCCTCGGCGTTCATGCCGGCGGCGGGCTCGTCGAGCAGCAGCAGCGGCGCGCCGGAGGCGGCCGCGCGGGCCAGCTCCAGGCGGCGCTGCTCGCCAAAGGCGAGGTTGCCTGCGAGCATGTCGCGCTTGCCGGCCAGGCCGCTGAAGACCAGCAGCTGTTCGGCCTCTTCCCGGGCGCTTGCAGCGCCCGACAGCCAGCGGGCCTTGAAGCCCTCCCAGCCGCCCTGGCGCACCACGCGGGCGGCCCAGATGTTCTGCCACACCGTCAGTTGCGAAAACAGGCGGATGTTCTGGAAGGTGCGGGCGATGCCCAGCTCGGCGCGGCGGTGCGTGCTCAGCGGAGCGATGTCCTGGCCCTGGAAACGCACGCTGCCGCTGCTGGGTTTGTACAGGCCGGCGATCAGGTTCACCGTGGTGCTCTTGCCCGAACCGTTCGGCCCGATCAGGCCCAGGATTTCGCCCGGGTTGACTTTCATGCTCAGGCCGTCAACGGCCTTGACGCCGCCGAAGTGGCGCGCAACATTGTCAAGCTCAAGCATGGCGACGCTCCCCTTGAATGGACGGACCTTTTGTCTTCGGTGCTTTGCCGGCAGCGACACGTGCAAGCAGCGGAGCCGAAAGCACGCCGCCCGGGCGCACCAGCATGACCAGCAGGATCAGCGCGCCAAACAGCAGACTGCGCCAGTCGCCCAGGAAACGCAGGCCCTCGATCAGGATGCCCTGGATCAGCACCACCGCCACCAGCGTGCCAGCCAGGCTTTTGAGGCCACCCAGGATGGGGTAGGCGATCGCGAAGGTGGCCAGCAGGATGCTGAAGTTGCCGTGCTCGATGTGGGTGGTGGTGTGGCTGAACAGGCCTCCGGCAATGCCGGCGATCGCACCACCGATGCCAAAGGCCGAGACCTTGGCGGCGGTCAGGTCGATGCCGTTGCTCTGCGCAGCCACCTCGTCCTCGCCCACCGCGCGCCACAGCGTGCCGATGCGCGAGCGGTCCAGCCACCACAGCAGCAGCATCACGGCGGCCACCAGCGCCCAGATCAGCGTGAGCACGTCGGTGCTGGTCCAGCCGTTGGACTGGAAGTAGCGGATGCCGCCAAAGCCCAGGCCGCCGTCGGGACCTACCATGCCCTCGGGCGTCTCGACGCGCCAGGTGAAGTTGAAGAACACCAGGCGCACGATTTCGGCAAACGCGGTGGTGGCCACCACCAGCATCAGGCCCTTGACGCGCAGCGCCGGAAAGCCCACTGCCACCGCGATGGCGCCCGCAACGATGGCCGCCACCGGCAGTGCCAGGCCCAGCGGCCAGCCCCACATGGTGGTGAGCATTCCGGCGGCGTAGGCGCCGATGGCGAAGAAGCCGCCCTGGGCCAGGCTGACCTGGCCCGTGTGCAGCACGCACCAGGCTGAGAGGCCCAGCAGCGTGTGCACGCCAATGACCTGCATCAGGCCGAGATAAAAGTCCATTGTGATTCTCCCAAGGCGCAGTCAGTCGCGGCCACCGGGTGCGGCGAACAGCCCACCCGGACGGAACACCAGAAAGGCGAACAGCATCAGCATCACGTAGATGTCGCGCTCGCTCACCCCGCGCAGGAACTGGAACAGGTTTTCGGCACCGCCGACCAGCAGGCCGGCGATGATGGCGCCGGGCACACTGCCCAGGCCACCAATCACGGTGACCACCAGACCCTTGACGGTGAAGGGCAGGGTCAGCAGCGGCGAGAGCACGCCAATGGCAGCCCCGGTCATGGCACCGGCGGTGCCGCCGAGCAAGCCGGCGATCACGAAGGTGCTGGCGTTGGTGCGGTCCACGCCCATGCCGCACAGGCGCGCGGCAACCGGTTGCTGCGCCACCGCGCGGGTGGCCAGACCCAGGCGGGTCTTCTCCAGCAACATCTTCAGACCGACCATGGCCGCGCAACCGAGCGCAAACACAAACAGCAGGTCACCGCGCAGCATGAAGGGACCGACATCGAACACCACACCGCTGAAGGCGGCCGGGTAGTTCAGCGGCATGCCGGCGGTGGCGTGCACGATGGCTTCTTCCATGAGCAGCAGCATGCCCACGGTGGACATCAGCGTGGCCAGGGGTTTGTCCAGCGGCAGGAAGCGGAAGCACACGAAGTACACCAGCGCCCCCAGCACGCCGCCCAGCAGGGCGGCGACAAGGTAGACGATGGGCGAAGGTGCCACGCTGGCCACCATCAGGCTGAGGTAGGCCGCGCCGATCGAGGCGGCCGCATACGACAGGTTGATCTTGTGCATCACGCCGAAGATCAGCGTGAAGCCGATGCCGATCAGTGCGTACGTGGTGCCGAACATCACGCCGTCGAGCAGCGTCTGGATCAGGTCCAGAAAGTCAAGCAGGCTCATGGGAAGCAACCGGTGGGTGAACGATCAGGCTGCGATCAGTTGGGCGTGTGGGCCACGGTCCAGGCGCCCTTCTGGGCACGCACGAACAGGAAAGGCTTGATCGCCTCGCGGTCTTCGGTGCGCCCCACCTTGCCCAGCAGCCCCTGGGTTTCCTTCATGCTGGCCAGTGCTTCACGCATCTTCTGGCGGTCGGCCTGCACCGTCTCGGGTTTGGCCATGATCTTGGCGCGCTCGATCAGGTCCTTGAGCGTGAAGATGTTTTCCCAGGCGGCGGCGTTGTGCAGGTCCATGTTGGCGCCCAGGGCCTGCACGGCGTCGGCGGCGCGCTTGGCCTCGGGCGTCACGGGCGCGAAGCTGGTCGGGATGATGATGCCTTCGGCCTGCGCTGCGCAGCCCTGCAGGGTTTCCATGCTCGACGAGCTGGTCAGGCCCACCATCATTTTGGGTTTTACGTTCTGGCGCTGCATCTCCTTGAGCACGCCGCAGGTGGTGAAGGGGTGGGCGGAGATCATGACCAGGTCGGCCTCGCCGCGTCGCATCTCGCGCACCTGGGTGGAGAAGCTGGTGTCGGCCAGCAGCCACTCGCTCTGGCCCTTGACCTCGAAGCCGGCCTTCTCGGCGTGGCCCTTCATCACGTTGAAGGTGGCGTTGCTGTGGGCAAAGTCCTTCTCCACGCCACCCCAGATGGTCTTGACCTCGGGACGGGTGGCCTTGATCCAGTCGAACAGGCTCTTGTACATGTTCGATTCGCTGGGGACGTTGCGGAAGGCCCACTGCGACATGGAGGCCAGGCCACCCTTGGCGGCCACATCGGTGTAGATCGGGAACTGCAGGCCGGAGTCGCTGGCGTCGCCGGCTTTCTTCTGCAGGATGCCGAACACCGGCTCGGCCACGTTGGAGCAGGTCGGGCCGACGGCGACGAAGGCGTCGTTCTGGGAAGCGATGCGGCGCAGCGCGTTGATGCCTTCTTCGGCGGTGCAGCGGTCGTCCAGGTATTCGATGGCGATGCGGGCCTTGGCGCCGTCACCCAGGGTGACGCCGCCGGCCTTGTTGATCTGTGCGGCAGCAGCCTTCATGGCGGCTTCGCTGTTGAGGCCAAAGATGCGGACCACACCGCTCTTGGCGCCGAAGGCGTAGATCTTGACCTCGCGGGTCTGGGCCTGGGCCGTGCCTGCGAGCAAGGCGGTGGCCACGGGCAACAGGGCCAGTGCGCTGCGCAAGGAAATGGACTTCATCATGTGTCTCCATGGGGGGTTGTTGATGGGGCCGTACTGTGCTGCAGCCAGGTCTTGGACGCCATTTCAAATACGTTCACGCAGTGTTGCGGCCATGGCAAGGGGCGTGTTGCGTGAGCGTCAATACTGATTTCGTGCAATTGAAATACCGGTGGTCTGCATTGCGCGACACAATCCAGACCGACCCTTCAAATCGGAGACCGCATGACCCCCCACGCAAGCCCTTCCCTGTCGATGTCTTCACCCCGGCCTCTGGACGGCCTGTTGGTCGTCGCCCTGGAGCAGGCGGTGGCTGCCCCTTATTGCAGCAGCCGCCTGGCCGACGCGGGTGCCCGCGTGATCAAGATCGAGCGTCCCGAGGGAGACTTTGCCCGTGGCTACGACCGCGCCGTGCATGGCGAGTCTTCTTACTGGGTCTGGATCAACCGTGGCAAGGAATCGGTGGCCCTGAACCTCAAGGACCGCGAGGACCTGCAGCTGCTGCAGAACATGCTCGCCCGGGCCGATGTCTTCATCCAGAACCTCGCCCCTGGAGCGACCGAGCGCCTGGGCATTGGATCGGCCCAGCTGCGCGCACAGCATCCGCGCCTGATCACCTGCGACATCAGCGGCTACGGCGACGACGGCCGTCTGTACGGGCTCAAAGCCTATGACCTGCTGGTGCAGGCCGAAAGCGGGCTGGTCGCTGTCAGCGGCGCGCCGGGCGAGTGGGGCCGCATTGGCGTGTCGGTCTGCGACATCAACGCCGGCATGAACGCGCTGATTGGCATCCAGCAGGCCCTGATGCAGCGCGAACGTACCGGCAAAGGTTCGGCGGTCAAGGTGTCCCTGTTCGGTTCTGCTGCAGAGCTCATGAGCGTGCCCTATCTGCAGACCCGCTATGGCGGCAAGGCGCCTGAGCGTGTCGGTCTCAAACACCCGACCATTGCGCCTTACGGGGCCTTCACCTGCGCGGATGGCCGGGACATCGTGATCTCGATCCAGAACGAACGCGAGTGGGCCGATTTTTGCCGGATCGTGCTGTGCCGACCCGCGCTGTTGCAGGATCCCCGCTGCCGCAACAACGCCAGCCGCGTCGAGCACCGAGCCTTTGTCGATGGTCAGGTGGCCGAAGTCTTTGGCAGCCTGCCCAGCCCGCAAGTGGTCGATCGCCTGGCCGAAGCCCAGACGGCTTTTGGCCAGATCAACTCGGTGCATGACCTGATCGGCCATTCACAGCTGCGCACCCGCCGCATGGCCGTGCACGGACGCGAGGTGCAGGTGCCGGCTTCGCCCTGGGGCGTGGAGTGGGAGGGCGAGACCTTTGCGCCGGCGCCCGACCTCGATGCGCACGGTGAAGCCATCCGGGCCGAGTTTTCGGTCCAGCAAGAGACCGCCTGAGCCGCGGGCGCTGTGGCCGGCGCCCCTCAAGCAGCGCTGTCGCCGGCCTGGAGCGGTGGGTTGAGCGCTACCTTGCAGCGTGCCAGCCGGTTTTTCATGCACAGCACCTGCGCATCCTTGCTGCGCAGGGCGGCGCCGTGCTGCACGGCCAGGTCGATGAACTTCTGGTCGTCGGCATCCTTGCAGGCATAGGGGGCCCGGGGGGCGTCGGGCAGCAAGTGGCATAGGCGGTCAAAGCGGGTCAGTACCGCTTGGGCATCCAGGCGGCGAGCCTGCAGGCGCCGCACGATGTGCGGGTAGTGCAGCACCCGCGCCAGTTCTTCGCGCATCGCCGCCGTGACCAGCCAGCACATCGCCCCTGCCTCCAGCAGGGCCAGCAAGGGCTGCTGCGCCGGATCGTCAAACACCCAGAGATCGAGCACGATGTTGGTGTCGAGGACCACAGCCCCCCCGAGCCTGTTCAGCCCGCGTGGCCCGCGCTCTCCCAAGCCGGCCTTCGCTGCGGGGTCTGGTCCGGTGGTGCTCATGCGCGCGCCTGGTCTGCTTCGCGCCGCGCGCTGCCCGCCACCAGATCGAAACGGAACAGGCGGCATTCGATCGGCCCGTTCCACATGGGCACGCGGCGCGACTCCTTCAGGCGCATGCGGCCGGGCAGCTTGAGGTCGGGCGTGAGCATCCAGGCGCTCCAGCCAGCGTAGTGCTTTTTCCAGTGCGCCGACAGCTGCAAAAAGAAATCGCCGCCATCGTCGGTCTGCACCTGTTCGCGGTGTTCGCGCGGCTGGCCGCTGCGCGCCGCGGCCAGCAGGCCCGGGACGAACTGGTCGCGGCCACGCCCGGCCACGCCGGCAGCGGCGATGCGCTCGCCATAGGGCGGGTTGAGCAGCATCACGCCCGGCACCTCGCTGGGCGGCATGCGCTGCAGCGCGTCGCCACCGCGCAGCTGCAGGGCTTTGGCCACACCGGCACGCTCGGCGTTGCGTTGCGCAAAGTCGACCATGCGGTGCGCCACATCGCTGCCGAACACGGGGGCGGTCGGCGCGTGTTCCATGGTGCGGGCCTCGTCTTTCAGGCCCTGCCAGACGTGTGCCTGGTAGGGCAGGAGCTTTTCAAAGCCAAAGCGCCGCTGGCTGCCGGCCGCGATGCCGCAGGCGATCTGCGCGGCCTCGATCGGGAGGGTGCCGCTGCCGCAGCACGGGTCGTACAGCGGCACGGTGGCGTCCCAGCTGCTGGCGGCGATCATGGCGGCGGCCAGCGTTTCCTTGAGCGGCGCATCGCCCTTGTCGGTGCGCCAGCCGCGCTTGAACAGCGGCTCGCCAGACGTGTCGATGTACAGCGTGAGGTGTTCACGTGTCAGGTGCGCATAAATACGCACATCGGGCCATTGCGTCTCCACGCTCGGGCGCTCGCCACGCTTGGCGCGAAAGCGGTCGGCCACCGCGTCCTTGATCTTGAGCGCCGCAAAGTTCAGGCTCTTGAGCGGGCTGTGCTGCGCGGTGATCTCGATCTTGAAGGTCTGCTTCGTGGTGAACCAGATTTCCCAGGCCACCTGGCTCGCGGCTTCGTACAGGTCGGCCTCGCTGCGGTAGGGCGTGTGCGAGAGTTGCACCAGCACGCGCTGGGCCAGGCGGCTGTGCAGGTTCAGGCGCATCGCATCGCGCCAGCTCGCATGCACCACCACGCCACCGCGCCCGGTCAGCAGGTCGTGGCCGGTCAGGCCGGTGAGGCGGTGCACCTCGTCAGCCAGAAATGCCTCGACGCCGGCGGCGCAGGGCAGGAAGAGTTGAAGGTCATTCATCGTTGGGCGTTGGGTGTTGGGCGTTGGGCGTTGGGCGTTGAGGGTTGAGGGTTGAGGGTTGAGGGTTGAGCGTTGAGGGTTGAGCGTTAAGGTATGGGGCGGTAGTCACCGGTAACAGTCTCTCTTCACGCTGAACGCCCAACGCTCAACGCTCAACCTCCA
>Ga0255182_1000691_pt1 | contig 20238 bp, 18 predicted proteins | sample Atl_UVDOM_RepA_8_FD_188420 | JGI IMG/M metagenome (GOLD analysis project Ga0255182, IMG submission 188420) | Freshwater microbial communities from Altamaha River, Georgia, United States - Atl_UVDOM_RepA_8d | ecosystem: Environmental > Aquatic > Freshwater > River | place: USA: Georgia...
GGGCCGCCGCCACCGATGGTTTCTCCTTTGGTGCGCCCACCGAGCGCGAGATTGAGCTGGCCGAAGAAATCCTGCGCCACGTGCCCTCCATGGAGATGGTGCGCTTGGTGAGTTCGGGCACTGAAGCGGGCATGAGCGCTTTGCGCTTGGCGCGCGGGGCCACGGGCCGCAGCAAGATCATCAAGTTCGAAGGCTGCTACCACGGCCATGCCGACGCGCTCTTGGTCAAGGCCGGCTCCGGTCTGGCCACCTTTGGTCACCCCACCAGCGCGGGCGTGCCCCCGGAGGTGGTGCAGCACACCTTGGTGCTGGAGTACAACAACATCGCCCAGCTCGAAGCGGCCTTTGACGAACACGGCAGCGAGCTCGCCTGCGTGATGATCGAGCCCATCGCCGGCAACATGAACTTCGTGCGCGCGAGCGTGCCCTTCATGAAGCGCTGCCGCGAGCTGTGCTCACAGCACGGCGCCCTGCTGGTCTTTGACGAGGTGATGACGGGTTTTCGCGTGGCAATGGGCTCGGCCCAAAGCGTTTACGCCAAAGCCATTCCCGGCTTCAAGCCCGACCTCACGGTGCTGGGCAAGGTCATTGGCGGGGGCATGCCTTTGGCCGCTTTTGGCGGGCCGCGCGAGATCATGTCGCAACTCGCCCCCACAGGCCCGGTCTACCAAGCGGGCACCCTCAGTGGCAACCCCGTGGCCACGGCCTGCGGACTGGCCACGCTCAAAGAAATCTCGCGCGAGGGCTTCTGGCCGGCTTTGCAAGCCAAGACGCGTCGTTTGGTCGACGGCTTGAAGGGCGCCGCCCAACGCGCGGGCGTGCCCTTTAGCGCCGATTGCGAAGGCGGCATGTTTGGCTTTTTCCTCCTGCCCGAGTTGCCCCAAAACTACGGCCAGGTGATGAAGAGCGATGGGCCGAGCTTTAACCGCCTCTTCCACGGCTTGCTCGACCGCGGTGTGTATATTGCCCCCGCCCTCTACGAGGCGGGGTTTGTGAGCGCAGCCCACACCGACGCCGACATTGACGCGACCATCGCCGCTGCCGAAGCGGTCATGCGCGCGTCATGAGGCGTGCGGCCCGCGCCAGCGCCCTGTGCCTGGCCCTCGCGGGCCTCGGGCTTGGCCCGGCGCAGGCCCAGACCGAGGCGAACTGGGCTTCGCGCGTGTGGGTGAACGCGGGCTTTTATTCCTATCACTTCAACCGCGACCAAGGCCTGAGAGACGCCAACCCCGGCCTGGGCGCGGAATACCGCTGGGATGACACCTGGTCCGTCACCGGGGGCGCGTTCACCAACAGCGAGAACCGCCGCTCGCACTATCTGGGCGTGTATTACCAACCCTGGCGCGTGCTCGGTGCGCGCGCGGGGGTGGTGGTGGGTGGGTTTGATGGCTATGTCAACGCCAATCACGGCGGCTGGTTTCCAGCCGTCATTCCGGTGCTCTCTTGGGAGGGCGAGCGTTTGGGGCTCAATGCCGCGCTCGTGCCCTCCATCGAGAACCGTTTGCACGGCGCCCTGAGCCTACAGCTCAAATGGCGCGTGGGCGCGCCCTAAACGCCCCCTGAGCTTAGTGGCGGAAGTGCCGCACGCCCGTGAAGACCATGGCCACGCCACGCTCGTTGGCCGCGTCAATCACCTCTTGATCGCGCATGGAGCCGCCGGGCTGAATCACGCAAGTCGCGCCGTGGTCGATCACCACATCCAGCCCATCGCGGAAGGGGAAGAAGGCATCGCTGGCCACCGCTGAGCCTTGGAGGCTCAGGCCCGCGTGCTCGGCCTTGATGCTGGCGATGCGCGCCGAGTCGAGGCGGCTCATCTGCCCCGCGCCCACGCCCAAGGTCATGCCTTGGCCGCAAAACACGATGGCATTGCTCTTGACGTACTTGGCCACTGTCCAGGCAAAGCGCAAGTCCTCCCACTGCTGCGCCGTGGGTTGCAACTGGGTCACCACGCGCAACTCGTTTTCGTGCAGCAGCAAGTTGTCGGCGCTTTGCACCAGCAAACCCGAGCCAATGCGTTTGACATCGGTGGGGTTGGCCCCGCGCGCCCAAGCCTCGGCACCGCCCTCGGGCAGGCTGATTTGCAGCACGCGCACATTGGCTTTGGCCTTGAAGACGGCCAAGGCCTCGGCGCTGTAGGCCGGCGCCATCAAGACTTCAACAAACTGTTTGCTCACCGCCTCGGCGGTGGGGCCGTCCACAGGCCGGTTAAACGCGATGATGCCGCCAAAGGCGCTTGTGGGGTCGGTCTGGAAGGCTTTTTGGTAGGCCTGTAGGGGCCCGGCTGCCACGGCCACCCCGCAAGGGTTGGCGTGCTTGACGATCACGCAGGCCGGCGCGTCAAAACTCTTGACGCATTCCCACGCGGCGTCCGCGTCGGCAATGTTGTTGTAGGAGAGTTCTTTGCCCTGCAACTGCTCGGCCGTGACGAGCGAGCCGGGGGCGGGGTGCAGATCGCGATAAAAAGCCGCGGTCTGGTGCGGGTTCTCGCCGTAGCGCAGGTCTTGCAGCTTGACATAGCGAGCGTTGACCTGATCGGGATAGGCGTTGCGCTTGGGCACGCCCTCCCCCGTGGTGAACTCGATGGCGGAGAGGTAGTCGCTGATGGCCGCGTCGTAATTGCTGATGCGGTTAAACGCCGCCACGGCAAGCGCAAAGCGCGTGGCGTCGCTTACCTTGCCGTGCGCCTTGAGCTCCTCGATCACGCGGGGGTACTGGCTCGCGTCGGTGAGAACCGCCACGTCCTTCCAATTCTTGGCGGCGCTGCGCACCATGGCCGGGCCCCCGATGTCGATGTTCTCGATGGCGTCTTCCAGCGTGCAATCGGGCTTGGCCACGGTGGCCTCGAAGGGGTAGAGGTTGACCACCAGCAGATCAATGGTGCCAATGCCGTGCGTGGCGAGGGCTTGCATGTGGGCCGGCGTGTCGCGCCGCGCTAGCAAGCCGCCGTGCACCTTGGGATGGAGGGTTTTGACGCGCCCATCGAGCATTTCAGGAAAACCGGTCATGTCGGCCACCTCGGTCACGGGCAAGCCCGCTTGGGCCAAGAGTTTGGCGGTGCCCCCGGTGGAGAGCAAACCGATGTTGAGGGCGTGCAGGGCTTGGGCGAGCTCAACGATGCCCGTTTTGTCAGAAACAGAAAGAAGCGCGTTCATGAATGAAAAACTACCGTGGAATTACTTCAACAACTTGTGCTCAAGCAGCTTCTTGCGCAAGGTGTTGCGATTGAGGCCCAGCCATTCGGCGGCCCGCGATTGATTGCCTTCGGCGTGTTTCATCACCACCTCCAGCAAAGGCTTCTCAATGACTTGCACCATCAAGGCGTGCAAGTTGTCGGGCTCGGTGCCGCGCAAATCCCGAAACAGGGATTCCAAACTGGCGCGCACCGCCTCTTCAATCTGTTTCTTGCTCATGGGCAAAAGACTCCGAAACACCCAGGGCCGCCGGCAAACGTTCGTGCTGCGCGGCCAGTTCATCTAAAAATTGCGCCACCGCCCGCTGCTGCAGCACGGGGGTATCGAGCGTGTTCATGTATTGGCGAAACGCCTCGCCACCGGGGAGGCTGCGCACATACCAGCCAATGTGCTTGCGCGCACTGCGCACGCCGGTGTGCTCGCCATAGAGGCCGTAGTGCGCCTCCAAGTGTTCGAGCAACAAGCGGCGCACCTCCGCCACCAGAGGCGGCGCCAAATGCTCACCGGTCTGCAAAAAATGCACCACTTCCCGAAAAATCCAGGGCCGCCCCTGCGCCGCGCGGCCCATCATGACGGCGTCGGCACCGGTGTATTGCATGACGGCGCGGGCTTTCTCAGGGGAGTCGATATCGCCATTGGCCACCACCGGCACACCCACTCTGGATTTGATCTCGGCCACGGTGTCGTGCTCGGCCACGCCCCCATAGCCCTGCTCTCGCGTGCGGCCATGGATGGTGAGCATTTGCACCCCCGCTTGCTCTGCGGCCAGGGCAATGCGCAAGGCGTTCTTCTGATCGGCTCGCCAGCCGGTGCGCATCTTGAGGGTGACCGGCACGCCATGGGGCGCGGCAGCTTGCACCACGGCACCCACAATGGACAAGGCCAAGGCCTCGTCTTGCATGAGGGCCGAGCCCGCCCACTTGTTGCAGACCTTCTTGGCGGGGCAGCCCATGTTGATGTCAATGATTTGCGCGCCCCGATCGATGTTGTAGCGCGCGGCGTCGGCCATCATGGCGGCGTCGGTTCCGGCGATTTGCACGGCAATCGGGCCAGGCTCACCCGCGTGATCGGCTCGGCGCGAAGTCTTCAAGCTCTTCCAGAGGTCGGGCCGTGAGGTGACCATCTCGCTCACCGCATAGCCCGCGCCAAGCTGCTTGCACAGGATGCGAAACGGCCGATCCGTCACCCCCGCCATGGGCGCGACGAACACGGGGTTCGGCAGACGATAAGGGCCTAGTTGCATGCGGGGAGAGGAAGGAAGGGAGGACGGGTGAATTGCAGAGCGGGAGGGAGATTGTATCTGCCTAAAAATTCAGCAAACTGTCAGGAAAGCCCCTGAGAAAAACGGCTTATCCGCCCCCGCCGCAAACCCCCGGGGCTACACTCGTTCGCATGGACACCTGGATGATGTCGTTCCTGCAAACCTTGGCCTTGCCCGAAGTGGGCCTCACCACGGTGTTTGTGGTGGCATTGATATCGGCCACGCTGCTGCCCATGGGCTCGGAGCCCGCTGTCTTTGGCTTGGTCCAACTCAACCCAGACCTGTTTTGGCCCGCGGTGTTCGTGGCCACCGCAGGCAACACCATTGGCGGGGCCATCTCCTGGTGGATGGGCGCGGGCGCACACCACGTCAAAAACCGATTGCAACCCACCGAGGGAGCCGCCACCTCTGAAGCCCGCGCGCTGGGCTGGCTGCGCGCCTTCGGCCCCAAGGCCTGCCTGCTGAGCTGGCTGCCCGCCGTGGGCGACCCCCTCTGCGCCGTGGCCGGCTGGCTGCACCTGCCCTTCTGGCCTTGTGTGTTCTATATGGCCATCGGTAAATTTGCCCGGTATACCTTGATGACGGCGGCGTTGATGTGGGTGTTTTGAGGGGGGGCGGGGCTGGACCTGGCCACACACTTGAGCGCTTAACTGAAAGGGGTTCCGATCATGGGCGTTGCCAAGTATGTCCCTTTCTCAATCTTGTTGGTTGGGTGGCTAATCGGACAAAGTAGCCAAATCAGTAAGCGCAAGTCGCGCAAAACAACAAACCGATTGATATAAAACCACTGACTGACGATTTTGGGTTCGCTCGCATAATCATTGACAATCGCTTGAAATACTATCTTTGTATGCATTAAACTAGCATCTATCGGTAATAGTGCGGCCTTTATAACTAAACATATTTCCTAGGAAGCGTTACTCAACCTAGAGAAAAGTGCCATGTACCGGTTTGCGGGGGCTTAGAGGATTCCCATCCCAAAGGTTGTTGGGGATGGTGGATTTCTGGCTCAGTTATCAATCGCAGTACCCACAAGAAGCCGATGCAAGCCAGGGCTCACATCCATCCTCAGGATTGAAATGAGTGTCCCAGGCGACTCCAGCGAGTCAAGTGCATCGCCTCACAGGAAAAGCGATGGCGCTGAAAGAAAAACATAAAAACGGCCATGGTGGCAACCTCGGTTTCGAAGCTGATTTGTTTCGGGCCGCCGACAAGTTGCGCGGAAACATGGAGCCAAGTGACTACAAGCACGTCGCACTCGGACTCATCTTCCTGAAGTACATCTCGGACGCTTTCGAGGCCAAGCACAAGGCGTTAATGGCCGAAGATGCGAAAGCCGCAGAGGATAAGGACGAATACCTCGCAGAAAATGTGTTCTGGGTGCCCAAGAAGGCGCGTTGGTCGCACTTGCAAGCCAACGCCAAGCAACCCACGATCGGAACCTTGATCGACGACGCGATGCGCGCCATTGAGAAAGACAATGAGTCGCTCAAAGGCGTACTGCCCAAAGACTACGCCCGGCCCGCGCTCAATAAAGTGATGCTGGGCGAGCTGATCGACCTGATCTCTGGTATTGCGCTCAACGAGGAAGGCGGAAGCTCCAAGGACATCCTCGGACGTGTTTACGAATATTTCCTGAGCCAGTTTGCCGGGGCTGAAGGCAAACGCGGCGGCGAGTTCTACACGCCAAGCTCCGTTGTGCGCGTGTTGGTTGAAATGCTGGAGCCGTACTCAGGCCGCGTGTACGATCCGTGCTGCGGCTCGGGGGGAATGTTCGTCCAGTCAGAAAAATTCGTTCAGGAGCACGGCGGGCGAATTGGCGATATTGCCATTTACGGTCAAGAGTCGAACTACACCACTTGGCGTCTGGCCAAGATGAACCTGGCTGTACGCGGCATTGACAGCGACATCCGCTGGAACAACGAGGGCAGCTTCCACAAAGACGAACTGCGCGATCTCAAGGCCGACTACATCCTCGCCAACCCACCCTTCAACATCTCCGACTGGGGCGGTGAACGCTTGCGTGAAGACGTACGCTGGAATTACGGAGTTCCTCCCACTGGTAACGCCAACTACGCATGGCTACAGCACATCTACCACCACCTCGCACCCAATGGCACGGCGGGCGTGGTACTGGCCAATGGTTCGATGAGTTCGAACCAAAGCGGCGAAGGCGAAATCCGTAAGGCCATGATTGAGGCCGATGCGGTGGACTGCATGGTGGCGCTGCCAGGGCAGCTTTTCTACTCCACTCAGATTCCTGCCTGCCTATGGTTCCTGACTCGGAAAAAGAACCCTGGAAAGGGCATGCGTGACCGAAGAGGCGAAGTGTTGTTCATCGACGCCCGAAATATGGGCGTATTGATAGATCGTACTCGGCGTGAACTAACTGACGCAGAAGTACAGAAGATCGCAAGAACTTTCCACGCTTGGCGCGGGGAAAAAGGGGCAGGCAAGCACGCCGACGTGGCTGGGTTCTGCAAGTCGGCATCGATGGAGGACATCCGCAAAAACGGCCATGTATTGACGCCGGGGCGATACGTGGGATCGACCTATAAAGAGGACGACGGCGAGTCATTCCAAGTCAAGATGGAGCAGTATGCCGCGTTGTGGCGTGAACAGCGAGCAATGGCAGCCGAACTCGATGCTGCAATTGAGGCCAACCTAAAGGAAATTGGGTATGGCAAATAAGTGGTCGACAGTAAAGGTTGAAGAAATTGCCGAAAAGATCGGGATGGGACCATTTGGCTCGAATATTAAAGTTAAAACCTTCGTTAAGAAAGGAGTCCCGATTATCAGTGGCGCACACCTGCATGGAGCTCGAGTAAAAGATCATTTTTTTAACTTCGTCTCCAACGAGCATGCAGAAAGACTAAAGAGTTCAAATGTATTCCGTCGCGATGTCATCTTCACGCATGCCGGTAACATCGGTCAAGTTGCCTACATTCCACCAAATTCCCAATACGAAAAATACGTGATTTCGCAGCGCCAATTTTATCTGCGCTGCGACTTAAGTAAGGCTGAACCTGCCTTTATTTCCTATTTCTTCCACAGTAAAGAGGGGCAGCACAAGTTACTCGCCAATGCGTCTCAAACCGGGGTTCCATCAATTGCACGACCCTCATCCTATTTGAAGACAATTGAGTTGTTACTTCCTCCACTTCCGGAACAACGCGCCATCGCATATATTCTGGGCACACTTGACGACAAGATCGAACAGAATCTCCGCATCAACGAGACTTTAGAGGCGATAGCCCGCATGCTGTTCAAGGCTTGGTTCGTGGATTTCGAGCCTGTGCACGCCAAAATGGAAGGTCGGTGGCAGCGCGACCAATCACTGCCCGGCCTCCCCGCACATCTTTATGACCTCTTTCCAGAACGACTAGTCGAATCGGAATTAGGAAAGATCCCGGAAGGCTGGCGCACCTTCACTTTAGGCGACTTAGCGCACCAGTCAAAGGGGACTGTAAATCCAGCCAATTCGCCTCATGACGTATTCAAGCACTACAGCCTGCCCGCCTTCGACACTAGCCAAACTCCTGTCATTGAAATGGGGACAGAAATAAGGAGTAACAAAACTCTCGTCCCTGACAACTGCATACTAATTTCAAAGCTCAACCCACACATCCCTCGTGTATGGCATATTGGTAAAGCAGGACTTAATGCTGTATGTTCAACAGAGTTCACAGTGTGGACGCCCAAATCGCCCGCGAATAGCTCATTTTTGTATTGCCTGGCATCTTCAGTTGAATTCAATGACGCAATGCGTCAACTAGTAACAGGCACATCCAATAGTCATCAGCGGGTAATGCCAGATCAGCTGAGCGACATTCGTGTAATTGCTGCAAGTGAGGCTGCAATCGGAAAGTGTGCAGCGATGCTAATGACAATAAAAAAGCAGGTCATGCAGCACAGAAGGCAATCGCTCGCACTTACCAACTTACGCTTAACCCTACTACCCAAATTAATCTCTGGGGAAATTCGCTTGCAGGATGCTGAGCGATATGTAGAGGATGCAAAAGCATGAAAAGCTTACGTCGGAAAATTGACTTCTACATCTTATCGCTAGGATTATTGTTTATCTTCTTTGTCATTATTGCATTGAAGCCTCCCGCCTCCTTTTCTTTGAATGACATCGAAAACTGGATAAGTTTCATACAGAGTAACCCTCTACCCGTTATTTCGACATTTGGCTTGTTCTACTGTTTGTTTGCCTACATCCGGTTTACCATCGAATTAAAAGGCGCTAACGAATTACCGTTCAAAATTGAGAAATTGGAAAACATCAACTACAAGCATTTAACATTTCTTGCAACCTATATCGTGCCACTTATAAGCTTCGATTTTTGCAAGACTCGACAAATGATTGTGCTAGGGCTTTTGCTTGTAGTGATGGGGATCATCTATATCAAGACGGATTTGTTTTATGCCAATCCATCTCTGGCTTTACTTGGCTTCCACATATACCGTTCCAACGGGCAATTCTATAACGGCGAAAGACAAGGCATCACACTGATTTCTCGTGAGCTATTGCAGGAAAACCAAAGAGTCTCGTACATAAAACAGGACGAAAAAATTTACTATGTCAGGGGGTTAAATGAACATTGATCAACTCAAAGAGGCCTTGCAGGCTTACTACGATGACCAAGCAAATCTAGGCGTTTGTGTGTATGCGCTAACAAAGAATACAGTTAATTCAGGACTCTTTAAGCTAGACATTGAATCCGATGCAGAAATTCGACTTAAAGAATTATTCATGAAAAGTTTGCGAGACGAAATATCCATAAAAGAAGGACTTACGTTACTTCCACTTTCCACCACGGACGAACGAACTGATGCAATCTATGAGTACGATCTCGAAATACCCGAAGAACTGAAAACGCTAGAGGACGTAATTTCGAGGCAGGACCTTCAAATTATGAATCTCAATGAAGAAAGCCTCTCCACAATACGAGCCCTACTGATTTTAATTGGCAATGATGCCCGCCAGTTGGTTTTGTACAAGATCATAGCTCCAATCAACATTTTTGGTCGAACAAGTTTTTTCTTGCTAAAGCATGAGAGCCGCCTTGTACAGCTGAGAGATGAATTCCTTCGCGTTGGCGCCGGTTTCCAAATGATGCGAATTGATGGAAACCTGCTGGTTATAAATCTTGAGTCACTGGAGAAAAACTTCGGATTTCACGATGTGATTAAAAGGGAGGCAGCACTTGGCGTTGACAAAATTATTTCCGCAGATTTGCTGACAAATCCAGATATCTTGAAAGAGCTTGTCGAAGACATCAAATATGCACGCCGCTTCACCAAGATTGCAAAATCCTCGCCTGTGCTTAAGTTACAAATTTCTGGCGAGAAAATTTTCGAATTTTGCAAGATGTTTCCAGGACTTCTCGATCGTATTAAATTTAATGATGAAAACAATAAGATAACACTGGACACAAAGGTCTCCAAGGATTTGTTCATCAAAATTCTACAAGACGATTTTCTCACTTCAGAACTTACCAAATTCCATTACGCCAGTGTCTCAAAAGACCCTGTCTAGCCTATTACGGAGGGTCAAGCTGATGCCATTTTTGTCCGAAGCCGCTGTAGAACTGGCATTACTGGAGCAGTTGAAAAAGCTGGGATACCGCATTGAGCGAGAGGAGGACATCGGCCCTGATGGGCATCGACCGGAAAGAGAGAGCCACGATGAAGTCGTGCTCAAAAAAAGGTTTGAAAAAGCCGTTTTACGTCTAAACCATGAGTTGCCAGTTGAAGCGAGTCAGGATGCAGTCCGCCGTGTGATTCAATCCGAACTTCCCTCGCTGCTGGAAGAGAACCACCGCTTACACAAGTTGGTAACAGAAGGCGTAGACGTTGAATATTATGCCGACGATGGCACGCTGACGGCAGGCAAGGTCGCGCTCATCGACTTCGAAATTCCCGAGCAGAACGACTGGTTAGCAGTAAGCCAGTTCGTCGTAATCAACGCCCAGATGAACCGACGACCAGACGTGGTGGTGTTCGTGAACGGTCTGCCACTGGCTGTGATTGAACTGAAAGCGCCGGGCAGCGAAGGCGCACATCTGCTCGGTGCCTTCAATCAACTGCAAACGTACAAGCAGCAGATTCCCGCGCTATTCAACACAAACGCACTTCTGGTGATTTCAGACGGTATTTCAGCACGCGTGGGGTCACTTTCTGCCGACATCGAGCGATTCATGCCGTGGCGAACCACAGACGGCATGAGAATCGCCTCAAAGGGTGAGCCAGAACTATCGACATTGATTGAAGGTGTCTTCGAGCATCGCCGCCTCTTAGATCTGCTGTGCCACTTCACAGTTTTCGGCGAAACCGGTTCCGGGCTGGCCAAGATCATCGCTGGCTATCACCAGTTCCACGCGGTCCGACACGCAGTTAACAGCACGTTAACGGCCTCCTCGCCGGACGGTAATCAGCGCGTAGGCGTCATCTGGCACACCCAAGGCTCCGGTAAAAGCCTGCTGATGGCGTTCTACGCTGGGCTACTGGTCAAACACCCGGAAATGGCCAACCCAACGCTGGTGGTGCTGACTGACCGCAACGACCTCGACGACCAGCTCTTCTCGACCTTTTCGATGTGCCGTGATCTGATCCGGCAGACGCCGGTACAGGCCGAGAGCCGCGAGGACCTCCAGAAGATCTTGAGTCGGGCGTCGGGTGGCGTGATTTTCACGACCTTGCAGAAGTTTGGCGAAATCGCGGAGCCCCTCACCACGCGCCGTAACGTGGTCGTCATCGCGGACGAAGCACACCGTAGCCAATACGGCTTCAAAGCCAAGGTAGACGCTAAGTCTGGGGAATTCGCCTATGGTTTTGCCAAGTACATGCGGGATGCCCTACCCAAGGCATCCTTCATCGGCTTTACCGGCACGCCCATTGAGGCGGACGATATCAACACGCCAGCGGTGTTCGGTAACTATATTGATGTCTACGATATCAGCCGTGCTGTCGAGGATGGCGCAACGGTGCAGATTTATTATGAGTCGCGTCTCGCGCGCATCGAACTCGACGAGGAAGAAAAGCCGAAGATCGACGCCGAGGTGAATGAATTGACCGAGGAAGACTCCGAAGCTGACCAAGAGCGTTTTAAGAGGAAGTGGTCAACAATCGAAGTCTTAGTTGGTAGCGACAAGCGTCTTGCTCTCGTAGCCAAGGATATGGTTGCCCACTTCGAGGATCGCGTGGCTGCCCTCAACGGCAAGGCGATGGTGGTGTGTATGAGCCGTCGCATTTGCGTGAAGCTCTACGACGAGATCATCAAGCTGCGGCCGGAATGGCACAGTGCGGATGACAACGCGGGCGCGGTCAAAATTGTGATGACAGGGGCAGCAAGCGACCCACAGGAGTGGCAACAGCACATCGGCAACAGGGCTCGCTGCGATCTGCTGGCTAAACGAGCCCGTGACTCTAAAGACCCACTCAAGCTGGTGATCGTACGGGACATGTGGCTCACCGGATTTGATGCGCCATGTATGCACACGATGTATGTGGATAAGCCTATGCAAGGACACGGTCTGATGCAGGCCATTGCACGCGTGAATCGCGTGTTCCGCGACAAACCCGCTGGATTGATCGTGGACTACATCGGCATTGCGCAAAAGCTGAAGTCGGCACTGCAACAGTACTCCAAGAATGATCAGGAAAACACTGGCGTGGACGAGTCACAGGCCGTCGCGGTGATGATGGAGAAGTACGAGATCGTGCGGGACATGTACCACTGCTACGATTACGTTTCAGCGATGAACGGTACGCCGCAGGAGCGCCTAGCAATGATGGCAGGTGCTATTGAGTGGATTCTCGACCTACAACAGAAGCTTGCTGCGAAAGAAGAGACCAAGGAAGGCAAGAAGAACGCTCACCGCCGTTACCAAGACGCAGTTCTGGCGCTGTCCAAGGCCTACGCCTTGGCATCCGCTTCCGATGAGGCTCGCACCATTAGGGAAGAAGTCGGTTTCTTTCAAGCGATCCGTGCCGCACTGGTTAAGAGCAGTACGGGGTCTGGTGTGACCCAGCAAGAGCGGGAATTGGCTATCCAGCAAATTGTCAGCCGTGCGGTGGTTTCGACCGAGATCGTGGACATCCTTGCCGCTGCAGGCCTCACGAGTCCAGACATCTCCATTCTCTCTGATTACTTCCTCGCTTAGATTCAGAAGATGGAAAGAAAGAACCTCGCACTTCAAGCACTTCGCAAGCTGCTCAACGACGCCATTCGCTCGCGCAGCAAGACCAATGTGGTGCAGACCAAGGCATTCTCGGCCCGGCTGGAGGACGCGGTCGCACGTTACAACGCCAACGCCATCACCACCTCTGAGGTGATCGAAGAACTGATCAAATTGGCCAAGGAGGTCCGAGCTGCGCGGCTGCGCGGCGAAGAAACTGGACTGTCAGACGAAGAGATCGCTTTCTATGATGCCTTGGCTGAGAACGAAAGCGCGGTGGAGATTATGGGCGACAACAATCTCAAGCTGATCGCACATGAATTGTTAATGCGCCTACGCGAAAGCGTGTCGGTTGACTGGGCTCACCGCGAGTCTGCCCGCGCAAGAATGCGGGTGCTGGTCAAGCGCATCCTACGCAAATACGGATTTCCTCCCGATCTCCAGGACTCAGCGGTTCAAACCGTGCTGCAACAAGCCGAGGCTATATCGTCGGGATGGTCTATCCGTCAATGAAATCGCACTACGCCAAAGATGATTTGCTTTAGAAAATTCGATGAACGGTGTGCGATGAGAGCGCAACACTTTCTCGCGCAAATCAATGCGCTCTAAAGCCGGGGGGCTCCAGCCACCCCGTTAGACGTTAAACAAGAAATTCATTACATCCCCATCCTTGACGATGTATTCCTTGCCTTCGGCTCGCATCTTGCCAGCGTCTTTCGCGCCTTGTTCGCCTTTGTAGGCAATGAAGTCGTCAAAGGCGATGGTTTGGGCGCGAATAAAGCCACGCTCGAAATCGCCATGGATGACGCCTGCGGCTTGGGGGGCGGTGTCGCCAATGTGGATGGTCCAGGCGCGCACTTCTTTCACGCCAGCGGTGAAATAGGTTTGCAAGCCTAGGAGTTTGAAGGCCGCGCGAATGAGGCGGTTGAGGCCGGGTTCGGTCTGGCCCATTTCTTCCAGGAAGATGGCTTTGTCTTCATCGCTCATTTCGGCCATGTCGGCTTCCATCTTCGCGCAGATGGCAACCACGGGCGCGTTTTGGCTTTGGGCGTAGGTCTGCAAGCGCTCGAGGAAGGGGTTGTTCTCAAAGCCGTCTTCACTCACATTGCCCACGAACATGGCGCGCTTGGCGGTGATGAGGCACAGGGGTTTGAGGAGGGCGCGCTCGGCGTCGGAGAGGTCCAGAGTGCGCACAGGGCGACCTTCGTCCAGCACGGCATGGACCTTGGTGAGCAGTTGCACCATTTGGGTGGCTTCTTTGTCGTTGCCGCTCTTGGCCGCCTTGGTGTAGCGTTGTTGGGCTTTCTCGACGGTGCCGAGATCGGCCAAGCACAGCTCGGTTTGGATGACTTCGATGTCGGCAATGGGGTCGACACGGCCGGCGACGTGAATCACGTTGGGGTCTTCAAAGCAGCGCACCACGTTGACGATGGCGTCGGTCTCCCGAATGTGGGCGAGGAACTGGTTGCCCAGGCCTTCCCCCTTGCTCGCGCCAGCCACCAGGCCGGCAATGTCCACAAACTCCACAATGGCCGGCACGATGCGCTCGGGCTGGATGATTTGGGCGAGCTGCTGCAGCCGGGGATCGGGCACTTCCACCACGCCGGTGTTGGGCTCGATGGTGCAAAAGGGGTAGTTTTCTGCCGCAATACCGGCTTTGGTAAGGGCGTTAAAGAGGGTGGACTTGCCCACGTTGGGCAGGCCCACGATGCCGCATTTGAGGCTCATGGGGGAATCCTTGTCGGACCAGGGCGGGGCGCTGTGGGCCCAGGGCGCACACGGTCGCGCGAGTCGTTGCAATAAAGCCTTCCATTGTACCGGGGCAAAACCGCCCTCCGATGGGCTTTGCCCCGCAAGGGCGATGCGAGGCTTCTAAAATGGCCGCATGAAATGGGATGTGTGCATTCGCGGCGATGGCCTGGTGGGCCGGACGCTGGCTTTGTTGCTGGCGCGCCAGCGCCTGCGTGTGAGCTTGGTGCAGGGACCTGCCAAATCCACGCCCGATGTGCGTGCCTACGCGCTCAACCAGGCTTCACGGCGTTTGATCGAGGGCCTGGGGTGCTGGCCTGATGCCAGCCACGCCACCCCGGTGCAGCACATGCGGGTGTGGGGCGACGCGGGCGGCAAAGTGCAGTTTGACAGCCCCCAAGCGCAGGGGCTGAGCTGGATTGTGGATGTGCCACATCTGGAAGACTTGATGGCGCAGGCCATTCGTTTTCAGCCTGACATTCAGACGCTCGAACGCCCGGAGCCAGCGCGCCTGACGGTGGTGTGCGAGGGGCGGCACAGCCAGACCCGAGAGGAGCTTGGGGTGGCGTTTGAGGTGCTGCCCTATGCGCAGCAGGCCGTGGCCGCGCGTCTCCAAACCGAACAACCGCACCGGGGCCAGGCCCTGCAATGGTTTCACCAGGGCCCAGCGGGCCTGGAAATTCTCGCCCTCCTGCCCCTCGATGGGCCCGACGGGCACCGGGTGGCGCTGGTGTGGTCGCTGCCCGAGGCGCGCGCGCAAGCGGTGGCGGCACAGCCCGCCGCCGAGTTTGTGGCGGGCCTGGAGGCGGCGAGCGAGCTGGCCTTGGGGCACCTCACGCTCGTGAGCGAGCGCGCCGCTTGGCCGCTGCAACTCGCGCGGGCAGACCGCTGGACGGGCGTGTTTGCCGAGGGACAGGCTTGGGCCTTGGCGGGAGACGCGGCGCACACCATTCACCCCCTCGCGGGCATGGGCCTGAACCTAGGCTTGGCCGACGCGGCCGAACTCGATCGGGTGCTGCAAACCCGCCAGGGTGCCGAGTATTGGCGCGCCGTGGGCGACCGGGTGCTGTTGCGCCGCTACGAGCGCACCCGCAAGGCTGACATGGAGCCCACCTGGCTCGCCTGTGATGGCTTGCAGCGCCTCTTTGCCCACCCCGCTGCCCCCGTGCAATCCTTGCGCAACTGGGGCATGCAACGTTTTGACCAACTCGACGCGCTCAAGCGCTGGACTTTGAAGCAGGCCATGCAATGAATTTTTGGACCCGTGGTTTTTCGCTGGGCGCAGCCCTGTTGTTCCCTTTGTGGGTGTGGGCGCAGGGTCAAGAGGCCTTGATTCGCAAGAACCTGAGTGATCGCATTCCGCAGCTGCCCAAGATTGAGGAGATCTCGCGCACACCCATGAATGGCCTCTTCGAGGTGCGCTTACAAACCAATGAGCTGTACTACACCGACGCGGAGGGCAACTTCTTGATCACGGGGCAGCTGATTGATACGCGCACGCGGCGCAACCTCACCGAGGAGCGGGAGAACAAGCTCAATGCGATTGATTTCTCGACCTTGCCGCTCAAAGACGCCATCACCTTGGTGCGCGGCCAGGGGCGGCGCAAGCTCGCGGTGTTTGAAGACCCCAACTGTGGGTTTTGTCGGCGCTTTGAGCGCGACTTGGCCAAGGTGGATGACGTCACGGTGTACGTATTTCTCTACCCGGTGCTCGGGCCCGACTCGATGGAAAAATCCAAAGCCGTTTGGTGCGCCAAGGACCCCGCTGCCGCGTGGGTGGCCCTCATGACGCGTGAGCAAGCCCCGGGCGCGGGCAACTGCAACACGGCGGCGATCGAGCGCAACCTGGAGTTTGGGCGCAAGCATAAGATTACGGGCACGCCCACGCTCGTGGCCGTCAACGGCCAACGCGTGCCGGGGGCCATCAATACCGCGCAAATCGAAAAACTCTTGGCCGACGCGGCCCGTTAAGCCATGCCACACACCCCGATTGACCCCGACAGTGAAGCTGGCATCCTGATTCAGCGCCTGGGCTATGCCGGCCTCGTGCCGTTTGTGGGCTTGGCGCTGTTGTTGTGGATCGTGAGCATTGAGGTGCACGCGTTTGTCTCGATCGCGCTCACGGGCTATGCCGCGCTGATCGCCTCGTTTCTGGGGGGTATTCACTGGGGCATTGGTTTGCGCCACAACGCCCCGCAGCGCCAGCTGCACATGGTCTGGGGCGTGACGCCCTCGCTCGTGGCCTGGGTGGCTTTGCTCATGCCGGCCTTTGCCGGTCTGCCCGTGCTCGCGCTGTTGTTGATCGCCTGCTATTTGGTGGACCGCAAGACCTGGCCTGAGGCGGGCTTGCGGGAGTGGATGACGCTGCGCTTTCGGCTCACCGTCATCTCCACCTTGTCTTGTTTGATCGGTGCAGGGGCGACATGACCACGCCCGCGATTCACTACCGCATTGAAGCCGCGCATCCGCACGCGCACCTCTACGAGGTCACGCTCACGGTGGCGCAGCCCGCGGCTTTGCAGCGCGTGTCGTTGCCGGTGTGGATTCCGGGCAGCTACTTGGTGCGCGAGTTCAGCCGTCATTTGCAGGGCTTGAGTGCGCGGCAGGGGCGGCGCGTGCTTGGCGTGCAAGCTTTGGACAAATGCACCTGGGAGGTGGCTTGCAGCCCCGGGGTTGCGCTCGTGCTGCGCTATCAGGTGTATGCGTTTGACCCTTCGGTTCGCACCGCGTATCTGGATGCGCGCCGGGGTTTCTTTAACGGCACGAGCTTGTGCCTGCGCGTGGAAGGTCAGGAAGATCAACCGCATGAGCTCACGCTCGCGCCCGTCAAAGGCCATGCCGACTGGCGTGCGGCCACCGCGCTCGAAGCGCTGGAAGTGGACGGCCAAGGCTTTGGCAACTACTTCGCCCCCGATTACGACGCGCTGGTGGACGCGCCTTTTGAGCTGGGGTTGTTCTGGCAAGGCGAGTTCACGGCAGGGGGCATCGCGCACCGTTTTGTGGTGACAGGCGCCCTGCCCTCGTTTGATGGCCATCGTTTGATTGCCGACACCGAAAAAATCTGCCAAGCCGCATTGGCCTTTTGGCATGGCGAGACGCCCGAGGGCGCGCCGCACCGGCATTACCTCTTCATTCTGCACGCGGTGGATGACGGCTATGGGGGTCTGGAGCACCGCGAGAGCACGGCGCTCATTTGCGGGCGTCGTGATTTGCCCCGCCAGGGTGACACCCGGCGCAGCGATGGCTACATCACTTTGCTCGGCTTGATCAGCCACGAGTATTTCCATACCTGGAACGTCAAGCGACTGCGGCCCGATGTATTTGCGCGCTACGACTACACGCGCGAGAACTACACCGAGCTGCTCTGGTTCTTTGAGGGCTTCACCAGCTACTTTGATGACTTGCTCTTGCGTCGCGCCGGCCTGATTGACGACCAGGACTACCTCAAGCTGCTCAACACCACGGTGCAAGCGGTGCTCAACACGCCGGGGCGCAAGGTGCAAAGCGTGGCGCAGGCGAGCTTTGACGCCTGGGTGAAGTACTACCGCATGGATGAGAACACCATCAACGCCACGGTGAGCTACTACACCAAGGGGGCTTTGGTGGGCCTGTGCCTGGACTTGCAGCTGCGCCAAGAAGGCCAGAGCTTGGATGCGCTGATGCGCGCGCTCTGGCAGCGCTGCGAGGCGGGGCCGATGAGCGAAGCCGATTTGCGTGCGGCCCTGACCGCGCTCACGGGACGCGATTGGGATGCAGAGCTCACGCAGTGGGTGCATGGCACCGAAGAGCTGCCGCTCGCGCAACTCCTGCCCACCCAAGGCGTGAAGATTGAGGCCGAGCCGGCCCCGCTCGCGCAACGCCTGGGCGTGAAGGTGGGCGAAGCCGGGGGCCAGCTGGTGATCAAGCAAGTTTTGCGGGGCAGCGCAGCTGAGCAAGCGGGACTCTCGGCGGGCGACGAATGGATTGGGGTGGAGATTGGCCCCAAATCGCAAGCCCAGGCCTGGCGCGTGCGCAAGCTCGACGACGTTGCCACGTACTTGGGCAGCGCCACGCAATGCGTGGTGCTGGTGGCACGCGATCAGCAGCTGCTGCGCTTAGGCTTGCACTTGCCCGAGGCCTGCTCGGTGTGGAAGCTGCGCTACGAGAGCGAGCGCCACAGCACTTGGCCGGGGGCTTGAGCGCACGCCCCTCGGCGCTATTTACTTGACGCGCAAATCGAGCACGCGCTTGGCCTTGCCTTGGCTGCGCTCGACACCGCCTTCGGGCATCAACTCCACCTGAATGGACGTACCGACAAAGGTTTTGACGGCCTGCACCACGGCGCGCGCGGCGTTTTGGGCGGCTTCGCTCTCGGGGGAGAGGCCGGCGCGCGTCTCGATCTTGACCTTGAGTTGATCTAACGGGCCTTCGCGGGTGAGGATGCACAAGTAGTGCGGGGCGAGCTCGGGGTGCTTGAGGATGTGTTCCTCGATTTGCGAGGGGAAGACGTTGACGCCGCGCACGATCATCATGTCGTCGCTGCGCCCGGTGATTTTTTCCATGCGGCGCATGGTGCGGGCCGTGCCGGGCAACAAGCGGGTGAGGTCACGCGTGCGGTAGCGAATGATGGGCAGGGCCTCTTTGGTGAGGCTGGTGAAGACCAACTCACCGGGGCTGCCGTCGGGGAGGACTTCGCCGGTCTCGGGGTCGATGATCTCGGGGTAGAAATGGTCTTCCCAAATGGTCGGGCCGTCTTTGGTCTCGACGCATTCGTTGGCCACGCCCGGGCCAATGACTTCGGAGAGGCCGTAGATGTCCACCGCGTCAATGCCGCAACGCTGCTCGATGGCGCGGCGCATATCGTTGGTCCAGGGCTCGGCCCCAAAGACACCCAAGCGCAGGCTTGACTTGGCGGGGTCGAGGCCTTGGCGCTCGAACTCGTCGGCAATGGCGAGCATGTAGCTGGGCGTGACCATGATGATGTCGGGGCGGAAATCTTGAATCAGCTGCACCTGCCGCTCGGTCTGGCCGCCGCCAAAGGGCAGCACCGTGAGGCCCAGGCGCTCGGCACCGTAGTGCGCGCCCAGTCCGCCCGTGAAGAGTCCGTAGCCGTAGCTCACATGCACCAACTCGCCCGGTCGGGCGCCCGCCGCGCGCAAGCTGCGTGCGACCATGTTGGCCCACATGTCGATGTCGTTTTGCGTGTAGGCCACCACGGTGGGTTTGCCCGTGGTGCCGCTGGAGGCATGAATGCGCACACACTGCTCGCGGGGCACGGCGAGCATGCCAAAGGGGTAGTTGTCGCGCAGGTCGGCCTTGGTGGTGAAGGGGAAGCGCCCCAAATCGGCCAGGCTTTTGCAGTCGTTGGGGTGCACGCCCGCGGCGTCAAACTTGGCGCGGTAGACCGGCGAGTTGTTGTAGGCGTGGTGCAGCGTGGCCTGCAAGCGTTTGAGTTGGAGCGCGCGCAGCTCGTCAACGCTGGCTTTTTCGATGGGCTCCAAGGGGAAGGCGGGGGCTTGGACTTTCATTCGGGGATCACCGTTCCTTGAATTTGGGCGCTTTTGCCGCGAAAGAGGGCAATCGTCTCGCCCTGTTGGTTGGTCACGCGCATGTCGTAAATGCCGTGCCGTCCGGCTCGGGTTTGCTCGACGCCTTCGCAGGTGAGGACATCGCCCAAACGCGCGGACTTGAGAAACTCAATGCTGCAGCCAGCGGCCACCGTGACGTGGTTGTAGCTGTTGCAGGCGAAGGCAAAGGTGGAATCGGCCAGCGTGAAAATAAACCCACCGTGGCAGATCTGATGGCCGTTGAGGTGCATGGGACGCACCTCCATGCGAAGGACGGCGCGTCCGGGCTCGGCGACCAGGATCTCCAT
>Ga0255182_1000692_pt1 | contig 20233 bp, 17 predicted proteins | sample Atl_UVDOM_RepA_8_FD_188420 | JGI IMG/M metagenome (GOLD analysis project Ga0255182, IMG submission 188420) | Freshwater microbial communities from Altamaha River, Georgia, United States - Atl_UVDOM_RepA_8d | ecosystem: Environmental > Aquatic > Freshwater > River | place: USA: Georgia...
CTGGTGGCCTGGCGATCGGGCCCACAGCGAGACCACGGCGCAGCGGATCGACGAGGCCGTGCGCCGGCTCGTGCAGGACGCCCTGGAACGCGCCCGAAGCACCTTGGCGCAACGGCGTGAACTGCTCGATCGCGGTGCCCGTCGCCTGCTGGCCCAGGAAACCCTGGGGGAAGCGGAGCTGCAGGCACTGGCCGATGAGGCCCGCCAGATGCCTGTCATACCGCCGGTTGGACCGCCGGTCGCTTGAGCGACACCGAGCGGGCTCAGCTGTTGCTCGCCGCCAGCACCTCGGACAGGTCCGTGAGGCCCTGCCAGACCTTCTCCAGCCCATCCTGACGCAAGGTCAGCATGCTCGCAGCCAGGGCCTGCGTCTGGATCTCCGACGCCGATCCGCGATGGCGGATCAGGCGCCGGATCTCGTCGTTGCAGACCAGCAGTTCGTGAATGCCCATGCGGCCCTTGTAGCCCCGACCGTCACAGTGCTTGCACCCTTGCTTGCGGTGCAGCCACAGGCGCCCCTCGGCGTCGCCAAACTGCTCGCGCCAGCGCTGCAGCACCCGCTCCCGCGCCACCTCGGTGACGTCGTCATGGCTGGAGCGCAGGTGCTCGCGCAGCATCTGTTCGACCTCGTCAGGTGTGGCCAGTTCACGACGCCGGCAGTCGGGGCACAGCCGGCGCACAAGCCGCTGGGCCAGCACCGCGAGCAGCGAATCCGAAAAGTTGAACGGGTCCATGCCCATCTCGAGCAGCCGCGCGATGCTCTCGGCGGCCGAATTGGTGTGCAGGGTCGACAGCACGAGGTGGCCCGTCAGCGACGCCTCGATGGCGATGCGGGCGGTTTCCTCGTCGCGCATCTCGCCGATCATGATGACGTCCGGGTCGGCCCGCAGGAAAGTGCGCATCGCGCCGGCAAAGGTCCAGCCGATGCGGGGATTGACCTGCACCTGGCACAGCCCGGGTTGGCTGATCTCGATGGGGTCCTCGGCCGTCCAGATCTTGCGCTCGCCGTCGTTGAGCTCGCGCAGCACCGAGTGCAGCGTGGTGGTCTTGCCGCAGCCGGTGGGGCCGCAGATCAGGATCAGGCCGTAGGGTTTGATAAAGGCCTGGCGCAACGACGCGAGGTTGGACCCGTTCAGGCCGATGTCCTCGAGCGGCAGCGGGCGCGCACCCGACAGCAGGCGCAGCACCACGTCCTCGACGCCATGCGAAGTCGGCACCGTGACCACCCGCAACTCCATCGGGCGCCCGCCGAAACGCGCAAAATCGATCTTGCCGTCCTGTGGCCGGCGGTGCTCGGCGATGTCCAGATCCGACATGATCTTGAGCCGCGCCACGATGGCATGCCGATAACGCGGCGACAGCTCCAGGTACGGCACCAGGGTGCCATCGATGCGAAACCGGATGCGCACCGGCGTCTGCGGCGTGTCGGCCTCGATGTGGATATCGGACGCCTTGCGCCCGATCGCGTCGTCGATCATGGTGTTGACCAGCCGCACCAGGGCGCTGCTGGACTCGGTGATCACATCGCTGGCTTCGGATTCGACCTCGGGCACCTCGATGGACAGCTCGGCGGCCAGCTGGTGAATGGCGTGCTCCGGACGCTCGGCCGTGCTGCTGCGCAGGCCGTCGTAGGCCTGGGTGATCGCCGACGCCACCGAACCGGGCTCGGCCATGACCGGCAGCACCCGCAAGTTGGTCAGGAAACAGAGCTCGTCGAGCACGGGGCGCGCCCACGGGTCGTCCATCGCGACCACCAGCGAGCCCTGGCGCAACATCAGCGGCAGCACCTGGTGGCGCCCGGCCAGCTCCCGCGGCACCGCCGCCAGGGCGTCGCGTTCGGGCCGCACGGCCGCGCAATCGACCACCGGCATGTTCACCGTGGCCGCCAGGGCCACGCTCAGCTCGTCTTCCGTGATCCAGCGGCGCTCGCGCAGCAGGCGGCCGACCGGTCGGTGAGCCCCTCGCTGTTGCGCCTGCAGCACCTCGTGCAGCTGCTCGGGCGTGATGACGCCGTTGCCCAGCAGCATCTCGCCCAGCCGGGTGTCATGCACGAGGTGGAAACGCTCGTTGGCCGCGCGCCAGATGTCCTCCGGGCGGTGAATCACCACCAAACGGCCATCAGGCAACTGGAAATCGTGCGGCGTGCGGTGCGGGATCGTCTGCATGAAACCTCGTGCGGGCACAGGCCCTCGAACGATTATCGGACGATCCCCCCATACCCCAAGGGGAATTGCAGCGCGGCCTGACGCGCGTCAGTCGTCGATGCCCAGTTCCTGGATCTTGCGCGTGATGGTGTTGCGTCCGATCCCCAGTTTCTGCGCCGCTTCGATGCGGCGCCCACGGGTGATATCGAGGGCGGTGTGGATGAGCCGGGCCTCGAACTGCCGCGTGAGCTGGTCCCACACATCGACCTGCCCGGCATCGAGCAGCTGCCGGGCCTCTCGCTCGAGATCCGACAGCCAGTGCCCGCCCAGCCCCGCAACCCGAGCCGACTCGCCAGCGCCCGGCCCAACCACGGCCGAACTGCCACGCGACCAGCCCTCGGTCACCACAGGCCCATCGCCAACAGGGGTCGACACCACCGGCGCCACCGGGGCCGGGGCGGCCACCGTCGGGCTCCAGCTGGTGGCCACCGGCGCGGTCGGTGTCGGGGCCGGCGCCATCACAGGCGCCAGCTCCACCGGCTCGATCGCCGATGCCGGCAGCGCCACCGGTGTGACCGACATCAGCTCGGGCGGCAGGTCCTTGGCCTCGATCACCTGGGCCGGGGCCATCACCGTCAACCAGTGACAGATGTTTTCCAGCTGACGCACATTGCCCGGAAAGTCGAACGCCACCAGGCGGGCCAGCGCGCCCTCGGAGATGCGCTTGGCCTCCACACCCAGTTCGCGGGCGCTCTTTTGCAGGAAGAAACGCGCCAGCGTGGGCACATCCTCGCGACGTTCACGCAGCGGCGGCAAGCGCAGGCGGATCACGTTGAGCCGGTGGAACAAGTCCTCGCGGAACACGCCCTGCCGGACCCGGTCCTCCAGGTTCTGGTGCGTGGCGGCGATCACGCGCACATTGGCCTTGAGCGGGTGGTGCCCACCCACACGGTAGAACTGACCGTCGGACAGCACCCGCAGCAGCCGGGTCTGCAGGTCGAAGGGCATGTCGCCGATTTCATCGAGGAACAGCGTGCCGCCGTCGGCCTGCTCGAAACGCCCCCGGCGCATGGTCTGCGCGCCCGTGAACGCGCCACGCTCGTGACCGAACAGTTCGGACTCCAGCAGATCCTTCGGGATCGCGGCCGTGTTGATGGCCACGAACGGACCACTGCCCCGTGGGCTGTGCTTGTGCAGCGCATGGGCCACCAGCTCCTTGCCGGCGCCCGACTCCCCAGTGATCAGCACGGTCACATTGCTCTGGCTCAGCCGCCCGATGGCGCGGAACACATCCTGCATGGCTGGCGCCTGACCCAGGATCTCGGGCATCTGCTGCAGGCGCTCGTCGGCGACGTCCTCGCGCACGCTCTCGTCGACGGCCCGGCGGATCAGCTCGACCGCCTTGGGCAGATCGAAAGGCTTGGGCAGGTATTCGAAGGCCCCGCCCTGGAAGGCCGACACCGCGGAATCCAGGTCGGAGTAGGCCGTCATGATGATGACGGGCAGACCGGGCAGCCGCGCCTTCACCTTGCCCAGCAGGTCGATGCCCGAGCCGCCGGGCATGCGGATGTCGGAGACCAGCACCTGCGGCTCGTCCTCCTCCAGCGCCAGCAGAACATCACGCGGGTTGGAAAACGCCCGCACGGGCAGCCCCTCACGGGTCAGTGCCTTCTCAAGCACGAAGCGGATGGATTGGTCGTCGTCAACGATCCAGATGGGTTTCATGCCGGCTCAGTGATAGTGGACATCGTTCAGCACACACTCAACCCCAGGCTTGCCTGCCGCGAGATCAGGGCAAGGGGATCACGATCCTGAAGACCGTCTTGCCCGGTTCGCTTTCGCATTCGATGGTGCCGTGGTGCTGCTGAACGAAGGTTTGGGCCAGGGTCAGCCCCAGACCTGATCCGCCCTCCCGCCCCGATACCAGCGGGTAGAAGATGCGGTCACGCAGGGACTCCGGAATACCCGGGCCGTTGTCCTCAATTAGCAAGACAAGTGCCAGGCGATGCGATTCGCGGTTGATGGTGACCCGGCGAGCCACCCGCGTGCGCAGGGTGATGAGGGCATCACCCGACTGGATGCGCTCGGCCAGGGCTTGCGCCGCGTTGTGCGCAATGTTGAGCACCGCCTGGATGAGCTGCTCGCGGTCACCGCGGAACTCGGGCAGTGACGTGTCGTAGTCGCGCCAGACCTTGAGCCCCCGCGGGAATTCGGCCAGGATCAGCGAGCGCACTCGCTCGCACACCTCGTGGATGTTGACGTCACCCACCACATGGGGACGCCGGTGCGGCGCCAGCAGGCGATCGACCAGGGCCTGCAGGCGGTCGGCCTCGTGGATGATGACCTGGGTGTACTCGGTCAGCGCCTTGGACTCGAGCTCCATCTGCAGCAGCTGAGCCGAACCGCGGATACCCCCCAGCGGGTTCTTGATCTCATGGGCCAGGTTACGGATCAGTTCCTTGTTGGCCTGCGCCTGGTCCATCACCCGCTCTTCCCGGTCCTGCCGGGTCTGCTGCTCGACCTCGACCAGCTCGATCAGCACGAGATTGCCGTGCTCCATGCGCGTGACCAGCACCTGCACGGGCAATGCGTCGGAAAACACATGCGGGTGGCGACGCAGGCGCGCCTCCAAGCGGCTGGTCGCGTACTCGTTGGCCGCCACGGCGCCGACCACATCCTGCAGCACCGCCGGCTCGGCGAACCAGTCGAAGATGGATTCTCGCAGCACACTGCGCCGCGACAGCCCGAGTTCTTCCTCGAAGGCCGCGTTGACGAACAGGCACTGCCCGTCCGGTTCGATCACGGCCACCATGGTGGCCAGATGGTCAAAGGCCTCGACGCCGACGGGCAAGAGACGGGAGACTTCGAGCGGGTCGGCGCGCGAGCCGCCACGCGCCACACTGTGCTGCCGACCGAGGGTCGGCGGATTGCGGGTCACCATCGTGATGGACCTCGACTGGAGAAGGTGTTCAGGCAAACGACGCTTTCACTCACTTGGCCGCATTGCTGGGGCCCGTGGGCGTCGCGCCGCCACCGCCCGACACCTTGGCGATCTCGCTCTGGATCGACGCGATGTCGGCTTCCTTGCGGGTGATGGCGTTCTTCATTTCTTCGACGCGATCAAGGTACTTCTGGTTGTTGCGCTCGTCGCCACGGCGCTCCGGCTGGCCGTTGTTGTAGTCCTTCTTGAGCGCCTCGAGTTCGTCCTGCGCCTTGCGCAACTCGGCCTCCAGGATGCGGCGGGCATCGGTGTCGCGCGCCTTCTGCTCTTCCGACGCCACGCGATCGCCCCCCGAAGCCCCGCCCGCCGGACGCGCCGCCGGTGCCGATCCGGGCCGGGGCGTCTGCGACTGGATCACGGTGATGGGCGCCCCCTCCAAGGTCTTGCATCCCTTGTCCGCAGCCTCCTTGGCCGACAAGGCATCGGTGTACAAGTTGCCCGGACAACGGTACACCGCCTTGGTCTGGGCCTGGGCCGCGCCCGCCAGGGTCAGGCCTGCCAGACACAGCACCCCGAACCGCAAGCCATGTTTCATGATCGATCGTCCTTGCTGCTTCATGCAGCCTAGTATGCCCGCAAGCCAGCCCCCGGGACGCGCGGGCGTCCACGGTGTCAGCCATTTACATCCTGCACAACGCGCAAGGCCCCACCCCGGCTGACGCGGGCGCCTGCGCCGCGCCCAAAGAAAAAGGGCGGCTTGCGCCGCCCTTTCTCGAGCCTGTGAGTGCCGTGATGGCGATCACAGAGCGTAGTACATGTCGTACTCGACCGGGTGCACGGCCATGCGGAAGCGCGTGACTTCCTGCATCTTCAGGTCGATGTAGGCGTCCAGGTACTCGTTCGTGAACACACCGCCCTTGGTCAGGAAGGCGCGATCGGCGTCCAGCGCTTCCAGAGCCTGATCCAGGCTGTGGCAGACGGTCGGGATCAGCTTGTCTTCTTCCGGCGGCAGGTGGTAGAGATCCTTCGTGGCGGCTTCGCCCGGATGGATCTTGTTTTCCACGCCGTCCAGACCGGCCATCATCAGGGCGGCGAAGGCCAGGTACGGGTTGGCCGAGGGATCCGGGAAGCGCGCTTCGATGCGGCGGCCCTTCGGGTTGGCCACGTACGGGATGCGGATCGAGGCCGAACGGTTCTTGGCCGAGTAAGCCAGCTTCACCGGGGCTTCGAAGCCGGGCACCAGACGCTTGTACGAGTTCGTACCGGGGTTGGTGATGGCGTTCAGGGCGCGAGCGTGCTTGATGATGCCGCCGATGTAGTACAGAGCGAACTCGCTCAGGCCAGCGTAGCCGTCGCCAGCGAACAGGTTCTTGCCGTCCTTCCAGATGGACTGGTGAACGTGCATGCCGGAACCGTTGTCGCCCACCAGGGGCTTGGGCATGAACGTGGCGGTCTTGCCGTAGGCGTGGGCCACGTTGGTGATGATGTACTTCTGCAGTTGCAGCCAGTCAGCGCGCTGGGTCAGCGTGGCGAACTTGGTGCCGATTTCCATCTGGCCGGCGTTGGCCACTTCGTGGTGGTGCACTTCGACCGGGATGCCCATCGATTCGAGGATCAGGCACATTTCCGAGCGCATGTCCTGGCCGCTGTCGACCGGGGGCACGGGGAAGTAGCCACCCTTGACGGTGGGACGGTAGCCGGTGTTGCCGTGCTCGTACTTGGTGCCGGTGTTCCAGGCGCCTTCTTCGGATTGGATCTCGAAGAAGCAGCCGGACATGTCATTGCCCCAGCGGATGCCGTCGAACACGAAGAATTCGGGTTCCGGACCGAAGTAGGCGGTGTCGCCCAGGCCCGAAGCCTTCAAGTAGGCTTCAGCGCGCTTGGCCAGCGAGCGGGGATCGCGCTCGTAGGGCTTGCCGTCGTGCGGATCGATGACGTCGCAGGTCAGCAGCAGCGTCGGCTCTTCGAAGAAGGGGTCGATGTTGGCCGTGTTGGGGTCCGGCATCAGCAGCATGTCGGACGCTTCGATGCCCTTCCAGCCGGCGATCGACGAACCGTCAAAGGCGTGGCCCGAGGTGAACTTGTCTTCGTCGAAGTGGGAAACGGGCACGGACACGTGCTGTTCCTTGCCACGGGTATCGGTGAAGCGGAAATCAACGAACTTGACTTCGTTGTCCTTCACCATCTTCATCACGTCGGCGACGGTCTTGTTGGCCATCAGGTGCTCCTAGCGAGAGGCTTGAATGCAAGAAGAGGTTGGTAAGGTCTGTTTCTGGATTCGGAAACAGCGCGCAGTGTAATAGCGAAATCCGTGCCGGCCGGCCGGACAGCGCACGCGATCCGCGGTTTTCGGTGCCGTGACCATGCACCACGGCGTGTCAGGCTCGGCGCGGCGCCTCTGCGCGTGCACCGCAAGCCAACGCCCTTGCGGATCGCGAAATCCAATCCAGGGCACAGGGCGACCGGGGCACCCGCACAACGCACCACATCAGTGCGCCTGCGGCAGCAAGAGCGTCATCGCACCACTTCGGGGCCCATGCGCGCACCACATTCGTGCAGGCCTGCGAGCAGCGCGGCAAATGCCAGCGCAACGTCGGCCTGGGGCCCCTTGACCCCCAGTTCGATGTGGCGCCCATGCACCGGGTGGTCCACGCTGGGCAGGCTGAACACCTTGACCGGCGCAAACCGCGCTTCGATGTCGATCATCAGCGGCGTGAGGACCGACTCGATGGCCCCGTACACGATCACGGCCCGGTCGGCCTGCCGGTCGCGACCGTGCAGACCTGGGTGCACGGTGTCCAGCACCCAGGCCATCATGGGCCAGGCCATCACCGGGAACCCGGGCAGGAAGTGCACACGTCCGTGCACCGTGAAGCCCGGGATGCGGTTGTAAGGGTTGGGGATGATCTCGGCGCCCTGTGGGAACACTCCCATCTGCAGCCGCCGCTGGGTGTCTTCCGAATCCGGCTCGAAGGGCTTGCCATCCTGGTCGGCCATTTCCTGGCAGCGTTGCAAGATGAGTTCGCGGGCCTGCGGATGCAGGGCCAGCGGGCAGCCCAGGGCCGCCGCGGCACACGCCCGCGTGTGGTCGTCGGGCGTGGCGCCGATGCCGCCGAACGAGAACACGACATCGCTCGAATCGAAGGCGTGACGCAGATCGGCGGTGATGCGCACCGGATCGTCACCCACATAGCGTGCCCAGCTCACGGCCAGCCCCCGCTCGCCCAGCAGCTCGATGGCCTTGCTCAGGTGCTTGTCCTGCCGGCGACCGCTGAGGATTTCGTCGCCGATGATGATGAGTCCGATCATGTGAAAGTCCCTGGCGCGGCACGCGCCCGAAGGTCCGCCAGCGCCGCCAGCAGGTAGTGCGAGAACCACAGGCACGACAGCACGAAGACAAAGGTGTAGAGCCACAGCGAGGCCACGATCATGACCGGCGCCAGCACCACGGCCAGCACCCCGATGGCCCACAGGGCCGCCGGGGCGGCTCCCAGGTAACCGGTGACGATCCCCATCAGCAGCAGAGGCATGCGGTGGGTGCGCAGCAAGGTGTCGCGCTCGGCCGCCGTCGCGTGCTCGGCCAGGGTGTCGAACGCCATGACGCGGTAGGTCAGCCAGCCCCAGATCAGCGGCGGCAACACCAGACCCAGCGGCGGCACGAACCACAGGGGCAGACTGAGGAGCAAGCCCCCCAGGGCCACCACCGTGGACTGCAGGGACCAGTTCAGCGACGGCCACACGGGCACGTCGGCCAGCGCTGGCAGGCCCGGAAAACGCCGCCGCCCCACCCAGCGCACCGTGGCCGGCGCCAGGGTCAAGGCCACGATCATCAGGCACAACACCACCACCAGGGGCACGCAGATCGCCAGCACCAGGGCCGAAGCCAGCCCGTCGGCGGCACTGGCCCAGCCCCAGCCGCGCAACAGCTCGATCAGCCACAGGCTCCACGACCAGCGCAAGAGCGCCCCGGCCAGGATCTCCACCGCTGGAGCCCACCCCCACCAGGCAGCGCCCCCCAGCCCCAGCAGCGCCCACAGCAAGGGCTTGAGGGACCACCAGATCATGCGGGGGTGCAAGGCATCGGCCAGCGCGCGTACCAGCGCCGCCAGGGCGCCGGCCATCGGCGAGGCCGGCTGGCGTTCGCGCATCGGCGTCGGCCCCTTCAGGGTCGGTGGCTTGTCAGAGTTCATCACGCGCCGATCTTGCCACCAGTCGTCTGGCCTTGCAGGGCCGAGGGCCCGCCGATCAGCCCCGGCCGACCAGCCGGCACAGCCCCAGCCATTGCTGCGCCCAGAAGCCCCGGCCGTAGTCGCGCCCGCCCTGGTCGGGCAGCTGATCGCGGATGCCGGTGGGCTCGATGGGCGAGCGGAAATCTGCGGTGCGAAACACGATGTCCCACACCGGGAACAGCACCGCAAAGTTGCAGCCGCCCAGGCTACCGGGCCCGTGGGATTCGTGGCCGATGCCGATGGCGTGGTGCAGCCGGTGAAAGCGGGGCCCCACCAGCAGGCGTTCGAGCACGGGTCCGAACACCAGCCGGGTGTTGGCATGTGACAGGCTCTCGACCAGCTGGGTGATCGCCACCACCGCCACGAACTGGCCGGGCGGCACGCCGATGGCGCGTGCGACCGTGACGATGATCAGGTCACGGATCACATCGTCAAGCAGGTGGTTGCGGTTGTCGCTCCAGCGGGTCATCTGGCGCTGGCTGTGGTGCAGCGCGTGCAGGGCCCACCAGCGGTTGGAGGCATGCTGGCCGCGATGGATCCAGTAATCCACGAAATCGAACACCACCAGGTAGAGCACGAGGCTGAACCACGCCGTGTCGCTGATACCGGGCCACCAGGCGGCCGCCATCAGGTCCAGATGCACGCCGTCCACCCCCTGGACACGCGCCCACCCGAAGACGCCGTCGATCACGGGCCCGAGCGTGAAGAACATGGCCAGCCGGAACAGACCCAGGCGGTGGATCAGCGTGTAGACGATGTCGGTGCGGATGGCCCGTCGGTCGCGCAACGCCTCGACCGGCCACCAGCGCTCCAGCGCGCCCAGCACGACCACGATCACGGTCAGTTGCAGCAGGCCGACCAGCAACCAGCCCGTGGCGTTGTAGGCGTCTTCGAGCAGGTTACCCAGGCCCAGATGAAAGACCACGGGCTGCACCGCGGTCTCGAACAGCCATTGCTGCGCGGTGTCAAAGGGCTGGACCACCGCATCCAGGACATCATCAAGCATCGTTCAAACCCATTGCGACAGCAGATGCCATTGTGGCGTCATCGCGCCGGGGCCCCGGGAGCCGGGCCCACGGCGCGGTAATCGGGGTGTTCGCGCAAGGTGGCGAAACACAGTCCCCGCGCCTTGAGCCCCGTGACGAGTGGCTCCAGCACGGCGGGCGCCCAGGGGTCCTGCCGCGACCAGATGCCCAGGTGCGCCAGCAGGATGTCGCCGGGCCGGATGCGGTCCAGTGCCTGACGCAGCAGGCGCTCGTTCGGGTAACGGTCACTGGGCAACTCATCGCCCAGGAACCCGGCGGGCGTCCAGGGCACATGGGCCCAGCCGCAGCGAGCGGCCACCGCCAGCAACTGCGGCGAGGTGCGCCCACCCGGCGCCCGGAAAATGGCCCGCATGCGCTGGCCGGTCATGGCCTGAAAGCGCTCGGCGCTGCGGGTCAGTTCGGCGCAGTAATCGGCCGGGCTCAGGCGCAGACGCTGCCCGCTGCGGGGCCCGGCCGTGGGCTGCACCACCACGTCGTCACCCCGGTCGGCACGCCAGACCATGTGATCCCAGGTGTGTGATCCAAAATCATGACCTTGGGCCGCCAGGTTCTTCCACCAGGGCGCCCAGTGGTCATCGAGCGAGCTGCCGGCGGGGCGCGCCCCCACCGGCTGGGTGCGTTCGTTGGCCAGGAAGAAGGTGGCGCGCACCTGGTGTCGCTGCAGGATGTCGGCCACCAGCGGCGCCACGCCCATGTGACCTGTGTCGAAGGTCAGGTAGACCGGTCGGGCGCATGCGGGCGCTGTGGTGGCGGCGGCTGGGGCGGAGCACGCCCCCGAACCTGACACCGCCAGCAGCACGATCAGCAGGGCCCGCCACCGCCGGCTCGCCCTCACGGCGACATCACCGAGGCGCATGGTCCAGGGTCCAGACGCCGTGCGGCGACTTGCCCACCGGCACCTGGCGGATCACCTTGCGCTCCACCATGTCGATGAACGTGAGCTTGCGTGCCCAGCGCGAGGTCACGACGATGGTCCGCCCGTCGGACAGCAGGTCCATGCAGTCCGGGCCGCCGGGCGCCGGGTAGGTGTCCACCACCGCCAGGGTCTGCAGGTCGATCTTGCTGATCGTGTTGGCCACGCGGTTGCTGACCAGCACATGGCGGCGGTCTCCCACGGCCCGGAAGGCGTGAGCGCCCTCGCCGGTGGGGATGCGCTTGACCAGCACCGGCCGGGGACCCGACACGTCATAGACCTCGACGAAGCGGTCACCCGTCAGGCCGATCAGCAAGAAGCGGTCATCGGGTGTCAGGATCACGTCGGCGGGCAGCTTGCCCACCGGCACCTTCCAGCGGGGCTTCTGCGTGGCCAGGTCGATCGCGATCAGCTCGTCGCTGTCCTGCATGGTCACGTAGGCCACCGTGCTGCGGCTGTCGATGTAGATGTGGCTGGGCGTCTTGCCCGTGGGAATGCGCCGGATCAGGGTCAGGCTCAGCCCCGTGCCGGGCTTGAACTCGGCCTTGTAGATGTCGACATGGTTCAGCCGGTTGGCCGCCGTGACAAACCACTTCATGTCGGGCGAGAACCGCAGGTGATACGGATCGGCCACATTGGTGATCACCTTGGTGATGAAGCCGGTCCGGGGGTCGACCACGGTGAGCGAGTCGCTCATTGCATTGGCCACCAGCAGCGAACGGTCGTCGGGCGCGAGGTACAGGTGGTGCGGCTCCTTGCCGGTGGTCAGGCGCCGGATCTCCTGGAAGGTCACTGGGTCGATGATGCTGATGTCGGCGTCCAGCGAGTTCAGCACGAAGATCGGATGGCGCGGCCGGGTCGCCGCGCCCGGCGTGGATGCCGCCGTCGCCGGTTGGGCCATGGCCGCGGGTGACACCAGCGCCAGCGCAAGCCCGCCGCCGGCACCGAGGGCCTGACGGCGAGTCGTTCGAACAGAGTTGGGAAGCTTCGGCAACAGCAATTGGTTCACCTGAAATCGACCGCGCAGTGTACGCGGGTCGTTCAGCCGCACCTGTGCGGCGCATCAAATCGATGCGCCGCTCGTGGTGCCCGGGCCACTCACTCGTTGTCGCCGCCGAAGACGCCGCCCAGGACCGAGCCACCGATGGCGCCACCGGTCAGCCCACCCAGCAGGGTGCCTTCTTCGCGACTGCCGCCGCGCTGAGGCGCTGCCGCGAAGATGCGCGAGGCCAGTCGCGAGAACGGCAGGCTTTGCAGCCACACCGTACCCGGGCCGCTCAGGCGGGCCAGGAACAGGCCTTCGCCGCCGAACAAGGCGGTCTTGATCTTGCCCACGTACTGGATGTCGAAGTCGACCCCGGGGGTGTAGGCCACCACACACCCCGTGTCGACCATCAGGGTCTGCCCCGGCTGAAGTTCGCGGCGCAGCAGCGTGCCACCGGCATGCACGAAAGCCAGGCCGTCGCCCTCGAGCTTTTGCATGATGAAACCTTCGCCCCCGAAAAACCCGGTGCCGAGCTTCTGCTGCAGTGCAATGCCGAGAGACACGCCGCGGGCCGCACACAGAAAGGAGTCCTTCTGACAGATGAGCGTACCGCCCAGCTGGCGCAGGTCCATCGGGATGATCTTGCCGGGGTACGGAGCGGCAAAGGCCACACGCTTCTTGCCGCTGCCCTGGTTCGTGTACACGGTGGTGAACAGCGATTCGCCCGTGATCAGCCGTTTGCCGGCCCCCAGCAGCTTGCCGAAAAAGCCGCCTTCCTGCTTGGCGCCGTCGCCGAACACGGTGTCCATCTCGATACCGGCGTCCATGAACATCATGCTGCCGGCTTCGCCGATGGCCGCCTCGCCGGGGTCGAGCTCGACCTCGACGAACTGCATCTCGTTGCCCTTGATCTCGAAATCAACCACATCCATCGCCATGGTGGAAAGCTCCCCAAAAAACAACACGAGACGGAACCGTCTCCGAACTGGCAAATCCCATCACAATCCGCAATGAGTCTGCCGGGCTGGCAGTGCAAGGCCCGGATTGTGCGCGAACTTTCAGCATCCCCAGCCCCTGAATGGCCACTCTGGAGCCCCTGCACGTACCGACCCTGCTCGTCACCGTTGTGGTGGTGATGTTCACGGCCGCCAGCCTGATGACCTACGTCGGCTTCACGCAGCGCACCTACCGCGGATTCTGGTGGTGGGTGTGGGCCCAGTGGTTCAACCTCGCCGGGGCGCTGTGCCTGATCTACCGGGACAGCAACCCCATGGCCTTTGCCCTGTCGGTGCTGTTCGGTCTGCAGTGGCCCATCACCATGCTCACGGGGCTGAGACGCTTTTACGTGCGCTCGGAGCTGCCGGTACCACCGTGGGGCGACAGTGTCGTGATCGCCGCGGGCTTCCTGTGGTGGGTGGCCATCTGGAGCCGCGACCCCAGTGATGTGGGTGCACGCGTCACGGCCTTCACGATGTCCAGCATGGCGTGCTATCTCTATGCAGCCTGGATGGTGTGGTCCATCCGCGAATGGCGGCAGAGCGCGCACCTGAAATCCTTCCTGGCCTTCCTGGTGGCCGGGGTGGCGGTGCAGGTTCCCCGGTTGATCGAGGGGCTGACCCATTGGGGCGAGCGCGTCGACAACCCGCAGACCTTCCTCCAGCAGCCCGGCCTGGTGCTGGTGCTGTGTGTGGCCGTGATCTATGCCGTCTACATGGGGCTGCTGCTGACCTACGAGCGCACCGAGCAGGACCTGCGCGAATCACAGCGCCAGCTGCGCCTGATGGTTGACTTCGACATGCTGACGCAGTTGCCCAACCGCCGGCACTTCAGTGAAATGGCTCAGCAGACCGTGCGACTGTCCCCCCCGGGGGCCTGCGCCCTGATGGTGTTCGACATCGATCACTTCAAGCGCATCAACGAAGAGCACGGCCACGCCGCGGGCGACACCGCGCTGCGGCTGGTTTCGGGCGTGGCGCGCAACATGCTGCGCGGGCGCGACCTGGTAGGCCGGCTGGGGGGTGACCAGTTCGTCGCCCTGCTGCCGGACACGGCCTCGGCCGATGCCCTGAGGGTCGCTGCCCGCATGGCCCGCCAGATCGAAGACCGCCAGGTCGATTCGACACGCGGCCCGGTCAGCGTCAGCGTGGGCATCATCCAGGTGCAGGAGCAAGAGCCGCTGGACAAGGCCCTGCACCGGGCCTCCGAGGCCCTGGGCGAAGCCAAGCGACAGGGGCGCAACCGCGCCGTGAGTGCCAGCCTCGATGGCCAGGGCGAACTCGTGGTCCTGGACGTGCGGCGACTCGGCTCGTCAGCGTGAGCACCCGCACCAGGCCGACGCCTGCGCCGGGTGCGTGACAATCCCGGCCCATGACAGACGCTTGTTTTGACGTGATCATCATCGGGGCCGGCGCCGCCGGTCTCTTCGCCGCCGGCGTGGCCGGTCAGCGCGGCCTGCGCGTGCTCCTGATCGATCACGCGACCAAGGTGGCTGAAAAGATCCGCATCTCGGGCGGCGGTCGCAGCAATTTCACCAACCGTGAGGCCACTCCAGCCAACTACCTGAGCGACAACCCCCACTTCTGTCGTTCGGCCCTGGCCCAGTACACCAGCGCCGATTTCATCCGTCTGGTCGAACGCCATGGCATCGCGTACCACGAGAAGCACAAGGGCCAGCTGTTCTGCGACCACAGCAGCCAGCAGTTGATCGACCTGCTGCTGGCCGAATGCGCCCAGGGCCGGGTGACCCGCTGGCAGCCCTGTGCGGTCCTGGACGTGCGACACCAGCCCACCTCGCCCCTCGAGCGACGCTACGAACTGGACACCGATCGCGGCGTCGTGGCGGCCCCGCAGCTGGTGATCGCCACCGGCGGCCTGTCGATTCCCAAGATCGGCGCCACCGATTTCGGACAGCGTCTGGCCACCCGCCTGGGCCACCGCGTCACCCCCTTGCGACCCGCGCTGGTGCCGCTGACTTTCGACACAAGCACCTGGGCCCCATGGGCGGCCCTGTCGGGCGCTTCGCTGCCGGTGCGCGTGAGCGTCACCCCCCCGCCCCCCGGCGGCAAGGGCAAGGCACGCCCCGTGTCCTTCGACGAAGACCTGCTCTTCACGCACCGCGGGCTCAGCGGTCCGGCGATCCTGCAGATCTCCAGCTACTGGCAAGCCGGGTTGCCCCTGCACATCGACCTGGCTCCGGGGGTGGCCCTGGGCGACGCGCTCAGGCACGCCAAGAGCGGCAGCCGCCGCCAGCTCGGCACGACCTGGCGAGACACCCTGCCCGCGTCCGTCCCCACCCGTCTGGCCCAGGCCTGGCTGGACGACTGCACCCGGACGCACCCAGCCCTGCACGCACAAGCCCTGGTGGCCGAACTGCGCGACCGTGATCTCGATGCGCTGGGCCAATCGGCCAACCAATGGCGCATCACGCCGCACGGCACCGAAGGCTACGCCAAGGCCGAAGTCACCGCCGGCGGCGTCGACACGCGCGACCTGAGCTCACAGACGCTGGAGAGCCGCCTCTGCCCGGGCCTGTACTTCATCGGCGAGGTGGTGGACGTCACCGGCTGGCTGGGTGGCTACAACTTCCAGTGGGCCTGGTCCAGTGGCATGGCCTGCGCGCGCGCCTTGAGCCCGGCCCTGGGCTAAGATGCGGGCCATGAGTTCCACCCACTTCGGTTTCGAGACCGTCGACGAATCCCAGAAGGCCACGCGCGTGCGCGGCGTGTTCGATTCCGTGGCCAGCAAGTACGACATCATGAACGACCTGATGTCGGCCGGCATGCACCGGATCTGGAAGGCCTACACGATCGCTGCCAGCGGGGTGCGCGAGGGCCATCGGGTGCTGGACATTGCCGGCGGCACCGGCGATCTGTCGCTGGCCTTTGCCAAGCGCGTCGGCCCCCGTGGCATGGTGGTGCACACCGACATCAACGAAGCCATGCTGAGCACCGGCCGCGACCGCCTGCTCAACCAGGGCATGATGCTGCCCACCACGCTGTGCGATGCCGAGCACCTGCCCTTTGCGGACAACAGCTTCGACATCGTCTCGGTGGCCTTCGGCCTGCGCAACATGACGCACAAGGACGCCGCACTCCAGGAAATGTGCCGCGTCCTCAAGCCCGGCGGGCGCCTGCTGGTGCTGGAATTTTCCAAGGTGGCCAAGCCCCTTGAAAAGGCCTACGACTGGTATTCGTTCAAGGTGCTGCCCAAGATCGGGCGGTTGGTGGCCAACGACGAAGACAGCTACCGCTACCTGGCCGAATCCATCCGCATGCACCCCGACCAGGCCACGCTCAAGGACATGATGAAGAACGCCGGCTTCGGCCATGTCGACGTGCACAACCTGTCCGCCGGCGTCGTGGCCCTGCACATGGGCCTCAAGTGCTGAGCACCCTCAGTCGCTGCGCCCGAGCAGCGACTCCTTGAGACCATCGCCGGCCGGGTGAGCGCCCAGCCAGATGCTCTGCAGGGCACGGAAGAAGTCGTCGCCCGGGATGTCGGCCATCAAGGGTTTGCCGTTGATCGCCACCCGCGTGCCCTGACCGGGCACGAAGTCCATCAGCACCTGCGAACCCTTCTGGGCCTCTCCCAGCCGGTTCATGGCCGCCGCCATGGCCTCCACCCGCGCCTGCAGGGCCTTGAAGGCCACCTCGGACTGGTTGTCGACGATGCCGCGCTGCAGGGCCTTGGCCAGTGAAGAACCTTCGAGATCGCGCATCAGAACCAGGTGCAGTCGCTTGGCCCCCGGTGCGTCCATGGCGGCGGCGGCCGAGTCGACCCGCCGCGGCAGGTACATCCCGATCACATAGGCCTTGAAGACCGCCAGGGAGCGCAGACCGGCGCCATTGAGCACCAGCGACTGATCGCCCAACTGGATGCCGTCAGGCAGGGCCACGCCCGACACCTCGCGGGCATGAGCGGGCGCACTCAAGAAACCGGCCAAGGCCAGGCCCAGGCCCACACGCCGGACCGCCGGCAACCAGGAGCGAAACTCAATGTTCATAGATGAGGGCTCCTGACCCGGAGCTGGGATACAACCTGATACCTTATATTACATCACGACTGCAATATAGCGATCGGTATCATCCTGGGTCCTGCCTGCCTCACCGATGTCGTCTCCACGCGCCCCTCGCCCCACCCGCACGCCCCGCCCCCTGCCGGCCACCGCGCCCGCTCAGCCGGCGGAGGGCCCAGCGCCCGCCTCACCGTCCCTGGCCGGCGATGCCACGGGCGGCCTCACGGTCGATGAGCTGGCCCAGCGCACCGGTGTGTCGGTGCGCAACATCCGCGCCTACCAGACGGCCGGCCTGCTGGCGCCCCCCACCCTGCACGGGCGCCTGGGGGTCTACTCGCACCGGCACCAGGCGCGCCTGGAGCTGATCCGGGAGTTGCGCCACATGGGCTTCGGCCTCGACGCCATCCGCGACATGCTGAACCACGTGCCCAACGGCGCCGGTGCCCAGTACTCGCTGATGGCCCAGATGTTCTCCAACGGCTTCTTCCAGGTCGAGGCGCCCGAACGACGCACGCTTGACGAGCTGACCCGACACTGGGGTGAAGACGCCTCGCCGGAGCAGATCCGCCAGCTGATCGACAGCGGCCTGTACCGCGCGGTGGGCACCGCCGACACGACCGGCCCGGGGCAGTCCGAGTTCGAAATGCTCAGCCCGTCGCTGTGGACCATCGGCAAGCAGATGGCCGAGATGAATATCGAACTGTCGGCGGTGCTGCAGTTGCAGGACGTGCTGATCCGTCACACCCGGGCCATCGCCCGGGCCTATGCCGAACACTTCGTGGCCACCATGGTGCGAGAGCTCAGCCAGGGGGCCCAGGAGGTCGACGAGCACGGCCAGGTTGTCGTGCCCCCGGCCTTGCTGCGCACGGTTCGCACCTTGATCGAGCGCCTGCGGCCGCTGGCCATCGGGTCGGTGTCGGCTGCGTTCCCCGTGGTGCTTCAGCAGGAGTTCGACCGCGACCTGATGAGCCGGATCCAGCGGCGTCTTCGCCAGCAGGCCCGCCGCAAGAGCGGGGCCGCCGGCGACGCTTCGGCAGACTGACCGGCCAGGCCCCGCGTGGACACCCTGCAGACCGCTCCTGCGCTGGAAGGCCCGCTGGCCGTCGGTCTGGCCGTGGCGCTGGGCTGCGGCCTGCTGATCGGCGTCGAGCGCGAGCGCCGCAAGGGCACCGACCCTCACCGCGCCACGGCCGGCCTGCGCACCTTCACCATCGCCGCCTTGGCTGGCGCCCTGGCCCAGGGTCTCGGCCAACCGTGGCTGGTGCTCCTGGGCGGGCTGCTGGTGCTGGCGCTGGTCGTGATCGGCTACTGGCGCGAACAGTCGAGCGATCCGGGCATCACCACCGAGCTGGCGTTGTTCGTCACCTACATCCTGGGCGTGACGGCGATCGAATCGCCGCGCGTGGCCGGCGCGACGGCCGTCATTGTGGCCATGTTGCTGGCGGCCCGCACCCGTCTGCACCGGTTTTCCACCGAGGTGCTCACGGGTCGAGAGCTTCAAAGCGCCCTCGTGCTGGCTGGGTCTGCGCTGGTGGTCATGCCCCTGATCCCGGACCGGCCGCTGCCCCTGCTGTCTCAGGTCAACCCGCACGACCTCTGGCGGCTCACCGTGCTGCTGATGGCCCTGCAGGCCGCAGGCCATGTCGGGCTGCGCCTGGTGGGCCCCCGCCTCGGCCTGGCCTTCACCGGGCTGGTGTCGGGCTTCATCTCGAGCACGGCCACCATTGCCGCCATGGGTGCGAAGGCCTGGCAGACGCCCGAACTGGCGTCAGCGTGCTTCACCGGGGCCATGGCCTCCAACATCTCGACCGCCCTGCTGATGGCCGCGATCGCGACGGCCGCCGACCCCCGCCTGATGACGGTGCTGGCGTGGCCGTTGCTGGCCGCCGGCGGCGTGGTGCTGGTGTGGACGGCGGCCAGCCTGCGACACCCGCCGGCCAGCGCGAACGACAAGCCCGGGCCCGAACGTGTCTTCGGTGTTCGCCAGTCGCTGGGCTTTGCGGCGCTGCTGTCGGGGGTGACAGCGGTGGTGGCCTGGTTGAGCGACCATGCTCCGTCAGAGGCGCGCGACCTTGGCGTGGCCCTGGCCGGGTTCGCCGATGTGCACGCGGCCAGTGCTGCGGCGTTCGCCCTGAGTGCCAGCCACAAGATCCAGCCTGCCGAGGCGGCGCTGCCCATGCTGCTGGCCATGACCACCAACTGCCTGAGCAAGGTCACGGGCGCCTGGGTCAGCGGGGGCCCCCGCTTCGGCCTGCGCATCGCCACCGCCCTGCTGGCCATGATGACCGCGGCCTGGGGGGCCTGGTTCCTGACACGCTGACATGCCGCCTGCGCCCGACCGCGCTCAGGCGATCGGCTCGCCACCGGTGGTGAAGAAATGCCCCGCAGCGATGTGATGCAGCATGCGCGGCGCGTCGGGCCCCGCCAGGTGCCACCGCCCGTCCCGGAACCAGCGGCGGTCCGCCCAGGCGGCCACCACGTCGGCCAGGAACAGGTCGTACTTGCGGGCCATCTCCGGCTCGCTCAGGCAGCGGCATTCGAGCCAGGCCACACACCCCGAAGGCAAAGGGGCGTCCACATGGTCACCCGCAAAAGCGGGCCAGTCGGGGGCGTGCCACTTGTCGCGATCGCGTCCGGAAGTCTGGCCCGCCTGGAGCACCGCCTGCCACTGCGCTGCCACCGGCACGGCCAACACGAAGGCCCCCGAGCCCTCGATGAGTTCGCGCGTCAGCGTGCGCGCATCGATCACGACCGCCACCTTCGGGGGCGAAAAATCGAGCGGCATGTTCCACGCCGCCGCCATCAGGTTGGCGCGGTCACCATGGCGGGTGGACACCAGCACCGTGGGCCCGTGGTTGATGAGCCGGTAAGCGTGTTCCAGGGCCACGGGAACGACATCGGGCGGACGGGGCATGGGGTCTGGAGAGCGCATGCGCGCAGTGTAGCCAGCCTGCACCGTGA